>SAMEA3663025__coassemble_270_pt1 | contig 99550 bp, 87 predicted proteins | sample SAMEA3663025__metabat2_low_PE_039 | metagenome-assembled genome bin SAMEA3663025 (sample SAMEA3663025) | pig gut metagenome | biome: pig gut; feature: pig-associated habitat; material: faeces | place: France | collected 2012
ATTGCTTTTTTGTAAACATTTCAAAGAACTTGGTGGCAAAGTTAATGATGGTGTGCACGGAAGGCAACACCAATAGGGAATGTTCCTTTTTTTGGGGGGATTGGTGGGGTTTGGATGTATGGAAATGAATAGAAAGTCGGCTTCGCGGAAAAAAATATCGCTTATAGCCATCCGGGATGACGGAAGGGCGTGGCAGTGGGTGTGTGGCGGGATGGTGCGGTAATGTGACAAGGTGTCAGCATTTGTGTCAGTTTTTGAATCGAAAAGAATTGGCACGGCTTTTGCATCGTATCAAAAGCGAAATCGCAATTAAATAGCGATACACAAATTTGATTAATAACAAAAAATAAACGATAAACTATTATGGGAAAAATTATTGGTATTGACCTCGGAACAACTAACAGTTGTGTTTCAGTACTTGAAGGTAACAATCCGGTAGTGATACCGAACAGTGAAGGTCGCAACACCACGCCATCAATTGTGGCATTTGTGGATGGCGGCGAACGCAAAGTGGGCGATCCTGCAAAGCGTCAAGCTATCACCAACCCCACACGCACTATCTATTCCATCAAGCGCTTTATGGGCGAAAGCATGGATAAGGTGGCTGAAGAAATTAAGCGTGTGCCTTATAAAGTGGTGAGCAATGGCAACAATCAACCTCGTGTGGAAATTGATGGCCGTCAGTACACGCCCCAAGAAATTTCTGCTATGGTTCTTCAAAAAATGAAGAAAACGGCAGAAGACTACCTCGGTCAAACCGTGGATAGCGCCGTGATTACCGTACCGGCATATTTTGACGATTCACAGCGAAAGGCTACCAAAGAAGCCGGTGAAATTGCCGGTTTGAAGGTGGAACGTATCGTAAACGAACCTACTGCAGCTGCACTTGCATACGGTTTGGATAAGGGTACCGACGATAAAAATATTGCCGTATTCGACCTTGGTGGTGGCACTTTCGATATTTCCATCTTGAATATGGGCGATGGCGTGGTGGAAGTGAAAGCCACCAATGGCGACACACACCTCGGTGGTGACGATTTCGACCAACGCATTATCGATTGGCTTGCCCAAGAATTCCTCAACGATGAAGGTGTGGACCTTCGCAAAGACCCAATGGCATTGCAACGCTTGAAGGAGGCTGCTGAAAAAGCAAAGATTGAACTCTCCAGCTCAACCAGCACCGAAATCAACTTGCCTTACATTATGCCGGTGAATGGTATTCCCAAACACTTGGTGAAGACACTCTCTCGCGCTAAATTTGAGCAACTTTGCGACGACCTGATTAAAAACACCATAACTCCTTGCCGCAAAGCCCTTGAAGATGCAGGCTTGAGCACAAGTGACATTAATGAAGTGATTTTGGTGGGCGGTTCCACTCGTATTCCTGCCGTACAAGAAATTGTGAAGCAATTCTTTGGCAAAGAGCCTTCAAAGGGCGTTAACCCCGACGAAGTGGTGGCTGTGGGTGCTGCTATTCAAGGCGGTGTGGTAACCGGCGAAGTGAAAGATGTGCTTCTTCTCGACGTGGTGCCTTTGAGCGTGGGTATTGAAACCCTTGGCGGTGTGATGACCAAATTGATCGATGCCAACACCACCATTCCTACTCGCAAGAGCCAAGTGTTCTCTACCGCTGCCGACAACCAACCATCTGTAGAAATCCATGTGCTTCAAGGCGAACGCCCCATGGCAAGAGACTGCAAGACACTTGGTAAGTTCCACTTAGATGGAATCACGCCTGCTCCACGTGGCATTCCGCAAATTGAAGTTACTTTCGAAGTAGATGCCAATGGTATCATGAATGTGAAAGCCATCGACAAGGCCACCAACAAAGAGCAAAGCATCCGCATTGAGGCTTCAAGCGGCTTAAGCGACGACGAAATCCAACGCATGAAACAAGAAGCCGAAGCCAATGCCGAAGCAGATAAGAAGGAAAAAGAACGCATCGATAAGATCAACTCTGCCGATGCTATGATTTTCCAAATGGAGAAATTCCTCAAGGAAAATGGCGACAAGATTCCCGCCGACAAGAAAGCCACATTGGAAGGCGCCATTGCCAAACTGAAAGAAGCTCACAAAAATCAAGACCTCGCAGCTATTGATGCCGCTATGAATGAGCTCAATGCCATCAGCCAAAACGTGGCTCAAGAAATGTATCAAGGTCAGGGTGGAGCTGAACAAGCCAATTCCGGCTTCCAAGGTGGAGCACAAGGACCTCAAGGTGGTGCTCAAGGCGGTAACCAGCAAGGCAACAATGCGCAAGACGTGCCATTCGAAGAAGTGTAACGCATAGGTTTTCGAAATCTATTCCATACAAGGACCAAGGGTTCAATTTCCCTCGGTCCTTTTTTTATAGCGCACCCAAAATAATCTGAAAAGCAAATAATAACCTATGAAAACCGTGTGGGGATAATCGTGAAAATTGTTTGTCCAAAAATAATGAAACTTTCATTTTTGAGATTGCATCATGCCTCCTTTATCATATTCTTTGCCACCGAGTAGTTTTACCTATTTTTTTACAAATCCATTCCAAACTCCAATGCCAGGTGGTTCAGGTGAATCAAATCAAGAAAAAGCCCTAACCGAGTGCGAAGCGGGGGCTAACCGAGCCATTTTTTCAAAAAAACGGAATTCTCAAAAAAATGGCAAAAACCATACCAGCCAAAACATAGGTTTAGATTAATTTTATCACCAATAAAGGAAATTGCAGAAAAATTTTCCAAATTCAAATAATTTAAGCAAACGATTGCACTATAATTATTTTTATAAAATAGTAAAATCGAAAGAAATTTGATTTTTTTTCGTAACTTTGTCACGAATTTACAACGATTATAATCTATTCACATCTAATGTTCGACCTATTATTTGAAACAAGTTGGGAAGTTTGCAACAAAGTGGGCGGTATCTATGCCGTGCTTTCCACAAAAGCCAAAACACTCCAACAGCATCATAAAGACAAAACCATATTTATAGGCCCTGACATTTGGTCGAAAGACAACGAATCTCCATTTTTTATTGAATCAAAAAGTGTACTTGCCGATTGGAAAGCAAAAGCATCGCTTCCCGAAGGCATGAGCGTGAGGGTGGGCAGATGGAACATCCCCGGCAAGCCAATTGCCATTCTTGTGGATTTCAAGGCTTTGTTTCAGTACAAAAACGAGCTCTATTCCAAAATGTGGGAATATTATAAAGTGGACTCGCTTCATGCCTACGGCGATTACGACGAAGCCTGCGCATTTGCCTATGGCGCTGCATTGGTGATTGAGAGTTTGGTACATTATAAAAAGATTGAAGCCGGTAAGGTGATTGCTCATTTCGATGAATGGACCACCGGAATGGGGCTTCTTTACGTGAAGACCTATTTGCCACACGTGGCTACCGTGTTCACCACCCATGCCACCAGCATAGGCAGGAGCATTTGCGGCAATGGCAAGCCCCTTTACGACTATATGAAAGGCTACAACGGCAATCAAATGGCAGAAGAGCTGAACATGCAATCGAAGCATTCTTTAGAAAAAGCTGCCGCTCAAAATGCCGATGCTTTCACCACAGTGAGCGATGTAACCGCCCGCGAGTGTGAGCAGCTATTGGAAAGAAAGCCATTTGTTACGCCTAATGGATTTGAACTGAATTTCGTGCCAAAAGGCGCACAATATGCTGAAAAGCGTGATGCCGCCCGCCGTCAATTGCTAAAAGTGGCTTCGGCTCTCACCGGCGAGGAATATGATTCCGACACCTTCTTGATAGCCACTTCCGGTAGGTGCGAATTTCGCAACAAGGGATTGGATGTGTGTATCGATGCTTTGAATGTGGCGCGCTACGAGCTCAATAAGATGATTGAATCACAACGCAAAGTGGTGGCATTTATCACTGTGCCAGGTTGGACCGATTCGCCCAGAACCGACTTGATGGAAGCTGTGGCAAATGGCGACACCCATTCCAAATTATTCGACCCCATTATCACTCATACTATCCACAATTTTGAATCCGACAGCATTTACGGGAAACTTAACTATTTGGGCTTGCGCAACGAAGGCTACGACAAAGTGAAGGTGATTTACGTGCCATCTTACCTCAACGGCAACGACGGCATCTTTAACATGAGCTACTACGACTTGCTCATCGGGCTGGATTTAACCATTTTCCCATCCTATTATGAGCCGTGGGGCTACACACCGCTTGAAAGCATCGCCTTTGCCGTGCCCACCATCACCACCGACTTGTCGGGATTTGGACAGTTTGTTGCCAATACCGAAGATTTCCACCGAAAAAAAATGGGTGTGGAAGTGATTCATCGCACCGACTCTAATTATAGCCAAACCGTGATGAATGTGGCACAAAGCATCATTGATGTGTTTGCGCTGAAACCTACTGAATGGAGCAAACTGAGTCGCTCCGCTCAGAAGACTTCGAAATTAGCGCTATGGAGTAATTTTATTAAGCACTACGATGTGGCTTACGCCCATGCTTTGGAAGAGGCAAAAAAGAGATAATTAAATCCATTCATTTCAACGATTCTATTTTCTTTTAGAACAAAAATAAATTTATATTATATTTTTTATGAAAATTAAAGTAAGTAACACTAACACACCGGTTTGGAGAAACATCACCGTTAAAACGGAACTACCGGCAAAGTTGAAAAAACTTGAAGAGCTCTCCAAAAACTTGTGGTGGGTATGGAACAGCGAAGCAAAATCTTTGTTCCACGACCTTGACCGCGATTTATGGCGTGCAACAGGAGAAAACCCTGTTATGGTACTTCAAAAAATGACGTCAGAACGCCTCGATGAGATTTTGAAAGACAAGGAAATGCTTGCTCGCATCGACACAGTTTACGAAAACTTTAAGGAATATATGAAAGTGCCCTTGCGCAAAGACCTTCCTTCCGTGTCGTATTTCAGCATGGAATATGGCTTGTGCAGCGCTTTGAAGATTTATTCCGGTGGTCTTGGCATTCTTGCCGGCGACTATATTAAAGAAGCATCCGACTATCGTGTGAATATGACAGCAGTTGGCTTCTTGTATCGCTATGGCTACTTTACACAAAGTCTCTCCCTTGATGGACAGCAAATTGCCAACTACGAACCTCAAAACTTCAACCAATTGCCCATCGATCCCGTGCTCGACGAAAACGGACAGCAATTGATTCTTGAAGTGCCTTACCCCGGCCGCATGATTTATGCCAAAATATGGCGCGCGAATGTGGGTCGCATTAAACTCTATTTGCTCGACACCGACAACGATATGAACAGCGAATGGGACCGCTCTATCACTCACCAACTCTATGGTGGAGACTGGGAAAACCGTATCAAGCAAGAATATTTGCTCGGCATCGGCGGTGTGTTGATGCTGAAAAAATTGGGCATCAAAAATGAAATCTACCACTGCAATGAAGGCCATGCCGCACTGCTCAACCTCCAACGCCTTGTGGACTATGTGCAAGAAGACGGCTTGAGCTTCAACGAAGCTCTTGAAGTGGTAAGATCTTCTGCGCTATATACTGTGCATACTCCTGTGCCTGCAGGTCACGACTACTTTGATGAAGGCTTGTTTGGCAAATATATGGGTGAATTCCCTGCTAAACTCGGCATTTCTTGGGCCGACTTAATGAATATGGGTCGCGAAAACATTGATTCTCAAGAGCGCTTCTCTATGAGTGTGTTTGCATTAAACACTTGCCAAGAAGCCAATGGCGTGAGCTGGCTTCACGGAGAAGTGTCGAAGAAAATGTTCCAAGGCGTGTGGAAAGGCTACGCACCGGAAGAATCGCACGTGGGATACGTGACCAATGGTGTGCACATGCCCACTTGGGCGGCTTCGGAATGGAAAGAATTCTACAAGAAGGAATTCGGCGCCGACTTCATTTCTCGCCAAGAAGATGAAAAAACCTGGGCTCCCATCCTTAAGACTCCCGATGAAGAAGTGTGGAACATGCGCTTACGCTTGAAAAACAAGTTTATCAACTTTGTGAAGCGCGACTTTAGCGAAACTTGGTTGAAAAACCAAGGCGACCCCACTCGCATCATCTCGATTGTGGACAAAATCAATCCTAATGCCCTGTTGATTGGTTTTGCACGTCGCTTTGCTACCTATAAGCGTGCACACCTGCTATTTTCCGATCTCGACAGATTGGAAAAAATTGTCAACAACCCCCAATTCCCCGTTCAATTCATCTATGCCGGTAAGGCTCACCCTGCTGACGGTGCCGGCAAAGACTTGATTCGCCGAATTGTGGAAATTTCAAAAATGCCTCAGTTCCTTGGAAAAATTATCTTCCTTGAGAACTACGACATGACCGTATCGAAGCGTTTGATTACCGGTGTGGATATTTGGCTCAACACCCCGACTCGTCCGCTTGAAGCATCCGGCACATCCGGCGAAAAAGCAGAGATGAATGGTGTGCTCAATTTCTCTGTGCTTGATGGCTGGTGGTATGAAGGTTATCGCGAAGGTGCCGGATGGGCACTCACCGCTAAGCGCACTTACGAAGACCAAGCTCAGCAAGACAAACTCGATGCTGCCACCATCTACTCGATGCTTGAAAACGAAATTATTCCGCTCTATTTTGCCAAAAATTCTCGCGGCTACTCTCCCGAGTGGATTCAATACGTGAAGCGCTCTATCGCTACTATCGCTCCACACTACACCATGTCGAGAATGATGACCGACTACATTAACCGCTTCTATAGTAAAGAGGCTAAGAGAAGCAAAAAACTGAAAGCCAACGACTTTGCTCTTGCCAAAGAAATTGTGGCTTGGAAAGAGAATGTGGTCGACAAATGGGACGATGTGCACGAAGTGGATATCCAATTGAGCGACTCTCTCAAAAACACTACCAACGATGGTGACCCCATTGAAGCCACTATCAAAATTGACACTGCAGGATTGGGTAAAGATTTGCAAGTGGAGCTCGTGGTTTATCGCGAAGAACACGGACAAATCAAATTCCATCGCACCATTCCATTTGATGTGGTGGCAGAAGAAGGCAATGTGCTCACCTACCATATGAAGCAAAGCACCAAAGACTCCGGTGTGTTCCGCTTCGGTTTCCGCGTATTCCCCTGGAATGAGCATCTGCCTCATCGTCAAGATTTCGCCTATATGAAGTGGCTCTAAACCACCGCTTCACCAACAATAACAAATGAGATGGCTTTTGAAAGGAGCCATCTCATTTTGTTATTATTTCATTTCCTAACTGTCGGTTGGATTTCCGGCGTTTTATTTGGGAGTGATGATGCCATTCATAATAGCATAAACGCTAAGGCCTGACACACTTTTAATACCCAGTTTTGCAGTGATGTTTTTCCGATGAGTGAGCACGGTGTTGATGCTAATATGGAGTTGGTCGGCAATTTCTTTGTTGATGAATCCCTGCACCACGAGTTGGAGCACCGTGATTTCTCGAGGTGTGAGATGATTTTGCACGGTTTCATCGGGGATATTGGCAAAAAAGGGCTCAAGTTTTGCCACCAGTTCGGACTCCGAACAGTGTGGCGACACCACCATAAATCCGGCAGACGAATCAAGCGATGCCGACAATATGATGGTTTGCTCGCTATGCGGCATGAAGAAAGATAGCTGCTTCATCACTTCGTGTTCGGAAGTGACGTACATTTTGAATTTGTCGCGCTGTGTGACAGGCACTTCGCAGAGCGAGCGATACACCGAGGATGGCGTATCGAAATGAGTGCTAAGCAGATGCGACAATCCCATCGCTTCCAACCGATTTTGCAAAATAATGGCTACAGGATTTTGCATAGTTTATTCTGTGAGAATGGCTTGTGAATAGGGGAGGAGGATGCGATTGCGGATACGATTATTTTGTGTAATATCTTTTTTGAAATTCACCAGCGAAATCAGCACTGCTTGACATAGATTGTGGTCGTAGTTGCCTTTGAGGTGAATCACAAACATATTAATCAAATCGTTGATTTTGTCCTCTATCGCATCGCTTTGTTCCTCTTTATCGGCATTGGGAAAAAAGTCGACATTGGGATTTTCTTGGTAGCGACTGAGCAATTGAGGAAACCAGCAATCTTTATCGTGAAGAATTCGCTGCAGAAGTTCATTTTTTACCTCCACAAAAAATTTCATCATTAGTGCCAAATTATTGTTTTCCGATTCCGATTTCTTTAATAGCAAGCCAAAGTGTCGCTCAATATTTGGAATTTGGTAATTTTCGTAAAACACATTGGTTTGCGATAAATAATTCACGATGTCGGACGCTCGGAAATTGCCGATATTGGTGTTCGGATAATACGAAGGCGATAGATAGGTGTTGAGAATCGCCAGAAAGAAATCGATATCAATCTGCTTAGCCGCACAAACGGAGGCTACGCTGCTATCCGAAAGTCCCAATTCTATGCCAAAACGGTATAACACAGTGAGAATAGTGGGGTCGGAGAGTACTATTTCGTAGAGTTTTGTTTCCTTTTTAATTTCTATCATTGAAGTGTGGAATTAAAGAGAGAATGGATTCACTACTATAGGGCGAGAGGCGGTGATTACGGCATCAAGTGGAAAGTCGTGAGCTTCCACCGGGAGGGTATCCACTAATTGGCAATCCAATGCCACCCCTATTTTGTAGGCTTGAGGACAAAGAGGGAGGAGCTTGTCGTAATAGCCTTTTCCTCTGCCCAATCGGGCGCCATGGGTGTCGAGCGCCACCGCCGGCACAATCACCAAATCGATGCATGAAGGCGCCACTGCCGGAGAAATCGGCTCCTCAATGCCGAATCTGTCCGACACTTGGAGTGCGCCATAGGGGGCAATCTCCAAAACGTCGTTCTTCACTCTGGGCAAAAACACCTGTTTGTGGTGTGCCCATGCCGCCACAAAGGCGTGTGAGGGCAACTCATCGGGCAAAGAATAGTAGAGCAAGATAGAGGAGGCTTTTTCAAAGCACGTCATTTCTTCGATGGCGGAAAACACCTTCTTAGCCTCCATCTGCTTTTCGGGTTCAGTGAGCGCTTTCACCCGCATTTTCACAGTTTTTCTGATTTCTACCTTGTTCATATCAATCGGCAGTAAGCGGGAAAGCCGCTTTATGTTTATTGAGCGCTTTCAGTGCTGCCTCAATGGTTTTGTCGTTGCGATTATAAATGGGGTAGAACGCCTTTTGTCCGAGCAAATCGCGTGCCACGAAAGCCTTTAAATCGTTGAGCAAAAGGTCGCGAGATTGGTTGATGTAATACCATCGAGCCGGCACATCGTGCTTAGCCGCAAAATTCACGAAATCGTTGAGTAATTGTGTGTTGTCATCGAGCAAACGAATCACATCTTTGTAGTCTTTCACATTTTTGAATTTTGCTTTATGCGCCGTCACATATTTGAGCACATAATTTTGGATGAGTCCGGCATTCACCACTGCATAATAGTAGGAAGTGAAGCCCACCGTGTCGCGTGGCACGAAAATGTCGGGGATGATGCCACCTCCACCATACACAATTCGCCCGTGTGGTGTTTTATACATTTTCGACTTATCTACTTTTATGCTATCTTGGTAATCCAATTCCCCATTATTGAAGCGATTAATCAACTCACGCTCGTAGGCAGCTTGTCCTAATTTGTAATCCTTTTGGATGCACCGTCCGGTGGGGGTGTAATAACGAGCAATCGTGAGGCGAATGGCGCTATTATCGGAGAGTTTGAACTCTCGTTGCACCAATCCCTTTCCGAATGAGCGGGCGCCAATCACCAATCCGCGGTCGTTGTCTTGCATTGCTCCGGCAAAGATTTCGCTGGCGCTGGCAGAGAATTCATTAATAAGAACCACTATTTCCGCATCTTGATAGGAGCCATTGCCGTCGCTATACACCGATGTGTCGTTCTTCTTGTATCTTCCCTTAGTAGAGACAATCAAATTATCTTTTGGCAAAAATTCATTTGCCATTGCCACGGCTATTTCCATATATCCGCCGCCATTGCCACGAAGGTCGACGATATAGCGCTTGGCACCTTCATTTTTCAAAACTGAAAGAGCAGCCACAAATTCATCGTAGGTGTTGCGTCCGAATTGGTTAACCTTCACATAACCCGTGTTTTTGTCGATCATATATGCGGCATCCACCGATTTGATAGGGATATCGCCTCTTGTGACGGTAAAATAGAGCGTTTTTGCAGAGGTGGCGCGCTTAACACCGAGTTTCACAACTGAATTTTTTGGTCCACGGAGTTGCTCTTTCACCAAGTTGGGGTTAATTTTTTCCCCGGTAAAATTCTTTCCATCTACACTAATGATTTTGTCACCATTAGCGATACCCACTTTTTCAGAAGGGCCTCCCGGAATCACTTCAATCACATTGATGGTGTCTTCCATCACTTGGAAAGAAATGCCGATACCGCAAAAGTTACCATTCAGTTCTTCATTAGCCTGCTCATAGTCTTTGGCAGAGATATACACAGAGTGTGGGTCGAGTTGTGCGATAATATCGGGAATCGCCAGCTCCACCAAGCTATCCATATTCACACTCTCCACATATTCATCAGCCACGATGCCCAAAATATTGTTGATTTTTCGGTCGAGGTCGATGGTGGATTTTGATGCGAACCTACTGCCAATGAAGATGCCCAGCACCAAAGCGAAAGCGATGAGCAAAGGCACATTCACATAGCGAGGCGTATGGTTGTCGTTTTTCATCATCATAGTATCTGCTCTTGCAAATTCTCCTGTTCGGAGTCTTTTAAATACACACATTCAATTCCGGCTCTCTTTAGCAATTGAATGCCATCGGTGAGTCGATACACTTCAGAGAACACCACACGAGTGATTCCTGATTGGATAATCAATTTAGCGCACTCAATGCATGGCGATGTGGTGACATAAAGTGTGGCGTTGCGGCTACTGTTGCTCGTTTGCGCCACCTTCGTAATGGCATTGGCTTCGGCATGGAGCACATAGGATTTGGTGTTTCCGTTCTCGTCTTCACACACATTTTCAAAGCCTTGTGGAGTGCCATTAAATCCATCGGAAATAATCATTTTGTCTTTCACGAGCAAAGCGCCCACTTTTCTGCGCTCACAATACGAATTTTCTGCCCATATTTTAGCCATGCGCAGATATCTTGAGTCCAATAAAAGTTTTTTCTCTGTAATTCCCGACATAATGCTTCAAACATTTAGCTATTTGCCAGTCGTGGTCCACCGGCTGAATAACTATGCTAATTATTCTACAAATTTACAACAAAATTATGCACAAAAAAATAAGTGGCAAGAAAAAAAGTTGCCACTTATGAAAAATATTTGTTTTTGTGCTTATTTCACGATTCCGTCGCGCTTAAGCAAAGCATCAATTTTTGGTTCACGTCCTCTGAATTTCACATAGAGAGTCATCGGATCTTCGGTAGAGCCCTTAGAGAGCAGTTCTTGGAAAGATTTGGCTGTAGCAGGGTCGAAGATGCCATTTTCTTTGAATTTAGAGAAAGCATCGGCATCGAGCACTTCCGCCCACTTATAGCTATAATAGCCGGCAGAATACATTCCGGAGAAAATATGACCAAACTGCGGAGAAATCAGGCATCCTTCTACCGGGGCAAAGAGTTCTACGTCTTTCAATGCTTCTTTTTCAAAAGCAGCTACATCGCCTTCAAATGGCTTGTCGAGGGTGTACCAAGCCATATCGAGGAAGCCGAAATTCAATTGGCGAATACAAGCGTAGGCAGCCCCATATTGTGAAGAAGCGATAATTTTATCCACCAAATCTTGGGGGATTTTTTCTCCGGTGAGATAGTGCTTGGCAAAGCCATCAAGGAATTCGCGTTCCTTCATATAATTTTCGTTGAATTGCGAAGGGAGTTCCACGAAATCGGTATAGACATTGGTGCCCGAAAGGGTTTGATATTTGCATTTGGAGAGCAAACTGTGCAGACCGTGTCCGAATTCATGTGCAAAAGTGCTCACTTCGTAGAAAGAGAGTAGCGACGGTTTAGTGTCGGTAGGCTTGGTGAAATTCAGAGTGAGTGTTACCAGTGGGCGAACATCTTTGCCGTTTTCGTCGTAGTATTGTTCGCGGAAATTGGTCATCCATGCACCGCTGCGCTTGGTGGAGCGAGGGAAGAAGTCGGTGTAAAGCATACCCACAAAATCGTTATTTTCATCGGTAACATTAAACACCTGCACATCAGGATAAAACACCTGTGCATCGTAGTTGGGTGTGAATTGAAGTCCATAGAGTTTGGTAGCCAATCCAAACACCCCGGAAATCACATTATTAAGTTCGAAATAAGGGCGCAGGAGTTCGTCGTCCACATTATAGTTGGCTTCTTTTTCTTTGTTAGCATAGTAGGAATAATCCCATGGCATAAGGGTGATGGGTTTGCCCTCCAATTTGGATGCGAATTTTTGCAATCGCTTCATATCCGCTTTTTGTACGGGCAAATATGCTTTTTTCAATTGGTTGAGCATATCATACACATGGGTAGCATCTTTAGCCATGGTGTTGCATAAGCTATAGTCGGCATAGGTTTTGTAGCCCATTAGGTTAGCGATAGCCAATCGAGTGTTGGCGATTTGCTTCACCACCTCCATATTGCTAAATTCACCGGAGGTGCATTGAGAATTATACATTTTGTAGAGCTTCTCTCTCAAATCTCTGCGCGAGGAATATTTCATAAAAGGAGAGTAGCTGGGATAGTAGAGTGTAATCAGATATTCCCCTTCTTTGCCTTTTTGCTTAGCGTCGGCAGCAGCAGCTTCCACCACCGTTTCGGGCAATCCTGCCAAATCTTCTTTTTTGAGCCACAATTCGTGTAGCGGCTTATCTTTCAAGCAGTTTTGTGAGAATTTGAGTGTTAGGTCGGTGAGTTGGAGAGTGAGTTTTTTATATTGCTCTTTGGCTTCACCTTGCAATTGTGCACCACTTCTCACGAAAGAGCGATACACCTTCTCGAGCAACCGCTTATCTTCGGGCGAATATTTGGTTTCATCGAAATTGTCGTACACGGCTTTAATGCGTAGCCAGAGTTTTTCGTTGAGTGTTACGAAATTGCTGTGTTGGCTCACGATAGGAGAGATGCGATTGGACACTTCAATCAGTGCATCGTCGGCATTAGCCGAGAGCATCGGGTAGAACACCCCCAGCACACGATTGAGCATTTTCCCGGAATATTCAAGGGCAAGAATAGTATTTTCGAAAGAAGGTGCCTCAGCTTGGTTAGCGATATTGAGCACCTCTTGCTCATGTTGTTTGATAGCTTGCAAAATGGCAGGCTCATAGTCATCCGTTTGAATTCTATCGAAAGGGATGGCACCATTAGTGGTTTTAAAGTCGCTTAAAAAAATATTATCCGCTCTCATTTGATTGAATAATGTGATCGTTAATAAAAAAGTAAATAAAATTTTTTTCATGCTGCTATTATTTATGTGTTGTGAATTATCTTTACTACGGCATCTTTCACCAATTGAGCCACCTCTGGAGTTACTCCATGATTCGATAGGGTGCTAAAGTCGGCGTCAAAAGCAGAAACAAACGAATTGATGTTGGCTTTAGCGGAAATGGCATACTCATTCACCGCCTCTGCCACCTTACCTTGTGAGAGGAGCAAATGACCGTAATTGAGGTGGTCGTCGCCGGTGGATGCTTTGGATTGCACCAACTTGGTGTAATAATCTGCGCTTTGAGCGAATTTATTTGTTAAATAAAAAGTCCATGCGAGCGCTCGCCACACTTTTGGGTTGTGAGCATCCAAATAAGAGGCTTTGAAATAGTGGTTCATTGCTTCCTCTATGCGATTCATTTTGAGCAAGCAATGGCCGGCCGTGAGGCAAAGTGGTGCATTATTCTCCTTCACTGCCAATATTTTCTCATAGTAGGCAAGCGCTTTTTCATATTGCTGCTGTGCTCGATAGCATGTGGCAATGTGTCGGATATTCCACAAATCGGCATCATCCACAATTTCGTAGCGTAAATAATATTGTAGTGCTTTATCGTAGTTGCCCATATTTTGATAGGCAAATCCCATTTTCTGAAGCAACTGTGGCGAAACATGGGGGAAATGATTTTGAACGAATTCAAAATAAGCCACGGCATCGGCATAGAATTGATTCTTGAGGAAATACTCTGCAATCATCAGCAATGATGATTGAGAGAGATTCAGCCATGTGCGCAAAGGCTTGCGAGTGAAATCCATTGCGGTTTTAAACACCGACACAAAATCATTTCTACGAGAGAAGAGGGTAAAGAATCGGTACAAACTTTGGATGTAGGCATTGATGAAGGCATCGCGCTGTTGCGCATCAGAAGAAGGCAATTGTGCGGACTCCAATTCTTTCAAATCATGGTTGTGTAAATCCATTTGAGATGCCATCATGTTCATTTGCGATTTGGGCATTGAAGCGATAGAGAAGCAGAAAGAATATTTGTCGCTATCGCACAAGAAGGGAGCTATTTTCACCACCGACACCAGCTTCTTGTTGGCGCCCAAAGCATCCTCACACATAGAATGAGAGGGGTAGAATGGAAGGAACCAATTAGCCAGTGTGTTGAAAAACGGAAACGATTTCAATTTTGAAAAGGTGGAAATAAACACATCCTCACCTTCGGTTTGGAGTTTATTGAGTTCTTCAATTTTTTTGCTCACGCCGCTTTCTTCGAGCCAATCTTGCCATTGCGGGTTTTCCTCCAATTCAGATGGGTCGATTGGTGGATTGGATTTCAGTTTCGACAAAAGCCCGGGATCCATATTCATGATGTTGGGCATCAATTCTTCGCGCATACGCTTTGAGAGGTTTTCCGTGTTGCGAGCCATCACCAATCGCTGCACGATGCTATTCACATCGGCTTGGAAATGCTGATTTTCGGCAAGGTTAGCCATCAGCGATGACAGCCGAGAGGATAATTGGATGCGCTTAGGATGCAGAATCATGGTCAACACCACGCCGAGCAATGCTCGGGTTTGCGTTTTTACATCAGTGGCAGCCAGGTATGTTTCCATCATCAAGACCAACTTCGTCTCATCGTAGAATTTGGTTTGTCCCAAAAACAAAGCCGCCATCAGTAATTGCTTCACATATTCGGGTGCAGTGTCAAGCAGCTGTTTGGAGCTTTGCACATCTTCGGCGGAGAATGGGAAAGCACACCACACCTTATTAAATATATCCACTGCCAATTTCTCCATTTCGCGCTTGAGCGTGGAAATTGCCAATCGATTTTGCGATTCTTCGGGCACCGAGCATAGCAATTCAAATTTGTTTAGCGCCTCCAAATAATTCTGAACCATAGATTGGAGGCTATGCTTATGAAGCATGGCAGTTTTGGTATAGAACAATTCAAAAGACTGTCCTAAGGAAAGGGCAATCACACATTGGTCGGTGATGGTGTAGAGGCTGTCGGTGATGCGATAAAGCATCGCTTCTCGCCCTTGGTCGGTAACGCCTGCAAGGAAATATTGGAGCATATAGTCGTACGACATCTTCACGCTGTTGAAGTGTTCGGTGAGATGATAGTCGGCAACTTCCTCAACGATAGGGGATAGCTCGATTATTGCTTCATAAATGCGTTGGGCATCCAAAAGATGCCGAATTGATTTTTGATGCTGAGTTACCGCTTCTAATGTCATATCGCTATAGGGTTTTGAAGTTTTTTTTGAAGATATGCAAAAAATGTGCTAAAGAGAAGAATCAATGATGCAAAAATACTGAATTATTTAAATAAAAGCCGTAATTTTGCAAAGAATGATGAATTAATAATTGTTTAACACGAAATTTGAACTATGGTTTTACAACGATTGCAATCACTTTACCTGCTGATTGCGGCTATTTTATTAGGCATTTTTGCTTTTACCACCCCGGTGACGGTTGGCACAGATAATGGGGTGATTTCTATTGCAGCTATAGGAGCTTGCAGTCCCAATTGTGCATCGCCCAATTATGTGCTACTCGTGCTCATTGCATTAACTGCCATTCTGGCATTTATCACTATATTTAAATACAAGAATTTGAAACTTCAATTGCAGCTATGCTCGGTGTGTATGTTGCTCACCTTGGTGATAGCCATGGCGATAGGCATTCTCGCCTATCAGGCTATTCCGGAAGGCAACTACAGCTTGGGTGTGGAGTGGCATAGTTTGCTGCTTGTGGTGGCATTCTTGCTACTGTGGTTAGCTCGCAGAGGCGTGGCTCACGACAAGAAAGTGATTCACGATAGCGAAAGTTTCAGATAATGCCATTGTGGCAATCGGGATAAAAAATGGGCTGGCACAGGGTGATGTCAGCCTCATTTTTTTTCACTTCGTGGATGCTTTGTGCCGAAACAGAAAGCAAAGTGATATGCTTACACCTTTCTTACCACGCCACGAGGGGAATTTTTCACGAAATCCACGATTTGATTGCGTTCGTCGGATTCCGGTAATTCCGCTTCAATTTTGGCAACGGCATCGCTGAAATTCAAATCAGAAAGATACATTAATCGATACACACTATTAATTCTTTCGATTTGCTCTGCAGTGAAGCCACGGCGATTCAATCCCACAGAGTTGATACCCATATAAGAGATAGGCAAGCGTCCCACCATCACATAGGGAGGTATGTCTTTATTCACGTGAGCGCCCCCTTGAATCATTACGTGAGCCCCGATGTGGGTGAATTGGTGCACGAGAGAGCCTCCACCGATAATAGCCCAATCATCGACCACTACTTCTCCGGCGAGCTGCACAGCATTCGACATAATAATGTGGTCGTGCAAAAAGCAATCGTGTGCCACATGACAATATGCCATAATGAGGCAGTGACTTCCCACTACGGTTTTCCCTTTAGAAGCAGTGCCACGATGAATGGTGACAAATTCCCGGATGTGGGTGTAATCGCCAATGATAGCCAAGGTGTCTTCGCCTTTAAATTTCAGGTCTTGGGGAATGTCGCTAATCACCGCCCCGGAATGTATGTGGCAATGCTTACCGATTCTTGCACCGGAATGGATTGTAACATTGCTATCTATGATGGTGCCATCTCCAATTTCCACATTTTCGCTAATGGTGACGAAGGGTCCGATTTTCACGTTTTCGCCAATCTTTGCGCTTGGGTGGATTACGGTAAAAGGATATTTTTCCATTATGAGTAAGAGTTGTGTAAATAGATAAATAATTTATTGATTCTTTACGATTTGAGCCATAAATTCAGCTTCCGACACAATTTTTTCGCCCACAAAGGCATAGCCCTTCATCACAGCGCACCCTCTACGGATGGGAGTGATGTAGGAAATGTGGAAGATAAGCGTGTCGCCGGGCACCACTTTTTGGCGGAACTTCACATTGTCGATTTTCATAAAGTAGGTGGAATAGGTTTCGGGGTTATCCACTTGCGAAAGCACGAGCAAGCCCGCCACCTGTGCCATTGCCTCCACTTGAAGCACCCCCGGCATCACGGGTTCGTTGGGGAAATGGCCCACGAAAAACGGCTCATTGGAAGTGATATTTTTCACACCCACGATATGATTTTTTCCCATTTCAATCACCTTATCCACTAATTGCATGGGATAGCGGTGCGGCAACATTCTGCGGATATCGTTGATATCGAACAGCGGCTCTTTGTTGGGGTCGTAGACGGGTGCTTGCACATTTTGGTAACGGAGTTCCTTGCGAATTTTTTTCGCCAAGGTAGTGTTGATAGTGTGTCCCGGCTTGGTGGCAACAATACGTCCCTTCAGCGGACGTCCAATGAGGGAAAGGTCGCCCAGGAGGTCGAGCAGTTTGTGGCGAGCGGGTTCATTTTTGAAAGCCAGAGGTTTGTTGTTGAGATAGCCTAATTCGTATTCCTGCTTACGAGGCACTTGCATCAAATCAGCCAATTTATCGATTTGCTCCTTAGGCATTTCTTGGTCGTAGATTACGATAGCATTGTCGAGGTCGCCTCCTTTAATGAGATTCATTTGGAGCAACGGCATCACTTCGCGCACAAACACAAACGTGCGGCTGGATGCGATTTCCTTCTTGAAATCCGCCACATGCTCCAGGGAAGCGAATTGATTGCTCAACACGGGCGAGTTAAATTCAATCATCACGTCCATCGACAAATCGTCGTCGGGCAAAACTATGAGAGAAGACCCGGATTCGGGGTCCACCACTTTGATGCGTTTTTTCACCACGTAGAACTCCTTCTCTGCGTCTTGCTCCTCGATGCCGACTTCATCGATTTTGTGACAATACATAATGGCACTACCATCGAGAATGGGCAATTCCGGAGCATCCACTTCAATTAAGCAATTGTCGATTCCGGCAGTGTAGAGTGCTGCGAGCGCATGTTCAATGGTGCTCACTTTCACCGACTTATCGCTTTTGCTCGACACCACGGTTCCTCGGGTGGTTTCTGTCACATTTTCTGCCAAAGCATCAATCATAGGTTCTCCTTCCAAATCGATACGCTTGATTTTGTAGCCGAAATTCACGGGAGCCGGCTTAAATGTGGCAGTGATATGAACACCGGTGTGCAAGCCTTTACCACTTACAGAGAATTCACTTTTTAATGTTCGCTGTTTCATTCCGTTATGTAAAAAATATCTTTATTAATCTTTTTGTAAATTTTCAACGTCTTTTTTTAGATTCGCAACATCAGCAAATAGCGAAGCCAAACGCTTGATATACACTTGCTGGCGTGCAAAATCCAACGCATTGATAGCCGGGCTGCCAATCACTCTTTGCTTAGAGCCCACGCTATTGGGAACGCCCGACTGAGCGCCAAATCCATTGCCATCGCCCACGGTGATATGCCCGGCAAATCCCACTTGTCCGCCCACCATATTGTGCTTGCCGATTTTGGTAGAGCCAGCCACTCCCACTTGAGCAGCCATCACGGTAGATTCGCCGATTTCCACATTGTGTCCGATTTGAATGAGGTTGTCGAGTTTAGCACCTTGCTTAATCACAGTAGAACCCATGGTGGCGCGGTCGATGGTGGTGTTGGCACCGATTTCCACATCGTCTTCCAGCACCACGATGCCGATTTGTGAAATCTTTTCGTAGGTGCCATCGGATTTTGGTGCAAATCCAAAGCCATCCGCGCCAATCACAGCTCCTCCATGCACAATGCAACGGTTGCCGATTTTGCATCCGTGATACACCTTCGCGCCGGGATAGAGAATGGCATGGTCGCCAATGGTTACATCATCGCCCACATAGGCTTGTGGATAAATTTTAGCACCTTTACCGATTTTCACACCTTTACCAATGTAGGCGAAAGCTCCCACGTAGGCATCTTGCGGCACTTCCACACCTTCAGTTATGAAACAAGGCTGCTCCACGCCCACCTTTTGCGGAGCTTGGGCAGTGACCATATTGAGAAGGTCGGCCAAAGTTTTGTAGGGGTCTTCCACTCTGATGAGCGTAGGTTTAATGGGTTTATCGGGTTGGAAATCGTTTCTTACCAACACAGCCGAAGCATTGGTGGTGTAGATATAATGGGTATATTTTTCGTTTGCAAGAAAGGTTAAGCACCCTTCCGTAGCTTCTTCAATTTTCGAGTAATTGTTGATGCTTACCGAGGCATCGCCATCCACAGTGCCATGGACCATAGATGCCAGTTGAGCCACTGAAATTTCCATATCTGTTGAGGTTTCTTATTATTAAGTTTTAATATACAATGTGTAAATATTTTGCAAATTTCCGAAAAAATAGTGGTTTGGGCAAACAATATCGGAAAAATCGCACAATCCGATGAACGAAAAAGGAAACGAAAACCGAAACCCTTTACTCTTGAACCACATAAAACAGCAAATTGAAGGTTAACCATGCTGCACACTTGGTTAGGGTATTTCAATGTTGCGAAACACCTGAAACACCCGAAACACTGTGGGCAGACATTGTGTGTGTATAAGATGGTTGCAAAAAGTTAAAGAGCTTGTGTGCAAAAATAATGCGAGTGTGGGTAGGGTTTCAATCCCAATAGAGTCATTCCGCATGATTAATTTAGGGCATTGAAGATTCATCTTATGTGAAAATTATTTTTCTATGTGTGTAATAATTCTTATCTTTGTAGAGATAAACAAATGCAATGAGCGAATCGATACACAACAGTGGCATTATCAAAAACTTCACCACATTTCTTGAGAAAGGGTGCTATAGAAAGACTCCCGAGAGATTTGCGGTTTTGAATGCTGCGCTTGCTTTTTCGGGTCCATTCACTGCCGATAATTTGTGTCAAGTGCTTAATAGCGATGCGTTTAGAGTGAGTAAATCGTCGGTGTATAGTAATTTAGAGCTATTGATTAAAGCCGGAGTGTTTTGCCGCTTTTTCAACGAAGGCTTGAATCAATTGCAATACACCCGCAAGAGCGACGTTCGATTCATTCATTTGGTGTGTTTGCACTGCGGCAAAGTGAAACTGGCGAAAGACATAGCCCTGGCAGAAGAGCTTCATGCCAAGCGCTACACTGCTTTCAGCGAACAATATCGCATACTTTGTGTGAATGGAGTATGCAATTCTTGTGCACGAAATATGAAGAAAAAAACCAAAAAAATTAAATAACACAAATCAATTATGAAAGTTGACGTTCTTTTAGGCTTACAATGGGGTGACGAAGGAAAAGGAAAAGTGGTGGATGTGCTCACACCGCGATATGATGTGGTGGCACGATTCCAAGGCGGTCCGAATGCCGGCCACACCCTCGTGTTCGAAGGTAAGAAAGTGGTGCTTCGCTCCATTCCATCGGGCATTTTCCAAAACCACCAAGTGAATGTGATAGGCAATGGCGTGGTGCTCGACCCGATTTTGTTTACCGAAGAAGCTCGCGATTTGGAAAAGCAAGGTATAGCAATTAAAAAGGTGCTCAAAATATCGAAAAAAGCGCATTTAATCATGCCCACTCACCGCATACTTGATTCGGTGAACGAAAAAATGAAAGGTGCAGGTAAAATCGGCACCACAGGTAAAGGCATTGGTCCGACCTACACCGACAAAATCAGTAGGAACGGTTTGCGCATCGGAGATATTCTGCACGGATTTGAAGAGAAATACAATGCCGCAAAAGAGCGGCACATTTCGCTGCTGAAAGCCTACGGCGAGACGCCTGATTTTCAAGAGCTTGAATCTAAATGGATGGACGGCATCAGCTATCTGAAAGAATTTGACTTAATAGATAGCGAATTCTATATTAATCAGCAATTAAAAGCCGGGAAAAGCATACTTTGCGAAGGTGCACAAGGCAGTATGCTTGATGTGGACTTCGGTTCGTATCCCTTCGTGACGTCCTCCAACACCGTGTGTGCCGGTGCGTGCACCGGTTTGGGATTGGCTCCGGGCAAAATAGGTGAAGTGTACGGCATTTTCAAAGCCTATTGCACCCGCGTGGGAAGCGGTCCGTTTCCTACCGAGCTATTCGACGCCACCGGCAAAACTATTCGTGAAATAGGTCACGAATTTGGCGCTGTGACCGGGCGAGAGCGCCGTTGCGGATGGATTGACTTGGTGGCACTTCGCTACACCATCATGCTCAATGGCGTGACTCAATTGATTATGATGAAGAGCGATGTGCTCGACGGATTCGCCACCATCAAAGCCTGCGACGCCTACGAAATCAACGGGCAAGTGACCCGCGATTTTCCATTCTCCATTGACCAAGATATCAAGCCCGTGTACACCGAGATAAAGGGTTGGAACACCGATATGACCGGTATCACGAGCGAAGAACAATTCCCTGAAGAATTCAAGGCTTACATTTCATTCCTTGAAGAAAAACTTGAAGTGCCTATCACCATTGTGTCGGTAGGTCCGGATCGCCGGCAAACCATTCTACGCAATTAAACTATAAAACCTAAAATTGAAACTAACACTATGGCAAAAGTAAAACCATTTAGAGGGCTGCGTCCTCCCAAAGCATTTGTAGAGCAAGTGGCATCGAAGCCCTACGATGTGCTCTCGAGCGAAGAAGCGAGAGCAGAAGCGGAAGGCAACGAGAAATCGCTCTACCACATTATTAAACCGGAAATCGACTTTGAGCCGGGCACCGGCGAACACGAGCAAAAAGTGTATGACCGTGCGGTGGAGAATTTTCAAAAATTCCAACGCGAAGGTTGGTTGGTGAAAGACGAGAAAGAGCAATACTACCTCTACGCACAAACGATGGACGGCCGTACGCAATACGGCTTGGTGGTGGGAGCCAGTGTAGACGACTATTTAACCGGCAAAATTAAAAAGCACGAGCTCACACGCAAAGAGAAAGAAGTGGACCGAATGCACCACATAGAAATTAATAATGCCAACATTGAGCCCGTGTTTCTATCTTTCCCCACCAATGAAGTGCTTGAGCAAGTGATTGCCGACACTGCACAAACTGCGCCGGAATACGATTTCGTGTCGGAAGATGGAATAGGGCACACCTTGTGGTGCATAGCCGACGACAAGGTGGTGAACACCATTACCGATGCTTTCGGCAAGATACCTTACCTATACATTGCCGATGGTCATCACCGCACAGCTGCAGCTGCCCACGTGGGCGAAGCCAAGGCAAAAGCCGATGCCAATCACACCGGCGCTGAAGAATATAATTACTTATTGGCCGTATGCTTCCCCGAGTCGCATTTGAAGGTGATGGACTACAACCGCGTGGTGAAAGACCTCAACGGACTCAGCGACGAAGAATTTTTGCAGAAAGTGGCACTTCACTTCGAAATAGAAGAGAAAGGCGAAGAGATTTACAAACCCGCCAAGCTCCACAATTTTGCCCTCTATTTGTCGGGCAAATGGTATTCGCTTACCGCAAAAGAAGGCACCTACGACGACACCGACCCCATCGGGGTGCTTGATGTAAAAATTTCATCCGACTACATTTTGCGCGACATCCTCAATATTCAAGACCTGCGCACCGACAAACGAATTGACTTTGTGGGCGGTATTCGCGGGTTGGGCGAGCTCAAGAATAGGGTGGATTCCGGTGAAATGAGAATGGCATTGGCATTGTATCCGGTGACTATGCGTCAAATTATCGACATTGCCGATTCCGGCAATATTATGCCTCCGAAAGCCACCTGGTTTGAGCCCAAATTGCGCTCCGGTCTCATCATTCACCAACTGGATTAAATTTACTTACATCCGCATCATAGCGGTGTTTCTTCACAGTTGAAAGAAACACCGCTATGATAGCAAAAACTATTATCACTATGAAATTGAAATTTATTTTGGTGTGGATTTCGGTGCTGTGTGGCATTATGCTTCATGCACAAAAGTTTGCCATTCTGAGCGACATCCACGTAACACCCGGCAACGCCAATGAAACAAAACTCAAAGCCGCTGTGGAAGAAATTAATAGCAGCGACGTGGATTATGTGCTCATTACCGGCGACTTAACCAATGAGGGAAGCGACGAGCAGCTCCGAAATGTGAAATCAATTTTAGATAGAATCACAAAGCCCCAATACATCATACCCGGCAACCACGAAAACACCTGGAGTCAGAGTGCTTGCAAAACCTACAACGACTTGTGGGGTGCCGACCGCTTTGTGTTCACCACCGGCAAATTGGTGGTGATAGGGATGAACTGTGGTCCGTTTATGAAAATGGGCGACGGCCATATCAAACAAGAAGATTTGATTTGGCTCGACAAAACCCTTTCCGAAACCGTGAAGCCCGGTATGAAAGTGCTGAGTGTGAACCACTATCCCATACTTGATGATTTGGATAATTATCGGGATTATGTGGCCATTCTCAAGAAATATCCTGTGATTACACACCAGTGCGGGCATTACCACAGATGGCGCCTCTACGAAACCGACGGCATCAACGGATTGATTGTTCGCGCTTTGGATATGGGCAATAAAGATTATGGTTACACCCTTTTAGATGTGGATTTGGATAAGAATTGGATACATGTGCACAACAAACCGATTGGCAAAGAGCCCATCCCCATGTATGCCTACAGGATAAACACCGAATTCTATACTCATGCCACCACCGAACAAAAAGTGATGAAAGAAGATGCACGCTTCGAGGTGAAAAAAGTGTTTGCCGACAATGCCACCATCTTCACCCGCATAGGCATAGATGAAAGCGCGATTTACTTCGGTAATTCGTTGGGCTATTGCAAAGCCCTCGACAAAGCCAGCCTAAAAGAGAAATGGGCATATAAAACCGATGCGATGCTCTTTTCTCGACCTGCCGTGGGTGGAAAATATGTGATATTGCCCACTGCCGACCGCCGCTTGGTGTGGCTCAATAAGAAAACCGGAAAAGAAGCCTTTGTGCATCAAGCCGACGGACCGTATGTGGCAGATGGCGTGGTGGAAAAAGGGGTGCTCTATCAGGGAGGCTACAAAACCTTCCAGGCATGGGACATTGCCAAGCGCAAAATGCTTTGGCAATTCACCGACATCAACAACTATTGCCAAGCAGCGCCCGTGATTGATGCCAACGATGTGATATTCGGAGCTTGGGACACCAATTTGCGCGCACTGAATAAGAAGAACGGCACTTTGCGTTGGAAATGGAACAATGGTAGTAGCGCCAATTTGCTCAGTCCGGGCAATGTGGTGCCCGTGGTGACAGCCGACAAAGTGGTGGTGGTGGCACCCGACAGAGTGGCTACAGCCATCAACCGTGCAGACGGCAGCACCATTTGGCGAGAAAAAAACCAATATAAAGTGCGTGAAAGTCTGGGTTGCAGTGCCGACGGCAAAGTGGCATACGCCAAAACCATGGACGGCGAGCTTGTGGCAATGAGCACCGAAGGCGACACCTACCAACTACTATGGACCGTGGATTTGGGATTGGGCTATGAGCATGCGCCATGCATCGTGATTGAACACGATGGCTATGTGTATGCCGGGAGCCGCCATGGTCAGCTTTCGATTGTGGACGCCGCCACTCACGAGCTTGTGGTATCTTATCCGATGGGTTCGAGCGAAGTGAATGGATTTGATGTAGACGCCAACGGCGATGTGTATTGCTCACTAATAGAAGGCACCATTTTTAGGATTAAAAGGAAGTAGAGGTTTGCCCATTTGAGCAATAATCAGTAATTTTGCATCAAATATCTCTACTTAGAACATAACTACTACAGTGAAATGAAGAAAAAAGTAATGCTCGTTTTTGGAACCCGGCCCGAAGCCATCAAGATGGCTCCGCTGGTGAAAGCATTTCAGAAGCACCCGGAAGAAGTGGAAACGGTGGTGTGCGTCACCGGTCAGCACAGAGAGATGCTCGACCAGGTGTTGAGAATTTTCAATGTGGTTCCGGATTATGATTTAAATATCATGAAATCGGGTCAGGATTTATACGATATCACCTCGCGTGTGGTTTTGGGCATGCGTGATGTGCTAAAAGAATCCCAACCCGATGTGGTGCTGGTGCATGGCGACACCACCACCAGCATGGCAGCCGCTTTAGCCGCTTTTTATCTTCAGATACCCGTAGGTCATGTGGAAGCAGGATTGCGCACGCATAATATATATAGCCCTTGGCCGGAAGAGATGAACCGCCAAATCACCGGTAGAATTGCTACTTTCAATCTGTCGCCCACGGCATTGAGCCGTCAAAACTTGCTGGAAGAAGGTGTGAGCGAAGACAAAATCATCGTAACGGGCAACACCGTGATTGATGCCCTGCACATGATGGTGGAAAGAATCAAATCGGATGCCACACTATCAGCCACCCTGCAAAGCGAGTTAAAATCGCGAGGCTACGATGTGGGCAGATTGGCAGATGGCACTCGCAGAATGGTGCTCATCACCGGCCATCGCAGAGAGAATTTTGGCGAAGGCTTTAAGCACATTTGCCAAGCCATCAAAACCCTTAGCGAGCGATATCCTGAAGTGGATTTTGTATATCCCATGCACCTCAACCCCAATGTGCGACGGCCCATTAAAGAAGTGCTGGGCGATGCGCTGACTGCCGACAACAATCTCTTTTTCATTGAGCCACTGGAATACCTCGATTTTGTGTTTTTGATGGAAAAATCCAATATTGTGCTCACCGATAGCGGCGGCATTCAAGAAGAGGCTCCCGGATTGGGCAAGCCGGTGCTGGTGATGAGAGACACCACCGAACGACCCGAAGCTCTTGAAGCCGGCACCGTGAAATTGGTAGGCACCGACTACGACAAAATTGTGAGCCATATAAGCCAATTGCTGGATTCACGTGAGCACTACGAGCAAATGAGTAAAGCCGTGAATCCTTATGGCGATGGCTTAGCATGCAGCAGGATTGTGAAGCACATCATTGAATCCATCCATTAATCTTGAAAAATTTTCAATTAATAATAATAGTAAGAAAATGAAGGGAAAAATTCTTGTTACCGGTGGATTGGGATTTATAGGGTCCCACACCACAGTGGAATTGCAACAATCGGGCTACGAAGTTGTGATTATCGACAACTTATCCAACAGCAATATCAACGTGCTGGATGGCATTGAAAAAATCACGGGCGTACGTCCGGTGATGGTGGAAGGCGATTGCACCGATATCAACACGCTCCACGAATTATTTAAAGCGAACCCCGGCATCAATGGCATCATCAATTTTGCTGCCAGCAAAGCCGTGGGCGAATCCATCACCAAGCCCATCCTCTATTATCGCAACAACCTCAACATTCTCATCAATTTGCTGGATTTGATGCCCGTGTATGGGGTGAAGGGGTTTGTGTTCTCTTCGTCTTGCACCGTGTATGGCGAGCCCGACGTGAACCCCATCACTGAAGACGCCCCCACCAAAAAAGCCACCTCCCCCTATGGTGCCACCAAACAGATGGGAGAAGACATCATAGCCGATGTGGTGAGAAGCGGTGCGCCCATCAAAGCCATATTGCTGCGCTATTTTAATCCCATTGGTGCTCATCCATCAGCCGAAATCGGAGAATTGCCCAATGGTGTGCCACAAAATTTGGTGCCCTATCTCACGCAAACCGCCATTGGCGTGCGTAAAGAATTGAGCATCTTCGGCGACGACTACGACACCCCCGACGGCTCATGCATACGCGACTTCATCAATGTGGTAGACTTGGCAAAAGCACACGTGGTGGCACTGGAGCGAATGCTCGAAAACAAGAGCGAAGAGCCACTTGAAGTGTTCAACATCGGTACGGGCGAAGGGCTATCGGTGCTCCAATTGCTCCACGCCTTTGAAACAGCCACCGGTGTGAAAGTGCCGCACAAGATTGTGGGTCGCCGCGAAGGAGACATCGTAAAGATATGGGCAGACCCCCAAAAAGCCAACGAAGTGCTTGGATGGCATGCCGAAGTGCCGATTGAAGACACCATGCTCAGCGCATGGAATTGGCAAAAACGCCTTCGCGAACGCGGAGTGATGTAAACGAATTTTCGTACAACTACAAAAACTTGCTAAAAATCACGCTACCCGACAAATTTGGGTAGCGTTTTTTTGTTGAAATTTCGCCAATATTTCGTAAATTTGTAAGTTAATTGACGCATCACGACTTTTCGATTGAAAATTATTAATAATTTCAAATTATAGCATATATGAAATTCAACATTCAAAGTAAGCTTTTGCTCAGCCATCTCTCCTCGGTGAGCAAAGTGGTGAATACCAAAAACCAACTGTCGGTGCTCGACAACTTTTTGTTCAACCTTGAAGGCGACAAATTGGTGATTACCGGTAGCGACCAAGAAACTCGCCTAACCACCAACGTTCAAGTTCAAGAGCCGGAAGGCTCCGGCAAATTTGCTGCCAATGGGAAAAAGCTCTTAGACCTATTGAAGCAGCTCCCCGATTTAGCGCTTTCATTCGACGTGAACGATGAAAATTTGGAAATCAATATCACCCACATGCACGGTAAATTCAATTTTATCGGTGTGAATGGCAATGAATTTCCTGCAAAGGCAGCCTTGGAAGATGAGCCCAAGCGATTTACCTTGCCTTGCAAAACCGTGGTGGAAGGTATATCACAAACCATTTTTGCTGTGGGTGTGGAAAGCATGCGTCCGGTGATGATGGGTGTGTTTTGGGACATCAAGCCCACCGAAATTGTGTTTGTGGCTTCCGACACTCATAAATTGGTTCGCTACAGAAAGCTCAATCTCGACATCAATCAAGAGCTTTCATTCATTCTTCCCACCAAGCCTGCCTCCATTTTGGGTAGCATCCTTGAAAAGAAAGAGGGCGATGTGAACATTACCATCGACAGCAAAAGCGCCACCTTTGAAACCGACGACTATTCGCTCACTTGCCGCTTTGTGAACGGACGTTATCCGAACTACAATTCGGTGATTCCAACCACCAACCAATACAGTGTGAGTCTCGACCGCGCCCAATTGCTCAACGCCTTGCGTCGTGTATCGGTGTTCACCAGTTCGAGCGGTTTGGTGAAATTGGAAATGCGTCCTAACGAAATATTCATGTCGACTCAAGACGTGGACTTCTCCACTTCAGCCGAAGAACGCATACTTTGCGAATACACCGGCACGGAAATGGCCATCGGCTTCAACGATGAGAACATTATTGATGTGCTCAACAACATTGATTCGGAGGAAATTTATCTTAAATTGATTGATTCCAATAGAGCCGGTCTCTTTTTGCCTGTGGAGCAAAAAGAGGATGAAGAGTTACTTGTGCTCTTGATGCCCATGATGCTTTAATTTCGGTTATTCACATTCAGCAATTTGACTCATGAATTTAAATCTGAAACGCCCCATCGTGTTTTTTGACCTCGAAACCACCGGGCTCAATATCACGAAAGATAAAATCGTAGAAATTTCATATATCAAAGTGTATCCCAACGGCACTGAAGAGCAGAAAACCCTACGCATCAATCCCGGTATGCCCATACCCAAGGAATCGACCGAAGTGCATCGTATCACCGATGCCGATGTGGCAAATTGTCCGAGATTTAATCAGGTGGCAAAAGAACTGGCTGCAGTGTTTGAAGGTAGCGATATAGCCGGCTTCAATAGCAATAGATTCGACATTCCGATGCTTCAGGAAGAATTTTTGCACGCAGGCGTGAGTTTTGATTTCACAAAGCGCAAATTTGTGGATGTGCAAACCATCTTCCACAAAATGGAGCAGCGCAACCTCACGGCAGCTTACCGATTCTATTGCGGAAAGGAACTGGAAAATTCTCACTCTGCCAATGCCGACACACGTGCCACCTACGAGGTGCTAAAAAGCCAGCTCGACAGGTACCCATCGCTACAAAATGATGTAGACTACCTTGCTGCATTTTCCACACAAAACAAGAATGTGGACCTTGCCGGAAGATTTGTGTACAACGAGAAAAACGAAGTGGTGTTTAATTTCGGCAAATATAAGGGTAGGAGTGTGAAAGAGGTGCTCAAAGTGGATAGCGGCTATTATGGCTGGATGATGAATGGCGATTTTCCGCAAGACACCAAGAATGTGCTCACCAAAATCAAACTTCAAAGCAAATAATCAGAAAATCAGCAATAGGCTTATGAACGGCTTGAAATTCTTTATGATATCATTGGCGATGGCAGGAGCCTGCATGATGGCGCATGCCCAAGAATTGAATTGCGAGGTGGAAATCAATTCCGCCAAAGTGCAGAATGCCAACAAAGAGATTTTCACTACGCTTCAGCAAGCCATTGCAGAATATATGAACACCACCAAGTGGACTGATGCACAATTTGGCAACAATGAGAAGATTCAATGCAAATTGTTTTTCACGGTAAGCACTTACGATGAAAGCACGGGTAAAATCTCCGGCGACTTGCAAGTGCAATCGCAACGCCCGGTGTACAACAGTTCGTACACCACCACCATCATCAATTTCAAAGACACAAAGGTGGACATCACCTACGAGCAGAATGAGCCCTTGGTTTATTCCGAGCAAGATATGCAGAGTAATTTAACAGCCATCTTGAATTTTTATGCCTTCTTGATTATCGGAATGGATTTCGACACCTTCTCCTTACGTGGTGGCGACCCTTATTACGAAAAAGCTGCCAATGTGGTGAGAATGGCACAAAGCAGCGGAGAAAGCGGATGGAAAGCATTTGAAGATACCAAAAACAGAAGTGCCGTGCTGAGTGCCTACACCGACAAAGCCACTTCCGGCATACGCGAAGTGCTCTACAATTATCACCGCTTGGGGCTCGACCAAATGGTGGTGAGTGTGGACAAAGGGAGGCAGGTGATTACCCAATCGTTGGAAACACTGAAGAAGGTGTATGATGTGGCGCCCATGTCGGTGTGTTTATCAATGTTTAAGGATGCAAAGTTAGATGAATTGGTGAATGTGTATTCCAAAGCTAACCTCACCGAAAAGGCATCCGTGTACGAAACACTGTATCCACTGTGGCCCACCGAACAAGCCCGCTTAGACAAGATTAAAAAAGAAGAACAAAAATAATTGAGCAAAACGATATGCTTACCCGACTGTACGTATCCAATTATGCGCTAATTCACGAACTCGAAATTGAGTTTCGCCCCGGGGTGACGATTATCACCGGCGAAACCGGTGCCGGTAAGTCGATACTGCTGGGCGCTTTGTCGCTGATTTTGGGAGAGCGCGCCGACTCACATGCGGTGAGAAATCCCGAAAGCAAGGTGGTGGTGGAAGCATCGTTTGATATTGCAGCCTACGCATTGCAACCTTACTTTGAAGAAAACGGAATCGACGACTGGGGAAATGAGTGTGTTGTGCGCCGCGAAATCAGCGCCACGGGTAGGTCACGCAGTTTTGTAAACGATAGTCCGGTGAGCTTGTCCATTCTCAAAGATTTGGCTTCGCGATTGGTGGATATTCACTCCCAGCATAGCAATATGCTCCTTTCCAAGCCGGCTTTTCAATTGTCGATATTAGACAGCATTGCCCGAAACAAAGAAGTGGCTTCGCAATATCACCACGAATATATATGCTATAATCAACTTCAGAAGCAACTTCTCGACACGAAAAGCAAATTGGAAAAGAGCAAAGCGGAAGAAGACTATATCCAATTCCAACTTCGTCAACTTCAAGAGCTAAAACTCACAGAGAATGAAGACATTGAATTGGAAAACCTACAGAAAAGGTTGAGCAACATTTCCGACATTAAGCAAAATTTGTGGGCCATTCACTCCGCACTCAACGCCAACGACAATTCCATTTTGGAACAACTCTCCGACATTGCCCACCGCATTCAAATCACAGAGCCCAACCTCACTGAAATAGAAGGCATGAGCGAGCGCATGGATGGGATAGTGGTGGAGCTGAAAGATATGGCGCAAACCATTTCTTACGTGGACGACCAATTGGTGGACGACCCTCAGGAATTGGAAAGCGTGGAAAGCCGGCTCAACGACATCTACCAACTCGAGCGAAAGCATCATGTGCAATCGGTGAACGAATTGCTCTCCATTCAAGAGCAATTTCAGCACCAATTGGCATTGATAAATCATAGTGCCGACCAAATTTCGGAAATAGAAACGCAAATAGCGAAAAAGCGCACCTTGCTTACCAAACTGGCACAATCGCTCACCGAATCGCGAAAAAAAGCCGCGCAAGTATTCATCACCCAAATAATGCCATTGGCGCAAGCCCTTGGCATGAAAAATTTGGCTTTCGACATTCACTTCCAAACCACTGATTTCACGCCATCGGGTGTGGATGCAGTGGAATTTTTGTTTGCCTTCAACAAAAATCAAAACCTGATGCCGGTGAAAGACACCGCCTCTGGTGGTGAATTATCGCGCCTGATGCTGGGCATAAAAGCGATTACAGCACGCACTATGAATTTGCCCACCATTATTTTCGACGAAGTGGACACCGGCGTGTCGGGCGATATTGCCAACAAAATCGGCGAAATGATGAGCGAAATGTCGGGGCGCATACAGGTGATTGCCATCACCCATCTCCCACAAGTGGCGGCACATGCCAATGCCCACTTGATGGTGTATAAAACCGACAACGAGCATTCTACCATTACCCAAGTGAAGACACTGGATGAGCAAGAGCACGTGCTCGAAATTGCAAGAATGCTTAGCGGCAAAAATGTGAACCAAGCCGCCATTGAAAATGCAAAATCATTAATAGGACAAAAGAAATATGACAGATAAATCACAAGTGGTGTTTGGCATTCGTGCCGTGATAGAAGCCATTGAATCGGGCAAGCAAGTCGACAAGGTGCTGATGAAGAAAAACCTTGGCGGCGAGTTGGCGCACGCCTTGCTCGAAAGCACCACAATGCATCACATTCCGGTGCAACGCGTGCCCATTGAGCGCCTCAATCGCATCACACGCAAAAATCACCAAGGAGTGATAGCTTTTATGGCAGCAGTGGATTACTACCACGTGCACGACATTGTGCCCACACTCTACGAAGAAGGCATCAATCCCTTCATTGTGGTGCTCGACGGAGTGACCGATGTGAGAAATTTCGGTGCCATAGCACGCACCTGCGAATGTGCGGGCGTGAATGCTATCGTGATACCTGAGCGCAACAGTGTGAGCGTGAATGCCGATGCTGTAAAAACTTCGGCAGGTGCGCTCAATTATCTTCCTGTGTGCCGCGAGCGGAATTTGGCTAAAGCGGTAAAATATTTAGCAGAAAGCGGATTCAAAGTGCTGGGTGCTTCAGAAAAATCCCACATCAACTACACCCAAGGCGTTTTCACCGGACCGGTGGCAGTGGTGCTCGGCGCAGAAGACACCGGCATTTCGCCCGATATTCTCAAGCTCTGCGACACCCTGGTAGCCATTCCGGAATTCGGGCAAATTAATTCGCTCAACGTGTCGGTGGCAGGCGGAATTATGATTTATGAAGTGGTTCGCCAACGCCTAAACGACGGGCAAGACGTAAATTCTTAAAATTTTATTTGATTACCTACCCAATTTAGGATAACTTTGCAAAAAATTTCAATACATAGATGATTAATCGAATCTTGATAAGAGCAAAAGTCGTGCAAATGCTGTACGCCTACATGGTGTCTAAAGAAGCCATGACCCTCACAGCGGCAAAAAAAGAATTGAAAAAGAGTTTGGATAAATCGTACGAGCTCTACAACGCCATGCTGAAATTGATAATCGAGCTTACCGATGTGCAAGATTTGCGTCTCGACGAAGCGAAGTATAAGTTTCTCCCCACCGAAGAAGACCTTCATCCCGATATGCGCTTTGTGGAGAATGAGCTGATAGAACGACTCCGCTCCGATGCCACGCTTGCCGACTATGTGGAAAGCAAAAAAATCAATTGGCGCGACGACGAGCTATTCGTTCGCCTGCTGCTCGATAAGGTGATTCGCTCAGAGGCATACACCCAATATATGGCGGGGGAATCCACAGCGGGCGAAATGTGGGTGGAAGTGATGAAAAGCACTATCCTCACCGACGAAAATCTTTTAGAGCATTTGCAATCGAAGAGCGTGTACTTCACCGACGATGATTTGCAGATAGTGGGTGAATTTGTGGTGAAAACCATTAAGCGGTTTGCCGAAGGAGCGGAATCACCCCTTCTGCCACAATTCAAAAACGATGAAGATGGCAAATTCGGCGAAGATCTATTCACCAAAATTGTAGGCGAAATGGAAGAAAACAATGCGCTAATCGACCAATTCGTAAAATCTGAAAAATGGGATGTGGAGCGCATTGCATTGATGGACCGCTTGGTGATGAATGCTGCGCTGTCGGAGATTCGCCATTTCCCGAGCATTCCCGTGAATGTGTCGCTCAATGAATACATAGAATTGGCAAAACTCTACAGCACGCCAAAAAGTGGTAAATTCGTGAATGGCATCCTCAACGCTGCGGTGAAAGAGCTGCGCAGCCACAAGCAAATTATGAAATAAGATTTTTTTCTGACCGACAATTATTAATTTTTTAAGTTAAGATAATTATGATGTTGAACTACATTTTGCTCCAAACCCAACAACAAGGTGGAAGTGGTATGGGCAGCATTTTGATGATTGTGGCACTTATTGCCATATTTTATTTCTTTATGATTCGCCCTCAAAGCAAGAAGCAAAAAGAAATGAAAAAATTTCGTGAAAACATGAAATCGGGCGATAAAGTGATTACCGCCGGTGGCATTCATGGTCGTGTGCGCGAAATCAAGAAAAACGGCACCGCAGTTTTGGAAATTGCAGAAGGTGTGAAAATCACAATCGACACCACTATGATTTATCCCACAATGCAAGATGCCGTGCAAACCGGCTCCGACGTAAAGAAAGATTAAGCGATTTTTTAAAAAAAACGGATTCATAATGGTCGGTTTGATAGGCTACACACAAACCGACCAATTATAACATATATCGGTGAAGATATTTAGCCAAATACCCAAGAGAATACCCCGAAATAAGGGCACTTATAAAGTGCTATTATTATATGTGTATTTCTTCATCTTTTCGTTTTGTGCATGGGGATTGATGAAATCCTACACCACCGACGTAAAGATACAACTCACCATTGTGGGTGTTCCGAGCGAAGTAACCATCATAGATTCCATTCCCCCCACAGTGAAAGTGCCCATGGAAGGGAAGGTGTTTTCTCAGCTCTACTACAAATTCTTCGCCCCGGAAGCAAAAATCAATTTTCCTGCAAAATTTCAGAAGAGCAATTCGCAATTGGTGATTACCGCCGACGATATCTATACCTCCGTAAATCTCAACAATTTGGAGCGCCCCGCCACTGCGGCAAAAAATCCAGTTGGTTTTCCCTTAACATTTACAGCGGTAAGTCACGAAGGCAAAAAAGTGCCGATTACTTTTGCCAATAGCATTCGTTTGCAATTCAACCCGGTAAACATTTCATTAGTGAATTGGCCCGTGTGTAGCCCCGATTCTGTGGTGATTTACGCTAAGAAAGAAGTGCTTGAAACCATTGAATCGGTATCGCTTGAATCGTTTGCAGTGAAAAACTTATCTGATACGATTATGACCGTTCCGCTCAAACTCATCCCCAATGTGAGGTGCGATACCAAGCAGGTGAGAATGCATCTGAAATTGGAGAAAAACTATCTAAAGCGGGCTTCTATACAGGTGCAACCCAAAGAAATTAAAGGCCAGCGAATCTATTATCAACCTGCTACCGTGGACATTCTTTACTACGTGCCCGAGAGCTTTTATCATGCCAAAGCGCCCACGGTTGCCGTATTTGCAGAGGATATTGATTTATCAAAAAAATCGGGTAGGGTGGCTGTGCGCAAAGCCGAAGAATTTCCGCATCGAAAAATTTACAAAATTCTCACCGATTCAGTGAATTGGATGATTAAGTGATGATAGTAGCTATTACGGGCGGCATAGGTTGTGGCAAATCGGTGGTTTCGCAAGTGCTTCGCTTGCTGGGCTACCCTGTGTATGATTCCGACAGCCGTGCCAAGCACCTTATGCTCCATTCTCCCACCGTTCGCCATCAATTAGAAGAGCGATTTGGCACAGACATCTTCAGCGAAGGTCGACTTCAAAAGCATCGGCTATCGGCGCTGGTGTTTTCGGATGCTTCAGCCTTACACGATTTAAATGCTATTGTGCATCCCGCGGTGCGCGCCGATATGCTCCAATGGGCGAAAGAGTACGATGGAATCACATTTGTGGAAACGGCAATCCCGTATGCCAGCGGTGTGCACACTATCGTCCAGCATTTGTGGAAAGTGACTGCTCCCACTGCCATCAGAGTGGAGCGCGTGATGCGCCGCAGTGCCATTTCTCGCGAAGAAGTGCTTCGGCGTATAGCAGCGCAAGCCACTGAAGAACAAATCCGAATCGGCGATGTGGAGCTTGTAAACGACGGGAAGGTTGCGCTCATTCCACAAATCATTGATAGGCTCCAACTGTTAAAGTAGCTTTACGGGTGGCCTAAAATTCCTCGAAATAGCAATTTTTAGGATTATTTTCACTACCTTTGTGGAGATAATAGTGAATTATTTGTAACTCATTTATAGTAATCATTTTTTATGTTGAAATCTATTTTGAATATTTCCGGTAAGCCCGGTTTGTACAAACTCATTTCTTATGGTAAGAATCTTGTGATTGTGGAAAGTTTGGTCGACAAAAAGCGTTTCCCGGTTCATTCTCGCGATAAAATCATTTCTCTCGGCGACGTGGCAATCTACACCACCGGCGACGACAAGCCCCTTTCTGCAGTGCTTGAAAGTGCCATTGCCAAATACCCTCAAGGCGTGGATGCTTCGGCGTATAAAACCGATGAACAGCTCCACGAGCTTATGACTTCTATTTTGCCCGACTACGATGAAGAGCGAGTGTATAAAACCGATATCAAGAAATTGATTTCGTGGTTTAATACCTTGGTGAAAGCCGGCTACACCACATTCGTGAAAAAAGAAGAAGAAAATAACGAAGAAACCGAATCTGCTGAAAAGTAAGATTTTTGCAAAATTAATGTGCTAAAGAAAGATGGACTTGAGCGATGGTGCTCGCTTCTTTCTTTAGCATTTTTCTTTAATAAAGCTATGCTTGCTATAGGTCGATATAAATGCTCATGGAACCGGATAGCCATCATGGTGGTGATGGTGCTGGTGATGTGTGGCTGCCATAGCAAGAAAGAAGCGGTGCATCAACCACCCTCTAAAAGAAGAGTGGAAAAGGTGAGCGACGATTGGAAAACACTCAATATTCGCCTCACTTCGCGCGACAACAAGCAGCTCTACCGCGAAATAAAGGGATGGCTGGGAGCACCTTACCTATATGGTGGCAACACCAAAAAAGGTGTGGACTGCTCGGGCTTCGTGTTGCAAATCTATAAAACGGTTTACCATAAACGGATAGAGCGCAATTCCGCAAAAATATTTGAGAAAAACTGCAAGATGATTGATGTGGATGATTTGCGCGAAGGCGATTTGGTGTTTTACAAAACATCAAAAAAGACCTCACGAATCACCCATGTGGGCATTTACCTGAAAGACAACAAATTTGCACACGCTTCTTCGTCGAAAGGCGTGAGAATCAGCGATATCACAGAAGACTATTTCATTCGGCATTTCTATGCCGCCGGGCGTGTGGTGAAATAATAGCAGCATGCTATTGCACCACGAGCGTGCGCTCTCGCAAATCGTGGAAGGCAATACCATGTTGCTTGCATTGACGGGCAAGCATCGGGATATTCGGCTCATATACATCGCCGGAAGCCACCACGCATTTGATATGATAAAGCGCCTGCAATTCGGCAATGGTGGAATTGAAATGGCGGGTAATCACACAGAAATCGATATCCAATTTTTTTCCGGCTTGCACGCGTTTCCAGAGTTTGCGACCTGCCACCAAAAAGGTTTTGCCTGAAATGTAGGCGATAGGGGCATGAATCACTGTATGATCAATGACAGTGCTATCAGAGGCTTCCAAAAAATGTGTAATACCGTGCTTGGCAAAAAATCCGGAGTGATAGTCGCGAAATTCAGCTGGATTGAAAGTGTGGAGATGGTCGTCGGGCACCCAATAGTAGGCGGTGGAATGATGATAGAAAATGATGGGTGCTTGGTGGAACGAAGTCGCCAGCACACACCCTTCACAAGGGATGCGATTTTGTGCAAGCGTGTGGAGCACAATCCCTAAGGCACACAAAGCGATGGCGAGATTCAGATATAGCCATTTTCGATATTTGAAAAAAAGAATTATCAATAATGCGCCAACGAAGTACACCGCCACATCCGGCAACGAAAAATACACCTCTTTTGAATATGCACCGGGGATGGCGGAAACGAAGGAAGCCACACCATGAAGATAGCTCACAAAAGCATCTGCCACCAGATTCACGATTTCAATATTCGCATTCACCACTGCGAGCATAATAATCACCACTGCCACGCCCATAAAAAGGGTGAACACGGGTATGGACAGCAAATTGGCTAATACTCCTGCCCACGAAATGGAATGGAAATGATAGGCAGTGAGTGCGGAGGTGGCGATAGAGGCAATGAGCGAAATGGCGATGAGTGAAAAAAAATAGCTAAGCCAACGGTGCTTGGTGCGCAGCAACGGATTGTTTGTGGCAAGCAAAAGAATGAAAAGCACGGTAATGAAACTTAATTGAAAACCGGCATTGAACAAAGATTCCGGAGAGAACACCAATATCACCAATGCAGATGCCAAGAGCGCATTAAGAGCCAACGATTTCCTTCCGAAAATGAATGTGGCAAAAGAAAAGCCAATCATTATGGTGGCTCTCACCACCGAAGGCGGCAATCCGGTGAGGCAGTCGTACAACATCACAATTATCAAAGAGAGCACGAAGCGGCACTTCTTCATGCCATAGAAATCTAAAGGCCATAGAAAGAGCCATATCATCGTCATTATAATACCGATGTGCAAGCCACTCAAAGCCAGCAAATGCGACAGTCCGGCGTGGGCATACTCATTTTGAGTTTGCCGGTCAATGCGTTTTTTGTCGCCCAAAATCAAGGCAATGATATAGTGCTTGGCAGTGGGAGAAATCGACGAAGCGTAGACGGCATTTTTCAAATTGCGTCGCAAATGTGCCATTCTGCTCATGAAAGAAGGCGTGTGGCCGTATTTCACCACATGATCAACATCGATATGCTGACTGTAGATCAGTCCTTTTCGCTTCAAGAGAGAAGCAAAATCCACATCGCCGGGCATGTGGGTAGCCCCGATGGGCTTCAACGCCAACTTAAACGCTATATCGTCGCCTTCACTAAGCAGATAGTTGCACCCCCGAGTGGTGAGGCGAATGGTGCTACCTCGGGCATTTTCATTTTTCAGCTGCACCACCATATAAGAGGATTGTTCCTTCATTTCAATGTTTTCGATGGTGCCATAGCCCACGGTGCCATTCAATTGTGCGAGCGGCAACGTGGGAGGCTGATGCACCAAAAAAGCTGCCCATCCGAGCGCCAAAGCCATCATAAAAAAGGGAGCAGAAAAATACGGGCGAACGGCTTTTCGCCAATCGGGCGTTCGGCACACGATGCTCATCGCCACATAGAGCAGAATGCCGACAAATGCAATGGACAGCACACCCGTGAGCGTGATGGCCGGGCAATAATTCCCCAGCACTATTCCTCCGCAAAAAGGGATACAGATGCGGATAAGCGGAAATTTAGATAGGGGAGATGGATTCATGAAGTGACGTCATCACATTTCAGTGGTCCAAATTTCGTAAGCGGCAAAAGCTTGAAGCAGAAGCATTTCCAGCCCGTTTTTCACTTCAGCACCTGCCTGCTGCGCTTTTTTCATAAACGTCGTAACGTCGGGATTATACACCAAATCGTAGCACAAATGCTCCTTGGTGAGGAATCGGTAGGGGAAATCCGGGCATTGGTCCACATTGGGAAACATACCCAAGGGCGTGGTGTTGACCACCACTTTATGATCGAGCACCATGGCTTTGGTAAGTTCATCGTAGGTGTGGGTGGTGGCAGATTTTCTGCGCGACACGTGCATCACATCAATGCCCATTTTTTCGAGCGCATAACTCACAGCTTTAGAAGCGCCTCCGGTGCCCAACACCATTGCTTTTTGATGATGTGCTTGAAGCAATGGTTGTATCGATTGCTGAAAGCCGATAGCATCGGAATTATAGCCACGTAGAAAGATTTCACCATCTTTCTTGCCGTGAGTGATTTTAATCACATTCACTGCTCCAATGGCTACGGCTCCATCGTCGATGGAAGTGAGATAGGGAAGCACTTGCTCCTTATAAGGTATGGTGACATTGAGTCCGCACAAATCGGGGTACTCGGCAAGCACCTCTATCAATTTTCCAATATCATCAATTTCAAAATTCATATATTCGGCATTTATGTTTTCCGAGGCGAACTTTTCATTAAAGAAATCCATTGAAAACGAATGCCCTAATGGATAGCCAATCAAGCCATAAAGTTTTTTCCCTTTTTCAAACGATTCCATCTGCTTTCTATTTATCTGTAAACGTGTTTACAAAAATACAACAAAATTATTTAAATAAAGAGAAATTCAAAAGCAAAAATGCACTCAAATGCATCAAAAAGGATTTAAGGAAATCTTGTCCAAAGAGCCCACTTGTAATCTGAAGGGTCTGTCATGGGTCCGCTTGGGTCTGTTATGGGTCTGTTATGAGTCCGAATAATCTTTCCCACAATATTATTTTGGCAAATCACATAATTATACTACTTTTATTGATAATAAACTAATTAAGCAATGAGTGATTATTTCCTTCCTCCCGGAGGCGGCTACCGAAAACTAAAAGCATACCAAATAGCAGAAGCCATTTGCGACCTCACATCACTATTTGTGAAAAAATATGTGCCTCGCAACTCTCGCACTTGCGACCAAATGGAGCAAGCAGCACGCTCTGGCAAACAGAATATCGCGGAAGGCAGCGTGGCTTCTCCCACATCGAAAGAAACAGAAATCAAATTAACAAATGTGGCTAAGGCTTCGCTTGAAGAGCTCGTTCTTGATTATGAAGATTATCTGCGACAACATTCTCTCGCAAAATGGGAAGCAGAGCATCCACGCATTCAAGCTCTACGAGCATATTTGAAAAGTGAGCGATTTTTGGCAAATCCAATGGAGTATGCCAACAGGTATTCGGCAGAGGAATTCTGCAATGCTATGATTACCCTAATCAGTCAGTGCAAATATCTGCTGCGCCGCTTAATCGCAAAGCAGCAAGAGCAATTCATAAATGAGGGCGGGATTAAGGAAAAGATGTATAAGGTGCGCACCGAGCACCATGCCCATCCCAAGAAATAAGCACCCTTCACGGACCCATAACGGACCCGAAACGGACATTTCACAGACCCATAACAGACCCTTCAGACCCTTCGGACCCGAAACAGACGTGAGCGGAATGCTTCTGAAGGGTCTGTCATGGGTCTGAAGGGTCTGCTTGGGTCTGCTTGGGTCCGTTATGGGTCTGCTTGGGTCCGTGAGATGTCTGTTAGGGTTATTTTAGGTTGGATCTTACTTCGTTTAGGTAGGTGGCCATGGCGGCGGCGTCTTTTGTGGCGATGATGGTTTGGAGACGGTCGAGCTGGGCCTTTATCTGGTCGAGCTGATGGGTGGTGTGGGGGTTGAAGAGGATTTCTTGGAGCAAGTAATCGTCTTCCGACATCAGTCCGTGAGCGATAGCCATGTGACGCTTGAATGTGGTGCCTGGGGCATCTTGGTGCTTCATCACGCTTGCAAACACGAGGGTGCTCGCAAATGGTATCGACAGCGAATAGGAGATGGTCTCGTCGTGTTCCTCAAAACTGTATTCGCACACATGCAGATGCAGCTGGTTATAGAGGTCGCGGAAAAACACCTTTCCCAAATGGTCGCTTTCGGTGATGATGATAGCATTTTCGTTGCTCAAATTGCTGAGCGAGGCAAAAGTGGGTCCAAACATAGGGTGCGTGCTCACGAAGGGATGACCGCAGGAGGCATAAAATTCCGGCAGTCCGGTTTTCACCGATGCGATATCGGATATGATGCACGTGGGAGGCAAGAAAGGCATCACTTGTCGGAAAGCCTCGATGGTGTATTTCACCGTCACGGCATTAATCATCATTTCGGGCTCAAATGCTTTAATTTCATCCATGGTGGTGAAACGGAGCGCATTGAAAGTGAAGCGCAAGCGCTCTTTATCGGAATCAAAGATTGCCACCTCGTGGTTCATACTCAGCACATCGCAGAAGAAAGAACCCATTTTTCCTGCACCTAAAATCAATATTTTCATGTTAAAGAATTTGCTTGTTGACTACATCAATTTGTTGGCGAACCGACTCTTCGTGAACGGCTTGCATCACCACTTGCATAAATTCGCCGGAAAGTCCCATTTCTTCTGCTTGACTCACCCGCTTGCTCATGATGTCGCTGTAGCGATTGTTTTGCACCACCTGCATATTGTGCTCTTTTTTATACTGTCCGATTTCGCGGCACACCGCCATACGCTTGCTCAGGATTTCAATGAGTTCGTTGTCGCATTGGTCGATGTGCTGGCGCAGCAGTGTGAGATTTTCGGTGGATTGTTTGGTGTCGCGCAGCACGAGGGTGTTGATAATCAGGTTGAGAGCCTCGGGGGTGACTTGCTGATTAGCATCGCTCAAAGCACATTCCGGATTGCAGTGCGATTCAATAATCAAGCCATCGAAGCCCATATCGAGCGCTTGTTGCGACACCGGGCCAATGAGTTCGCGCTTACCTCCCATGTGCGAAGGATCGCAGATGATGGGCAATTTGGGGATACGGCGGTGCAATTCGATAGGGATGTGCCACTGCGGTTCGTTGCGGAAAAGGTGTTTGCCATAGGTGCTAAAGCCACGGTGAATGGCACCAAGGCGACGAATGCCTGCATTATACAAGCGTAGCAATGCCCCAATCCATAGTTCGATATCAGGATTCACCGGGTTTTTCACCAGCACGGTGGCATCGGGGTGTCCTTGAAGCGTGTCGGCAATTTCCTGCATAGCGAAAGGGTTGGCACTGGTGCGTGCACCAATCCAGAGGATATCGATACCCGCATCAAGGGCAGCCGACACATGTTCGCGGTTCGCCACTTCAATGGCAGTATACATCCCGGTTTCCTTTTTCACTTGATGCATCCACAGCAATCCTCGCATGCCGATGCCCTCAAAGCCACCCGGCTTAGTGCGAGGTTTCCAAATACCTGCGCGAAAAATTTTGATGCCGCTCTTAGCCAGCCCCTTAGCCGTGTTAATCACTTGCTCTTCACTCTCTGCGCTGCAAGGACCGGCAATCACGAGAGGTTTGTTGGCATCGATGCCATCAAAGGTGATGGGCTGAAGATCGGAAAATAATTGTTGATCTAACATAATCTATCAATATTTTGTTTGGTTTTTTAATTCATTAATGCGGTGTAGCGCTTCCGCCAATTTGTCTTGGGTGGCGCACAAAGAGATGCGAATGTAGCGATTGCCATTAGAGCCGAAAATGAACCCCGGCACAATAAACACTCGAGCCTGATAGAGCACTTCATCAGCCAATTCTGAAGCCGAAGCATAGTGGTCGGGGATTCTTCCCCACAAGAAAAGTCCGCGTTGGTCCGGGCAGAAAGTGCACCCCAACGCCTTCATGATTTGCTCGGCGATGACTCTACGGTTGCGATATTCGCGATTCACCTCCTTATACCACTCGTCATCGGCTTGCAAGGCTTTCACGGCAGCCTCCATCATGGGCTTAAACTGTCCGGAATCGATATTCGATTTCACCTTCAATATCCAGTTGATGAATTGCGGATTGCCGGCAATCATACCCATGCGCCACCCCGGCATATTGTGCGATTTGCTCAAAGAGTTCATTTCGATAGCAATATCCTTAGCACCCTCAATAGAAAGGATGCTCAATTGCTGCTCGTGGAGGACAAAGCTATAGGGGTTGTCGTTGACGATTACGATAGCATGTTTGCGTCCGAAATCCACAATTTTTTGAAATAGCTGCTGAGAAGCACTTTTCCCTGTGGGCATGTGTGGATAATTCACCCACATCAATTTAATTTCATCTAAAGGAAGCGCCTCCAAGGCATCGAAATCGGGTTCCCAATTGCTATCTTCGGTGAGGTCGTAGGTAAAGATTTTTGCTTCAGCCAATCGGCTCACCGAAGTGTAGGTAGGGTAGCCCGGATTGGGGATGAGCACGCCATCACCGGGGTTCACGAAAGCTAAAGTGGTGTGAAGGATTCCCTCTTTAGAGCCGATAAGCGGCTGAATCTCAGTGTCGGGGTTGAGCGCCACATGAAAGTATTTTTCATACCAATCGGCATAAGCCTTACGCAGCGAAGGCAAACCCACATAGGGCTGATAGCCGTGGGCTGCCGGCAATGCTGCTTGGCTACACAAAGTGGCAATCACATCGGGGTGGGGTGGACGGTCGGGGCCGCCAATGCCAAGCGACACGATATCCGCCCCCTCTGCATTGAGTTTGGCAATTTCTTTGAGTTTGGTGGAAAAGTAATATTCTTTCACATCCTTCACCCTATTAGCCGGCTGTATGTTACACAAATTCTGCATATTCTCCAAGTATTTTAAAATCGCTAATCAATGGGCGCACAGCATCAATCGACTGGCGATAACGTATATAGTCGGTAAAAGTGAGGTTCACGTAGAAGCGATATTCCCATTCTCGCCCAATGATAGGCAACGACTGAATTTTGGTGAGATTTAATCCGTAGAACGAGAAAATCACAAGAATCGCCGACAAACTACCTTGAGAGTGGGGTAGGGTGAAGGCGATAGAGGCTTTATTGATGGATTTTTGGTCTTTAAAAAGGTCGGCATTAATGGGGTCGGTCACCACCAAAAACCGCGTAAAATTGCGTTTATTGGTTTGGATATCATCTTCCAGCACATTCAAGCCATAGAGTTCGGCTGCATAGCGACCGCAAATGGCAGCATGACCGAGCAGCCGATTTTCAGCAATGATTTTGGCGGAGCCTGCAGTGTCGTAGGTTTCCACCATCTTCATGTGAGGGTGCATGAGCAGATATTGCTCGCATTGGCGCAATGCCATTGGGTGGGAATTCACTTCCACAATATCGTTGATTGACTGCCCCGGCAACGCGGCAATGGAATGAGAGATGTATTTTTTATATTCTCCCACCACAGTCATATTGCTTTGCCTAAGCAATTCGTGATTCTGCAAAAGGCTACCTGCTATGGTGTTTTCTATCGCCACAATGCCCAGCATAGAGGCATCGGATTTAAGCAGGTTGAACATATCGATAAAGGTGTCGCAGGGCACAGTTTCGATAGCTCTGTCTTTGAAATATTCACGCGCGGCTGCATCGTGAAAGCATCCGGCAACGCCCTGTATGGCTACTCTTAATTCCATTTATCTATACATATAAAAAATCCCGTCGGAAAGGCGGGATTGTGAATTAAAAATATCATTTATGATTACACATTATTATACCGCCTTTATTTTTTTGAAATAAAAGAAAAATAAAATCGATATGAATAATAAAATTTCATTCAATAATGAGGTTTAAAAATAAACTTTTATCTGTATTGCAAATTTAATAACATTTTTTGACATAGCAATAAAAAAAACGAATTTTCCTCACATATCCGGTGAAAAAAGTGATTTCCTTATTCCCGACAGCGCTTGTTGTGGGGTCGGCGCTTTGGCGTTTTGCTTATTTTTCGGATTATTCCGGGCATAAGGAGCTTAATGGATTTGATGGGGGAGGCCCACATCCAAAACACCCCACACTTTATTTAACATAATATAAATTATGGTTGAAATCTGCATATTAAAATTGGACCCTGAAGATGCCATATTTTTGGTAGAATACATGGATTATGCCAAATTTCTCGCTGTGGGAAAGTTTAGACGAGTTCAGATGGGTTTAGATTAGAAGAGTCGTAATGGCTATGGTGATTGCGAGCGTTTAATGTTTGAACATTCTTTCCATAGCTCGCTTATCTTCTCGCTCCTTGATGGATTGGCGTTTGTCGAACAACTTTTTACCTTTTGCGATAGCAATCACCATTTTGGCAAAACCTCTATCATTTAAAAACACCCTCAGCGGCACGATGGAAAATCCGGGTTGCTCTGCCGCCTTGGCTATTTTTTGAATTTCTTTTTTGTTGAGGAGCAATTTTCGGTCGCGATGTGTGAGATGGTTGTTGTATGAGCCTTGCGAATACTCGGCAATATACATATTTTTCACCCACAATTCGCCATTAATCACCAAGCAGTAAGTATCGGTTAATCCCGCCTTACCTTGGCGAATCGACTTAATTTCTGTGCCGGTGAGCACGATGCCCGCATCAAAAGTTTCTATGATTTCGTAATCAAAAGAAGCTCTACGATTTTTGATATTTATATTCACAGTGGCCATAACATCATCATTTAAATGCGAATCATTAATTCCAACAATTTTCTAATTAAATAAGGCGCAACGAGAATCATAACCGAAGTGATTGCTATCACCTTTCTCACCTCTTTTCGCTCCGTAACACCAAGATAATCAACCCCTTTACTCACTATTACCGGAGCATAGAGATATAGAAAAAACATAGGTGTAAACAAATATGCCATAGCATTATTCACCATCTCAATAAAAATGAGATACATCAAATTATAAGCCACAAAATTGTGCATGCGGGCAAGATAGGAATTCGTTTGCGTTAAATCCTTGCAAAAAGCGCCTAATGCCAGCCCGGTAATAAAAAAAGTGGCAAAAAAGCCCGAAAACTCAGCAATGGAATGAATCAAACATCGAAACAGAGGCCATTCCACTGAATCATAGAGCATTGGCGCAAACGAAGCAGCCGCCAACACCATCAGCAACGGATAGAAACCTCCTTGAAGCACCTTGCGAGTGGAGTGTCCGGATTTATTGATATCGTCCCAGCCCAACTGAGGCGACACCGTGATTAAAAACAAATTCTTGATTACACTCATCATCTTAATTAGAAAAAAATTCCTACAAAATTAATATTAATGCCCGAATTAATAAAATCCTTCGGCAATTTTTGCTAATTTTGTTGATTGAATATGAAAGTAGAGCTTTTCATAGCACGACGACTAAAATTGGGCAATGGCGGAAAATCGGCATCGCCCAGCCTTAATGTTGCCACTATTGGCATAGTGCTTGCCATTCTTATTATGATTCTTTCGGTGGTGATTGTGCTGGGATTTAAGAGCGAAATCACTCGCAAAATATTTTCCATCAACCCCCACCTTAAAGTGAGCAATGCCGCTTTAGGAATCGACGAAAACTTTTCCACTGTGAATGCCCATGAGGTGCTGCAAGGAATAAAGGCTCATCCCGAGCTGATGGCCAACATTCAGAGCATCAGTTTAATGGCAGAAAAGCCAGCTATCTTGAAAACGGAAGAAGATTTTAAAGGCGTGATTTACAGAGGAGTGGATAAAGGCTACGATTTTTCATATTTGCAAAGTTGCTTAGTGGAAGGACGCCTACCCAACCTTGCCGACACAGCCGACACTCGAGAGATTATCATTTCAAAAAAATTGGTGGATCAGCTCCGATTGAAAGTGGGCGACAAACTCTTTTCTTATTTTATCGACCATCAGGTGAAAGCGCGCCGCTCCATTATTGTGGGCATCTACAACACGGATTTCGACACCTTCGACAAATCGTATATCATTGGCAATATCAAATTGCTTCAGGGAGTTAACGATTGGGATGGATTCACCGGCAACTATGTGGGTGTGTGCCTAAAAAACACGGATAGTCTCTATGCCGATGCCCGGAACCTCTACTCCACCCTCGCCCTCTCCACCATAGAGCACAACTACCCCACCCTCCATGTGGTGGAAACCATCACCCAGAGCAATTCATCGTATTTCACCTGGCTGAGTATGCTCAACATGAATGTGGTGATTATTCTCACTTTGATGATTATTGTTTCATCTTTCACTTTAATTTCGGCATTGCTAATGATTATCCTTGAGCGGGTTAAGATGGTGGGCGTGCTGAAATCGCTGGGTTGTTCCAATAGGATGATACGCAGAATATTTATCTATCTCACCGGAAAACTGATTTTGCGCTCCATCGTTATTGGCAATGTGGTGGGTATTGGGTTGGCACTCATTCAACAACACTTCCACATTCTAACCCTCAATTCAGAGGCCTACTATATGTCGTATGTGCCTATTGAAATCAATATTCCTGCCCTACTGCTTCTGAATTTGGGCATCATTGTGATTTCGCTGATTAGTTTGATTGGTCCCAGCCACATTGTGTCGACCATCAAGCCAACCACCACCATGAAATTTGAATAAAAAATCCGCTCATTCATAGCGGATTACGAACGCATTTCTATATTTTTACTTAAAAAGGGCGGTATCCTTCGATATCGCCCTCTATCTCATGGTGGTGACCACAGTGGTTTAATCTAATTTCAGCACTGCCAAAAACGCCTTTTGCGGCACTTGCACTGTGCCGATTTGCTTCATGCGCTTTTTGCCCGCCTTTTGCTTTTCGAGCAGCTTACGCTTACGGCTCACATCACCGCCATAACACTTGGCAGTTACGTCTTTACGCACTTGCTTCACCGTTTCGCGCGCCACAATCTTGGCACCGATAGCCGCCTGAATGGCAATATCGTATTGCTGGCGAGGAATCAATTCCTTCAATTTTTCACACATTCGCCTACCCAACGACACGGCATTATCTACATGGGTGAGGGAGCTCAATGCATCCACGGGCTGCCCATTGAGCAAAATATCGAGCTTGATGAGTTTGGATTCGCGATACGAACTGATATAATAATCGAAAGAGGCATATCCCTTAGAAATGCTCTTCAGTTTGTCGTAGAAATCAATCACAATCTCGCCCAAAGGAATGTCGAACGATAATTCCAAACGATTGCCGGAAATATACTCCTGCTTGGTGAGCACGCCACGCTTGCCCAAGCACAGGGTGATAATCGGTCCCATATACTCCGACAGGGTGATAATGGAAGCATGGATATAGGGTTCTTCAATTTTTTCTATCAATGTGGGGTCGGGCAATCCGGCAGGATTGTGCACTTCGGTTTCCACACCTTTTTTATCGTAAACCTTATACGACACATTGGGCACGGTGGTGATTACTTCCATATTAAATTCGCGGCTCAATCGCTCTTGGACGATTTCCATGTGCAGGAGTCCCAAGAAACCGCAGCGGAAGCCAAAGCCCAATGCCACCGACGATTCCGGAGAGAAGGTGAGCGCAGCATCATTAAGCTGGAGTTTTTCCAACGAAGTACGGAGGTTTTCAAAATCCTCGGGCTCAATGGGATACACACCGGCAAACACCATAGGTTTCACTTCTTGGAAACCGGAGATAGCTTTATCGCAAGGTCGGGCTGTGTGGGTAATGGTGTCGCCCACCCTCACCTCGGCAGAATTTTTGATACCGCTAATAATGTAGCCCACATTGCCGGCACTCACGTTAGCTTTCGGCTCCAAGTTCAATTTCAGAATGCCGAGTTCATCCACATCGTATTCGCGGCCGGTGTTCACAAATTTCACCAAATCGCCTTTGTGGATGGTGCCATTGAGCACCTTGAAATACACGATAATGCCACGGAAGGGATTAAACACCGAGTCGAAAATCAACGCTTGCAAAGGGGCTTCGGGATCGCCCTTGGGTGCCGGAATACGCGCCACAATAGCTTGCAAAATTTCCGGAATACCCTCTCCGGTGCGTGCACTTGCTCTGATAATATCTTCCGGGTCGCATCCTATGAGCTCCACTATTTCGTCTTCCACCTCATCGGGATGTGCGCTATCCATATCAATTTTATTGATTACGGGGATAATCTCCAAATCATTGTCGAGCGCCAAATAGAGGTTGGAGATAGTTTGTGCCTGCACTCCTTGTGTGGCATCCACAATGAGCAAGCACCCCTCGCACGCCGCAATAGAGCGCGACACCTCATAGGAGAAGTCAACGTGTCCCGGAGTATCAATCAAATTGAGGGTATATTGCACTCCATCTTGCACATAATCCATTTGAATGGCGTGGCTCTTGATGGTGATGCCTCGCTCACGTTCCAAATCCATATCGTCGAGCACCTGATTTTGCATATCCTTGCCACCCACCGTTTTGGTATACTCCAATAAACGGTCGGCCAACGTACTCTTCCCATGGTCGATATGTGCGATAATGCTGAAATTTCTGATATTCTTCATTATAGTATTCAAATTTTTAACTGCAAATTTACGAAAAAAAACTTGATTTTTTTGTACTTTTGCGCTAAAACAAACATATCTCTATGGCACTACATCAAACTCTTGGCGCGGCGGGCGAACAATTTGTGTGTGAATATCTCATTAAGCAGGGATTCATCGTGAGAGAAACGAACTGGAGAATGGGGCATTTAGAGGTGGATATCATTGCCGAACGCAATGGCACATTCCACTTTGTGGAAGTAAAGACACGCGCCACACGCAGTGCTTTCGACCCTCGCCGTTCTGTGAACCGCAAAAAGCAAGAAAACCTTATCAATGCGTCGCGCTCCTATTGCAGGATGTGCGGGCGAATGGATGTGGATGTGCAATACGATGTGGCGCTCATTTTCGGCACCCCCGGCCATTTTGAGATGGAATATATGCCCCGCTATTTCAGGATGCCCCCTCGCCGATTCCGATAATCAACTCATCCGCAAAAAAAAGCGAGCAGGAAGTAGAATCTCGCTCGCCTTGTACCTTTATTTTACATCATGGAAGGGACTATTTGTGCAATTCTTCCATCAGCTTTTGCACATCGTCGGCAAAGGATTTCTCCACGCTAATACGTTGCTCCACTTGCTTGCAAGCATGCAGCACGGTAGCGTGGTTTCGGTTTAATCGCATTCCGATATTGGTGGAAGAAAGTTGTGTTTCCTTTTTGGCAAAATACATCAGCAGCTGACGCGCGTCGGAAATTTCGCGTTTGCGCGATTTGCCATAGAGCAGCGCAGTGTCGATATTGCAATAGTTTGCCACCGTTTCGGCTATTTGTTCAAACGACACTTGTCGTTTGCTCATTCTCACCGAGTTGGCGACCACCGCCTTAGCCAAATCCACCGACACCTCTTGATTAAGCATCGTGGCGTGAGCAAGCAGCGACACCACCACACCCTCAATTTCGCGAATGCTGTCGGTTACATTGTTGGCGATAAATTCGAGCACATCTTCTGAAAAAGCCAAACCGTCTTGTGAGGCCTTCAGCTCCAGCACTTCTCGGCGGAGTTCGTAATCAGGCTTCGACAATTCCACCGTCATGCCCCATTTAAAGCGCGAAATCAATCGAGGAATCATACCATCTAATTCGCTTGGACGGCAATCGCTCGACATAATGAGCTGCTTATCGTGCCCGTGGAGTGAATTAAAAATATGATAGAACGTGTTTTGAGTGGCTTGCTTGCCGGCGAGCTCTTGGATATCGTCGATAATCAGTACATCGATGCTCTGATAGAAATTGATAAAATCGGGCACCCTATTGCTACGCACGGCAATAGAGTATTGATTTTCAAAAATTCGGGAAGTGACATAGAGCACGCGCAAGCGCGGATTATTTTCCTTCATCTTAATGCCAATGGCTTGGATAAGGTGGGTTTTACCCACTCCTGTGGGACCAAACACAAACAAGGGATTGAAGGTTTTGCATTCCGGCTTGGTGGCGATGGCTTTACCGATGCTCACGGCGAGCTTATTGCTCATGCTATCGCAATAATTCTCAAAGGTGTAGCGGGGATTGAGCTGAGGGTCGATGTCATTTTGCGCCTCAGCGTGATAATACTTAGGCGAAGTGCGCTTTTTAAGCATCACAGAAGCATTATCATCAGCCATAGTGATGGTTTCCTTAGCGGCTACCTCCACATTATAATATAGCTTTTTAAATTCGGTGCCATACACTTTTCGGAGCGTGGACGAGAGCAAACTGCAATAGCGCTCTTCAATCTGCTCAATAAAAAACTGTGAAGGCACACGCAAGGTGAGCTCCCCATCTTTGAAACTATACACACTAATAGGAGCGAACCAAGCATTGAATTGCTCAGCCGACAAGTTGTCGCTCAAATATTGAAGACATTTCTGCCATTGATTGCTATGTAGTGCTGTTTCTTTCATTAAGTTTTGAATGAGGGGCATTTTTACAACACTACAAAATTACACTGAATATTTTTCAAAAAAAAATTGATAAAAAATTTGGTTTTCTAAAAATCGAGTTATTACAATTGAGTAACAGCGATTTAACTATTATTCAATAATTTTCAAAGAATTTCAGTAGAAAATCCGCATTATCCAATTAATTATCAACCACTTAAAGCATAACCGCCCCTAAAAATTCCTTGCTCTACCCTATCGGAAAACCTATTACAATTTGCCTTGCAATAGATTTAAAGAAAAAAAGGCGCGATTCGTTATTTGGAATTATTCCGAATAAGGAATCACGCCCATTTTATCATTTATCAAAACACCTTAATGGTGACATATTTTTTGGGATTGCGCTTCACATCTTGAAGCAGCGAATCGAGGCTTGCCACAGTGTTGGTGGCATTTTGATAAAGTTTTTTATCGTTCATCAGCATACCTAAAGAAGAGTTCTCGCTATTCAACTGTGCGGTGAGGCGCTGCACATTTGCCAAAGTGGCATTAATGCGATTAATAGTGGTGTCTAAAGGCATTTGATTTAATGAGCCGGTAAAGGTGTTGAGATTGCCTGTGGTGGTTCTCAAATCAGCAGAGAGGGCTTCGGCATTAGCCAAAGCGCCGTTGGCATGATTGAGCATGCCGGGCATAGAGCGATTAAGCTGGGTCATGAGAGCCGAAAGTTCGGCTGCGCTGGCGGCAAGTTCGCGGGTAATGGCATCGGTTCTCGCCACCGAAGCATGTAGGGCAGGATTGGCAAGCAGTTGGTTCACATTTCCCATAATGGAATCCACCTTCGGTAGGATAGAAATCACAGCCGGCATCATCTCATTGCCCACCTTATCCATTAATCCGGATTGCATAGCAGTAGGGATAGTGTCCCCCGGCTGCATATAGGTCTTGCTCGCACCCAGATTCAATTGGAGCACGGCTCCACCGAGCAATTCGCCGGCAAAAGTGATGGTAGAGCCATCAGGAATTTTCAATCCTTTATCAAAACTCAGTTCCACCAAAATTTGGTTGGTATTGTAGTCGTAGGAAATTTCCCGCACTTGCCCCACCTTAAATCCGTTCACATTCACAGGAGAGGCAACGGTGAGTCCGTCCACTTTTTCAAATTTGGCATAATAGAAATTGGCGGGTTTCAGCAAATTGATTCCTTTCAGGTATTCAATACCCCAATACAGTAGACACATGCTCACAATCACCGTGAGCCCTATTTTGATATTTCTTTTAGTAGCTGGATTCATCTGTTATGATAATTATGTATGTATGCAAATTTTTTAATCAATAATTGTGCAAAATTAATAATAAAAACACAAATTCACTATTCCATTTCGTTAGAAAAGTAGTTGATTACCGAATTTCGCTCCATTTTCCGCTCCATTTTCCACACTTAGAGCATAAAGAAGCCATGATGGAACACCCGGAATGAACTTGGAGCATAGCTAATGAAACGGGATTTACAAATCGTAATAGGGCTGTTTGAGAAATGGGCAATTTTTTGAAAACGCTTTAACAAAAAAGCCTCCGCTGTGGTGAGTGGAGGCTTTTTCTTGGGTATTGCTATGGGTTAAAATAATTTTTCGGGATATACTCCGGTGGCATGGAGTTCTGCGAGTTTATCTACCACACCCTGACGGTCGTCGCTATATGTAACGCCAAACCATTTCGATTCGGTGGTGAGCACCTTCACTGATGCGGTGCCATTATTCACCAATTCGTTGATGAGAGTTGGAATAAAGAATTCGCTTTTGGGGGTGTTGATATGTTCGCTCAAGAATTTCACGAAATAGTCTTCGCTATGCTTGAAATAGTCGGGAGTGAAGCCCCAGAAGTTCATCGACACGGGCGTGTCGGGGTCAAGCACTTGCTCAGCGCCATTTTCGTCTGCGAATGCAATTTTGTGTTCTGCATTGTAGCCGATGCTGGTGCGTTCCACCACTCCGGTGAGGAATTCACCTTCTTTTTCACACACGCCACGCGACACGGTACCGCTTTCGCTCAATGTGTTACCCACCTTAAATCCCACCATTGAATACTTATTGGTGGAGCCTTCCGGGAGGTTGGAAAGTTCTTGAGCCATCACTTCGAAGCTGTTGCGACCATAATAGTCGTCGCTATTGATAATGGCAAAAGGTTCGTTGATTACGTCCTTACCCATCATCAGTGCATGGTTGGTGCCCCAGGGTTTTGTACGTTCCGGCGGGCAAGTAAATCCTTCGGGGAGTGCATCCAGCGATTGGAACACCACTTCGGTGGGAATATGATTTTCGTATTTCGAGAGCACTTTGGTACGGAAATCTTCTTCAAAGTCTTTTCGAATAACGAACACCACCTTTCCGAATCCACTTTTAATGGCATCGTAGATAGAGTAGTCCATGATGGTTTCACCGTTTGGTCCCAGCCCGTCGAGCTGTTTCAATCCGCCATAACGGCTCCCCATACCGGCGGCAAGAACGAATAATGTAGGTTTAGTCATAATGATAGATGTATAAAAGTTGAATGTGATAGTTATTTGTTCCGATTAATCTTCTTTGTGAGCCCCTTCGCTAATCACCACATCAATAATGATGGGTTCAATTCCATATTTTTCGTGGAATTTGGCTTTTGCAGTAGTTACAAAGTGTTCGTAGAGCGATTCTTTCACCAAGTTGATGGTGCATCCGCCGAATCCGCCACCCATAATGCGCGAACCGGTCACTCCACATTCTTTAGCCAAATCGTTGAGGAAATCGAGTTCTTCGCAACTCACTTCGTAGTCTTTGGAGAGTCCGTGGTGAGTTTCATACATGCGTTGGCCCACGGTTTCATAATCACCTTTTTGGAGAGCGTCGCACACATCAAGCACACGGCGTTCTTCTCCAATCACATACACAGCCCTCCTGTAGTCTTCTTCACTAATATTGGATTTTTGAGCTTCGAGCATTTCCATATTGGCATCGCGAAGAGTGTCCACGCCCAATGTGTGTGCCACGCGTTCACAGGATTCTCGGCGCTTGTTGTAGGGCGAATCCACCAATTCGTGCTTCACTTGTGAATTTACGAGCACCAACTTATAGCCCACGGGGTTGAATGGGAAATACTCATATTCAAGCGAACGGCAATCCAATCGCATCAAGCAATCTCTTTTGCCAAACACAGAGGCGAATTGGTCCATAATGCCGCAATTCACCCCACAATAGTTGTGCTCGGTGGATTGACCGATTTTTGCCAATTCAAACTTTTCAATTTTGTTGTCGTTGAACATATCGTTGAGTGCATAAGCGAAGCACGATTCAAGTGCTGCCGACGACGACAAACCGGCGCCGAGCGGCACATTTCCGGCAAACACGGCGTCGAATCCTTTCACTTCAAAGCCACGCTTAATCACTTCGCGGCACACGCCAAACACGTAGGAAGCCCACATTTCATTGGGTTTGTCTTCTTCCTTCAATCCGAATTCTATGTATTGGTCCATATCCACGGAATAAAGTCGCACTTTGTCGGTGCCATTGATATTGACTGCTGCCATAATGTATTTGTCAATAGCACCGGGGAACACATATCCCCCATTATAGTCGGTGTGTTCACCAATAAGATTGATACGTCCGGCAGAGGCATACACCACGGGGTGAGTAGCAAATCGGTTTACGAATAAATTAATGAGTTGCTGTTTCATTGTTGTTGATAGTTTATAAAGTCTTATAGTCATGGTTGGCTTTCTGACCACGAATTTAATCAATTTTTGAATGACCAACAAGTTGAAAATCAAAAAAAATATTCAACACGGTCATTCAAAAATTCATTTTTTGGTATTTTCAGTTGGGTATCTTACAGCAATTCTTCTACTTTTTTCTTCAAATCGTCTTTAGAGATAGAGCCCACATGCCTATCTTTCAATTCACCGTCTTTAAAGAACAGCAAAGTGGGAATGCTGCGAATACCGAAGTCGATAGGCAAATCACCGCCTTCGTCGACATCATACTTACCGATGACCACGCGGCCTTCAAATTCATTTGCCAATTCTTCCACAAAGGGGGCAATGTGACGGCAAGGTCCGCACCATTCCGCCCAGAAGTCTACCACTACGGGTTTCCCCGATTCAATTGCTTGCTTTACGCTTTCGTCGTTAAATGCTAATGCCATAATATTTAATTTTTATATCCTTACAAATTTATCAAAAAAAATTAATTCACGCAGTCAATTATTCTCAAATTTTTCACATATTCGAATTTTCTTCAACTTCTTCAACTAATCACAAATTGGAAATCTATGCTTTTGAGCATTTCCACCACTTTTTTGTTAAGTGGCAGTTTGTATTTTGATATTAAATCCACATAGTTTTTCCCATCGTCGGTCACCACGCGGAATATGAGAGAGCATCTATTTTGGGTGGAATCATTGATCCACTCATTCAGAGGCGATAAATCTTCTAACCTGCTTTCCGGCACAGTGATGGTGATTTTGGATAGCAATTTATCTTTCACATCATCGAGCAACAATACGTCGGCAATCTGCATACGCACTTTTCCGCTGTAGGGATCTTGCTGATATTTGGCTTTCACCATCAAAGCCAAGCCCTTTTTACCGTACTTATTAAAGTTAAGATAATCGTGTCCAAAAAGCATCAGTTCATATTTGCCACTATAGTCTTCCAGCACGATTTTGCCGTAGGTTTTTCCAAACTTATTCACTTTTTCGTCGTAGGCTGTTACCAATCCTGAAAAGGTGATTTCTTTGCCTAAATCAGCTTGTCGGTTTTCCATTTCTGCGAGCGGAGTATTGCATCCATAGGCGATTTCCATATAATATTTATCCAAAGGATGTGCCGAGAGGTAGATGCCCACCAAATCTTTTTCTTGATTCAAGCGATAGAGTTCGCTCCAAGGCTCATAGGGTGGAATTTCAGGCTTTGCCATTTCAATTTCTTCAATGTCTCCAAAGAGCGAATTGGCAGAATCGAATTTCGACCGATGGAAATCTTGTGCATATCGGATAAGCACTTCCGAGAACCGCTGTCCCCTATCGTTTTCAGCAAAGTAAGCCTCTCTTGGCACATCGGCGAAGCAGTCGAGCGCACCGGCTATGGCAAAGCACTCCAGAGCTTTTCGATTGAAAGAAGAGAGGTCGATGCGTTCAAGCACATCGAATATCGACTTAAAAGGTCCATGCTCGGTGCGTTCCTTAATCACAGCATCCACGGCAGCTGTAGGCACCCCTTTAATGGCAGCCAATCCAAAGCGAATTTCGCCTTTTTTATTGGCACCGAAATCGGCAAAACTTTCATTGATGTCGGGTCCCAAAGTGGCGATACCCATCGACTTACATTCGTCCATGAGTTTAGTGATTTCTTTAATATCGCTCTTGCGTCGGGTCATGATGGCAGCCATAAATTCGGCAGGATAATGCGCCTTCATATAGCCGGTTTGGTATGCCACCCACGAATAGCACGTGGCGTGGGACTTATTGAAAGCATAGGAGGCAAATTTTTCCCAATCCGACCAAATTTTTTCAAGCACTTTCGGGTCGTGGCCATTGGCTTTGCCTTGCTCAATGAATTTGGGCTTCATTTGATCTACGATATCCTTCTTTTTCTTACCCATTGCCTTACGCAAGGCATCGCTCTCACCGCGAGTGAAATTAGCCAGCAAGCGCGAGAGGAGCATCACCTGCTCTTGATACACGGTAATGCCGTAAGTATCTTTCAAATACTTTTCCATGATGGGGATATCGTAGGTGATGAGCGACGGATTGTGCTTACGCTTGATAAAGTCGGGGATATAGTCCATCGGCCCCGGACGATACAAGGCACTCATGGCAATCAAATCTTCAAACACGGTGGGGTGTAGCATCCGCAAATATTTTTGCATACCGGCAGATTCAAACTGGAAGGTGCCCACGGTTTGCCCCTTCTGGAAGAGTTGGTAGGTGAGTTCGTCGTCGATGGGGATGGTGTCGATATCGATGTCGATGCCTCTCGACAATTTCACGTTTTTCACCGCTTCTTTCAATTCCGAGAGGGTTTTCAATCCCAAGAAGTCCATCTTAATCAACCCGGTGGATTCAATCACATGGCCGTCGTATTGCGTGAGCATCGTGCGCTCATCGGGGAAATCAGGGTCGGCGCCGGTCGACACCGGCACCCAATCGCTAATGGGATTGGCACAAATAATGAAACCGCAAGCGTGGATACCGGTATTGCGGTTGGTGCCTTCCAGTTGGCGAGCATATTTGATGGTGTTGCTTTCCACCGCATCGACCGACGTTTCCGCATTTTTCAGCACTGCGGTATGCTTAATGGCATTGCCCAAATTCATTTTGTCGCCGTCGGGCAGATTGTCGGGTATGGCCTTACACCATTCGTTGGCAGTGGCAAGTGGGAGTTTCATGACGCGCGCCACGTCTTTGATGGAGTTTTTGGTTTTCATTGCTCCGTAGGTGATAATGTGGGCACAATTGTCGTGACCGTATTTGTCCATCACCCATTTGAGCACCCACTTGCGACCATCGTCGTCGAAGTCGGTATCAATATCCGGCAAGTTCACACGGTCGGGATTCAAGAAACGCTCAAACAACAAGTCATATTTCAGCGGGTCGATTCGGGTAATTCCCAGGCAATATGCCACCGTAGACCCGGCAGCAGAGCCACGTCCCGGTCCCACAATCACTCCCAACTCCTTGCGCGCCGCTTCAATAAAGTCCGACACAATCAAGAAGTAGCCCGGGAAGCCCATGGTTTTCATCACATGTAATTCAAAGTCCACCTGTTCTTTCACATGGTCGGGGATGGGGTCACCATAGAGGCGTTTGGCTCCATCGTAAGCCAATTTTTTCAAATATTCGGCTTCAAATTTGATGCGATACACCTTATCGAAGCCACCGAGCGATTCAATCTTTTTCAATCCCTCTTCGCGTGGAAGGGTGTTGTTGCCATTTTCATCGGATGAAAATTCTTTAAGCAAATCTTCTTCGGTGTATTGCTTACGGATATCGGCTTCGGTGCCAAATTCTTCCGGAATGGGGAAATTGGGCATGATGGGTCCATGCTCAATGCTATACACCTCCACCTTGTTTAAGATTTCCAGCGTGTTTGATAGCGCTTCAGGCACATCGGCAAACACCTCATTCATTTCAGCTTGCGATTTCAGATACTCTTGTTTGGTGTAGCGCATTCTGTTGGCGTCGGTGTAATCGGCTCCGGTGCCAATACAGAGCAAAATATCGTGGGCTTCGGCATATTCTTTCTTTTCAAAGTGCACATCGTTGGTACAAATAAGTTTCACCCCTTCGCGCTGAGCCATAGGTATGAGCACATTGTTCACTTCTTGCTGAAGGCCGAAAGTTTCGCGATTGGCAATCACATTGGGGTCTGTCACCTCATGGCGCTGAAGCTCAAGATAGAAATCATCGCCAAACACGCTGTGATACCATCTGCAAGCCTCTTCGGCGCCTGCCAAATCGCCTGCCAATATTTTGCGGGGGATTTCGCCACCAATGCAAGCCGAACACACAATCAAGCCCTCTTTGTGCTTTTCAAGGTCTTCTCGGTCGGTGCGTGCACGGTAGTAAAAGCCATCCACCCATGCATTACTCACCAGCTTGATCAGATTTTTGTAGCCTTGATAGTTTTTGGCAAGCACCACCAAGTGGTAGTTACCTTTGGTTTTTTCTTCTTTCTTGCCATGAGCCACATACATCTCGCATCCCAATATGGGTTTAAATGGTGGAAGTCCCTCCTTTTTACGCGATTTATTCACCTTAGCGCAATAGTCGGAAAATTCTTTGATGCCATACATCACGCCATGGTCGGTGAGCGCCATGCCTGGCATACCATCGGCTATCGCCATATCCACCAGGGTGGAAATCTTTGATTTTCCGTCTAACACAGAATACTCGCTATGCACATGAAGGTGAACAAATGGTTCCATACGTATCTATTAATTGCGTTTAAATTTCAACCCTCAAAATTACACATTAATCATAATCTTTTCAAATATTCACCCACAAACTTATTAACAATTTCATTCACACCCATCCTGTAGCACATCTCATCATCCTCTACAGAGAGGTAAAAAAGCATCATTGTAGGGTTGCACACCACGTTAAAGATTACTAATTCTAATTCTCGGATTTGTATGTTTGTGATTTTTGCATTTATTTTGGAAGTATGAAATTCGGATTACTACTCGCTCTGCTCAGCCACATTTATGTGGGCTGGCGCACTTATCGTTTGTTACCCTTCCCCATTTGGGCTAAATGGCTCACTTTGTGCGTGATGCTGATGGCATTGCTATCGCTGGTGTGGCTTTTTGTTAGAAATTTTCAAGGTGCCTACCACCCCATCCTCGACACCATATTATATAATGTAGGCACATCGTGGACCATCGTATTTCTCTACCTTCTTTTGGCGTTTCTGCTCTTGGATGCGGGCATTTTGCTTCATCTCATGCCCAAGCAGTGGGGCATCAACTCTGCAAGGAGTGCAATCGTGGTGTTTGGTTCTGTGGCTTGCCTGCTTGCCTACGGCTTTGTTCACTACCACTCCAAGGAGCGCGTAACACTTCAGCTCACCACCTCCAAACCGCTTGCTCGTCCCCTGAAATTGGTGATGATGAGCGATGTGCATTTGGGTTATCACATTGGAAAAGAGGAATTTTCAAAGTGGGTAAACCTCATCAATAGCGAGCATCCCGACCTCATACTGATAGCCGGTGACATCGTTGACATCAACCTCGCACCTATCCGTCGGCAGCATCTTGCAGAGGAATTTCGCCGACTAAAAGCGCCTGTGTATGCCTGCTATGGCAACCATGAGCATTTCAGCCCTATCCACGAAGTGGATCAATTCTATGCCGAAGCAGGTATCCATACACTTAACGATACTGTGGCACAAGTGCTTGGTATCAATTTGGTGGGTCGCGACGACCGCAGCACAGGACATCGCGCCACACTCCATTCGCTCATGAACGGGCTCGACAAAAACCGCTTCACCCTCTTGATTGACCACCAGCCCTTCCACTTAGAGCAAGCCGAACGCGAAGGTGTGAATTTCCAATTCAGCGGTCACACCCACAAAGGACAGGTGTGGCCCATCAGCCTCATCACCAACGCCATCTATGAAAAGCACCATGGCGAGCATCGCCGAGGCAACACTCGCTACTATATTAGTTCCGGCATAGGCATCTGGGGTGGCAAATTCCGAATTGGCACTTCATCGGAATATGTGGTGCTCAACCTTTCACCAGCCCAAAACCATCAATCAAAATAAATGTGGCGGAAATACTCGGGCAAATGGAAATTCGGTTTTTCAGACTTGATAGGAGCCCACGATAGGTAGTGGCGATTCATCGCCTTGCCGGCACATTTGTAGAAATTGCCAAACACATGAGAGAGGTAATCGCCCTTTTCCAAGCCTATCAACTCACGCGGAATAGCAGCTGTAAGGGTCCAGGTGTGGATACCTTCTTTTTCGCCAAAGGGCACCGTACCACAAGAAGAGTGGCGCTTAATGGACTCAATTTCTTCATGAGTGAGGCGAGTAGCATCCGGACGGAGAATTCTGTGACTGCCATTCACAGCGCCAATGCAATTGAATTCAAAATTCCAATACTCTTTGCCGGGAGCCGTGCGAACGAAAAACTCCACACAACTATCGTCGGCCACCGGGCTTAAATTTTCCGTATTCACCGCACGCAAGCCATATTCACGCGACACAAAATGAATATAGATATACTTCTCAGAGTAGGCACCCGTGACGATACACAGCGGTTGGTATGGCGCCACCGAAGGCCAGTTCACCGCCGACAACGACACCTTGGGATAATGCTTTTCAATATATGCCCCACACTCTTCTATGCTTAACGTGTCGAGCAAATCACAGCGATAAAGATGGAGAGAATTCATAATAAATCACATTAATTAGTTAATATAATGCATTAAGCCTTTTACTAAGCCGTAAATGGATATGATAATGATAATTGAGCCTATCACAATATTAATCACCCACATGCTCCGGATATTGAAATGCGAACGCACGGCATTCACCAAAAAGGTGAGCACCGTCCACCACACCAATGCGCCTAAAAAGATAAAACAATAGCCCAACGTTACCAACGGCCATTGCATCTCGGCGGAGGGGAAACCAAAGCGAGCAAACAAAGGCAAAATCAAGGTGAGCAACGCCGGATTTGAGAGGGTGAGCAAAAATCCCGTTCTGAATTCATTGTAGTGGTTCACTTTCTGGTCCACAGTATCTTTGATAGCGGTTACGGGATTGCGTTTAAGAATGAAAATGCCAAACACAAGGAGCACCACACTACCGAAGATGATAAACGCATCTTCATTGTTGTTGATGGTGTCGCGCACAAACGAAACACCCATTCCGGTGAGCAGGCAATACAGCAAATCGGAAATAGCAGCACCTAAACCGGTCCACCATCCCGCCTCACGACCCTTGTTCAATGTGCGCTGAATGCACAATATGCCAATAGGTCCCATCGGTGCTGAAAGTATCACACCAATGGCAAAACAGCCTAATATAGTAGATATAGCGAATTCCATTTACCATCTGCATCACATGCAGTGTGCAAAGATAGTAAAAAAAACATAAATTCACACTCTTTTTACCCACCATTTTCATCCCACCCACCATTTTCACCCCTTTGCCGCTCTCCAACTATTTCACAAAGTGTGATTGGAAATGAAATTGAAATAAAATGCCGGGATTAAATTCGGGAAATTCGTAACATTAACAGCAGAATTTCCTTACCTTTGCAGTATGAACGAAAAAATGCGAGGCATCACCACCGTGTTTATCGACATCGACGACACCCTGTGGTGGTTTACCGAAAATTCCAAAGTGGCACTCCGCCATGTGTTTGATGCGTATCAACTCCACTTGATGTGCCCTTACGAGCACTTCCGGGATGTGTATTTGAAGCGAAACCACGAATTGTGGCAGCAATATCACCACGGGCTCATCAACAAGCAATTTCTCATTGATGAACGCTTTCGCTACACCCTCGCTCAATGTGGCTACAAAGGTGATGCCAATGCCCTTTGCAGTGCCCTCAATGAAGAATATCTCCGCTTTTTAGCACTTCAGCCACTCACTTTGCCCCACGCACGCTCTTTGCTCGAATATTTGGTGCAAAAGGGATATGACGTAAATACGCTCAGCAACGGCTTCGCCGGCACTCAGCAACAAAAACTCCGCTCGGCAGGTATCCTTCATTTCATTCATCGCAATATCTTGAGCGACGACTGTGGATTCAACAAACCTCATCCCGCCATCTTCACCTACGCCCTTGAGCAATGCCATGCCACAGCCGGCACATCGGTGATGATTGGCGACAATCCCGACGCCGACATTATGGGGGCTCACCAAGCCGGGTGGCGCACCATCTATTTCAATCTCCGTGGCGAAGCTCCACAGCAAGGCACAGCCGATGCCGAAGTGAACAGTTTGGAGCAAATTATCCACATACTTTAGGCACACAAAATTGGGCAAAAGTCTAAACGGAACAGCCCGGTGCGAGGATAAGCGATATTTTTTTTGCGTGTCAGAAATGCTTTTTCAGGCTTTTTCATTAAATTTGTGGTTATGAACATTTCAAATTTCACATTCAGCATCATCACGGCTTTGGGGTTCGCAATAGGCGTGGGCGCGAGCGCTTCGGCGGAAACCACCGCCCACTATTGCACCATCCACAATTCTTTCTCGGATTTTTCTCTTTCCGATAAGGCAAAAATGCAAGACAACGGATTGCTACTCACCAACAAATCCGACACCGCATTCGTGATGCTGAGCAATAGAAAACCCAACGGAAACCAATTCAAATTTTTGGTGCGCTTCTCCAACTGCCACGCCAAAAAAGATGGGCACTCCACCGCTCCTTGCGGGCTGGTGTTCGGATACCAAGACGCCGGAAATTATTTTCTTTTAGAAATGGCACCTGCCAACTCTCACCCATTCGACGAAATGAGAGACCAACGAATGCTCAAAACAGTGCTCTATCAAGTGAAAAACCACACACGCAGGCTCATAAAAGAGCAAAGCGAGAGCGAAGGTGTGGATTTATTTAATGCGCTGAATGCATTATGTGTGGAAGTGAATCAAAGCGCTGTGCATGTTTCGATTGGCGACAAACACCTCAACCATCTCTTTAATGTCAATCTGCCGTGTTCTCCCGACGGCTGCATCGGACTTTTTGTGGCGCCAAAAGGCGAAATGCTGGTGGAGCGCACTATGCTTTCACTACCTAACGACCCCACCACAAAAGTCATGACGCAATGGACTAAAGCATCGCTCGACGCCTATTTCAAAACCTCAAAAAACCCCTTTGAAGGCTATTGGCAGTACCTCGACCGCGACATGGACGATGCCATAGCACGCATAGGCGGAAAATACACCATTGCACTGGTGAGCAACGGGAACGGATTCGACGTGATTCATATTTCCGGAGCGCAGGTCAATAAAAGCCTATGGCAGGAAGGCATGCTCAAAGCACGGCTCACCTCCACCATCTTCACCGACCACTACAATGCCTCCTGGATTGATGCCACCTTCCGCCCTATCACCGACGATGTGACCGCCTACTTTGAAAGCGGTGTAATCCTATCCATCTCCTTCCCCACCCTAAAATCAAAAATCCGCTTCTCCAAAGTGCTCTAAGCCTCCATAACTGCCACGAGCTAATCCATCATGGTGTAGTGAGCCTCCACCCCTGTCGGAGATGGCGTGCGCATTGTGGGCTTGCAAGCGAGACAAAGCTGAGCGCAGCTTAGTGACGGCAGATTCAAAAGAAAAGAGCCTTCGGATTTGCCCAAAGAGTTTTCTACTGCGCCCAACCGAATCCACCCACACAAAAAATATGGTGCCGGCGTGAGGCCACACCGACACCTTAATGCTGTTGTTTCAAAATTAATGATTTGAACGCTGAAAAAGCGGTTTCTTTTCAATTCATCAATAATTTCGTGCGAAAATCACGCGGCGCTTGCTGGGCTTACCGGTGTACACACACTTGCCATCTTCCTCTTCGCCGTCTAAAGGAATGCAGCGGATAGTGGCTTTGGTTTCTTCTTTGATTTTCTCTTCGGTTTCGGTAGTGCCGTCCCAGTGAGCCAAAATGAAGCCACCCTTTTCAATCTGTTCTTTAAATTCTTCCCATGTATCCACCTTGGTGGTCATCGACAAGCGATGATTGAGCGCCTTGGTGTAGATATTAGCTTGAATATCGTCGAGCAATTTCACTACGTAGTCTTCAATGCCATCAATCGCCACGGTTTCCTTTTCGAGGGTGTCGCGACGCATCACTTCGATGGTACCGTTTTCGATATCGCGCGCACCGAGCACTAAGCGCACGGGCACACCTTTGAGTTCGTAGTCGGCAAATTTGAAGCCGGGTCGCTTATTGTCGGCGTTGTCGTATTTCACCGAAATGCCCTGCTTCTTCAGGTTCTCCACAATGGGTGCCACCTTTGCATCCACTGCATCGAGTTGCTCTTGACTGCGATAGATGGGCACAATCACCACCTGAATAGGCGCCAGCTTTGGCGGGAGCACCAACCCATTATCGTCGCTGTGTGTCATAATCAAGGCGCCCATCAAGCGGGTGGACACGCCCCAAGAAGTGGCCCACACATAGTCGAGTTGGTTTTCTTTGTTGATAAACTTCACATCGAAAGCTTTCGCAAAGTTTTGTCCCAAGAAGTGCGAAGTGCCACTTTGCAGTGCCTTACCATCTTGCATCATTGCTTCAATGGTGTAGGTTTCGAGCGCACCGGCAAAACGCTCGTTGGCGGTTTTCACACCTTTCACCACCGGAAGAGCCATATATTTTTCGGCAAAATCGCCATACACATTGAGCATTTCCACCGCCTTGGCTTGTGCTTCTTCTTTGGTGGCATGGGCGGTGTGTCCTTCTTGCCAAAGGAATTCGGCGGTGCGTAGGAACAAACGTGTTCGCATTTCCCAGCGGAACACATTTGCCCACTGATTCACCAGCAACGGCAGGTCGCGATAGGAGTTAATCCAATTGCGGTAAGTGTTCCATATAATGGTTTCGCTGGTGGGGCGAATAATGAGTTCTTCTTCCAATCGTGCTTCGGGGTCAACCACCACGCCTTGTCCGTCGGGATTGTTTTTCAGGCGATAATGGGTCACCACTGCACATTCTTTTGCAAAACCTTCCACGTGGTCGGCTTCCTTGCTCAAGAAAGATTTTGGAATAAGTAAAGGGAAGTAGGCATTCTGTACTCCTGATTCTTTAAACATTGCATCCAATTGGTGCTGCATTTTTTCCCAAATGGCATAGCCATAGGGTTTGATTACCATACAGCCACGCACTGCCGACTGCTCTGCCAGGTCGGCTTTAATCACCAATTCGTTATACCACTGAGAGTAATTTACGGCTCTCTTCGTTAAGTCTTTTAATTCTTTAGCCATTTTTTATCTTGTGTTGTGTTATTTTCTTTTTCTCACCACTTGCTTCACTTTGCCCTTTTTGGCTTGTGCAATCATTTCTTCACCGGGCACGATATAAATTTCGAGGCGGCGATTGAGGCGGCGCTTGTCGATAGATGTGTTGTCTTGCAAAGGCTGAATGCCGCCAAAGGCATAGGGCACCACCCAATCGGCATTGCCATGGGCTTCAAACCATTCATACACGGCATTCGATCTTGCTCCTGTAAGGCGATTGAGATAGTTGGGTGTGCCGGTGTTGTCGCTATGCATCACCAAAAGCAACTTGTAGAAACCCGGTGTTTGTGTAAATTTCAAAAATTTATTTAGCACCTCGCTGCTTTTTTTCAGTAGCACGGTATCGTTAGGAGCAAACAATTCGTCGGCGGGCACCGTAACGATAATCACTTCACCATTGCGGGTGAGTTCCACCTCCAAATTGTTTTTTATCAATTCCACTGCCCTATCGTTCTGAAAATTTTGAATTCGTTCAGCCACTTCTGCTTTTTGGATTTTTGGCACATTCAAATTTTCATCAAAAGTAAGGTCGAAAATATCATCATTTTCAGCAGCGTTGCACACCAAAGCAGAGGCAATAGCCACCACCACAAATGCCATCCGTAAAAGCCTCGTATATTTCATTGCCATTATCTTTATGCGTTTATTATTTCAAAATCATTCCTCTCGGTCTAAAGTTTCTTCGTAGGCGGTTTCGGCTTTCACAATGCTGAGCACGTGGTCTAAGCTGATTTGATTGTCTTTATCTTTAGCCAATTGACGTTTCACATACGCTGCCACCTTTTCCACATCGTCGTCGAAATCCATATTTTCATCATATTTTTCAAAATATTCAAATATGGTGTCAATCACCAGCAATATGTCGTCGTCGTCGTAAGCCGCAATGGCGGCATCACCGGCATGTGCTTTAATATATGCTATCGCTTTAATTTCGTCAAATTCCATAGCTTTCCGTATATTTATCGTAAAAAAATATTAGTTACAAATTCAGTAGTTCTTCGGGCACTTCAAATTCAATCTGCTGCTGCTCCGGTAGAATGCCGCTAATAAAGTCTTCCACCGCCGGCACGAGCACATCTTTCCCCGATTGGGCATCCCGAATCGTGAACAGCACATTGGCGGTAGAATCGTCGAAATCCACTATCTCGCCAAGCGCTTTGCCATTCACGATAGCTTTGTAGCCGATAAAGTAGTCGATAGGCATTTCATCCGAATCATATTCATCGGCCAAAGCATTAAATTCGTCTTTTTTCACGAAAATGGATTTATTCACCAGCATAGCGGCATCTTTTTCGCTGGCAATTCCTTCAATTTGCAGTAAAGCGCTTTGGTGCGATTTCTTTCTGATAGCTTCCACAAAAAAGGGAACGAATATGCCATCAATGTTGCTCACAAAGCACGAGAATCTACGCAAAAGTTCCATCTCGCAATCCACACTTGCCGAGATTTCGCCATTCACGCCATGTGGCTTATTGTAAACGCCAATTTCCACCAATTCTTCTCGCCTAATCATAGCCTTGCGTTATTTTTTCTTTTTCTTCTTAGAGGAAGTTTTAGCAGGAGCCGGAGCTTCCTGAAATTCGTGGAGCACTTTTTCACCCACATTGATTTGAATCTTGCCTTTGGAATAGTAGGCTAAATCCTTAAAAATCTTAGCATCGTCAACATCTTCTTTGCTAATTTGGAAAATGAGCTTTTTCATATGGTTGGCAAGGAGCATCACCAAGGCATCCTTTTCTTCGCCATCGGGATATTCACAAGCGCGAGCAATCATCCGCTCAATCGTTTTGCCGTAGTGACGAAATTTGATATTTTCCAAATGATACGACAGCGACTCCGGCTTACTCTCCAAATTCTCTTCTTTCACGATTTCACATGGATAGTCGATGTCTAATTTAAAGTCGCTCATAATAGCCAAATGGTCCCACAATTTGTGCTTATAGTCGGCCTCATCGCGCAATTGTGGAAACAAATTGCCCATGGAGCGAATAATGGTGTAGGCACAGCGCGTGCGCTCTTCCTTGTCGGAGATGGAGCAACAATGATCCACCATTTGCTGAATATTGCGTCCATATTCCGGCAAAGCCAGTTTCTTCAGTTGTGTATTATAATCAAGCATCGTGTTATTGCTATTCATTTTTTAATAAAGTGCAAAGGTAAGGATAAAAACTCAAACTATCGGAAATCAAAACAGTTTTTTCTTCGATTTCGTGGCTTGAAATTCTTTCAAATAGAGGGGTGTGGAATATGCCACATCTATGAAATCATTTTCTCTGTAGGCTTTTTCCGACAGTGCCAACATCGACAGTGCCACAGGCTTCACCCCTTCAATAAACTCAGCATTGGGATGCTGAATCAGCTTTTTCACCTTGTCGGCTCCATTGCCGCAAAACACCAAATGATGGTCGCACAAAAGGTCGGCAAAGGAGTTTTCGTCGATAATCATTGGTTGAGGCGGAAGAATGTCGCGCAGCGCATTGTCGTAAACAGCGGTGTACACTTCCATCCGCCGAGCATCAATCATTGGCACAAACAGCGTGGATTCATCGTCAAAAAAATGGGCAAACATCGTGGTCACTGTCAAAAGTTTGAGCGTGTTCACCCCAATCAATGGCACATCCATGCCAAAGGCAAGCCCTTTGGCTTCCGAGAGCCCGATTCGCAATCCCGTGTACGACCCCGGACCTATGCTCACCGCTATCGCATCCAATTTCATTTGGCGCGAAGTGGCATAGTGGAGCATCCTCTTAATGTAGACGCTCAGCATCGTGGCGTGGGTTTGCCCTTCATAGTTTTCCACATGCTCCAGCACCTCACCTTCCGAGGTGAGTGCCACCGAACAAACGCTTGTGGAAGTTTCAATATTTAAAATATTTGCCATGTTGTGATGATTTTCTTTGCAAAATTAGCAAAAATCTTCCTTTTATCCCTCCTTAATTTAAATAATAGTGGTAAATTTGCGTATAAATAAATTTCAGAAACTACAATGATTCAATCCATGACAGGATTTGGCAAAGCGGTGAAGGTGGTTAACAACAAGAAAATCACTGCCGAAGTCAAATCATTAAACAGTAAACAGCTCGATTTATCGGTGCGGGTGCCTCAAAGTTTCCGCGCCATAGAATTAGATTTGCGTAATATGGTGGCTCATCTGCTCAATAGAGGCAAAGTGGATCTCTACATTTTTTGCGAGCCCATAGAAGGTGCCACCTCTATCAGTATTAATCTTTCAGTGCTGAAGCAATACAAAGCACAGCTCGAAAACATGGCAACTGAGCTCGGTATCCCTGCGCCCGACGATTGGTATGCCACTCTCCTTCGCTTGCCCGATGCACTGAAAAGCGATGTGAACGCCAACGAAGTTTCCGAAGAGGAAATCGAAGCCGTGAAACAAGTAACTCAGGAGGCGTTGGAAGCCCTCATTGCTTTCCGTAGCCAAGAAGGCGCTCGCCTTGATGCTTTCTTTAAAGAAAAAATCAACGCCATCCAAGGCTTGCTCAATGAGGTGGAGCCCTACGAGCAATGCCGAGTGGAGAAAATAAAGGAACGCATCTACGAATCACTTCAAAAGGTGGAAGGTTTGACCGTGGACAACAACCGATTTGAGCAAGAACTGATTTTCTATATCGAAAAATTAGATATCACGGAAGAAAAATTGCGTCTCCAAAACCATCTTGACTATTTCTTGCAAACCATTGCCAACGCCACAAGCGAAGGCAAAAAACTCGGCTTTATCGCACAAGAAATGGGCAGAGAAATCAACACGATGGGCTCGAAAGCCAACCATGCCGAACTACAAAAGGTGGTGGTGGACATGAAAGACCATCTGGAGCAAATCAAGGAGCAAGTGTTGAACGCATTATAATACCCTATCACTTATGTCGTGTACAAAACTCATCATATTATCTGCCCCATCCGGCTCCGGAAAGTCGAGCATTATTAGCCAAATCATACACGATGAAGCGCTAAAACTTGAATTTTCCATTTCCGCCACCACGCGCCCGCCCCGTGGCACAGAGAAAGATGGCGTGGAATATTATTTCCTTAGCACCACAGATTTTAAGGAGCGAATCGCTCGCGGGGAATTTGCCGAATACGAGCAAGTGTATGAGGGCAGATTCTATGGCACGCTGAAAAGCGAAATACAAAGAATCTGCCATAAGGGCAATCATCCCATCATGGATGTGGATGTGGCTGGCGGAGTGAATGTAAAGAAACTCTATGGTGCGCAAGCCCTATCCATTTTCATTATGCCGCCAAGCATTGAGGAGCTCCGCCATCGTCTGCTTTCACGAGCCACCGATAGCGAAGAAGAAATCCAACGACGGGTAGACAAGGCAGCCTACGAAATCTCGTTTGCCGATAAATACGATAAGGTGGTGATTAACGACGACCTCAACACTGCTGTGACACAAGTGAAAGCGCTGATTTCTGAGTTTATCCACCAATAAATCACCTCGCATATGAAAATTGGAATTTTTGGAGGAACATTCAATCCCATTCACATCGGGCATGCCATCATTGCAAACTACGTGATTCAGCACTGTGGCGTCGACCGCTTGTGGCTGATGGTTTCGCCATTAAATCCTTTCAAAGAGGCACAAGGCGAGTGCCACAATGCGCACCGCTTGCGCATGGTGGAAATGGTGACACGCCGTATCGACAATGTGGAAACCTCAGGCTTTGAATTCGCTCTTCCTCGCCCATCCTACACCATCGACACGCTGAATGCGCTACGCCAAAAATTTCCGGAGCATGAGTTTTCGCTCGTGATTGGAGCCGACAATTGGGCGACATTCCATCGGTGGAATCGTTATGAGGAAATCTTACAACACTATTCCATCCTCATCTATCCTCGCCACGGCTACGACATTCATGTGCCGGAAGAGCTAAAGAATGCTGTGCGCATCATTGATGCACCCATCGTGGAGGTGTCGTCGTCAGAAATTCGTGAGGGCATCGCCCGTATGGATAATATGTCGTTTTATCTTCCCCACGATGTGTATAGTTATATTTTGAAAAATAAATTATACGTTTATGAATAATCTCCAACAACTCAACCCCAACAGCCTATCGTTTATCGCGCTTACCAATGAATTTTGCCAAGTGCTGGAGCATGCCGATTTGGCTTCGCGCGGTGAATTTATGGATAAAATGCTGAAAATTTTGCCGCGCATCTACATTGTGGCTACCGATTTGCAGCAGGAATCCCCCTTTAGCGAATATGGCATTGAGCCCTACCTCACCGAAGATGTTTACAATGCTGTGCGCAATTCCATTAGCCGACTGATGGCTGAAGAGGATGTGTATTTGGAGGTGTTTGTGGAAGATATGAAATATAGCGATTCGCCTATTGCTGCTTCCATCAGCGAAAACCTTGCCGACCTCTACCAAGAATTTTACAATTTCATCTACTCGGTGAAAGATGCCACCACCGAAGTGCAACAGGAATTGATAGCCATTTGCAAATACGAATTTCGGGAATTTTGGGGGCAAACGCTGTGCAATGTGCTCCGTGCCTTGCATGCCGCCTTCCTCACTCCCACCGAATAATAAGTAATCACCTCTCTAACACCTTTCCGCCTTATGGAACATCAAATTAAATCTTTGCTCAATTTCCTCGACAGCAGTCCTTGCAATTTCTATGCAGTGCACACTGTGCGTGAAATACTGATTAATAATGGTTTCGCCGAAAAGTCGTTGGAAGACGCGCTCACGGCACAACCCGGAGAAAAGTTCTTCGTTACCAAAAACCACTCTGCCATTTTTGCCTTCACTGTAGGCAAAAAGCCGGTGGCTGACACCGGACTGAAAATCATTGCCGCACATAGCGATTCGCCTTGCTTTAGGGTGAAGCCCCATGCCGAAATGCTCTGCGAAGGCGGCATCGTGAAACTCAACACAGAGGTGTATGGCGGCCCCATACTCTACACCTGGTTCGACCGACCTTTGTCGCTTGCCGGGCGCGTGCTGCTCAAGGGCAACGATGCTTTGCATCCAATCACCCGACTCGTAAAAATCGACCGTCCGCTCTTCTCCATCTCTCACCTTGCCATCCACTTCAATCGTGCAGTGAATGAGGGCAACAAAATCAGCAAACAAAAAGATATGCTACCCATCATCGCTAAGGTGAACAACACGCTTGAAGCCGAAAATATGCTACTTCATTTGGTGGCTGATGAATTGCAAGTGGAAATGGAAGATATCATTGATTTCGACTTGCTCGTTTACAACACGGAAAAAGCCACCACTTTTGGCTTGAACAATGAATTCATTTCCGCCGGACGCCTCGACGATTTGAGCATGGTGCATGCCGCCATTGAGGCAATCATTGACGTGAAAGACGACAATGCCACTTGCGTGGCGGCTATCTTCGACAATGAAGAAACCGGTAGCGGCACCAAGCAAGGAGCCGGCTCGCCTGTGCTTGCCAATGTGATTCAGCGCATGGTGGAAAGCCAAGGAGGCAACTACGACGGCTATTGCCGCGCGCTGGCGAAATCGTTTCTCGTTTCCGCCGACAATGCCCATGCCTTCCATCCCAATTATGCCGAAAAATACGACCCCACCAATCATCCCGCACTGGGTGGCGGTCCATGCATCAAAATTAATGCCAACTGCAAATACATGAGCGATGCACATTCGGCAGCCATCTTTAAGTCGCTGTGCATAGAAGCCGGAGCGCCTTACCAATACTTTGTCAACCACAGCGATGTGGCCGGCGGCTCCACCTTAGGCAACATTCTCACCGGACAAATGGATATCGCCGGCGTGGATGTGGGTAACCCCCTCTTGGCAATGCACTCGGTGAGAGAAACCGGTTCGGTGACCGACCATATGAATATGATTAAGGTGTTTAAGCAATTCTTTAGCTAAAAAACCGTATTGAGTAAGAAAACAATTAATTACATATAATAATAAACTATAGAATTTATGATTGACGAAAAACTTTTGAAAGAAGTAACCGAAAAAGCCCAAATCTGGCTGGGTGAAGGCTACGACCCGGAAACGAAAGCCGAAGTGAAAAAGATGCTCGACAATGAGGATAAAACCGACTTGGTGGAATCGTTTTACAAAACTTTGGAATTCGGCACCGGAGGCTTGCGTGGCATTATGGGAGCAGGCACCAATCGCATGAACATTTACACCGTGGGCTCAGCCACACAGGGATTGGCAAATTATTTGAAAGAAGCCTTCCCTCACCTCGACCAAATCAAGGTGGTGGTGGGACACGATGTGCGCAACAATAGCCGCAAATTTGCTGAAACAGTGGCAAACGTGTTTTCTGCCAATGGCATTAAGGTGTATCTCTTCGACAGCTGCCGCCCCACACCTGAATTGTCGTACGCTATTCGCTTGCTTGGCTGCCAAAGCGGTGTGAATATCACTGCTTCCCACAATCCGAAGGAATACAATGGCTACAAGGCTTACTGGGACGATGGCGCACAAATGGTGTCGCCACACGATGTAAACACCATCGACTACGTGAACCGCATCAAAGATGTGAAAGAAATTAAATTCAACGGCAACCCCGATTTGATTGAAATCATCGGAGAAAATGTTGATAGCCAATACATCGAAGAAATTGCAAAACTCTCGTTGAGCCCCGACATTATCAAAAAGCACAGCGATTTGAAGATTGTGTACACCCCTATCCACGGCACCGGAAAAACGATGATTCCTCGCTCATTAGAGCGCTGGGGGTTCCGTAATATTATCCATGTGCCCGAACAAGATGTGCAAAGCGGCGACTTCCCCACCGTGGATTCTCCCAACCCCGAAAATGCCTCCGCTATGGCAATGGCTATTAAAAAAGCGGAAGAAGTGGATGCCGACATCGTGATGGCTTCAGACCCCGACGCCGACCGCATAGGATTGGTGCTCAAAAACACCAAGGGCAAATATGAGCTGGTGAATGGCAACCAAATTCAATTGATTTTCCACTACTATTTGCTCGCACGCAACAAAGAACTCGGCACACTCACCGGTAATGAATACATCGTGAAGACTATCGTTACATCCGACCTCATTGCCAAGGTGGCTGAAAAGCAAAATATGAAACTCTATGATTGCTACACCGGATTTAAGTGGATTGCTACCGTGATGCGCGAAAACGAAGGCAAAGCACGCTATTTGGGCGGCGGCGAAGAAAGTTACGGCTTCCTACCCGAAGAATTCTGCCGCGATAAAGACGCCGTTTCGTCGATTTCGCTGATGGCGGAAATTGCTGCATGGGCGAAAGAAAAAGGTATGACCATGAACGATATGCTCATCGACATCTACACCACCTACGGCTACAGCAAAGAGCGTGGCATCTCGGTGGTTCGCACCGGCAAATCAGGCGCAGAAGAAATCGTAGCTATGATGAAGAATTTCCGCGAAAATCCGCAAAAAGAAATCGCCGGCTCACCCGTTGTAAAAATCAAAGACTACCAATTACTGGAAGAAAAGAACGTAACCACCGGCGAAATCACAAAATTGGATATGCCATGCACATCTAATGTGCTCCAATATTATACCGCCGATGGCACCAAAGTGTCGATCCGTCCGTCAGGCACCGAGCCCAAAATCAAATTCTACATCGAAGTGCACGACACGCTCGATAGCGCAGCCAACTACGATGCTAAAAATGATTGGGCTGATGCCAAAATTGATGTCATCTGCAAAGACCTCGGCATAGCATAAAAAGCCAATCACCGCATTAAAAAGAGGAGCTCACCACTAAAGCTCCTCTTTTTTCGTGAAATAAGGGTGATAAATTTAGTGATATATTGGTAAGAATTGTGTAATTTTGCAAATTGTAACAGGGAATAATCAATTAAATTTATAGAAATATGTCTGAAAACGTACAAAAAACTCTGAGAGATTCAGCGGCACTGCGTTGGCTTGCTTTGATTCTCCTTGCAGGAGCTATGTTCTGCTCCTACATTTTCATGGACATCTTGTCGCCAATTAAAGACTTGATGTGGGACACTAAGGGTTGGGATTCTACTGCATTCGGTACGATGCAAGGTTCTGAAACCTTCCTCAATGTGTTTGTGTTCTTCTTGATTTTTGCCGGTATTATCCTCGACAAGATGGGTGTTCGCTTCACTGCCATTCTGTCGGGTGCTGTGATGCTGGTAGGTGCATCCATTAACTGGTATGCCCTTACTGATATGTTTGCAGGAAGTAACCTTGAAGTATGGTTTAACGAACATTTGAACTACATTCCGGGTTTTGACGAATTGGGAGTGTCTCCTTTCTATAAAGGCATGCCCGCGTCGGCAAAACTCTCAGCTATCGGCTTTATGATTTTCGGCTGCGGTGTGGAAATGGCAGGCATCACCGTGTCGCGTGGTATCGTGAAATGGTTTAAAGGCCGCGAAATGGCACTTGCTATGGGTTCGGAAATGGCACTTGCGCGTTTGGGCGTGGCTACTTGTATGATATTCTCGCCTATGTTTGCAAAATGGGGTGGTGAAATATCCGTTTCGCGTTCCGTGGCCTTCGGAGTGGTATTGCTCATGATAGCCTTAATCATGTTTATCGTGTATGCATTCATGGATAAGAAACTCGACTCACAAACCGGCGAAGCAGAAGAAAAAGACGACCCATTCAAACTCAGCGACCTCGGCAAGATTATTACCGATAGCGGTTTCTGGTTGGTGGCATTGCTCTGCGTGCTTTACTACTCTGCAATTTTCCCATTCCAGAAATATGCGGTGAACATGCTTCAGTGCAACCTTGTGTTCCATCAAGTAGATCCTTCTTCAATTTGGGCTTCAAACACCATCACTATTATCCAATACGTGATTATGCTCGTGGTAGCAGCATGTGCTTTTGCAAGCAACTTCTCTAAGAACAAAGTGGCAAAATACGGTTTGATGGGTGCGGCTATTGTGGCATTGGTAGTGTTCTGCTATATGGGCTACATGCGTCAGAGCGCCGAAACAGTGTTTGCCGTATTCCCACTTTTGGCAGTGGGTATCACCCCAATTCTGGGCAATTATGTTGACCACAAGGGTAAGGCTGCAACCATGCTTGTGCTTGGCTCGCTTCTCTTGATTGCTTGCCACCTTACTTTTGCTTTTGTACTTCCTGCATTCAAGGGCAGCGAAGTGGGCGGTATTATCGTGGCTTACATCACTATCCTTGTGCTTGGCGCCAGCTTCTCGCTCGTGCCGGCATCTTTGTGGCCAAGTGTTCCAAAATTGGTTGACGAAAAGATTATTGGTAGTGCTTACGCTCTGATTTTCTGGATTCAGAACATCGGTTTGTGGCTATTCCCTCTCCTTATCGGTAAGGTGCTTGATGCCACTAACAAGGGCGTGACTAACCAAGACCAACTCGACTACACTGCTCCGCTGGTAATGCTTGCCGGCTTGGGCGTGGCCGCTCTTATTCTTGGTCTTGTGCTCAAGGTTGTTGACAAGAAGAAAGGTCTTGGCCTTGAAGAGCCAAATATTAAGTAATATTGAATAACACTTATAATGGGGCGTACATTCTTCAGTTTTTTTGCTGATGTATGCCCCATTATATATGTAGAAATATGACACAAATCATTCAACGCAAAATCAATGAATCATCGTTGGCACGCTGGACGGTGCTCTTTATCGTGTCGATTGTGATGATGATGGGTTATGTAGTGGCTAAGGAAATGTCGCCGCTACAGTATTTTTTGGAATTACCGCAGAGCAAAGGCGGGTTGGGATGGAGCAGCAGTGAATTTGGCTTATTTATCGGCTCGCGTGGTTTCTTCAATGTGTATTTGCTGATGCTATTTATCAGTGGCGTGATTTTAGACAAAACCGGCGTTCGCTTTGCCGGTATGCTGTCGTGCATTTTAATGTTTGTCGGCACTGCCATCGACTATTATGCCATTGCCATCGCTTCGCCAATACCCACCTGCGAAATCACATTCCCTCTTTTAGGGCTCGACCATGCTATCATTAAGGAGCAAGTGGTGATTTCCGCCTTAGGCTTTGCCATTTTCGGCATTGGCTACGAGCTGTGTGGTATCACGGTATCGAAAGTGATTGTGAAATGGTTTTCCGGCAAGGAAATGGCATTGGCGATGGGCATTCAAGTGGCATTGGCGCGCTTGGGAACTGCATTGGCTCTGCTTGGCGGACCGCTCTTAGCCAAGTATTATCACCTGTCCACACCCATTTTAGTGGGACTGCTGAGTGTGGGGATTGCCGTGGTGTTCTACCTGCTCTTCTGCTCGATGGACCACAAATTCGACCGCAATACCGAGGCTCGGGTAGAATCCAATCAAGCGGAAGAAAAGTTCAGTTTCAAAGGCTTGCTGCTCACCTTGCGTAGTCCGGGATTTTGGATGATTACACTTTTGTGTATGCTCTACTATTCTGCGCTCTATCCATTCCTCGATTTTGCCTCCAAACTGATGATTACCAAATATGGCGTGAGTCCGGAATGGGCAGGTGGCATATCTTCCATTTTGCCCTTCACCTCCATCATTCTCACCCCGCTCTTTGGCGGCATCTACGACCGTGTGGGCAAAGGTGCCGGCATCATGATTTTGGGCACTGCAATGCTCACGGTGGTGCTGATGGTGTTTGCTTTGCCGCTTAATTCCACCATTTTGGCATTGGTGCTGATGTTTATTCTGGGTGTGGCTTTCTCCTTACTCCCGAGTGTGCTATGGCCGGCAGTGCCAAAAATCGTACCCGAACAGCAATTAGGCACCGCCTACTCCATCATCTATTATATCCAAAACATTGGTTTGATGCTGGTGCCCATCATCATCGGTAATGTGTTAGACCATAGTAAGGTGGATAACGCTGTGGACTACACCCCAGCTATGTGGATTTTCACCGTTATCGGTGGTTTGGCAATTGTGGTGTCGGTGGTGCTACTCATCCTTGATAAAAAATACCACTACGGCTTGCAGGACGCCAATGTGAAGGAATAATGCCAATTGGGCATACCATTGAAAAAGGGCTGATTTCGAACATGAAAGAAATCAGGCCTTTTATCTGAATATGCGGCTTCCGCCTTTTATGCCAACTCATAGCAATGCATGGCTTCCATTCGGCCTGAATTGATGAGCTGAGGGAAATGTGCATCGCTATTAAATAGCACCGGTGCTCCGTAGCGCTTAAGCATTTTGAAATAGCGCACATGCGGAAACAGCCTATGGTCGGTCACCCACTTTTTCGTATTGATTTCTATCACCAAATGATGGTCCATAATGGCTTCAAACAAGCGTTCAACCAACCGGGCATACCATGGTTGTTCTTCTATGCCGGGGCAATAAAGAGAGGCATTGTGTCCAATCTTATCGAAATGCCCGATGATATCGAAGCCACCCTTTTCCACCATCTTTTCCGATTGCGCATAAAACGACCGCACCACGCGCTCAATATCACCTTCAAAATAGCGGTTCATCTTCCGGCTGAAATTCTGAAAGTCGCCATCAATATCCACATATTCATCGCTATTGAATGAGGGAATGAAATGCACCGAGCCAATGCGATAATCTAAGGGGAGGTTTTGAAAATATGGCGAAGATGGTCCCCACTCATCTAAAAAATCCACTTCCATAGAAGTGAAAAGGTGGATTTGCTTTCCATATTCGGCTTTCAATCGATTCATTTCGGTCAAATAATCCGCCACATGCTCCCGGTTCATATTAGCAGATGAAGAGAATGGAATGGGCGAATGCGGACTCACGCCATAGTGAGTGAATCTACTGCTAATAGCCTCCACGATAAAGTCTTCAATGGGAGCATGCCCATCACAGAAGGGAGTGTGGTTATGAAAACTATAGAATTGCGAATCTTGCGCAATCTGCTTAAAATCTATCATTGTGATTAAAACATTTTCTCTAATTGCTCGTTGGTGAGCACTGATATAATGGTTTTTCCATCGGGAGTGTAGGTGGGGTCGGGAATATTCAAAAGTTGCGACAGCAAATTGTCCATTTCATCTTGGAGCAAAATCTTGCCATAAGGGATAGCCACCGATTGCGCCACGCGTAGCGAAATAGATTCCTGCACCTTGGTGGCAATGCTGCTACCGCCTTGATGCACCTCATCAATCACTTGGAAAATGGTGTCCTTAATATCCACATTCTCCATGCCCGCCGGCACAGCATTAATCGCCCAATCGGTGCCGCTCAATGGCGCCAAGCTGAAGCCAATCTTCTCCATATCGGGCAGCAACTCGGAGAGTAGCACATGTTGAGAAGCCGTGAGATGCAGCACTTCGGGAAACAGCACACGCTGCGAAGTAACGGTCTTGCCCTCAATTTGCTTCATCAGATTTTCAAATATCACTTTCACGTGTGCCCGATGCTGGTCTACTATCATCAGCCCCGATTTAATAGGCGAAAGAATGTATTTTCCTTTCATCTGCATACACACCGCCGTTGACAATTCCGGCGAAACAACTTCTTGCTGTTTGCCATCATTCACCGGCGGAATTTGTTCCAAATCGCTAAACGAAGCCTCCACATCTTCGTCGGTGATGGCAGAGATACCCTCTTGCTTACCGCGCTCAAAATTGCTATACAATTGTTCCCAGTCGGGCATCGTGCGCTGAGAATAGTGCCCTACCCCGGTTCCACCGCCGGCGGCACCATACGACGATTTGCGGCCTGTGTAGCCCGACGATTGAAAAGGATTGTAAGTGGGGTCGATGCCATCAGCCGGAGGAGCCACTTGGGTATCGCCGGTGTATGCCGGAATTTCCGGCGCATCGCTGGTATCAAAATCAATTTGCGGCACAGCACTGAAACGCCCGAGCGATTCTTTCACTGCAGCCACCAGTATTTGCCAAATCGGTAATTCATTTTCAAATTTAATCTCCGTTTTGGTGGGATGAATATTCACGTCAATCGTTTCGGGATCAACGGAGAAATTCAAAAAATAATTGGGTTGCTCATCAGCCGGAATCAGTTCTTCGTAGCTCGACATAATGGCTTTATGGAAATAGGGATGACGCATAAATCTGCCATTCACAAACATGAATTGCAGATAATTGCGCTTGCGGGTTCCTTCCGGCTTGCTAACAAATCCGGTGATACGCACCAGCGACGTGTCGGTGCTCAGCGGCACCAAATGCTGGTCCACCTTCACGCCCCATATTGCAGCAATACGCTGCTTAAACGAGCCGCCCATATATTTGCTGAGCAATTTATCGTTGTTGGTAAGCGAGAAATCCACTTGATGATTCACCAAAGCCAATTTCTCATATTCCCTAATGATATTGCTCAGCTCTATCTGATTGCTTTTCAAAAACTTTCTGCGAGCCGGCACATTAAAAAAGATGTTTCGAATCATAAAATTGGCACCTTCCGGACACATATCCACCTCCTGGCTTTCGCATTTGGAGGCATTGATAATGATTTTGGTGCCTAATTGTGCACCTTTTGCACGAGTGCGCAGTTCCACCTGGGCTATGGCAGCAATCGAAGCCAGTGCCTCGCCACGGAAACCCATCGTGTGAAGCGAAAACAAATCTTCCGCTTTTGATATTTTGGAAGTGCTATGCCGCTCAAAAGCTAATCGAGCATCTGTTTCGGTCATGCCCTTACCATTGTCGATTACTTGTATGAGCGTTCTTCCGGCATCCTTCAGCACGATTTGAACGCTGGTGGCGCCGGCATCAATGGCGTTTTCCACCAGTTCTTTAATCACGGATGCCGGGCGCTGAATCACCTCGCCTGCCGCAATTTGATTGGCTACTGAATCCGGAAGTAATTTGATGATATCACTCATATTTTCGTTAGGTATGAAAAAAAAGATTATCCATTAAGCCGCGCCGCGTCGACATCATAAAGATTGCTCATCAGGGTCGATGTAGCGGTCGTCGTCGAGCGGTTTTTCTTCTTCTTTAGGGGAGGATTTCTCGTAGGGCAAACTAATCATGTGGCGCATTTCCTCAGAGATGTTGAGCACCTCGTAGGGCTGCTTTGGACGCAAATCATCAAACCACTGATATTCGTCGAGCCTAAGTTGGGCTTTCTTGGCAATATAGAGCGGAATCACCGTTCCGCTCACCTCCGGCCACATTTTCACCTTATCCACCTCTTGCCCCGGTTTTAAATCAATGGATAGGAAACCGCTTTCGGTGCGCACACACTTATTGTATGTGGAATCGTTTTCCATCGGGTAGAACAGCGTTTTCACATTGCCTTCCACATTGGCGTGGCGCAATTCATTTTTGGTGGATTGAGTGCCATCGTCGAAGTATTGGGTAGATTTTTCGAAAAAAGCTTTCATATATCTGCCGGAAATTTGGTTGTAATAAATTTCTCCCAAATGCTCCACAATCAATCCCTTGTTGGGGATAAGCGCCCAGTCCACCGAACTACTATCGCGCATATGCACACTAATTTCATTGTCGCTCGAAATTTGTCGCTCACCGCTCCACACCACAGGGTGATTGTAGAGATAGAGAATGGAATCGCGCTGTGCAAACGACAAATTGCCGCAAATGCCTTGCACATCTTTTCGATAGAATTTCACGCCACCGGTGGCAGTAAGCACCCGCTTTTTGTCGGCTTCTTGAATGGTGGTAATCGTGTCGCCGTGAAAAAAAAGGGTGTCGCTTCTCTCGCCCTGCTTGGCATCTTCTTTATTATAGATGCGAGCCAATGCCCTATCGGTGGCATAACTCACATTGGTCTTTTCGTTGTGATAGCCGAATCCACCGGTGAGAATGGCTTGGTGTTTGGGGTCCACCACCCTCACATTCCCCCTCGCGGTTCCTTCGCCCGATACTCTTTCGTAGTGGATGGTGTCGCCTTCCAGCGTGCGGTCGTCTTTAGCATAGAGAATGGGTTGCACCCCATTTTTCACGTATAGATTTGCCACTTCGGAGTCGGTGTTGTAGTTGCCCGACGACGTTACGATTTTGTTTTCATCCGAAATGATATCGGTGGCTTCCACCAAGGTAGCAATATTGGTGCGCGTGTTGTAAAGCAGTTTATTGGTGTGCATATTGTAATTATCTTTGCTATTCACCAAGTCCACATTGTTTGAAAACACGGCATTATCCGTATTGAAATTATATTCACCCACAATGGAGGTAAGCACATTTTTGGGATCCTCCAACCTACCGTTTGACTCATATTTTCCCACATTAGTGGGCACATAATAGTCGATGGCTTGGCTCGACAAGGTGCGATTATCTTTGGTGATACTCACATTGCCCACCAAATTCATCACCTCGGTGGAGCCATTGTAGTGGAGTTGGTCGGCACGGCCGCTCAATCCGTCACCGCGTTCCATTCTCACATTACCAAAAGCATCGATTGAATTGATTTGGTCGTAGTAGTGAGCGCTATCGCAAAACAAATGCATATCTCCACGGGAGAACTCAATGTTGCCCATCAGCAAGATGTAGGAATTGGCAGGATTTTCCACCGGAGCCGATAGCATAGAGTCGGCACGTTCCAAAAACACCTTGTTGGCTTGGTATCTATTGGCCTGTGGTATGACAGGTTCGTAGGGCTTCGCCGGCTTTGTGGTTGTAACATGCTTTTTGTTTTGCGCCACCACACTAATGGTGTAAGAGCTGATAAAAAGAGTCAAAAGGCATAAGATGCATTTTGCAGCCTTATGCCCCGACTGTGAGATATGTAGGAAAAATATCACCTAAATCGAAATTATTTCTTTTGCCAATCGTATTTAAATTCGCAATCTCGCCACCCTTCACTAATGTGCACATAGGTTTTGCTTTGCTTTTCTTTCACCCATTCATCGATGATATCGCTCTTACGCTGATTTTCATACATGGTTTTGAGCACTTGAAAATCTTCTGCGAGGTCGGCTTTATGAGCTTCGATGCGCCTCACGAGTTTCACCATAGCCACTTGCTGGCGGTTGTTGCTCTGATTGATGGTGATAAACGGCTCCGACATTTCCCCCACATTGAGTTTGTCGACCACCTTTCCGATATCATCGGGCAAATCAGCCATTTCAAAGAGTGTGGTGTGTGTGTTGGGGTTCATCATCAATCCCTTATTGTTTCGCGAATCTTTATCTTGCGACACATAAAGAGCGGCTTGTTCGAAAGTGTATTTATTCGCCACGATATCTTTTCGCAGGGAGTCGAGTTTTGCCACTGCCGAATCCAAGTCTTTTTGGCTCACCTTCGGTTTGAGAAGAATGTGGCGCGTGTTGATACGGTCGCCCCGCTTTTCAATCAGCTGAATAATGTGGTAGCCGAATTCCGTTTCCACAATTTTGCTTACCTTTTTGGGGTCGTTGAGGTTGAAAGCCACATTGGCATATTCTGTAACCAAATCGTTGCGGCTCTTAAATCCGATTTCGCCACCGGTCATAGCCGAGCCATCTTCAGAGTAGAGCAAAGCCAGAGTTGCGAAATCGCTTTCTCCATTGTTCACCCTTTGTGCATAGTCGCGCAAGCGCGATTTCACTTCATCAATTTCTTGCTGTGGAATCACGGGATTGATGGTGATAATTTCCACCTCCACTTGCTTTTGAATCAAAGGAAGCGAATCTTTAGGGATGGAATTATAGAATTTGCGCACATCGGCCGGCGTGGCTTTCACGTCCTTGGTGAGATTGCTTTGCACCTGCTGAATGGTGTATTGGTCGCGCACGGTGTTCATCAGTTGCTCACGAATCTCGGGAAGGGGTTTGCGGAAATATTCTTCCACCTTTTCTTTTGAGCCCAAGTTAGCAATGAAATAATTGATACGGGCATCCACACTTTGCTGCACGGTGGAGTTAGCCACCTCAATCGTATCGATTTTTGCTTGGTGTAGGAAGAGTTTTTCAATCGCTATTTGTTCGGGAATCACGCAATAGGGATTGCCTTCAATGGGGGTTCTTTCGTATTGAAGTTGCAAATATTGCTCTTCAATGTCGGATTTAAAAATGGCTTCATCACCCACAATCCAAGCCACTTCTTCCGCGATATTGTTTTGCGCGGTCATCAAGTAGCCCATTGCGGTAATAAATAAGCCGATGGTAAGGAGTCGTAATTTCACTGTTATCGTAATTTTTGTTGATATTCATTGTGGATAAAGCCGACGGCACTATGCTCAGCCTTTATTCCTTATAAAATGCAAATTTCATAAATTTTGCGCACATAGCAAAACAAATTCCCATAATTATCTTTAAAAAGAATGGACTCAATGAGCAATTTTCGCAAATAAAAATAAAAGCCTCTTCATCAGATTTGAATCTATCAAGAGGCTTTTGTGAGATGATGTGTGTTGATTACCAACACAGTATGGGTGGAGGTGCTATGGTTTCACCTGCTGTAGCACCTTGCGATTGATTTTTGCCGGATACTTTTTCTTCAATTCCGAGAGCCATGCTTTTTCGAGCACGTCTTGATAATCGGAAGTGACTTGACCCTTCACATCTTTTGCATCTTCGGGTTGGTTGATTACTCCGCCTTCAATCACCATAGCGTAGGGATACTTAGCATTGCCGGTGGATTCCGAACCGCCAAACACCACAGCGTCGACCACTTCGTTTTCGCCCTTGGCAAAGAGCATTCTTTCCATCTTGATATTGCCGGAGAATTGCTTGTAGAGGGTGTTGGTGAGAGTGTCGGCTCCCAGCGTGGGAATCACGGCTTTCACAGCTTGGAACACGGAATCGGTTTTGGCAGAAAGAATGATGCCCTTAAAGTGGGGAGCGGTCCAATTATATTTTTCACGATTTGCTTCGAAAAACTTCTGCAAACCTTCGGTGTCTTTGCTTGCAGCATCCCACACCTTTTTGTTGCTGATTTCAAACAAGAGCATGCCATCGCGGTATTCGTTGATAAGATTGCGATATTCGGCATTGTCGTTGATTAAATTGTCCACATAATATTGATAGATTTCTCTTTCGGCAATCGTTGGAATTTGTGCTGCAATATTGGCAGCTGCCCCCGAGATATCGTATTTTGCTTTCGGGTTCACCTTTGAAGCAAGCACCGAAGCCGGCACCTTTACATTGGCATAGGAATAGATGGTGAATTTGGATTTGGCAAGCACATCTTTCACAAACGCAGAATCAAAGCCGCCGTGTTTTTTCAGCTCCTTGGTTAAATAGGCACGGAAGGATTTGTCGTACGCCTTATAGTTGTACAATTTTTTAATTTCTTCCACCTTCGCCTTACGCGCCATTTGGCTGCGTTCGTCGAAACTGATTGCGCGTTTAATAGCGGGCAATGCTTCTTCAAAAGTGGGCACCGGTTTGCTGGAGAGTTTTTTCACAATGTGATAACCAAATTGTGATTCAAAAGGCGTGGAAATTTCGCCATCTTTTAGTGCGAAAGACACTTTTTCAAATTCCGGCACCATTTTGTTTACGCCAAAGATAGGCAGTTTGCCACCCTTCACGGCAGAGCCTTTATCGTCGCTATATTTCTTAGCCATTTCTTCAAAGTTGGCGCCATTCACCACAGAGTCGTGGATAGCTACAATTTTGGTGTAAGCTACCGCTTTAGCGGAATCGGAGAGGTTGCGAGTCATGAGCATGATGTGCTCCACTTCCACTTGCCCGGGATCTTTACGACGAGCATTCACACGAATCAAGTGATTACCAAAGTCGGTGCGGAAAGGCTTGCAAATTTCGCCCACAGGAGTGGAGTAAGCCACTTGTTCCCACACATAGGGATAAATGCCCGAAGCTGTGAATCCATAGTGACCATTATTGCGCTTCACAGAGGGGTCGGAAGAGTATTTCTGTGCCAAAGTGCCCCAATCTTCGCCATTGAGCACACAAGTGCGAATGCTATCGAGGCGAGCAAGCACGGCTTTGTTATCGTTGAAGTCTCTTCCTAAAGGAAGCATAATGTGGTCGATATCCACATTTTCTTGCATTCTGGCGTATGCTTCTTTTTCGAGGCGAACATTCACAGTGGTGTCTTCAAGAAAATCTTTCACCATTCCCTCCTTGTAACCGTTGAATTCTGCCACAAACGACTTCAGCGTATCAATTCGTTCGGCTTCTGCATCTGCCACCTTTTGCTTATAGGTAACAAAACGGTCAACATACTGATCGAGGGTTTCTTTCTCAATTTGCTGTTGGCTGTTCTTTTTGTAAAGGTATTCAAATTCCGAAAGATGAATATCTTTCCCGTTAATGGTCATCAGCACAGGGTCGGTGGCAGCGAATGCCAAGCACACAGAGCCGATGAGGGCACATGTCATCAATTTAATTTTCATAATATCTAAATATATTCAATGTGTTATAGTCGATAAGTAAACGAACAAATATTGATTTTATTATAATCACTTTCGCAAAAAAAACGAATTTATCCGCGGCTATAATTGGGAGCCTCACTGGTGATAGCCACATCGTGGGGATGACTCTCTGCCACACCGGCATTGGTGATACGCACAAATTGCGCATGGTGGAGCTTCTCGATGGTTTCAGCCCCGCAATAGCCCATACCGGCGCGTAAGCCACCCACCATTTGATACACCACTTCGTAGAGCGACCCTTTGTAAGGCACACGGGCAGCAATGCCTTCGGGCACCAGTTTTTTGCTATCGGTAACGGAATTTTGGAAATAGCGGTCTTTCGAGCCCTTCTCCATTGCTTCGAGCGAGCCCATTCCGCGATAGGATTTATACTTACGGCCATTGAAAATAATTGTGTCGCCCGGAGATTCTTCTACACCGGCAAACATACCACCGAGCATCACGGAATAGGCACCTGCTGCGAGCGCTTTCACTATATCGCCCGAATAGCGGATACCCCCATCGGCAATCAAAGGCACACCGGAGCCTTCCAGAGCTTTAGCCACATCGTAAACGGCACTCAACTGCGGCACGCCAATGCCGGCAATCACACGGGTGGTGCAAATCGAACCCGGTCCGATGCCCACCTTCACCCCATCGGCGCCATTGTCCACAAGGAATTTAGCGGCTTCACCGGTGGCAATATTGCCCACCACCACATCAATTTGTGGAAATGAGCGTTTCACCTCTTGAAGCACCTTTACCACGCCCTTAGAATGACCGTGCGCCGTGTCGATTACAATGGCATCCACACCGGCTTCCACCAGTGCTTCGGCACGCTTCAGGCTATCAGCCGTAACGCCAATACCCGCCGCCACACGCAAGCGTCCTAAAGCATCTTTGCAAGCATTTGGTTTGTCTTTTGCTTTGGTAATATCTTTATACGTAACCAAGCCAATCAATTTACCATCTTTATCCACCACCGGAAGTTTTTCAATTTTGTGTTTTTGAAGAATTTCCGCTGCCTCGTCGAGGTTGGTAGAGGAAGAAGTGGTTACCAAATGATCACTGGTCATCACTTCATCAATTTTTCGATTCACATCTTTTTCAAATCGCAAATCACGGTTGGTAACGATACCTACCAGCTTTTTGTTTTCATCCACCACAGGAATACCTCCGATGTGATACTCACTCATAATATGAAGAGCATCGAGCACCTTTGAACCTCTCTTAATGGTAACAGGATCGTAGATCATACCATTTTCTGCACGCTTCACCGTATGCACTTGGCGGGCTTGCTCCTCGATGGTCATGTTTTTGTGAATGACACCGATACCTCCCTCGCGGGCGATGGCAATAGCCAGCGACGCCTCAGTGACGGTGTCCATTGCAGCCGACACGAGTGGTACATTAAGGGTGATGTTACGAGAGAATTTGGTGTGAAGATTTACGTTGTTGGGCAACACTTCAGAATACGCGGGAACCAGGAGGACATCATCAAAAGTGAGTCCATCCATCTTTACACGATCAGCAATAAATGACATATATTCTTATTTTAAAATATTTTCAGCAGAAAATAAAGCAAGAGAAGCTTACTTGTTCACTTATTGCACACAAAATTACTCATTTTTCACGGGTTTTCATAATAAAAGGGGCAAAAAAAATCTTAAAAGATGATTTTTCCCAACATTCAAGCCCCATCACACCACTATCGCAAAAAAAATAACATCCTTTTTTCCCTCCATGAAACACTTGAAACACCATGAAACACCAAAAACACCATAAAACACGTTAAACACTTGAAACACCATAATACTCATGGTCCCCAAAAATTCAATGAACTCCAGGACAAAGATAGTGCTACCGAAGCGGCGATGCCAACCCCAATGCAGCAAGCTGCGGGTGCTTGGAATAAGATAGTGTTAGTTGGCGAGTTCGCTGGTGAATTTTATTCTTACGAGTCGGATTTCATCTTCGGTGTATTCTGCACCTAATTCTTTGAGTGCTTCTTTCATGTTGTCGGTGTCGCTTTCCATGAAATATTGGAAAATATCTGCCACACAATCTTCTTCCATTATTTTATTAATGTAGTAGTTGATATTGATTTTTGTGCCGGAATACACGATGGATTCGAGTTCTTTCAACAGTTCGTCGAAAGAGAGGTGATTCGATTCGGCGATAGAATCGAGGTCTACTTTTTTGTCGATGGCTTGCACGATGGCAATTTTGTATTGGCTCTTGTTGGCTCTTGACCTCACTCGAATATCTTCGGGCCGTTCGATTTCATTTTCTTCAACATATTTTTTGATGATATCCACGAATTTTTGTCCATATCTTTTCACTTTTCCGTCGCCCACACCTCGCATATTTTTGAGTTCTTCAAGCGTGATAGGATAAAGTGAGCACATATCGTCGAGAGTAGGCTCTTGAAAAATCACATAGGGAGGCACATTGAGTTGGTCGGAAATTTGCTTGCGCAAATCGGTAAGTATGACATAAAGTTGTGGGTCGAGAACGGAGTTAGCCGAGGTTTGAATCACCACATTGTCGGTTTCGGAGAAATCTCTGTCGTGCACGATATAGAATTCATCTTTGCTATTGAGAAATTCTTCACCTTTAGGGGTGACTTGTAGTTTTCGATTGCTGTCGATGTCGCAAGAAATATAGCCAAACACGCGTGCTTGATAGAGCATGGTTTTGATGAATTTATCGTCGCGATGAGGAATGGCACCGAATTCGTCGTAGGCGTCGAGTTTGAATTCCAAAATTTCTTTGGTTTTCACCCCGAGCAAGAAATTGATGATATCATTGAGTTTGTATTTGCCTTTAAGCAGGATAATGGCTTCGAGCAAGGCACGAAGTTCTTCGCTTGCATTTTCTTTTTCTTTTGGGTAAAGGCAGTTGTCGCAACAGCGGCAATTGTCGGCAGTGTATTCTTCTCCGAAATATTTGAGCAAAGTTTTCCTTCTGCACACCGACGATTCGGCATACTGTGCGGTTTCGGCAAGCAATAGTTTGCCAATTTCTTGCTCAGCCACCGGCTTCACTTGCATAAATTTTTGCAGTTTCAGCAAGTCTTTTTTTGCGTAAAAAGTGATGCTTCTCCCCTCTCCGCCATCTCTACCGGCTCGTCCGGTTTCTTGATAATAGCCTTCCAGGCTTTTGGGTATATCGTAGTGAATCACGAATCTCACATCCGGCTTATCGATGCCCATGCCAAAGGCGATGGTGGCAACAATTACCTGCACATCATCTTTGAGAAACTTATCTTGGTTTTCGGAGCGCTGTGCGCTGTCCATACCGGCATGATAAGGGAGCGCCTTGATATCGTTCACATTCAAGATATCAGCCAATTCTTCCACCATTTTTCGGCTCAAGCAATAAATGATGCCCGATTTGCCGCCCATCGATTTCACGAATCGGATAATTTCTTTATCCACATTTTCGGTTTTGGGGCGCACCTCGTAGTAGAGGTTGGGTCGATTGAACGACGATTTGAAAACGGTGGCGTCGAGAATGTTGAGATTCTTCATAATATCGTGCTGCACCTTAGGAGTGGCAGTGGCGGTGAGCGCGATAATGGGTCGTCGGCCTATTTGGTCGATATTTTGCCTGATATTGCGGTATTCTTTTCTGAAATCGTGTCCCCATTCCGAGATACAGTGTGCTTCATCCACTGCATAAAACGACACCTTCACATTTCTCAGAAATTCGAGGTATTCTTTTTTGGTAAAAGATTCGGGAGCCACATATAGGAGTTTGGTTTTGCCCGATATCACATCTTCTTTCACCAAATCGATGGCTTGTCGATTGAGTGAAGAATTCAGGAAATGAGCGATGCTATCGTCTTCGCTATAGTGCCTCATGGCATCCACTTGATTTTTCATCAAGGCAATCAGCGGCGATATCACTATGGCTGTGCCCTCCATCATAAGGGAGGGTAATTGATAGCACAACGATTTGCCCCCTCCTGTGGGCATAAGCACGAAAGTATCTTTTTCCTCAAGAAGATTGAGAATGATTTTTTCTTGGTTGACTTTAAACGTGTCGAAACCAAAATGCTTTTTTAATTCGGCTGTGACTTTATTAATATCAGGCATAGTTGTAATATCAAATAAGGCTCGTTTGAAACACAAATTTAATAAAATAGAATGGGACAAACAAATTTTTTTTGATTTGTTTGTCCCGAAAAAAGTGTTTTTTTTCAAAAAATATTAATTTGCGTCTTTCAGCAGCTCGTAATTTGATTTGCCAAGTTGCTCTTTTGCATATTGCAAAGTCACTTTATATTTTTTCACGCCCATTGATGGCACTTCATACATGGCTTCGGTCATGATGGTTTCAAACAGCGACCGCAATCCGCGGGCTCCGAGTTTGTATTCCACCGCTTTCGCCACGATGTAGTCGAGCACCTCATCTTCAATCACCAGTTTCACGCCATCCATCAAAAACAATTTTTCGAATTGCTTGGTGATTGCATTTTTCGGTTCGGTGAGAATTCTGCGTAGTGCGGCATTGTCGAGCGGTTCCAAATTGGTGAGCACCGGCAGTCGTCCGATAATTTCCGGAATCAATCCAAAAGAGCGAAGGTCTTGCGGAGCCACGAAATTTAGCAAACGTTGCTGTTCGAGTTTGCGATACTTGGTGTCGGTGCCAAATCCCACCACCTGAGTATTGAGTCGCTGCGCAATTTTTCGGTCAATTCCCTCAAAAGCGCCACCGCAAATAAAGAGAATGTTTTTGGTGTTGACCGGAATCATCTTCTGGTCGGGGTGTTTACGTCCGCCTTGAGGTGGCACATTCACCACCGAGCCTTCCAAAAGTTTGAGTAAGCCCTGCTGCACGCCTTCTCCACCCACATCGCGGGTGATGGAAGGGTTGTCGCTTTTGCGGGAAATTTTGTCGATTTCGTCGATAAACACGATACCCATTTCCGCTTTCTTCACATTGTAGTCGCAGGCTTGGAGCAGTCGCACGAGCAGGCTTTCAATGTCTTCGCCCACATATCCGGCTTCGGTGAGCACTGTGGCATCCACTATGGCAAAAGGCACTTGAAGGAGTTTGGCGATGGTTTTGGCGAGGAGGGTTTTTCCGGTGCCTGTAGGTCCCACAATAATAATGTTGGACTTTTCAATTTCCACATCGTCGGCGGTTTTTTCTTGCGCCAAGCGCTTGTAGTGGTTGTATACCGCCACCGAGAGATACTTTTTTGCCACATCTTGCCCAATCACATATTCGTCGAGAAAGTTTTTGATTTCTTCAGGCTTAGGGAGCGCTGTCAAATCAATATCTTCCACTTCGGCATCCTTCATTTTGCCCAAGTATTCTTGTGCCACTTGATTGGCACGCTCGGCACATTCGTCGCAAATGCATCCGTTCATCCCAGGCATCATCAGCGCCACCTGGCTACTCTTACGACCGCAAAAGCTACATTCTAATTCTTGATTTTTTTTCGGCATATCGAATGTGATTATTTGCTTTTTTCGAGCACTTTGTCGATCATACCATATTCCACAGCCTCTTGTGAGGTCATCCAATAGTCGCGGTCGCTATCTTGGTACACCTTATCGAAAGGCTGACCGGAATGTTGGCTAATGATGGTATAGAGTTCGTTTTTGAGTTTCAAAATTTCGCGGGATGTGATTTCGATGTCAGATGCTTGTCCTTGAATGCCACCCATGGGTTGGTGAATCATCACGCGCGAGTGTTTCAAAGCAAAGCGTTTGCCTTTTTCGCCAGCCACCAAAAGCACGGCAGCCATAGAAGCCGCCATACCGGTGCAGATGGTCGACACATCGCTCTGAATATATTGCATTGTGTCGTAGATGCCCAATCCGGCATACACCGAGCCGCCGGGCGAATTGATATAAATCGACACATCTTTCCCGGGGTCGCACGAGTCGAGGTAGAGCAATTGCGCTTGTATCACATTGGCGGTGTAGTCGTCGACTTGAGTGCCCAAGAATATGATTCTATCCATCATCAATCGCGAGAACACATCCATTTGTGCCACATTGAGTTTGCGCTCCTCGATAATGGTGGGAGAAATAAAGCTATCGGTCACCTGCGAGGTGTATTGGTCGAGCGCCAAGCCGTTCATTCCCAGATGGTGAACAGCATATTTTCTAAAGTCGTGGTTCATATTGTAATGCTTTATAGACTGATAAAAAATGTTAGAATTAAAGCAATCGAGAGCGACCACATTGCAATCATCAGTCGCCCTCGATGCTATATGGTGATGGAGAAATTATTATTTGTCGGATTCAAAGAGTTTGTTGAATTCATCCACAGTCACCTTTTTCTCATCCATGGTCACTGCCGATTGAATAGCGGCAAACACTTTGTCTTCGAAAGCTCGATTTTGGATATCGCTCTTCACATCATCTTTTTGGAGCAAATCTTTAGCGTAGCGTTCAATCACATCATCGGGAAGGTTCGACATTCCGTATTGAGCGAATTGCTGAGCGGCATAGAAGCGAGCAAAGCGGAGCAAATCTTCTTCTTCCACCTTCAGTTCAAAGTTGCGAGCCACACGTTCTTTGATGAGTTGCCATTGAATTTGGGCACGTGTTTTTTCGTAGTTTTCTTCCACGTGTTGCTCAGGATTTTCTTCTTTGCTGCGTGCCACCAAGAAGCGCTTGAGGAATTCGTCGGGCAATTCCAAATTGCCCACTTTCTTGCAGAGTACGCGTTCTGCATCCACAGTGAAGCGATAGTTGCTATCGTTTTTGAGTTGATTGGCGAGCATATCCTTCACCTTTTCGATGAATTCTTCTTCGCTTTTAGCCACGTCTTTTCCGAGCACATCGTCGAAGAAATCTTGGTTCATTTCCGCATCTTGGTTCACCAAAATTTCATGAATCAGGAATTGGAAGTCGCTTTCAATGTTGGCTTGTTCTTTGTCCACATTCAGCAGCGAAGCCAATTCTGTGAGATTACCATCGGTGGCTTTGAAGGGATTGTACACCACCATATCGCCCAATTTTGCGTCCACGAATTTGACTTTTTCATCCTCGTTTTTCAAATAACGTGGTGAGAAGATGGCTTTTTCCACCTTCAAGCCATCGGCTTTAGGTGCGCCATCGGCATCGAGTTCCACCATTTCGCCTTTCACGAGGGCATCTTCATTCACAGTTTCGCCAGCCACTTGCTTACCATAGCGCTTTTTCAACGATGCGATTTGCGAATCTATCATATCTTGGCTCACCTCGATGGTGTAGTAAGGGATTTTCACGCGCTTATCGAGCTTGATATCAAATTCAGGAGTAAGTCCCATTTCGAATTTGAATTCAAAATCGGTGTCTTTCGAGAAGTCGAATTTGGTATCGTTGGCGAGCATAGGTTCGCCCAGCACATCGAGCTTGTTGTCTACGATATAGCTGCTGAGAGCGCTACCCACTTGGCGTTCCACCACTTGCGCGAGCACTTCTTCGCCATACATTTTCTTCAACAACGATGCCGGCACGTGTCCCGGTCGGAAACCCTTCACGGGGTGTTTTCTGCCAAGTTCTGCTAATTTTTTCTTTACTTCTGCTTGATAATCTTCTTGTGTAATTGCGATGGAGAGCACTCCATTCACATTGCCTTGTTTGTCGAAAGTTACGTTCATCTTTTGTGATAAAGTATAGTTGTTATATGATTTAATTTTCGGTTGTAATATGCGTTGAGCCTACAAAATTACTGCTATTCTGCGCAATAGGCAAATTTGACGCCATTTTTTTTCTTGCGAAATTTTTTTTCACGCAGCATTTTTGTCCATAATAAGGAAGAAAGCAATTTGTGTGCCAATAGAAAAAGAAACTCCGTTTTGTCAGTTGGATAAGTGGCAAAACGGAATCATGGAAAATGAAAAGACATCGCTTTATAGCGATAATGAAATATGATTTTCTTGTGCCATTTTGCGCATATTGAGGATGGCATAGCGCATACGGCCCAGTGCGGTGTTGATGCTCACATTGGTGAGCATTGCAATTTCTTTAAAACTCATATCTTTGAAATAGCGCAATTGTAGCACTTCACGCTGATTTTCGGGCAACGCCATAATCAGTCGGTGGATGTCGGTTTCGATTTGCGACAAAATGATATGGTCTTCCACGGTGGCTTCGCTCAATTCTTTTCGATTGAGAATGTTGATATCGCCGGCGTCGGTCGACTGCAGGTTCTCCGATTTTTCTTTACGGAAATAATCAAAAATCAGGTTGTGCGCTATGCGAGTAATCCATGCCGAAAAACGTCCGTTTTCCACATATCGATTTTGCTTAATGGTGACAATGGCTTTAACAAACGTTTCTTGGAAGATATCGTCTGCCAACTCAGGATTTTTCACATAATGTAGAATGTAGGAATAAACGCGATCTTTATGACGGTCGATAAGCACGTCAAAAGCTTCGTTATTGCCATCAACATATAGAGCGATTAAGCGTTCGTCGCTTCTCTCTTTTAATGTTTCCATTACTAATCTATTTTTCTGTTAAATAGGTAGTTATGTATCGATAGGCAATCGTTTTATAGTGAGTAAATATGTTGTTTGTTTTAAGAATTTAAGTGCAAATATACACCTTTTTTTAATATTTGAGCATCTTTTTTTCAAAAAAAATCAAAAAAATGCACTTCCGGTGGTCTTCCGGTGGTCTTCCGGTGGACAAGAGTGAATCTTTCGACGCCCTATTTTTTATACTTTTTCCAGAGTTTGGCTCCCAGCATAGCGGTTTTCACCCCTATGAGCAGATAGTCGGTGAGTTTCAGTCCGCTCACTTCATTGTTGTTAAAAATCAAAGCTCTGATGCCGTGGCTACGTGTTTTGCTTTTTGCCAACTGAAAATCAGCCACCAATTGTGCCTTATTCACTTCCGTCATAATCAGAGCTTTTGCTCTTTTCATCCGGAGTTCTTCCAATGTCATTCCTCGCCAAGTGTTGGATGTTGTTGCCATAAATAATGAAAGTTATTTTTCTGTTTCGTCGTCGGGATTAAACATTAATTTGGTCACAAATTTGGTGATGGGATTAATAATGAGTGGGGTTTTGAAAGCAAACAGTAGCAAACAGAGCACCAACCACAAGCCTGCCACCGCCAGATAAGCCATCGCCACATCATTAAATGAAGCAATCAATACATTCACCAAGGCTTGCGACAGATACAATAGCACTACTGTAGCGCACAAAAATGCCACCACGCAAATGGCAATGCGTGCTAAAAGAATCGACAAAATTTCTGCCAATGTGAGTTTTGAATACTGATATTTCGATTGCAAAAAAGCCTTTACTTTATCAAATAGCGATTTGTAGTCCACCTCAGCCATAATTCATGTGAATGTGATTGATTAAATAAAAAATGTAAAAAAAATGGTGACGCGGCACCTTGCCGTGAAAAAGGGTAGGCACACATGCCACGTCACTATTTCTTCGTTGTGAGAATGCTTATTGCTCGATTTGGGCGCTAATTTGATCCACAAGGCGTTCCACTTCGTCGTCGGTGAAATCTATACCTTTTTTCTTGAGCAATTCTTTAATGCGCTTGCGTGTGTCTTCACCTTTTTCAGGAGCGAACAAAATAGCCAAAGCGCAGCCCACGAGGGCACCACCTAAAAATGAATATAATAATGATTTCATAAATGATGATTATTTTTTTTAATGATTACACACTCTTTTCAATTTCCTCGGTAATATCGTCTACAAGTTCGTCCATTTTTTGCGGTTTGAGCTTAATGCCGGCTTTCTTCACGGCATCCACAATCTTTGCACGGGTGTTGGAACCTTTGTCGGGGGCAAATAATAAGCCCACTGCTGCACCGGCAATCACGCCGCCAACCACAGCCATAACGATGTTGATAGGTTTCATAATAATTCTCCTTTATGTGATTAATAATAGTAATTTTGCGATAAAAAAGGTATTGACCATTATTTCTAAGGTATAAAATTACAAATTGATTTTCATATCTGCAAGCAATTTGACGAATATTTAGTGAAAATTAGCATTTCTATTCATTACGAAACTTTCGTAAATGAGGATGAATTCGTAAATTTGCACTCTTATTAAGTGTGCCGCATGACTAATTCAGACATTATTATAAAAGGTTCGCGCGTCAATAATCTTAAAAATGTGGATGTGCGCATTCCGCGAAACAAATTTGTGGTGATTACCGGGCTTTCCGGCTCGGGAAAATCGTCGCTGGCATTCGACACGCTCTATGCCGAGGGTCAGCGTCGCTATGTGGAGAGCTTATCGGCCTACGCACGCCAATTTTTGGGCAGAATGTCGAAACCCGACTGCGACTTTATTAAAGGATTGCCCCCGGCTATTGCCATTGAGCAAAAAGTGAACACCCGCAATTCAAGGAGCACCGTGGGCACCTCCACCGAAATCTACGACTATTTGCGGATGCTTTTTGCGCGCATCGGCACCACCTACTCGCCCATTTCGGGCGAAGTGGTGAAAAAGCACACCGCCGACGATGTGGTGCGCTACGTGAATTCGCTGCCCGTAGGCACCCGGGTGGCAGTGCTCACCGAGATTTTTGTGCCTGAACAACGCGATTTTAAGCAGCAACTCGATGTGCTCGCCAAAGGTGGCTATTCCCGATTGGAAAAAGAGGGGCGCTTCTTTCCGCTATCCGATGTGATGGATAGCGATGAGTCCGACACCTCATACCGTTTGCTCATCGACCGCGTGAGTGTTACGCTCAACAAAGAAGACGACCTGCGACTGCTCGACTCGCTCCAAACCGCCTTCTACGAAGGGCACGAAGAATGTATCATAAAAGTGTGGCACGCCGACGGCGCCACCGAAGAACGCAAATTCTCAAAGCGATTTGAGGCCGATGGAATGCAATTTCAAGAGCCCAACGATTTGATGTTTAATTTCAACAATCCCATTGGTGCTTGCCCGAAATGCGAAGGATTCGGACGGGTGGTGGGCATCGACGAAAATTTGGTGGTGCCCAACAAAACGCTCTCTATCTACGAAGATGCCGTGATGTGCTGGCGCGGGCAAGTGATGAGCCAATGGAAAAATGAATTTATCCACTTGGCGGCTTCAGTGGGTTTTCCCATCCATCGTCCCTATTGCCAACTCACAGCCGATCAGAAAAATTTGCTTTGGCACGGATTTGACGGTTTTCCCGGCATCGACGGCTTCTTCGCGAAATTGAAAGCGAAGTCCTACATCATTCAAAATCGTGTGATGCTCAGCCGCTACACCGGCAAAACCACTTGCCCGGAGTGCAAAGGCAGCCGACTAAAGCCCGAAACGGCATACGTGAAAGTGGGCGGAAAAACCATCCACGAGCTGGTGGTGATGCCGGTGGGCGAATTATATGAGTGGTTTCAGCAGCTGCAGTTGAAACCTGATGAACAAATCGTGGCGAAGCGATTGCTCGAAGAAATCAATAGCCGCTTGCTCTATCTCAACCAAGTGGGGCTGAGCTACCTCACCCTCAATCGACTGTCGTCGTCGCTGTCCGGCGGCGAAAGTCAACGCATTAATTTGGCAACATCGCTGGGGAGCACTTTGGTGGGAAGCATCTACATCTTGGATGAGCCCAGCATCGGTCTCCATTCGCGCGACACCGAAAAATTGATTCATGTGCTGCGAATGCTGCAACAAGCGGGCAACACCGTGGTGGTGGTGGAACACGACGAAGAAATTATTCGCGCCGCCGACTATCTCATCGATGTGGGGCCCGAAGCCGGACGCCGAGGTGGCGAAATCGTGTATCAAGGCGATGTGGATGCCATTGTGGCGGCGAAGAACAGCTACACCACCAAGTATCTCACCGGCGAACTCTCCATCCCCATTCCACGATTGCGCCGAAAATGGAACAACTACATCTTGCTGAAAGGTGCTTCCGAAAATAACCTGAAGGCAGTGGATGTGAAATTCCCTATTGGCGTGATGACCGTGGTGACCGGCGTGAGTGGCTCCGGAAAATCTACACTCGTGGACGACATTCTCTACAAAGCGCTCCTGCGCCACTTTGAAGAAAGCGGCGACGCACCCGGCTCATTCTCCGCATTGGAAGGCGATTTGCAGCTCATTTCCGGTGTGGAGATGGTAGACCAAAATCCTATCGGCAAATCTTCGAGAAGTAATCCCGCCACCTATCTGAAAGCATTCGACGAAATTCGAGCCCTCTTTGCCCAACAGCAATTGGCTAAACAAATGGGCTACAACGCCGGCTACTTCTCCTTTAATTCCGGAGGCGGACGATGCGAAGAATGTAAAGGCGAAGGCGCCATCACCATTGAAATGCAATTCATGGCTGATATCACTCTCACATGCGATGCGTGCAAGGGTAAGCGATTCGCACAAAGCGCTTTAGACGTGCTCTATCGCGGACGCACCATTGCCGATGTGCTGGAAATGACCGTGAACCAAGCCATCGACTTTTTCGCTGAAGAAAACACCTTCAATGAGAAAAAAATCGTGAACCGACTCCGACCGCTACAAGACGTGGGGTTGGGCTACATCAAACTCGGGCAATCCTCCTCTACCCTTTCAGGAGGCGAAAACCAACGTGTAAAATTGGCGTATTTCATGAGCGGGGAAAAGCGTAGCCACACCGTGTTTATCTTCGATGAACCCTCCACCGGACTCCATTTCCACGACATCAACACGCTGCTGAAATCATTTGATATGTTGGTGAAAAAAGGGCACACTGTGATTGTCATTGAGCACAACCTCGACATCATTAAATGTGCCGACCACATCATCGACCTCGGACCCGAAGGTGGCGCTCAAGGCGGAACCATCGTGGCACAAGGCACACCCGAACAAGTGGCTAAAAGCCCCGAATCCTACACCGCCAAATTCCTCGCGCAAAAGCTCAAGCCCTGATTTCTACCCACTTCATAGGCATAAGTCGACGAATGGCATGGTGTTCCGGGTTGGTGATGGTACAAACGCCACGACTCTTTCATTTAAAACACACCCACCGTGACTTTTTGTTCTCTTCCATCCATCGCAGCTACCATCTCACCCTCCCAAAAAAGAACATTCCTTATTGGTCTTGCCTTTTGTGAACGCCATCCTTAACTTTGCCACCAAGTTCTTTGAAATGTTTACAAAAAAGCAATCCGAACATCCACAGTAAGTGTTTCAGGTGTTTCAAGTGTTTCGGGTGTTTCTGGTGTTTCATTTCGCTTTTGGACCACAAAACCGCCCGTTTTTGGTCCAAATCCGAACAAAACCCGAAAAAACGGTACCCTCCCACCTCCTCCATCTAATGGTTGCGGAAAACACCCAAAAAGGCAATCCACCCACTGGTCTACGAACACGATCCTGTCCTGCAAGCTATAGGCACAGTTTTTTCGGCGAAACCGACTTTTTGTTCTCTTCCATCCCACCCAACCTCAACAAATCAAGCAGCCGCTATCAAAAATAGCCGTAAATGGAGCAGCCGTGTACAAACGCAGAAAAAAAGGCAGAAAAGTTTGGAAAATTCGCCGATTTTATCAAAATTTGTAGGTTTAAAAACGGAAAGTATCTACTGACGATGACCATTATTAAGGTAAAAAATATGGTATGCCCGCGCTGCATTACCGCTGTGCGGCGCATTTTGCAATCGCACCAACTCAAAGTGGT
>SAMEA3663025__coassemble_346_pt1 | contig 43732 bp, 44 predicted proteins | sample SAMEA3663025__metabat2_low_PE_039 | metagenome-assembled genome bin SAMEA3663025 (sample SAMEA3663025) | pig gut metagenome | biome: pig gut; feature: pig-associated habitat; material: faeces | place: France | collected 2012
AAAATAGAACAATTTTTTGAGAAATCACGTTTTTTTTAAATGAAAGAGCCGTGGAAATAAGGCGATAAAAAGGCAAAAAAGTTTTGTGGAATGAAAAAAAAGATGTAACTTTGCAATCGATTTCAAGGCAGGGTACTACGACTTCCCGTTAGTCCTGTTCTGTGACATGATCGTTGAAACTTCGATGCATCGCTGTGATGCTTATAGGCGGTGCGTAAAGCGTAGGACGATATTTTTATTAGCCCCAATGGCAGCCGATGCGAGGGTAGGTATTCTCACTACCGGTGTGTTGGTGGTCCACATTAGGCCATGGATATTGTGCTACTGCGAGGTAGAAGTAACCGTCTTGAGTCGAGTAATCAAATTATAAGTTTTGAACATTTTAATTGTATTAAACAACTATGTCAAAAGTTTGTGAAATTACAGGCAAGAAGGCGATTACCGGCAATAATGTATCGCACTCTAAAAGAAGAACAAAACGTAAATTTAACGTAAACATTTTCAATCGTAAGTTTTACTGGGTTGAACAACAAACATGGATTCGCCTGACCGTGTCGGCAGCCGGTTTGCGTATTATCAACCGTATTGGTTTGGATGCAGCGTTGAAAAAAGCAGCTGCTGAAGGTCACTTAACAGAAATCAAAACATTCGTAAAGTAAATTAGAGAATTATGGCAAAGAAAGCTAAAGGCGATAGAGTTCAAGTAATTCTTGAATGTACAGAACAAAAGGCAAGCGGTGTGCCGGGAATGTCGCGTTACATCACTACAAAGAACCGCAAGAACACCACAGAACGTTTGGAATTGAAGAAATTCAATCCCTACTTGAAGAAGTATACTATCCACAAGGAAATTAAATAATATTTGAATCATGGCAAAAAAAGTAGTTGCAACCCTTCAAACCGGTGAAGGACGTACATATAGCAAAGTGATTAAGATGGTTCGCTCCGAAAAAACCGGTGCCTATGTATTTGTTGAGCGCATGGTTCCTAACGATAAGGTGCAAGATGCTCTTAAGTAATAGAGAACATAATCTTTGATATATACCAACTCTGGAGTCGAAATCAGCAGACTCCAGAGTTTTTTAATCATAATGGCATTGCCAATATTGGCTTCATCAATTATAATGTATAGAGTAGCGATTGATAAATCGGAAATTCACGCACTGCCGAGCGTTTCGTTTGCCGGCAAGGTGGTGGTGATAGATTCAATGTTTCAATTGAATGCCGCCATTCGTGCCTTACGCCAATGCGAAGTGGTGGGCTTTGATACCGAAACGCGTCCCTCTTTCCGCAAAGGCGAGCACCACAAGGTGGCTTTAATACAATTGTCAACTCCCGATATTTGTTTTCTGTTTCGTGTGAATAAGATTGGCATACCGCAAGCACTTGCCGATTATCTTGCCGACGCTTCTTGCTTGAAGATCGGTCTCTCGCTTCAAGATGATTTTCGGCAAATGAACAAGGTGCTCCAATTCATTCCTGCCGGATTTGTGGAATTGCAAAAAATGGTGGGTGATTTCCATATCACCGATATCAGTTTGCAAAAAATTTATGCCATCTTGTTTCAGCAGAAAATTAGTAAATCGCAGCGCCTTACCAATTGGGAAAGCGCTCAACTTACAGAATCCCAACAGCGGTATGCCGCCATTGATGCATGGGCGTGTGTTAACATTTATAATCGATTGAAATCCGGAGCGTTTCACCCTGAAACGTCTCCCTACAGAAAGGAGATAGAAAATGAAGAATAAAGTGAAAATGTCGACCATCATGCCGGTGCTTTTGGCCATCTACTTGGCTGTTATGGCATGGGTAGGGCGCCATCGCTTGGCTGATGGAGAATATTTCTACTATTTTGGTGTGATAGGCGTGTGTTTGGTAATCATCGTTACCACGCATTTCGTGCTTAAGAAAAGGGACTATTATCGCCAAAAGCGCAGAGAAGAAGCAGAATATGGCTCCTACGATAATCAAGCATCTGAGGAAAAGGATGCAGAGCCCTCGAAAGATTCCGACTCAACTGAAAATTAGTAAGGTTCCGGTGCACGGGTGCCCACTTGAGGCATCGGCAGGGAGAGAAGGCTTACGCCGAGCGGAGCTCATACCACCTTCCCGAACAATTCAAATGGTGTGGCATCGGTGATTTCTACTTGATAGAAATTGCCGATTTCTAATTTTTGGTCTTTAGCAATCAGCACTTCAGGGTCCACTTCCGGAGAATCCCATTGGGTGCGACCGTAGTAGTAGTTGCTATCATCGCTATCAATAATCACTTTGAGTGTTTTTCCGATTTTTTCTTCTTGAATTTCCTGCGAAATTTGTTCTTGAATTTGCATCAATTCGTCGAGTCGCTGAGCCTTCACCTCCTCAGAAATGCTATCAGCAAAATGTTTGGCGGCGAAAGTGCCTTCCTCTTCGCTGTAGGCGAAAGCGCCCATACGTTCAAATCGCATTTCTTTCACAAAATTCACTAAATGGCGGTAAGCATCTTCGTCTTCTCCCGGGAATCCCACCATTAGTGTGGTGCGGAGGTGTATGCCGGGCACTTCTTGGCGAATGCGCTCAATCAGCGCCACGGTTTCTTCGTAAGTAATGTGGCGTTGCATGTTGGCAAGCACCTTATCGTGAGAATGCTGAAGTGCGATGTCGAGATATTTGCACACATTAGGGTGCTGAGCTATCACCGGTAAAATTTCGTAGGGGAATTGGGTGGGGTAGGCATAATGGAGTCGAATCCATTCCACACCCGGAATTTGCGCCATTTGGTGGATGAGCTCCGGCAACATCATTTTCCCGTAAAGATCTACTCCATAGGATGATAAATCTTGTGCAATCACATTAAATTCCTTCACACCTTGCTTCACCAAAAGCTCCACTTCGTGGAGCAATTCTTCCATGGGTATGGATTTGTGGCGACCGGTGATTAGCGGGATAGCGCAAAAGGCGCAATAGCGATTGCATCCTTCCGAAATTTTCAGGTAGGCATAGTGAGGTGGAGTGGTGATATATCGCTCGCTCGAAAGGTCATCTTTATAGCTCTTTCCGAGGTCGTGAAGCATCTCCTTCCAATTGAATTTGCCGTAGAATTTGTCAACTTCCGGCAATTCTTCTCTTAGCTGTGCCAAGAATCGTTCCGCCAAGCATCCCATCACAAAGAGTTTGCTGATTTTGCCATCGGCTTTCGCTTTCCCCAATTGTAGAATCATATTAATTGATTCTTCTTGGGCATCGCGAATAAAGCCGCAAGTGTTCACCACCACAATCTCCCCGTTCACCCGGTTAGGATTGTGCTCCACCGTGTAGCCATTGGCTTGAAATTGTCGGATGAGATGCTCCGAATCAACCAAATTTTTGGAGCATCCCAGCGAGATAATGTCAACCTTATTTTTCCGCATAATGCTTATTGCTTTCCAAACAAGCTCTTCACAAACTCCTCTTTTCTAAAGATTTGCAAATCGGTCATTCCTTCTCCCAATCCGATGTATTTCACCGGGATATTGAATTGGTCGCTAATGCCAATCACCACGCCACCTTTCGCTGTGCCGTCGAGTTTGGTAATTGCCAAAGCATTTACTTCGGTGGCAGCCACGAATTGTTTGGCTTGTTCAAAAGCATTTTGTCCGGTGCTGCCATCGAGCACGAGTAAAATTTCATTGGGTGCCCAATCCACCACCTTTTTCATCACATTTTTGATTTTGGTGAGTTCATTCATGAGCCCTACATTGTTGTGCAATCGTCCGGCGGTGTCGATAATAACCACATCCGCCTCTTTGGCTACAGCACTTTTCACGGTGTCGAATGCCACCGATGCCGGGTCGGTGCCCATTTTGTGCTTAATCACCGACACACCCACTCGTTCGCCCCATCGTTCAAGTTGCTCATCAGCCGCAGCCCTGTAGGTGTCTGCAGCTCCAAGCACCACCTTGTTGCCGGCTTGTGTGAAATTGTAAGCCAATTTTCCGATAGTGGTGGTTTTGCCCACACCATTCACTCCCACCACCATAATCACATAGGGTTTTTTATCGGAGGCGATGGTGAAATCTTCCACATCGCTGTTATTATTGTCGGCAAGCATTTGCGAAATTTCATCGCAAAGCAAATTGTTGAGTTCTGCTGTGCCCACATATTTATCGCGTGCAACGCGTTGCTGAATTCGTTTGATAATTTTCAGCGTGGTATCCACCCCCACATCGCTGGTGATGAAAGCCTCTTCCAGATTGTCGAGCACGTCATCATCGATGGTGGATTTCCCTGCAATAGCATGTGCTATTTTGCTAAACACACCCTCTTTGGTTTTTTTCAAACCATTGTCGAGAGTTTCTTTTTTCTCTTTCGAAAAGAATTTGCTAAAAATACCCATATATCTATGAAAGTGATAATTCTTCTACAAAGGTATAAAAAATCATTCAATTACAAGCACGTATCCGCTCAATAAAGTGGCAGATTTTCCGCTAAATTCACTTCCCCTCCACATATTTTGCTCTATTTGAAATAATATTGTAATTTTGTAGGTTGAAATTAGCAGGATTATGAAATACCAATTGGTTGCCACCAACAAAGATACAAAAGCTCGTGCCGGTGTGATATCCACCGACCACGGCGATATTGAAACGCCGATTTTTATGCCGGTAGGCACTGTGGGTGCCGTGAAGGCTGTGCATATGCACGAATTGCGCTCCGATGTGAAAGCCCAAATTATATTGGGCAATACCTACCATCTCTATTTGCGTCCGGGTATGGACATTATTGAACGTGCCGGAGGACTGCACAAATTCAACACATGGGATAAGCCCATTCTCACCGATAGCGGGGGCTTTCAGGTGTTTTCGCTTTCCGAGAATCGTAAGTTGAAGGAAGAAGGTGCTGCCTTCCGAAGCCATATTGATGGCTCCAAGCATTTGTTCACCCCGGAAAAGGTGGTGGATATTCAGCGCAGCATCGGTAGCGATATCATGATGGCATTGGATGAATGTCCGCCAGGCACTTCCGATTACCAATATGCGGAAAAATCGTTACGGCTCACGCAGCGATGGCTCAAACGCGGTTGGCAACGCTTCAACGAAACGTCGCCCCTCTACGGCCATTCTCAAGCCTTTTTCCCCATCGTGCAAGGATGTGTGTATCCTGATTTGCGCCGCGATAGTGCAAAATTTGTGGCGGATTTGGGGGCAGAAGGTAATGCCATTGGCGGCCTTGCCGTGGGCGAACCCACCGAAGCCATGTATGATATGATAGAAGTGGTGAACGAGATTTTGCCCGAGGATAAGCCCCGCTACCTGATGGGCGTGGGCACCCCTGCCAACATATTGGAAGCCATCGACCGCGGAGTGGACATGATGGATTGTGTGATGCCCACTCGCAACGGGCGCAACGGTATGCTTTTCACACAACATGGCATCATGAATATGCGCAACAAAAAGTGGGCTGACGATTTTTCGCCCCTCCAAGAAGATGGTGCTTCGATGGTGGATCGCATTTATTCGAAAGCCTATGTGCGCCACTTATTTATCGCTCAAGAGATTTTGGCAATGCAAATAGCCAGCGTGCATAATTTGGCATTCTACTTGTGGCTGGTGGGAGAAGCTCGCGCCCACATTTTGAAAGGAGATTTCAAGACCTGGAAAACCGAAATGGTGGAGCGTGTAACGCGCCGTTTATAGTTTTCTTATCCCTATAATTCTGTTTTGCTTTATTTATTTCACGATATGCCCAACGACCCCGACATAGAGAAAGTGACCCCTTCTGCCGAAGCGCTTCCACAGCACAAACCTGCCAAGAAGCCTTTGGTCAAGAAGTTTGATTTATACATCATCAAGAAATTTATCGGCACTTTTTTCTTTATCATCTTGATGCTTTTGTTGGTGATTATCATGTTTGACATCAACGAAAAACTTGATGCGATGCTCCTGGCACCGCTCAGCGAAACCGTGTTTAAATATTTCCTCAACTTCTTGCCCTACTTCATCAACCAGTTTGCGCCGATGTTTGTGTTTATCACGGTTATCTTTTTCACATCAAAACTCGCAGACAGGTGCGAAATCACCGCCATATTGTCGAGTGGCATCAGTTTTAATCGTTTGGCAGTGCCCTATATGGTGTCTGCCACGTTCATTGCCCTTGGCACTTTGGTGTTGTCGCTCTACATTATTCCGCCGGCCAATGTGAAGCGAATAGAATACACCAACCAATGGGTGAAAAACAAAAAAGTGGATTATGGCGATAATGTGCAACTGCAATTGCGCCCAGGTGTGATGTTTCACATGGAGCGCTACGACAATAAAACCAAGCGTGGCTATCGCATTTCTATTGAAGAATTTAAGGGCAATGAGCTGGTGTCGCGTATTAATGCCGAAAATGCTATGTACGACACTCTAGGGCGCTGGACTTTGCAAGACTACACCCATCGCAAATTCAACGGGCTGAAAGAAACCATGACCACCGGCACGAAAATGGATACCCTTTTGAATTTCGACCCGCGCGATTTCTTGATTTCCAAAAATGATCAGGAAACCCTCACATCGCCAGAACTCAAGCGTTATATCAATGAGCAAAAGGGGAGGGGTGTAGCAAATTTGCAACAATTTGAAATTGAATATGAAAAGCGCTTTGCTATGACAGCCGCCGCCTTTATCCTTACCATTATCGGTTTTTCGCTTTCGTCGCGAAAAGTGAGGGGTGGTATGGGATTGAATATTATGATAGGCATTGTGCTGAGCTTCTCCTATATCTTATTCATGCAGGTGACCCAAACTTTTGCTCAAAACGGCTACACCTCATCGCGTGTAGCGATGTGGATACCGAACATGCTTTTTTCGGTTATCGCTATTATTCTCTACCGAAAATCTTCGCGATAGCGCATCATTTTGTCAGTATACGACAAATCCCCAAAGATGATTTCTCGTCTTTGGGGATTTGTGTAGATAGAGCCGATGAATGGTTATTTCATCGCGTATTGGATGCTGTTGGTTACCATTTGTTGATAAGCATACACGCCACGTTCGCTCAATTCCACTGTGGTGTATCCTCCTTCAGGAGTAATCATTTTCACATGGTTGTCGTCTACATATTGCAAGAATTTTACTTCCTTATCGCCATTAACCAAAGTCCAAGAATTTTGAGCGGCATCGAAATTGAATTTCACCACGCTCTTATCGGCTGTATTGGTGATGGTGTAGCCATTTTTGTCGGTTTTAACAATATATTTGCCGTGCTTGCCATCAATCGTTTTTGTGCTGGCTTGCACGGGATTTTCTCCCGACCAAAATTCAATGCTGTTGAGCACCAGCAAGTCGGCCAAGCCGGAGAGTTCATACACCGGAACAATCCAGAAAGCCACAAACACGAGTTCGTTCACGAATTTGCTACCCACCTGTTTATTCCAAGTGAGCACTTTATTGGTGAGCTGAAAACTTCCAATGCAAGAAGTCAGCATCATAGAAGATACCAGTGTGGCGATTATCGCCATTGAAAAAAACCTTTTTTTCATAATGTGCAATTTTTATGATTATAAACTTTTGTATGCTTCAAATCGATTCTCTACCTTATGAACATAGTTCACTGTTTCGGTGCTCCGGAAGTAGCCGTAGCGGCACACCGGGTCGTTGTAGTAATGCTCATTCGATTTCCATTTAAGTGCTTCTTCCACATTGCCGTACCACACTTGGGGATTCTTGCCGTGCTTGGCAGCGAGGTTGATGGCGTCGATAATGTGAGCAATGCCGCCATTATAGGCAGCCAACATAAATCGAAGTCGCTCTTGATGGTTGGGCACTCTTTTCGTGAAATATTTTTCCAATTCTGCAAGTTCCCTCACTGCGGCTTTCACGCTCACTTCCGGGTCGCGGAGTTTGGAAGTGTCGAAACCGTAGCCTCTTGCTGTGGAGGGCATGATTTGCATAATGCCTTGTGCGCCTGCCCACGACACCACATTGGGGTTGAAGCGCGATTCCACCCACGATATGGCGGCAAGTAGCTGCCAGGGATAGGAGATGTGCCCGGCATAGGCTTTGAAAAGGTCGTCGTAGGGAGAGATGTCGCCTGCTTTCTTTACGTATTTTCCTTCCCCTTCATAGGCGTCGTCGTCGGAGCCAATGGAATATTTGCTTTGCTCAAAATAGTGGCGCGAAATGTTTTCGCTATATAGGATGGTGCGCTCATTGGTGCTCCATGCATCGATGCTATCCGATAGCTCGTTGTTGTTGAGATTCACCGCCCACGACGATCGCTGAGGGAAGCTGATTTCCAAACTGATGTCGATATTGTTGTAATACGTTTTATTGATTTTTCCCAAGTCGCTATCCACAATGGTGTAGGGTATTTTTCCCGTGCTCACCATATTCACCAATTCTTGCACATCGCAAGTGTCTTTGTCCACCAAATGAAGGTTGATGCCACCGCCTATTTCGCTGTTAAGGTTTTGCAAACGCGATTCGTATTTTGAGCCCTTTTCCACATACACATCTTTGTTTTTTAGCTGGGTAACATTCGTGATTTTCCTACGGTCGGAACGTTGCACCAGCACTTGGTAGGTGGTGTTGGTTTCGCCACAGTGAAGCACTTGCTGATTAAATTCGGCAGTGATAGGAATGTCGTAGGTGAGCAAATCCACTTTGTTGGTTTTCACGAGTTCCAACAGTGAATTCATACTGTGAGCCACAGTAAATTTTAATGCAATTTTTTTATCCTTGGCAAAATCACAAATTTTTTCATAGTCGTAGCCCAGCGTGTCGCCACGATAGATGAAAAAGCTGGTAGGGCTATAGAGGGTGCCCACACGGAGCGTGTCGGGCAGTTTGAAGGATTCCCCGTTGGCTGTGGAGGACGGCGCGCATGCCTGGCAAAGCCATGCCACCATAGCCAATAGTGCCCCATATTTCAATGCTTTCACCATAGTGTATTCATTCGGCTATTCGTATTCAAAAGTGCCGTATTCGCTTTTAATGGTCAGATGATTATGCTCTGCATCTTCCACATGGCCTATGATGCGAGCTTCCACATCGAATTCGCGTGCAATATGGATAATTTGCTGCGCATTTTCTTCAGCAGTGTAGATTTCCATGCGATGCCCCATATTAAACACCTTATACATTTCTTTCCAATCCGTAGCCGACTCCTCTTTAATCAGTTTAAACAACGGAGGAATGGGGAAAAGGTTGTCTTTAATCACATGTTTGTTTTCCACAAAATGCATCACCTTGGTTTGTGCCCCTCCGGTGCAATGCACCATCCCATGAATTTCGCTTCTCATTGTGTCGAGAATCCGTTTGATGATGGGAGCATAGGTGCGAGTGGGCGAGAGCACCAATTGTCCGGCATCCACATCCACTCCTTCAATGCTGTCGGTGAGCCTTTTGGAGCCGGCATACACCAACTGCTCCGGCACGGCGTGGTCGTAGCTTTCCGGGTAGGCGGTTGCCAAGTATTTGGCAAACACATCGTGTCGGGCTGAAGTAAGTCCGTTGCTACCCATGCCGCCATTGTATTTGTCTTCGTAAGTGGCTTTGCCGAATGAAGCGAGCCCAACAATCACATCGCCTCCCTTAATGTTGGCATTATCAATCACCTGGCTACGTGGCATGCGGCAAGTAACGGTGCTGTCCACAATCACCGTGCGCACCAAATCTCCCACATCGGCAGTTTCTCCGCCGGTGGAGATAATGTTCACGCCTAAGCGGTTGAGCTCGTCGAGAAATTCTTGCGTGCCGTTGATAATTGCCGAAATCACCTCACCCGGAATCAAATTTTTGTTGCGTCCGATAGTCGAGGATAGGAGAATGTTGTCGGTAGCGCCCACGCAAAGCAAATCATCAATATTCATCACCACGGCATCTTGAGCCACCCCTTTCCACACGCTCAAGTCGCCGGTTTCTTTCCAATAGAGGTAAGCCAACGACGATTTCGTTCCGGCGCCATCGGCGTGCATAATGTTGCAATAATCGGGGTCGCCACCTAAAATGTCGGGAATGATTTTGCAAAAAGCCTTGGGGAAAATGCCCTTATCGATTTTTTTAATAGCGTTGTGCACATCTTCTTTTGAGGCTGAAACACCTCGCATGTCGTAGCGTTGGTTGCTCATAGAAATGAAATATTAGGATAAATAATGGATAACAATCAAATAGATAATAGCAGCCGGCACTGCAAAGAGCAAGCTGTCGATGCGGTCGAGTATGCCCCCATGACCTGGTATCAGGTGGCTGGAATCTTTCACGTTGGCAGTGCGTTTCATCAGCGATTCTGCCAAATCGCCCAAGGTGCCTGCTACCGAAACCACCAAGCCCAATCCGGCAAAGAGCAGTGGCTCCGGACCGTGGAAAAGGGAGTTGAAATAGCGGCCCATCACATAGCCCACTGCCACTGTGAGCACCAATCCGCCCCAAAAGCCTTCCCACGATTTTTTGGGAGAAATGCGTTCAAAGAGGCGATGCTTTCCGATTGTGGACCCCACCAAATAGGCGCCCGAATCGTTCACCCACAAAAAGATGAAAATGCTCAGCAGCAACATGTGATGCTCCATAAAGCAAATTTGGCTCATCAAGCTCAAGGGTAGCACCACATAGAGCAGATTGAGCATTGAGGTTTGCTCGCTGGCTATGGCGTGCTGTGTTTTGATATAGAGTTGGGCATTGAATCGCACCAAGCCGTAGATTAAAATGGGCAGATACATCCACTGCATTTGCTCGTATTTCCCGAGGAAATAGAAGGAAACGAAAATCGCTACTGCTCCCACCATGTCGATGGCAGTCACCACTTTTGATGATGGATTATTGCCACAGGTGAGGCGCTCACATTCCCTCACACCCAGGAGGGTGATAAGCGAGAAAAAGAGAAGATAGATTGCCGGGATGGTATCAAAAAAACACACAGCACAGCAAATGCAACCCACATACACTGCACCGGAAATTATTCGTGTGATAAAATTTTTCAAAACAGTAATATTTTTGTTACTCTACAAAATTACGCTATTTATTTGAGCTGACCAAAAATTATTATTCTCCTTTTGTAATAAATAAGCAATGTTTGCGTTATTGAATTAGATGAATTAAAAACGAAATGCCTATGCAAAAAAAATCTACTACTGTTAAATTTGAAATCACGGAGTCGGTAAAAGCAAGCCCTAAGCAGACGACGGTGAATCTTATCAAGCAATTTGCGCGCGTCTATTCATGTAATCATGCCTTGCATCACTCTCTCGGAAGTTTCATTCTCAATTAAAGTGTTTTGTTTCCACGCTATAGGAAACATTTAAAAAAGAGGAAATCCATTTCGATTCCCTCTTTTTTAATGCGTTGATAGATGTTTAATAATTGAGCCTTAATCACCCAATAAGCGTTCAAGCACGGTTTTCACCAAATCGTTTACCGCAGTTTTGTAGTTGGGGTTAGCACAGGTGGCCACGCGATTCGCAATAATAGAGCAAATGGTGATGGCGTGGTGTCCCATCATTTTTGCCATGCCTTGGAGGGCGGCACTTTCCATTTCGTAGTTTGTGATTTTGCCGCCATTGTATTCAAATTGCTCAATTTTGTGATTTAGTTCCGGCTCTGCCAATGGCAAGCGCACTTCTCTGCCTTGGGGGCCATAGAATCCCACAGCCGAAATGGTGTAACCGCGCACCATATCGTTGCGCCCGATTTTTTCCACCAATCCCGGGTCGGATTCCACCACGTAGGGCTTGGCAAACAGGGGGTTCCATTTTACGAATTCACAGAATTGTTTTTCAAATTCCAAGTCGCTCACGTCGTTCCTGCCGGCGTAGTAGTTGAGCACACCGTCGAAGCCGAGGCTCTTGGCTGCAATCACAGGAGTGCCCACCGGCACGTAGGGCTGCAACCCGCCGGAAGTGCCGATTCGCACAATATTGAGTGCTCGATGCTTTTCTTTCACTGTCCGTGTTTCAAAATCCACATTAGCCAAAGCATCAAGTTCGGTGATAACGATGTCGATATTATCACTGCCGATGCCATGCGAAAGTGCCATCACCGGCTTTCCATTGTAGGTGCCGCCAATGGCGTGGAATTCTCTACTTTGCACATCGTATTCTTGGGTGTGGAAATAGGATGCTATCATATTCACGCGAGCAGGGTCGCCACACACTATAATATTATCTTTCAATTGATCCGGACGCAAGTGGATGTGAAACACCGAGCCGTCAGGATTGATAATCAGTTCGGAATCAGGGATTATTTTTTTTGTCATTGTTGTAGGTTTTAGGTGTTAAAAAACAAAAGTAATAAAAAATTTGTATCTATCCACAATCTTCCTCAATTATTTTCACAAAAGTAGTAGATAGTACAATTATAGAGCAATTATGCCATAGAGTAGCGACAGCCGGGATGGGTGATAATGATACCTTTAAATTCTAATTGCATAAGGGTGCTCATCACCTTGTAGACCGGCATTTGTAGCCGTTCGGTAATGTCGTTGATGTGAATGTCGCCCGATTTTTGGATGATATTCACCACATTTTGCTCCTCTTTTGAGAGGGTGGGGAAAAGGTCGAGTTGCACCGACTCTCGGCGTGGCTTTTTCGACTCCCATCGCAGCGTTTCGATAATGTCGGCTGCACAGGTCACCATCATGGCTTGATTGCGCTTAATCAGATTGTTGCACCCCTTAGAGTATTCATCGCTGGTGCGTCCGGGCACGGCAAACACATCTCTATCGTAGCCTTGTGCCAAATTTGCCGTGATAAGCGAGCCGCCTTTTTCTGCCGACTCTATCACGATAGTGCAATCGCTAATGCCGGCAATAATTCGGTTTCGAGCCACGAAATTGCCTTTGTGCATGTGGTCTTGTGAAGTGTATTCCGTCATGATTCTACCTCCATCGCGAACAATGTTTTCGGCAGCGTTGCGGTTTTCTGCAGGGTAAATTTTATTCAATCCGCAGGCTTGAACGCCTATGGTGTGCACATGGTGCTTGAGCGAAGCATTATGCGCCACAATATCGATGCCAAAAGCCAATCCGCTCACAGTCACCACGTCGGGAACGGCTTCCGCCAGTTCGCTCACAATTTTTTCGCACATTCGTTTGCCATATTCAGTGCAATTTCGTGTGCCCACTATGCTCACGATGTGCTTGCTGTTGAGGTTGGTTTCTCCCACCGAATAAAGCAGAATAGGAGCATCCACGGCATTGAGCAAGCGTTGTGGATAGTCGGGGTGGGTGAAATAGGAAAGCTGAATATGTCGGGATTCAAGAAAAGGAAGCTCGTTTTGCGCCTTGATGAGGCAGTCGTTGCGGTACGATTTTGATAAAATTTTGCTTTTGCTTCCGGTGATTTCGCGCAAAGCCTTCTCGCTGATGCGGAAAAATTCTTGTTCCTCTCCAATCACTTCCAGCATTTTGCGTGCTAAATCCACGCCCATGCCGCGCACCGAAGCAAATGCGATTTTGTAGAGCATTTCCCGGGTCATTGCAAATAGGCTTTAAATGCAGCTTTGAGGGCTTCGCATCGACTGATTTTCCCGTTTTCCAAACACACGATTGTGGCTTCGGCACAAAACACCTCAGCGCCGGTGTGCTTGTTGGTGATGCGTTGGTGGAATATCATTCTCACCCCTTTGGCTTCAAGCCACAGCTCGCTGATCATCACATCGCCACTGCGTAGCGGAGTTTTGAAATCTGCCTCTATGTGGCTCATTACCGGCACGATTCCTTCTTCGGTCATGCGCTTAAATGAGAAGCCATTGTCTTCGCAAAAGCAATGGCGGGTGTACTCCAAATAATGGAGATAGTTGGCGTTATTCACGATGCCTTCAGCATCGAGTTCGTAGTCGCGTACTTTTATATCGATGGAATAAATTTTCTTAGTCATGGCTGAAATCATTCAATTCTGAGTTCAAAGTTACACATTTTTTTGCTTATTCACTCGGTGTTTAGTAATTTTGAAGTCAGAAATGTGTAATTATTTATGAATATCAAAAATTTTTTAATGATAGTGGTTGCCGCTTTTGCTGTGGAAGCGCTTGCATGCACATCTGCTATCGTGTCGGGCAAACTCACAGCCAATGGCAGACCGCTTCTGTGGAAAAATCGTGATACTAACGACCAAAACAATCGCATTAAGCGCATTCCGGCCGGTGAAGGCACCTACGAATTTGTGGGGCTTTTCGACGCTCGCGATGTGCGCGACACTGCTGTGTGGATGGGTTACAACGAAAAAGGATTTGCCATTATGAACACTGCCTCTTATAATATCAATGCCGACAATGTGCCGGAAAAGAATATGGATAAGGAGGGCGTGGTGATGAAAAAGGCACTTGAAGTGTGCGCCTCTGTGGATGATTTTGAGCAATTACTTAAATCGTGGCCTCAGCCCAGGGGGGTGGAGGCTAATTTTGGCGTGATTGATGCTCAAGGGCATGGCGCCTATTTCGAAACAGGCAACTACACTCTGGTGAAATATGACCTTAGCGAAGAGCCCTCCGGCATTTTAATTCGCACCAATTATTCCTACAGCGGACGAAAGGATGAGGGCGCCGGCTATGTGAGGGAAGGCAATGAAAAGCATTTGCTTGAGGCTCATGTGGAGCGATGCGATATCACCCCGGCGGTGTTTACCGAAGAGTTGTCGCGCACGTTCTATCATAGTGTTTTGGGTAAAGATTTTACCCATTCGAGCGAAAAATGGATTGTGGATCAGGATTTTATTCCGCGTCGCATTTCCACGGCAAGTATTGTGGTGGAAGGTGTGATGCCTGAGGAAAATCCTTTGCTCACCACCATGTGGGTGGCTTTGGGCTATCCTCCTTGCGCTGAGGTGTTTCCAGTGTGGCTTTGGGAAAATGGCGTGCCGGAATGCTTGGTCGGCACAGGGAAGAATAATCATGCGCCGCAATGCGACATCGTGAACAAGCGCGAAAAGGAAGTGTTTTCTATCAAGCGTGGCAATGGTCAGCATTATATCAATCTGCAAAAACTCTACAATGCAGCCGGCACCGGATATTGCCAAAAATTGATTCCACAAAATATGGAAACCTATCGCAAAGCCTACGAACAAATCAATCAGCAACGCGAACAATTTAAATAAATCACACCATTGGAGTTTTCATGCAAAATATCAAGTGGGGAATACGCGAAAATCATTTTTTCGCTATTCTTTTCCGATAATTGGATATTTTTTCTTTTTCCTATGCTGCTGTGTGCCTGCTTGTCGGCGCTTGATGTGCGTCTGTTTTTGGCTGTGCTGATGGTGCTGATGGTGGCGTTGCCATTTGTGATGTTTCTGCTATATTCTTATTATATGCTAACCGATTCTATGGTTTGGTCGGTTTCGGATAAATCGGTAAAATTGTCGGATAATGGCAATCTGAAAATGGCGTTTGAAAACCACAAAATCAATGCCGTTGACATTGCTAATGCCGATGTGAAACGGGTGTTTTGCTACAAGAAATATGTGCTTTTTCAAGTAGAGAGCAAAAAATACCGTCTTTTGATTTTTCCGGAATCCGCATTCTCTGACGACATTGAAAAAACTCGTTTCATCCAAGTCTTCCAATAAACAAATTGAAATTTCAACAAAAAAAGGATTAAGCAGATGCCTAATCCTAAAAATAAATATTATGAAATAGAAACTTACACCTTTGTAATCCAATAGCTTGAATATTGCTTTGGCAAAGCCTTCGCTTCCTTCATGAGCTGATTGATATCATTGCCACGCTTGTAGTAGATTAAAAAGTTTTTTTGGTGCTTTACCACATGAGTTGGCTTTAAGTCGGTGTGCCATTTGAAAAATTCTGCCACCTGCTTTTCGCTGGTTAGTGTACAAATCACGATGGCATATTGCCCTTCGTTGGCTTTGGGAGTAGGCACTTGCTTCACGGTGGCTTTCGGCTGTGAAACCATAGCCGTTTTCGGTTGTGGTTTCGCCGCTTTATGAGGGGCTTTAGGAGCCGGAATATTCATCGTGGCGAGTTGGCTGCTTGGCGCATCCACCACGATAGGAGTGGAAAGCGCAAAAGTTAATCCCAAGAGCACCACTATCGATGCAGCATACTGAAGCGCCTTTTTGCCCCACCATAGTGAAGATTGCTTCGGCGCATCCTCGATGGCGAATAGGGGATGCACATGCTCCGCAACGGCTTCTTCGGCTGTGGTGTGTAATTCTTCCAAAGTGGGGAAGCAAAATGATTGCAAACCAAAATAGTCATCGATGGCGTATGGGTGAAAAAACGGGAAAAATTCAATATTTCCTTCGCTATTGCTGAAGAAATAGCCCAATCTTCCCACCGGAATTTCTGAGCCTTCGGCAAGGCTTTGCTTAAATACGGTGGTGTTTTGCTCCACCACACTTAATGCTTCGGCATAAGAGATGGCGTATTTTTTGGCAATGGAATTTGCTAAGAGCCCATCGTTGTGTGTGATTGAGGCGTTGAAACTAATGTTGCGTTTCGGGCTACGGAATGGTGAACCATTTTCGGATGGAATGATGCTTTCATTATGTTGCGCAATAAATGCACCAAAACCCGGAACCACCACGCAATCGTGACTCAACATTAAATATTCTATGTGCTCAATCATTGAAATCATAAAACAAAATTAGTTACTTTTTGCCGATTTTCAAAATTTTATTTTGCAAATTGTGAAAATTATTTCAATGATTGCTTTACCAATGCGGGGTCAATTCCGTGGTCTATAGCCAATTGTAAATCTTTCTGCGATTCTTCAATTTCATAGCGCATTTTTTTGAGTTTGGCTCTTAGTAGATAAAGATAGCCATCGTTGGGGTCGATTTGGATGGCGCTATTGATGTCGTCGGCAGCCTCGCTGAGTTTGTTGAGCATTAAATAGCAATCGGCGCGATTGGCTAAAAGAGTTACCGTGGGCGATGTTTTTATCACGTCGGAAAAATTTGACGCTGCTTTTGAGTAGTTGCCGGTGGCTTTATTCAGAAACGCCATTCCTTGGTGATAAAGGATGGAGTTTGGACGGTATCTCAATAAGTCCACGAATTGAGTTTCTGCGCTCTTAAAATCTTGGTTTTCAAGATAAAGCATCCCGATATTGTAGCGTGCTTCTTCGTTGTCGGGCTCGAGTTTGAGAATGCGCTCATAGTCGCTGATGGCATCGCTAATTTTGTTCATCTCAATGTAGAGTGATGCTCGATTGTTGAGCAAGGTGAGTGCATTAGGCGTCATATCGATGGCAAGGGTGTAGTTTTTAGCCGCTTCTTCCAGTTTTCCCTCGTAGCGTTGCAAGGTGGCAAGGTTGGAAATTAGAAGGGAATTGTTTGGGTTAGCAGGCTCACTCTGAATGGCTTGTCTTATAAAATGTTCAGCATTACTCCAATCTTTGCTTTCAATATGTTTTTGAGCAGAATCCACATATGCGTAATAGATGGTTGTGGTATCGATATTCACCTCTCCTCCTTTTTGGGCAGAGAATTGTGTTTGCTTTTTAGGCTCTACTTTTTGTGCCGGAGCAATTTTGGTGTTTTGCTCATTGAGAGAAGAGATTACCTGTGCATTCAAGCAAAAGGCACTACACGACAAAAAGCAGATGATTAAAGCGGGATAACGATGGTTGTGACTCATATTTGTGTTCAATTTCCCGCAAAGTTAGTTTAATATTTTAGAATATATTGTCGATTTTAGGAATATTATCTACTTTTGCGTAAAAATAATATTTCAAATATGAATTTTCACCTGTTACTTCAAACCACCCTTCCGGCGGTCGACACTGCAAAAGTTGCAAAGATTGAATCGGTTTTGCATCCGGATTCCATTATGGCAAAAACGCCTACCAGCATCACGGAATTGAAAGAATTTCCGTGGACTGATATTTTCCATCAACTCACTTCTCAATTGGTGGAGTTCTTTTTCCATCTTTGTATCGCAATTTTGGTGTTTTGTGTCGGTAGGTTTATAATCAATAAGTTACACACTATATTTAAAGGAATACTTCAACGTAGGAATGTGGAGCCTTCGCTCACCACGTTCTTGCTGAGTGTGCTCCGCTTCACATTAATGTTTGTGCTTATTGTGATTGTGGTGGGCATTTTGGGGGTGGAAACGAGCTCGTTTATAGCCCTTTTTGCATCAGCCGGCGTGGCAGTGGGTATGGCATTAAGTGGAACACTCCAAAATTTTGCCGGTGGCGTGCTGATTTTGCTGCTCAAACCCTTTAAAGTGGGAGATTATATTGAATATGGAGGTTTTGCGGGGTATGTGCGTGAAATTCAGATATTTCACACCATCATCACCACCTTTTCCAATGAGCGAATCGTGATTCCTAACGGAGGCCTATCTACCGGAACAATCAATAATTTCTCATTTGAGCCCTATCATCGCGTGGAATGGAAGGTGTCGGTAGCTTATGGCACCGATGTTGACACTGCCAAGTCGGTGATATTTGGCATTTTGAAAAAAGATGAACGTGTGCTTCAACAAGCGCCCGAAGGTGTGGTTTCGGCGGTGCAGCCGCCCATGGTGGCGCTTGACGAAATGGGTAGCAGCGAGGTGGTGCTTGTGGTGCGCGTTTGGGTGGCTACTGAAGATTACTGGGGCGTGAAATACGACCTTTGTGAGCAAATCTACACCCAATTGCCTAAACAGGGTATAGAATTCCCCTTCCCGCAATTAGACGTACACATTAAAAAATAATCCCGGAATTAGTTGTTTTTTACCATAATTTTCCGTAAATTTGCAAAAATATACGGAAGGGCGGGGTTTTTCTCTTGTTTTAGTTCGTGAATGATAGATTAACCGGCTGAAAATAAGTGATTTTGCGTTGTTCCATTTGGGGCGTTATCATTATGCGCACTCATGATAAGGAACACCAAGTGATTTTGCCGAACCATGGTTTTCGGCATGAATTTTTTTGCATAATTCTCCATACCTTCACTCTCAGCGCAGCATTGCGTTGCTTTCTATGCCAATAAAAAAGAACAACATAAATGATAAGTAAATGGAATTACTTACCTCTAACATCCGAAGAAAGCAAGATCGAGGAGCAATTGCGGAGTCGATTCCCCAATTGCGCTCCCATAGCCCGTCTTTTGGTGCAACGTGGTATAAAAACTCGGGAGCAAGTCCGGGAGTTTTTCTCACCATCGTTGAGCCAACTGCACGATCCGTTTCTCATGCGAGACATGGACAAGGCTGTGAGCCGACTGAACGATGCTTTGGGGTCTAAAGAAAAAATAATGATATATGGCGACTACGATGTGGATGGCACCACAGCAGTGGCTTTAGTGTATCGTTATTTGCTAAACTTCTATTCCGATGTGGAGTATTATGTGCCCACTCGCGATGATGAAGGCTATGGGATTTCTATCCAAAGTGTGGACTATGCGCATAGCATAGGCGTGAAATTGATTATCGTGCTCGACTGTGGCATTAAAGCGATTGAAGAAATTGCTTATGCCAAAAAGTTGGGTATTGATTTCATTGTGTGCGACCACCATGTGCCCGACGATGAGTTGCCTGAAGCTGTGGCAATTCTGAATCCTAAATTGAAAGACGACAAATATCCGTTTAAAGAACTGTGCGGATGCTGTGTGGGTTTTAAGTTTATGCAAGGGTTTGCTATCAGCAATGGCATGAACCATATCTATGGGCTGGAAAGCCTTTTGGATTTGTGTGCTGTGAGTATTGCTGCTGATTTGGTGCCTATCGTGGGCGAAAATCGTGTGCTGGCATACTATGGTTTGAAGCGACTTAACAATAATCCAAATGTGGGATTTCGCAGCATTATCAAATTGTGTGGCTTAACCAATAAAGAAATCACCATATCGGATATCATTTTCAAGATTGGTCCGCGCATCAATGCATCGGGACGGATGGAATCGGGTACCGAATCGGTAAAACTTTTAGTGACGAAAAATCCGGCAGAAGCCAACGAAATCAGCCAGCGAATCGACCAATACAATCGCGACCGCAAGGAACTTGACCGCCGTAGCACTGAAGAAGCCAATATCATTATCGAAAATCATAAGAAGCAAATTCAGGGCAAAAAGCCTATCGTGATTTACGATGAAAATTGGCATAAGGGCATTATCGGTATTGTGGCTTCGAGATTGGCGGAACTGCATTTCCGTCCATCGGTGGTGCTCACCTACGACGACAATGGCATTGCTATCGGTTCGTCGCGCTCCGTGAATGGCTTTGATATCTATAAGGCTATCAGCGAAAATCGCGAACTTTTGGAAACCTTTGGCGGACATACCAATGCCGTTGGGCTTTCGCTGAAGGTGGAGAATATTGGCGAATTTCGTCGCCGACTCACAGAATATGTGGAACAGCATATCGAACTCGAACAAGTTACGCCACAAATCACCACTGATTGCGAACTCGATTTTGAACAAATCAACAACGATTTGCTGAAAAACCTACGCTTGTTTAATCCATTTGGTCCCGACAACACCAAACCCGTGTTCTTCACGTGTAATGTGTATGATTTTGGCACCAGTAAGTTGGTGGGCAAAAATTTAGAGCACATTAAGTTTGAATTGGTGGATAGCAAGAGCAATAAAATTATGAATGGCATTGGCTTTAATATGTCGGAATACTACGACTATATTAAGGCACACAAGCCTTTCGACATTTGCTACACCATTGAAGAAAACAAGCGAAGAGGCACTTGCTCCGTACAGCTATTGATAAAAGCCATCAGAACTCACGATAATCAACAGGCTTCTGATGAAAACCCCGCATGAAATACTAAAAAAGTATTGGGGGTTCCACTCCTTTCGTCCGCTACAAGAAGATATCATTCAATCTGTTTTGGCAGGGAATGATACCTTGGGATTAATGCCCACCGGCGGCGGCAAGAGTGTTACTTTCCAAGTGCCCGGAATGATGCTCGATGGGCTCACCTTAGTGGTGACACCCATCATTTCGCTGATGAAAGACCAGGTGGATAATTTGCTGGCAAAGCGAATTAAGGCGTGCTATCTCTATTCCGGACTTTCTTTTTCGGAAACGAAAAAGGTGTATGAAAAGTGTGTAAACGGGAATTACAAATTTTTATACGTGTCGCCGGAAAGGCTCTCCGCCAAATCGTTTGTCGACCAACTTCGCATGATGCCTTTGCGCCTGATTGTGGTCGACGAAGCGCACTGCATTTCGCAGTGGGGCTACGATTTCCGTCCGTCGTTTCTTCAGATAGCCGACATTCGTAAGTATTTTCCTCGGGTGAATGTGCTTGCTCTTACAGCCACTGCCACCGATGTGGTGGTGGGTGATATTGTGAAGCAGCTTAAATTCACCAACCCTCATATTTTTAAAAAGAGTTTTGCAAGGGAGAATCTGTCGTATGTGGTGCGAACCTGTGATGAAAAGAATAGAGAACTGATTCACATCCTGAAGTCGGTGCCGGGTTCGGCTGTGGTGTATGTGAGAAGCCGTAAGCGCACCAAAGAAATTTCGGATGAACTCAAGCGGAATGGCATTTCTGCCGATTTCTATCATGCCGGGCTGTATGTGGAGGATAAAGAAGATAAGCAAAACCGATGGATGACGGAGGAAATTCGTGTAATGGTGGCTACCAACGCCTTCGGAATGGGTATCGACAAACCCAATGTGCGTGTGGTGGTGCATGTGGATGTGCCGAATTCGCTTGAAGAATATTACCAAGAAGCCGGACGAGCCGGGCGCGATGGCAAAAAAGCATATGCCGTGCTTCTCACCGGGCATAACGATAAGCGAAATCTTCGTCGTCACCTCTCTGATGCTTTTCCCGACCGCGATTTCATCAAATTGGTGTATGAAATGCTTTGCAATTTTTTGGAAATTGCGGTGGGAGAGGGCTACCAACGACATTGTGAATTTAATTTCGAGCTATTCTGCAAAGTGTTTAAATTCCCAATTTTGCCCACCCATAATGCGCTGAAATTGCTCACCCAATCGGGCTACATTGAATATATTGAGGAGATGGATCATCTGTCGAGAGTGATGATTTTGGTCGATAAAGAAGCTCTTTATCATATCCACACCTCTAATGCAGAAGTGGATAGGGTGTTGCAAGCTCTGCTTCGCACCTACACGGGACTTTTTTCCGATTATGTGCTGATTAATGAGCATGTGCTCTCATATCGCTTTCAACTTTCAGAACAAGAAATTTATGAATCGCTGATTGAATTAACCCACCTGCATGTGCTTCACTACATCCCCCGCAAGCGCACCGCTTATGTGATTATCACCACTTCTCGAGAAGAACCTAAATATGTGAACATACCGGCAGAAGTGTATGAGCAACAAAAAGAACGCATGCAAAAGCGCATTGATGCGGTAATCGACTACGCCTTCAATTCCGACCGATGTAGAGAACAAATTTTATTGTCATATTTTGGCGAAAACACGCATCAAGACTGCGGAAATTGTGATGTGTGTATCACCAACAAAAAGAAATCGCAATACACCGAAAAGGATGTGCGTGAGGGCATATTGTATATGGCACAGGTGAAACCTCGCCGATTGGAAGAGTTTGTGAACACACTCTCCTTTGGGAAAGATGAAATATGTAGAAGTCTTTCTTTTTTGATTGATGAGGGCTTTATTCGTTATGATGCAGAATCCGACACCTACTCAAATCCCGTGCCCTTACAATAATATGGGGAGCGATTGCTCAGCGTTTTGAGGGATTGCCTTCATACCAATTGATGAAGGCCTGATTCAGCATCTTCACGCCGCCATAAGTGGGATAATCGCCGGAGAAATACCAATCGCCGGGATGATTGGGAATGGCTTTGTGAAGACCGTCAAGCGACTGATACACGATTTTTACCTCGGCATGAATATCTTCATCGCTAATCATTGCAGCAATTTTTTCAGAAATCTCTTCATCGGTGAATGGCGCATAAATATTTTTTACCCAATTTTTTACCTTTTCTTTAGGCAGGTGTTCCTGACTTTTGCAAGCGGCATACACTTCATCTATCACGTGCTGCATATTTCTTTCTCTTAGCAGTGCAATGGCTGCTCTGAAAGCGCAAAATTCCGCCATTCTCGACATGTCGATGCCATAATAGTCGGGATAGCGCACTTGGGGCGACGACGACACGATGATGATGCGCTTGGGGTGCAAGCGGTCGAGAATTCGCACAATAGATTGCTTTAGGGTGGTGCCTCTCACGATGCTATCGTCGATAACCACCAAATTATCCACATCGTTGGTCACTTGCCCGTAGGTAACGTCATACACATGTGCCGCCAGTTCGTTTCTGGATTTGCCTTCAGCGATAAAGGTGCGGAGTTTGATATCTTTGATGGCTATTTTCTCTTTACGGACTATTTGGTGGAGAATGGAATTCACCTTGTGGGCATAATCCGGCGCATTGCAATCCAGCGCAAGAATTTCTCGGAGTTGAATTTCACGCAAATATTCGTCGATGCCTTCACACATACCTATGTAAGCCACTTCGGCAGTGTTGGGGATAAACGATAGCACCGTGTGTTGCCAATCGTAATCCACCGCTTCCAGAATTTTTTCAGCGAGATTTCGCCCTAATTCTTTACGTTCCTTATAAATGTCTTTGTCGCTGCCACGCGAAAAATAGATTCTTTCGAATGAGCATTTTTTATTGTCGGATTTTGGCAAAATTTGCGTAATAGTGATTTCTCCACACTTATTTACCACAATACATTCACCCGGTTGCAGCTCTTGAATGTCGCGGGCAGCCACATTCATAGCCGTTTGGATAACCGGGCGCTCCGACGCAGCCACAAACACCTCTTCATGGGTGTAATAAAAGCATGGCCGAATGCCATTGGGGTCGCGTAGAATGAAGATATCGCCGCTGCCTGTGGCACCACAAATCACATAGCCTCCATCCCAAGTGTGTGCAGGATGCTGAATCACATTGGTGAAATTGATGTGATTCTCTATCTTTTGAGTGAGTGCTATGCCGGAAAGGCCTTCCGATTTAAATTGCCGGTAGAGCCGCTGGTTTTCGTTGTCTAAATATTTTCCGATTTGTTCAAGTAGCAAAATGGTGTCGCTGTAGATGCGAGGATGTTGTCCCTCTTCCACAATTTCAGAAAACACCTCATCCACGTTGGTGATATTGAAATTGCCGCAGAGCATTAAATTGCGTGACTTCCAGTTGTTTCTGCGCAGAAAAGGATGCACATAGGTGATACCGTGTTTGCCGGTGGTGCTATAGCGCAAGTGTCCCATATAGATTTCGCCGATGAATGGAGCATTTTGCCACTCCACGCCGCTATCTTCTGCCAATGCAATTTCCTTTCTGGCTTTGTCAAAAATTTCGCTAATCGCACCCGATCCCAAACCCCTTTCGCGGAAAATGTATTCATTGCCCGGTGTGGCGTGGAGATTTACGCACCCAATGCCGGCTGCTTCTTGTCCGCGGTTGTGTTGCTTCTCCATCAGCAAGTAGAGCTTATTGAGCCCATATTGCGAAGTGCCGTATTTATTTTTATAATGCTCAAGTGGCTTTAGCAATCTAACGATGGCGATGCCACATTCATGTTTAATCGTTTCCATGTGGTGTGAACGAAAATCACCTTGTAGTTGAGATGCTACAAGGTGATATGTGAAAGATTTATCGAATAAATAAAAGTTCGCGGTATTTAGGAAGCGGCCACATTTCATCGTCAACCATCAGTTCGAGTTTGTCGATGTGGTATCTGATGCTATCAAGGTAAGGCACCACTGTGTCGTGATAGGCAATGGCTTTTTCACGTTCGCTTTCAATGCGATTGGCTTTTTTGCGAGCATCCACCATTTCTTGCACCTTATCTTTGATGAATTGCATGTGCTCAGCCATGGTTTCAATCATTGCTAAATCGCGAGCTGCAATTTGCTCTCCTTTTTCTTGAGGGAAAAGGCTTTTAATTTTATACACATTATCGAGCAGCATATTTTGGTATTTTGTAGCCACGGGGAGGATGTGGTTGAGTGCCATATCGCCAAAGCATCTCGATTCTATTTGCACTTTCTTTGTGTAGGTTTCCCATTTCACCTCGTTGCGCGCTTCAAGTTCCACTTTAGAGAACACGCCCACTTTTTTAAACATGTTCACCGTTTTTTCATCGAGGTATCGGTCGAAAATCAGCGGAACGGAAGTTTCGCAATCCAAACCTCTGCGTTTGGCTTCTTCTTTCCACTCGTCGCTATAGCCATTGCCGTCAAAATGAATGGCTTGGGATTGCTCAATTAGTTTTTTACATTCAGAAAGAATCACATTAAATAGCTCTTCTCCCTTTGCCACGCGCGCATCCACAGCTTCTTTAAATTCCATCAATTGTTCAGCCAAGGCGGCATTAATGGCAATCATAGCGCTGGCACAATTTGCAGAAGAGCCCACTGCACGGAATTCAAATCGATTACCGGTGAATGCAAAAGGCGAAGTGCGGTTGCGGTCGGTGTTGTCGAGGAGCAGTTCCGGGATTTGGCTCATATTTAATGAGAGCTCGGATTTTTCGCTGAATTTGAGGCTGTCTTCTTTTTCGGAATTAATTAGCGTGTCGAGAATATTGCTGATTTGGGTGCCCATAAACATTGAGATAATGGCGGGTGGCGCTTCGTTGGCGCCAAGTCGATGCGCATTGGTGGCAGAAGATATTGATGCCTTTATCAAGCCATTATATTTATACACTGCGCTCATCACATTGGAAATGAAAGTGATGAATTGCAGATTTTCGGTGGGGGTTTTACCCGGCTTAAAGAGCAGCACTCCGGTGTCGGTGCTCAAGCTCCAGTTGTTGTGCTTACCACTGCCATTGATGCCGGCAAACGGCTTTTCGTGGAGCAACACACGGAAATGATGCTTGCGTGCCACTTGAGCCATGAGTTTCATCAGCAACAAATTATGGTCGTTGGCAAGGTTGGTTTCTTCAAAAATGGGCGCCAATTCAAATTGGTTGGGTGCCACTTCATTGTGGCGAGTTTTGGCAGGAATCCCCAATTTGTGGCACTCAATTTCCAAATCGAGCATAAATTCCTCCACACGCATAGGTATTGCGCCAAAGTAATGGTCTTCGAGCTGTTGATTTTTCGGACTTTCATGTCCCATAAGGGTGCGTCCGGTCATAATCAAGTCGGGGCGAGTTGCAAATAATGCCTCGTCAACCAAGAAATATTCTTGTTCCCAACCAAGGTTGGAATTCACATGTTTCACATTTTTGTCAAAATACTGTGCCACTGCCGTTGCTGCTTTGTCGATGCTGTTGAGGGTGCGGAGCAAGGGCGTTTTGTAGTCGAGCGATTCCCCGGAATAGGCGATAAAAATGGTGGGTATGCAAAGTGTGTTGTCGTGAATGAATGCCGGCGAGGAGATATCCCAAGCCGAATAGCCGCGTGCTTCAAATGTGTTTCGAATGCCACCATTCGGAAAACTGGAAGCATCGGGCTCTTGTTGAATGAGCAGCTTGCCGCTAAATTTTTCAATCACTCCATGCTTTCCATCGTGTTCAATGAAAGAATCGTGCTTTTCTGCCGTGCCTTCATTGAGCGGATGAAACCAGTGGGTGTAGTGTGTGCATCCCCTTTCGATAGCCCATTTTTGAAGACCGGTAGCCACACTATCTGCCACAGCCAAATCCAAGGGCTTTTTGTTGTCGATAGCGTCGATGAGGGCATCGTATGTGTCTTTGGGTAAATACTTGAACATGGCTTGTCGATTAAACACGTGTTTGCCATAATATTCCGAAGGAGCTTCCTTGGGAATATTCACCGAAACCGGCTCCCTGTTAAATGCCAGTTCCACCTCTTTAAATCTTAAATGTGACATAACGCTAACTATTATTACAAACAATTAATAATAAAAAAGGCTCTTATTGTGCATAAGAGTCTTTTAAAGTGAAAATTTCGTAGTTGGGGATAAGGGCAGTGTGGAGGGAGTTGTACTTACACTTCATTCCTTCAGCGATGGAATAAAGCCTTGGAAACTTTGTCCCTGAAATATGACAAACAAGCATTTTCACTCTGCCATCAAAATTTAAAGTGCAAATTTAAACCTTTTTTCAAAATCCTCCAAGCAATTTTGGATATTTTTGTGTTGTTTATTTTAAGAGCGTGTTGAAGAAGCGGAGGGCTTCGTGTAGGGGGAGGTAAGGTTTGTTTTTGATGGGGATTACTTTTTCGTTGAGGTCGCATCGGAGGTAGAGTGCTCCGGTTTGGCTTTGGTAGATGGTGAACTGCAAGTTGGCTGCCATGGGGCAGAGGTAGTGGTCTTGCACGTGGTTTTTGAGTTGTTTCCAATTCTTGCCTTTGAATTGCGTACCTTCGATTTTTAGTAACGACAAGAGCGGCATAATGGTTTCTTGGTGTGCGAAATAGGCGATTACGTTTGATTTCCGATTTCCATCTTCAAAATGGGAGAGATGTGCAATGATGTCTTCCAATAGCGGCTTCGTTTGCTGTGCCGGTGCAGCCGAAAGAGGATTGCTGCAGTGCATAAAATATTGCCTTAAATTAAAGCACGACCACAGTTGTTCGTATTCCGCTGCTGTTAAATAGGGTTGCCAATCGTGGTCCATGCCCATGGCTTTTAGGTTGGCGATATTGTAGTATTCTATAATCGACAATTCTTGCAGTTCTTCTTTAGTGGCAGGGAAGTCGTTGCCCAGCAGTCGGCTCACCGGGGTGGGCGCATTTTGGCTTACATACCGGAGATAAATGCCCATATAGGGTTTTTCTTTCATGTATGCTTTGTAGGAGGAATCGCAATCGAAGGGGCGCAAAAGTGGGTCAAATTCTTTGCCGGATGAAGCACTGATGCTAATGCCTTTTGCCAAACGGCTGATTTCGTGGGTGAACGAATACATACTCATCACTGCCCGCGGAGCGTGGCTGGCAATGGCTACCACATGGGCATGTCTGAAAAGCGGCGCACAGCGCGAGAAGGTGCGGCGCGCAATTTTTCGCTGTTCATACATGCCGATGGAATCCAATTCACCCCATCTGCCAATGGAGCGCACAATAATGTTTTCGATTAAGCGCTTGAAGTTCATTCCCAATGGGGTGAGCGTGTGAAGCGAATCGGCTTTGTTGAGGGCTTTCAGCATGGTGTTGGCAGAATAGGAACCTGCCGGGAATCGGGAGCCGTGTCGCGCTACATGCACCAAAAAGATCGGGGTGAGCGTGTCGGGTGCCGCTTCTTGTTGTGCCACGTGTGGATAGGGTCGGAGGCTGCCTTGGCATTGCTCGGGCGTGGTTTGGGCTGATAAGCATAGCCCAATACAAAGGATGAGCAGGCAGAATATTATTCGCTTCATGTAGGAGGGTTTCAATAATTATCACTAACTTTACATCATCAATGCAAATTTAATGAAAAATTTAGAAGAAATAAAACAATTGCTACACGATTGCGATTCTGATGCGGTGATAGAAGCCACCAACCACTATCTTTCTCAATCGTTGGATAGCGAAACGATGGCTGAGGTGTGGTATCTTCGCGGCAATGCTTTTAGGCAAAAGGGTGATTGGAAAATGGCTATGAATGCTTATCTTCAATCTGTTGAACTGCAGCCTAATGGACCGGCAGCCGCGTCGTGTGAGAATCTGCAAGAAATCCTTTCGTTTTATCACACCGACTACTATAATCCTTGAGGTTTCGAGGTACTGTAGGTGAATTTGTGAAAGTGTGAGAAGCCCATCTGTTTTAGTTGGGCAATGCTTTTTTCTTGGTCGGAGGCAGTGTTGTAGCCCGGAATGAGCGGCACCCTGATGGTGACGCGCTCGGCGAATTGGGGCACGGCGAGCAAGGCTAAGTTTTTCTGCACTTGCTCATTGGAGTGCCCGGTGTAGCGCTGATAGATAGCCGGGTTCATGTCTTTGATATCCACATAATAGTGGTGGATGTGGGGTAACAGCATTTCTACCAATCTGCTTTCCACATTGAGGGCGGTTTCTACGCAAAGCCGCCACTGAGGTGGGCAAATTTCTTGAAATTCCGTGATAAACTCTGCCCTTAATAGCGGTTCGCCACCACCAAAAGTGATGCCACCACTCGATGCTTGGAAATATAAATCATCAATTTTAACCTTGTGGTATAATTCTTTGGGAGTGAGCACTTCACATCTTTCTATGTGCGTTAATGATTGCGGATTCAAACAGTAGCGGCACGCCAGTGTGCATGTGTGAAAAGCCACGAGCGAACACACGCCGCTGCCATCCACATTGATGGAGTGGCGCACGATGCCGATGATGGGTGCTGCGGTAGCCATTAGAGGGTTACGTGGCTTGCCACGATGGCTTCGTTCACGAATATGCTTCCCATTTCGCTGAATTTTGCGGCGTCTTCGGTGGTGAAATATTGGCAAGTGCCCGATTTTGAGCATCTTTCATCCATTTCGGGGTGGCGCTTCAAATAGTGTTTCAAACTCTGCGCCACAATGCCGCCTTGCTCAATGATTTCTATGCCGGTCGGCATATATTGGCGAATTTTGTTCACCAACAATGGATAATGGGTGCAGCCTAATATCACCGTGTCGATTTCCGGGCATTGGCGTAAGAGAGCATTGATATCTTTATTCACGAAATAGTCGGCACCCGGGCCATCGCTTTCCTTGTTTTCCACCAGGGGCACCCACATAGGGCAAGCATGGCCAAACACCTTAAACGAAGGATACATTTTCCCAATCTCAATATCGTAGCTTTCGCTCTGTATGGTGGCTGGCGTGGCAAAAATGCCGATATTGCCATTGTGGCTGATTTCGCCCACTTTTTCCACTGTGGGGCGAATCACTCCCAATACTCTTTTACTGTTGTCGATATTTGGCAAGTCACGCTGTTGGATGGTGCGTAGTGCTTTCGCCGATGCTGTGTTACACGCCAAAATCACGAGTGAACAACCTTGGCTAAACAAATATTTCACGGCTTCGAGCGTGTACTCATACACCAAGGTGAACGAACGTGAGCCATAAGGGGCCCGAGCATTGTCGCCAAGGAAAATGTAATCATATTGAGGCATCACCTTCCGGATTTCTTTCAAAATGGAAAGTCCGCCAAATCCGGAATCAAACACCCCAATGGGTGCTGATTGATGTAATGTGTGGGTATTCATTTCTCTGCAATCATTTAAAATCATTGATAATGTTGGCTATTTCCACAGCATCTTTCACCGAAATGGGGTGTGCAATGGGCAGGCTCACCACCTCGTTAGCCATTCGTTCGGCTACAGGTAGGTGGCATCCACGCAATTGCGGGTAGCAGGGCTGTAGGTGTGGCGGTGTGGCATAGTGGATGCCGGTTTCCACGCCATTGTTGGCGAGATAGGTGCGGAATTCATCTCTGCGTTCCACCCTCACCACATATTGGTGCCATACTTGAAGCATATCGGTAAAAATGTTCGGGGTGGTGACCAATGGATTGGTGATATGAGCGTTGTAGGTGTTGGCGATGGCATTTCTCCTTTCGGTTTCGACATCTATCACGGCGAGTTTCACTCTAAGCATTGCCGCTTGAATTTCATCGATTCTACAATTATATCCCTGATACACATTGTGATAACGCGATGTTGAGCCATAATTAGCCAAGGCTTTTACCGTTGCTGCCAATTGTGGGTCATGGGTGCATACCGCTCCTGCATCGCCTAAGGCTCCCAGATTTTTTGTGGGATAGAAGCTAATGCCTGAGGCGTGTCCTAAGCCACCTGTGGCAAATGTGCCATAAATGCCTTCGGTGGCAGCTTTGGCGCCAAAGGCTTGAGCATTGTCTTCGATGATGAGCAAATGGTGGTTGATGGCAAATTGTTTGAGCTGCTCGTCGAAGCAAGGTGTGCCATACAGATGTACCGGAAGCACGGCTTTCACATCTTTATCGAGCAATGTCTCCAGCCGTTGGCTATCCAAATTCATCGTTAGCTCGGATGGCTCACATAAAACGGGAATGAGTTGATTGTCGGTAATTGACAAAACCGACGCAATAAACGTGTTTGCCGGCACAATCACTTTGTCGCCGTTATGCAAAATGCCCATTTCTTTATAGGCACGAAAAATGAGTTTTAAAGCGTCGAGTCCGTTGCTCACTCCAATGCAAAATTCCGTGTTGCAGCGCTGTGCCATTTCTGTTTCGAGCAAAGCGGTTTGCTCGCCATGAAGGTATCTTCCGGATTCAATCACCCGGCAGGCTGCTTCTTTTAATTGTGCCTCAATGGGCTGATTAGCCAAACCTAAATTCAGAAAAGGATATTGTTTCATATCGTGAAAAGTGAAAGAGTTACTGTTCCGGAGAAGTGAGCGAAAGGAATTGATTGTAGTCGCGAATATAGTCAGCTTCGTCGTAGTGCTCACTTGCAATCACGGCACACACCGATCCTGAAGAAAAATTATCAAGTGTTCGCCAAATGCCCGGCACGATGAGTAACCCCTCGTAGGGGCGATTAAGCGTAATAGATTTACATTCCTTGCCATCGGTGATGTTTACGGTGAAGCTCCCGCTAATGGCCACAATGAGTTGGTAGAGCGCTTTGTGGGCATGGCCGCCACGCTGTTCACCTCCCGGTATATCGTAGAGATAATACACGCGCTTTATCTTAAACGGCACTTCATGAAAATCTTCCACCACGGTTAGATTGCCATTTTCGTGGTGATGTCGTTCGAATTTCAATAATTTGCAATCGTGTACAGATGATTGAATATGAGTTACTTTCTTAGCCATTTTTGTGCAATAAAGACAGGTAAACATCAAAATTCTCAATATAATCGGCAGGTGAATATAGTTCGCTTGAAAGCACCAGCACCACCGAATTGGTGGAAAAATTTTCAATTTTTCGCCAAATCATGGGCGGTACGTACAAGCCATAGTAGGAACGAGATAAATGGTGTCGAATTTCTTCGTTTCCATTATGAAGCACCACATCAAAACTCCCCGACAGCGCCACGATAAATTCCTCTTGCTTTTTAAATGCATGCCCAAAACGGCTCATTCCGCCCGGCACATCGTAAATCCAGTAGGTGCGTTTCACCTCAAAAGGAAGATTCACTCCGCTTTCTATCACCGATAAATTTCCGCGTGGGTCGCAAATTTTCGGAAGGGGGAGGATAGTGGGCTCTTTATAATTCATTCTCTGCCAAATTAATAAGATATTTTCCGTATTCGTTTTTGCTCAAAGGATGGGCAAGCGCTAAAAGTTGCTCTTTGTTAATCCAGCCTTTTCGATATGAAATTTCTTCGAGCGATGCCACTTGCACACCTTGCTGTTTCTCAATGGTCTGGATAAAATTAGAGGCATCAATCATCGATTCGGCGGTGCCGGTATCCAGCCATGCAAAACCTCTGCCCAGCGTTTGCACTTGCACTCGCTTCTGGCTCAAAAACACTTGATTCACAGTGGTGATTTCAAGTTCGCCTCTTGCCGATGGCTTGATGGTTTTTGCCACCGAAATCACATCGTTGGGATAGAAATAGAGTCCGGTTACGGCGTATTTCGACTCCGGATTGGCTGGCTTTTCCACAATTTTGGTGGCATTGCCTTCGCCGTCGAACGACACCACTCCAAATCGCTCCGGATCAACCACCGGGTAGGCAAAGAGCGTGCACTTATCCTCGGTGTAGGTGCGCTCTGCAGCTTGCATCAGCATTTTGGTGAAACTCTGTCCGTAGAAAATGTTGTCGCCCAACACTAAGCACACATTATCATCGCCAATAAATTCTTCGCCAATGATGAATGCTTGCGCCAGCCCATCAGGACTCGGCTGCTCGGCATAGCAGAATTTCACGCCAATATCTTCTCCATCTCCAAGAAGACGCTTAAATAAAGGTAAATCGTGAGGAGTGGAAATAATGAGGATTTCTCGGATGCCGGCAAGCATCAACACGGAAATAGGGTAATAAATCATCGGCTTGTCGTAGATGGGGACAAGTTGCTTGGAAATACCTTTTGTGATGGGGTATAAGCGAGTGCCGGAGCCTCCTGCAAGAACAATACCTTTCATAGTTGACACAAATTATTAGCGATTGTTGTACATTTGTTCGTAGTAATGTTGATAATCACCGCTCGTCACGCTTTCCACCCAATCTTGGTGGTCCAAATTCCATCTCACCGTCTTTTCAATACCTTCGGTGAATGGCGTTTCGGGATACCAACCCAGCTCGGTTGCAATTTTTGTGGGGTCGATGGCATAGCGCATGTCATGTCCCGGTCGGTCGGCAACGTAGGTGATTAAATCGTTGTTGATTCTACTCAAATCCACTTTCAAGAGTTTTTGATACTTTGGTTCATCTCTCATAATGCGAGCAATGATGGCGATAATGCGTTTCACGATTTCAATGTTGCTTTCTTCATTGAATCCGCCGATATTGTACACTTCGCCCACTCTGCCATGGCGGAGCACCATATCAATACCCTTGCAGTGGTCTTCCACATAGAGCCAATCGCGCACATTCAACCCCTTGCCATACACCGGAAGACTTTTCCCTTCGAGCACATTTTTAATCACTAATGGGATGAGTTTTTCCGGGAAGTGATAAGGACCGTAGTTGTTGCTACAGCGTGTGATGCAAATGGGCAAACCATAGGTTTCGTGATAAGCCATGGTGAGCATATCGGCGCTGGTTTTAGATGCAGAATAGGGAGAGCGAGGAGATAGGGGAGTGGTTTCGGTGAAAAAATGTTTACCGAAAGTCTGCAAATTTTCTCGACCGGAAATCACCTTTTTTACCTCAGCAGAAACGCTCAACGGTTGCGCCTCTTCAAAATCTTTACTCAAACTCCCATACACCTCGTCGGTGGAGATTTGAAGATATCTTGCACCGGGTTGGTAGCAATTGGTGCCATCGGCATCTTTGCCCACAAACCATGCCTCGCGTGCACATTGAAGCATGGTTTGAGTGCCGATAATATTGGTCTCGAGAAATAATTTGGGATTGGTGATGCTCCTATCCACATGACTTTCAGCAGCAAAATTTACCACAAAATCAATATGATGTGAATCGAAAATCGACTTAATGGCGGCATAATCAGTGATGTCGGCTTTCACAAAACTCACATTCGGAAGTTCAATTTCTTCTTTAATGGATGCCAAATTGCCGGCATAGGTGAGGGCATCCACAATGATAATATTCACATCATTCCCATGCTTTTTGAGAATATATTTCACGAAATTCGAGCCGATAAATCCGGCTGCACCCGTAACGAGATATGTTTTCATAAATTTTCTTTTATTTCTAACTTACAAAAATAATAAATTCTTTTGATTTTTAAGCCAAATTTTCAAGCTATTCTTTATAAGGTTTATTGGTTTTGTACGTTTTGTATGTTTGATGTAGCTTTGTGGGATTTTCGCAACCTTTGGGTTGGCCTTTCTCTGAACGGTGCAAAGTATTGCGCTCCTATTATATTAGGTTAGAAATTTCAAAGTAATCGATTTGCCCCATATAAGCGGGTGCTACAAGACCTCGATTTTTGACAATATTTACAAAAATAGGAGTTGAAAATCAGTGCATTACAAAATTGTGTTTAGCAATTATTTTTTGGGGGTGCTACACCCTCTCCCTACCGGTATGTCGATTTGCAGGGACTGCTTATAATGCTTGTTTACCATCATTAAATCATCTATCCCATTAATATTATTGAGCCTCAAAAGTTAAATTTTGAACTGAGGGACAGTCCCTTGTTCTAAAAATTTCCCTTGCGAAGATTTGTAGAATCCCGGTTTACCAAGTTTTGCACAAAATTTGCATGGCTGTCAAATTTTGTGTTTGGATGATAATTTTGTGGAATTGAATTTCTTCCGTTGAATTGAGATATAAATAAAGCAAGGGCGGCTTTTTTAAAGCCGCCCTTGTGTGAGCAATTTATGCTAAACCTATCAATTAGTCAGCGTTGAGGTTTACGCGCTTCATGTCGATTGCTGCGAGTTCCTTGTTGAAAGTCTTCAAGTAGTTTGCAACAGTCATTTTGTCTACGCCATCAGCGTCAACTTCTTGTTCCATGAGCACGTTTTCAGCGAAGAACTTGTTCAAACGGCCTTGTGCAATGTTCTTAATCATTTGTTCGGGCAAGTTTGCTTTTTTTGCTTCAGCAGTTTCTTCTTTAATTTTCTTAGCTTCAGCGAGTTGTTCCTCTGTCATATAACCTTTGCGAAGAGCCTCATCCATGTGTTCTTCGGTTTCGCAATAGTAAGCGTTGAAACCTGCTTTCTTCAAAGCCACGTCCACAGCTTTCTTCACTTGCTCAGCCTTGGTTTTTTCCACAGCGATGTTGTATTCTTCGTCGATTTTTTCTTGCGAGATTTGGTCGCGAGTAGCCACGATGGGATTCATAGAAGCCACTTGCATAGCAATGGTTTTTGCCACATCTTCAGCCACTTCATTGTTGAAAGCCACCACGGTAGAGAGCTTTTTGTTGAAGTGGTTGTAAGCCACGGTAGCTGCGCCTTCCACCACTGCATATTCGCCCATTTCCATTTTTTCGCCGGTCACACCTGAGAGTACCTTGATTTGGTCTTCTACAGTGGTTTCGTAGAGAGGAAGAGCGAGCACTTCGGCTGCGGTTTTCACGCGGGCTGCCATTGCTGCATCTAAAGTATCGTTAACGAGGTTGACAAACTTTTCGTTGTTGGCAACTGGTTCGGTTTCGCATTTGATAGAGATTACGGCTGCAAATTGGCCATCTGCCTTAGCCAGTGCACGACCTTCGGCTGCATCGCGGTCTGCACGCTTTGCGGCGATTGCTTGTCCACGCTTGCGAACGATTTCGATGGCTTTGTTGAGATCGCCTTCTGCTTCAACGAGGGCTTTCTTGCAGTCTACCATACCAGCGCTTGTGATTTTGCGCAACTTCTTGATATCTTCAATACTAACTGCCATAATAAGGAATTATGTAAATTTTTTAAAATTGTTTGTAATCAATTAATTATTCTTCGGTTGCTGCGGGTGCTTCAGCAGGAGCTGCGGGAGCTTCTTCTGCTACAGCTTTGCGACGCACGCGTTGGCGGCGGGGTTTAGCTTCGCCTTCAGTTTCTTCTTCAGCGTCTTTGTTGTCCACCTTTTCCACTTTGCGTTCTTCCAAACCTTCGTTAATTGCCTCGCAGAGCGTGGAGAGAATCAAGTCGATTGATTTGGAGGCGTCGTCGTTGGCAGGAATCATGAAGTCGATATCGTTGGGGTTGCTGTTGGTGTCCACGATGCCGAACACGGGGATGTTCAAGCGGTTGGCTTCAGCCACTGCGATATGTTCTTTCATTACGTCAACCACGAACACTGCTGATGGCAGACGGCTCAAGTCGGCGATAGAACCGAGGTTTTTTTCAAGTTTGGCGCGTTGACGTGTCACTTGAAGCTTTTCGCGTTTTGAGAGGTTGTCGAAGGTGCCATCTTTCATCATCTTGTCGATGGAAGCCATTTTCTTTACGGCCTTACGGATGGTGGGGAAGTTGGTGAGCATACCGCCCGGCCAGCGTTCAATCACGTAGGGCATACCCACAGAAGCAGCGCGATCTGCCACCACTTGCTTTGCTTGCTTTTTGGTGGCAACGAAGAGCACTTTTTTGCCCGACTTTGCAATGTTTTTCAAAGCGGCAGCAGCTTCTTCGAGCTTAGCTTGGGTTTTGTAAAGGTCAATGATGTGAATGCCATTGCGCTCCATAAAGATGTAGGGAGCCATAGCGGGGTTCCATTTGCGTTTCAGGTGACCAAAGTGGCAAGTAGCTTCAAGCAATTGGTCAAAACTTGGTGTTTGCATTTTGTTTTAAAATTTTTTGTTTACGTTCTACTTAAATCAATCTCATAGTAGCCTCCCTTACATTGAAGGGCGAGAGTCTATGAGATTTGGATACTAAACTCTCTTTTTTATTTGAAGAGATAGAATAGAGCAAATCGTAAATCGATAAAAAATAAATAATCGATTAACGCTTGCTGAATTGGAATCTCTTACGTGCTTTGGGTTGACCGGGTTTCTTACGTTCCACGGTGCGCGGGTCGCGAGTCATGAAGCCTTCTTTGCGGAGGGCAGGCTTGTCTTCGGGGTTGATTTTTACAAGAGCGCGAGCAATAGCCAAGCGGAGTGCTTCTGCTTGTCCTTTGTAGCCACCACCTTTAAGATTTACCTTGATACTGTATTTCTCTGCCACTTCGAGGGTGGTGAGAGGTTGCTTCACGATAAATTGAAGAATTGGAGATGGGAAATATTCTTCAAGAGCAATCTTGTTGATTGTAATTTCGCCTTTACCTTCGCTTTCGCTCACGAATACACGTGCTACAGCTGCTTTACGACGACCTACTGCATTAATTTGTTCCATACTTCCAATTGATTATTTGAGTTTGTTGATATCGATTACCTTGGGTTGTTGAGCTTCGTGCGGATGCTCTGAACCGTTATAAATGTGCACATTCTTCAAAATTTGCGCGCCAAGACGGTTCTTGGGGAGCATACCTTTAATCACGTGCAAGAAAAGAGGGTGCATACCCGGAGTCAAACCTTTGCGCTCGGATTTCTTTTGAAGAATTTCCGGAGTGGCATAGCGTTGACCACCTGGATAACCTGTGTAAGAAACATACACGTGTTCTTTCCACTTCTTTCCTGTCATCTTCACCTTGTCGGCATTGATGATAATCACATTATCGCCACAATCAACGTGGGGAGTATAGCTTGGTTTGTACTTGCCGCGCAAGATTTTTGCAACTTTTGCGCACAAGCGACCTAACACCTGGTCGGTAGCGTCAACCACTACCCATTCTTTTTCAACTTCTTCAGCCTTAACTGAATTTGTTTTGTAACTTAAAGTGTTCACTTTTATAATCCTGATTAATTTGTTAATTAAAAATTCATAGGCACAGGTTTGAACACGGCCAAATGCTCAGCCTTAACCAAAGAATAAATAAATTTCGGACATAATCGGACTGCAAAATTACAATTTTTAATCGAAATATCCAAAATCTTTCCCCTCCTATCTCCTTGCCAATGAGTATATCTGCCGATTGAAATAATTATTTAACTTTATTTAACTCTCAATATTCCGTCTCAGAGTCGAAAATTATCACAATCCCGTGCGTCCCCACGGTGGATTCTCCTATGCCAAATGGGCTGAAGCTAATTCAAAAATAATAGGCTACCGTTTGCAGTAGCCTATATATATAATGTGTAAATCGCAATGCGGTGAATTAAAGTTCGCAAGTTTAATTCTTTTGGAGTGAAGAAATCATTGCTCGGTTCGCTCTCCGCAAGTTAAGTCAATAGTTGCAGTCAAGCGTTGGGCAATTACCACAAACCTATTTATTCTCCTGCAAAAAACCTGCGTTATGGTTCGCGACCTTCCACAATGGCTTCAGTGTCTTTGGCAATCATATATTCCTCGTCGGTGGGGATTACTACCACTTTCACGCTGCTGTTTTCGGCGCTAATCACTTGTTCTTCGCCATTATTGGCTTGGTTCACTTCTTCGTCAACTTGAACGCCCATATAGCCCAACGAATGGCATACATTGGCGCGGATGCTGGCTTGGTGTTCGCCCACACCGCCCGTAAACACGATGATGTCTACACCATTCATTTCGGCTGTGAAAGCGCCCACGTATTTAATCACACGATTTTCATACATGTCGAGGGCGAGTTTTGCTCTTTCGTCGCCTTCTTCGGCTGCTGCATTAATTTCGCGCATATCGGGAGAAATGCCGGTCACGCCCGACACACCGCTCAGTTTGTTCACCACATCGAGCATACCTCTATAGTTCAGATTATGCTTTTCCATCAAGAAAAGTAGTGCTCCCGGGTCCACATCACCGCATCGAGTGCCCATCATCAATCCTTCGGTGGGTGTGAGCCCCATGGTGGTGTCGATGCTCTTGCCGTCTTTCACGGCGGTGATGCTACCGCCATTGCCAATGTGGCAAGTGATGATTTTTTTTCCTTCAGGTTTCACGCCCAAAAATTCGCACACGCGTTGGGTCACATACCGATGGCTGGTGCCGTGGAAGCCGTAGCGGCGCACGTGGTCGATGATGTAATATTTGTAGGGTAGGGCATACATGTAGGCTTTGGGCGGCATAGTTTGGTGGAATGCCGTGTCAAACACAGCCACTTGGGGCACGTTGGGAAGCACTTCGTTGATAGCTTCAATGCCTGCCATGTTCACGGGATTGTGAAGCGGAGCAATGCTGTAGCATTCTTTCACTTTAGCTATCACATCGTCGTCGATGAGCACGCTTTTGTTAAATTTTTCTCCACCATGCACCACGCGGTGACCCACTGCATCAATTTCGTTGAAATCGCGTATGCATCCGTATTGTTTGCCGGTAAGATTATCCAAAATCGACTTGATGGCGCCCACGTGGTCGCTGATGTCAAGGTCTTGCTGAATTTTCTTACCTTCGTATTTGAATTTGATGAACGCATCGGGTAAACCGATTTTTTCAATTCCGCCTTCTGCAAGAACTTCATTGGCTTTGATTTCAATGAGTTTATACTTCACTGAACTACTGCCACAATTCAATACTAAAATGTTCATATCAAGAAATTTATGATGATTATTCTCTATTTATTGCCTGATTGCTTGTGATAAGTAAGGTTTTGTAGATTTCATCGGCACTGCAGCCTCGAGATAGGTCGTTCACCGGTGCCGATAGCCCTTGCAAAATGGGCCCTACTGCTGTGGCTCCGCCCAAGCGTTGCACCAGTTTGTAGGCAATATTGCCCACTTCCAAATTGGGGAACACCATCACTGTGGCTTTTCCTGCCACGGGGCTACCGCTGGCTTTGAGTTGAGCCACCGATTCCACAATCGCGGCATCTGCTTGCAATTCGCCGTCAATCACAATGCTGGGATCCAGCAGTTTGGCTTTGGCGGTGGCGTTCACTATTTTGGTCACTTTTTCGTGCTTAGCACTGCCTTTGGTTGAGAAACTCAGCATCGCCACGATCGGCTTGATGCCTGCCAATTTCTCTGCCGTGCGAGCGGTGAGCACTGCCGTTTGAGCAAGTTCGTCTTCAGTGGGGTCGGGCATCACGGCACAGTCGGCAAACACTAGCATACCTTTTTCGCCATACTTTTTAGCACTTTCTTCGGGTAGAAGAATGATGAAAGCACCCGACACGCTGTTCACACCCGGAGCGGTTTTCAAAATTTGGAATGCCGGGCGTAGCACATCGCTGGTGGCGTGGATGGCGCCCGACACCATGCCATCAGCATCGCCTGCTTTCACGAGCAAGCATCCTAAATAAAGGGGGTCTTTGGCGATGGCTTGCGCTTGCTCCGGTGTGATGCCTTTGCTTTTGCGAAGCTCGTAAAAGAGTTGGGCATATTTTTCCACCACTTTGTTGTCGTTGTTGTCCACGAAAGTGGCGTTTCCAATATGTGGTAAGTTTAGTTCTTTGGCCTTAGCAAGAATTTCTTCTTTATTGCCAATCAGAATGATTTTACCGGTGCCTTCTGCGAGCATCATTTCTGCCGCTTTCATGTTGCGCTCTTCTGTACTTTCGGGGAGCACGAGCCGCTGGGGGGTAGTTATACCTTCTTGTTTTAATTTTTCAAATAATGGTTCCATTATATTATGGTATTTTTACATTGCAAATTTAATAATTAATTGCCACTTGGTGAAAAATTTCGCCAATGTTTTTTCTAATAAAAATTTTTCAATCTCCATTTTGTTTGGCGCATTCCAATGCCATCCGCCTCCTTTTCAGTCAAAAGTGTTGGTTTCGATAGTGATTCTATTTTGTTTCGTTTCGTCAATTAATTTGAGCAAAATAGAAAATTTTAGCGCGCATTTCGAAATTATGGTCCAATAATTTGCTTTTCACACATTTTTTTATTTATTTTGGAAAATCTAACATGATTGCCCGTTATGCCAAGAATTAAGTTTGTTTTAGAATACGATTTTCAGAAAGTTCCCATCTCGCTTTTGTGGCAATTTATTTCCACAAATTCCGGATTGGAAAGATGGTATGCCGATGAGGTGTTGAACCATGGAAAGGATTACACTATTGTGTGGAACGATGAACCCCAAGAAGCTAAGCTCCTTGCATCGCGCCAAGACTCCTATATGCGTTTTCATTGGAAAAACGATGGCGATGAACCCACTTTTTTCGAAATGCGAATCCTCGTGTCGGAACTCACTCATGGTCGCACTTTGCAAATCACCGATTTTGCCGCAGATGAGGCTGAAGTGGAAGAATTTACCGACCTGTGGAACCATTCGGTGGACCAACTCAAACGCAATTTGGGTATATAATTCGCCTCGCTGTGCAAGGCCGTGCCTTCTGTTTTTTTGAGGTTTTTTCGCGTGTCAGCGAAATTATTACTAAATTTGCAGTCAATTTCTAAATTGATACAATCTTTCTATGCTTGGAATAAAGAGACTAAATACGTTTATGTTACAGAGCTTTTTGCCCCAGTTCTGTATGACGTTTTTTATTGTGCTCTTTATTCTGCTGATGCAGTTCTTGTTCCGGTATATCAACGATTTAGTGGGCCGTGGGCTTGAACTTCAAGTACTCGGTGAACTGTTTTTCTACGCTGCACTTTCTTTTGTGCCGATGGCTTTGCCGTTGGCAATCTTGCTTGCCTCGCTCATGACTTTTGGCAATTTGGGCGAACATGTGGAACTCACAGCTCTCAAATCGGCGGGCATTTCATTAGTGAGGGTAATGAAATCTCTCATTGTGTTTATCGTGATGGTGGCGATTGGCGCGTTTTTCTTTCAAAACGATGTGCTGCCACAAACACAAGTGAAAATGTACACCCTACTTTTTTCGGCGCGCCAAACTTCCCTCTCGCTCGAAATCTCAAAAGGTACGATTAATAGCCAAATCCCGGGCTACAATGTGTATGTGAAGGACAAAAATCCACAAACCGGTATGCTCTACGATGTAATTATCTATGGTGTTGATCAGCCTGCTTCTTATCCTCGCATCGTTACCGCCGACTCGGGTTCGCTGAGCACCACCAAAGACGAAAAACACATTTTGCTAAAACTCTATCGCGGCAATTGGTATGAAGATATCAAACAGGGCAATGGCAGTTTCGGGAAGGAAATGTATCGCAGGGAAGCTTTTCACGATAAAGAAATTATGATTCCCTACGATGCCACATTTAAGCGTATGGACGACAACAATATGAAGTCGCAATACATTGGCAAAAACATGACGGAGCTGTTGCATACCATCGATTCTGTGCAGCAAAAAGTGGATTCCGTGGGTGTGGCAATTGCTAATCAATTGAAAACAGAACCTATGTGTGGTGTTCAAAATTATCAACTCTCGTATAACGATGCCGAACCGAAGCTCGAAGCGATCAGAGATGTGGATATGTCCACGCCACTCAATTTTGATTCTATCTATGATGCCATGTCCACCCAAGAACGCTTAATTGTGGTGAATCAAGCCATCAATACTGCCACTTCCACCGTTCAAAACGCGGAATTTCGCTCCTATCAAGTGAATGAAGACAATATCCAAATTCGCCGTCACGGCATTGAATTGCACAAAAAATTCACACTCTCGCTCGCATGCCTCATTTTCTTCTTTATCGGGGCTCCCCTCGGAGCGATTATCCGAAAGGGCGGACTCGGTGTGCCTATCGTGATTTCTATCATCTTGTTTGTGATTTACTACATTATCGACAACACCGGCTACAAAATGGCGCGCGATGGATATTGGGATGTGTGGCAAGGCGTATGGCTCAGTTCGGCTGTCTTGCTACCGGTGGGCGTGTTCTTTACTTATAAAGCGGTCAACGATTCGTCGGTCTTCGACCTTGATTCTTATCTCATACTTTTCAAAAAACTCAGAGGCGGAGAGCATACTCGCCACCTCGAAAAGAAAGAACTCGTGGTTGAAAATGTGGAAGACGATGTGGTGATACAAAAAATGAATGACTTGATTGCTCTTTCTTCCTACACTCTCGCTTTCTTTAAGCAAAAACGCACCTATTCACAATTCTTTAAGGGTGAGCCATATCTCCCAAAACTCCAAGCTATGAGCCACACCCTCGAAGCTGACATCAATTATTTGAGCAATTCTATGAACCAACTATTGCTCAATAAAGCTATGGACTTCCCTTATATCTCTATTTCATGGGTCTACAAAGTAATGACCAATGAAAAAATAGCCAAAATACTCTATTATGCACTGCCCATAGGTGCGCTGATGTATGCCTATTCCATCTTAAATCGTAAAAAGGTGTTAGCCGAACTTGAAAAAATAAACAAAGTGGCGCAGCACATCATCGATATTGTCAACGGAGTAGACGACAACCACCAATCCCACTAACCCCACATTCAACGAACACGATCATCTCCTACAAGCACCCTTTTTGGGCTTGCTCTACCTCCCCACATCCACTACCTTAGCAAAAAAAATCCCATGAAAACAAACAATACCCCAAAAATCAATTCACACAAAGCAAGCAAAATCCCCAATCCGCTACACCCATTTCCCCCTGCTCAAAGCACCCCAAGTACCCCGGGTGTTTCAGGTGTTTCAGGTGTTTCAAGTGTTTCAAGTTCGCTTTTGGACCAAAAAAATCGCCTGTTTTTGGTCCAAATCGGAACAAAAACGGTGTTTCAAGTGTTCCAATCATTCCAAATCCGGAGCCAAATTCCACCCACAGGTAGGGACATGCCTCAGTCATGTAATGGAAGCCCCTCCCCAAAAACACCACACATTAATATATATAGCAAAGGAGCCACCATCAGTCCCAAGCAAATAGGCAAGCGCCAGCGAGCCCACCCGAGCCCACCCGAGCCCACCCCGAGCGAATTCTCCCCATCCACTATAGCTACTATAGCTACTATATCTACTATAGCTACTATAGCCTATAATTTTTAATAAAAATTTTTCCTCCTGTCTTTCAGCCACTTATTGCCTTCTTTGCAAAAAAGATGTAAAAAAGTTT
>SAMEA3663025__coassemble_368_pt1 | contig 39249 bp, 25 predicted proteins | sample SAMEA3663025__metabat2_low_PE_039 | metagenome-assembled genome bin SAMEA3663025 (sample SAMEA3663025) | pig gut metagenome | biome: pig gut; feature: pig-associated habitat; material: faeces | place: France | collected 2012
GTCGTTCCAACCTAAATTTTTATGATATTATTGCATAGCTGAATAGTTACCACAAACTCATAGGGTCATCCCTCCGCCATATAATGCCTGCGACAAACACACAAAAAGGCAATTCACCCACTTGTCTACGAACACGATAGTGTCCTGTTTGCAATAGCCGCAGTTTTTTTCGGCGAAGCCGGCTTTTTTATTCATTTCCATCCCACATACCACTAACCCTCACATTCCCGATTTGTGAAAATTTGTTGGATTCGTGGTCAGAAATCACCTTTCAAATTTGTGGTAAATCACAGCCCCGTAACCGAACAATCAATTTATCCCAATTTAGCGTTCTCTTTTGCAATTTCCTAATAATTGTTTATTTTTGCAGTGTGATTTTTCGCATTGTGAATTTATGATGGTGTTGAGATTTTTTATTTTGATGAGTTTGGTGTGTGGGTCGTGGCTTTTTTGCGGGGCGCAAGAGGCAACCGATAGTGTGCCCATCGACACGGTGTATGTGTACCATAGCTGGGAGTCGATACTCACGCATCAGCCCGATGCTGCATATTCCGGTCCGATAGTATATCATAATAATGAATTGGAAATTAGAGTGCTTGCGCCGGATGCTCACACCGATTCCATTATCAATGTGAACAGCGTGGCGGTGTGTGTGGGCGATACGCTTTGGATGCTCAACACGGCTTACCTCTACCAAAATTTTGATGTAAAATTTGATTGGTTCAACCACTTTATCCCCCTTTATTTCACCGACAAAATCGCTTTTGTGAAATTTTGGAACCAATACCCCGACGACTATTACATACGCCCTATGCCGTACAACCAATTTGAGCGCGTGTGGCTATACGACTGCAAAGCCTCGTTTTATTTGCTGGATTTTGTTGACCGGCGTGTGTTGCAACTCAATCAAAAAGTGCTCTCCTCGCTATTGCTGCGCTACCCCGATTTGCATCGACGATACACAGGAATGAAAAAAAATAAAGACCCCGAAGTGGTTGATTATTTCTTTTTGAAATACATCGACCGCTTGAAAACCGACGACGAAGCCCTAACCCTCTTAGAACAAATATGCACGCCATGACAACGGAAGAAATGATTAGAAACACTCGCAAGCAATTTTTTGCTTATCGCAATGGCATCGTGGCTGACGCCTTGCGCAAAAACGGCGACCCTCACACGATGATTATGGGTTGTCAACTCACCGATATTGCCGCCATAGCGCAAACCCTTTCGCCATCAAAAGCGGTGGCAGAGACTTTTTGGGCGGACACCAAGCATCGCGAGTGTCGCATGATAGCACCAATGCTCTACCCCATCGACGAAATGACCGAGCCATGCGCTATGCAATGGGCACAGGCGGTGGAGTGTGAGGAAGTAGCGGATGTGCTCTGCCATCGCTTGCTCCGCAAATTGCCCTTTGCACAACGAGTGGCAGAAGCCCTGCTTGGCAGCACATCCCCAATGGAGAAATACACCGGTGCAAGGCTTCTTCTGAATCTGCTTATTATCAACAAGGTGGATAAATCCGACGCATTAAAATCGCGCTTACAAGCCGAATATGCTACCGCCACTGCACGGCTCCGCCCAATCCTATCCGCCATCTTGGAAGAATTTTGATATTGGCGGATGATGTGTTACGAATTCAACGAATTCAGCAAATAATTTTGGTGTGAATTAAATCATGCGTATGATTTAAACCCCAAAAATCACACGTAAGGGTTGAAATTCTTCTCTTTGTGGACTGTGGTGGCGGGTCCGTGGCCCGAGTGAAGGATAGTGTTGGCGGGAAGGGTGTAGATTTTGGTGCGGATGCTTTCGGAGAGCGTGTCAAAATCGCCCCCGGGCAAATCTGTTCTGCCCACACTGCCATTAAAAATGGTGTCGCCCACAAAAGCAATGCCATCTTGCGGAATATAAAACACGAGTCCACCCTTAGTGTGCCCCGGCGTGGCAATCACCTGAATAGTGGTTTCGCCCAAAGTGAGCACATCGCCCTCGGAGAGCGGAGTGTCAATTTTGAATGTGTCGGGGCGAATGGGAAGATGAAATAGTTGGGCTTGCTCCTTCATCGATGATGCGTACATTTGGTCGGCGGTAGAGCCGCAAATAGGAGCGCCATATTTGTCGGCAGCCCACTTGGCGGCGCAAGCGTGGTCGATGTGGGCGTGTGTGAGCAGGACGTATTTCACGTGCAACCCCTCTTGGCTTACCATCTCTTCCAACTGTGAAAATTCGCCTGCTTCCATCATGCCGGGGTCGATGATAGCGGCTTCGCGGGAGCTTTCGTCGAAAAGGATAAATATGTTTTCGCCAAACAATTTGGTGGAAAAATTCAAGAATTTCATTTTGCAGAAAGTTATAGGGGTAAATACACGATTTTCTTGGTCTCAAAGAAAGGCTCCTTAAAGTGATGCTTTAATTCATCGATGAGCACGTCGTGGCTGTATTTCTTCACTTCTTGGCTCAAATCACCGCCTTTTAGGCAAATCAAGCCATTGGGGATGGCATTGGCGTGGTTGTCGGAAATGAGGCGGCGCACTAAAGGAACGATGTCGCCCAGGTCCATCACTGCCCTACTCACCACAAAATCGAATTTGCCCTTCACCTCTTTCACGTCGCCGTGCTGAATGGTTACATTGGTAAGCCCGGCATGCGAAGCCACATCCTGTGCTACCTTCAACTTTTTCCCGATGCGGTCCACCAAATGGAATTGCACTTCAGGAAAATATGCCGCCAAAGGAATGGCAGGAAATCCGCCTCCCGTGCCCAAATCGAGCACCTTAGTGCCCGGCACAAACCGAATGAATTTCACGATTGAAAGCGAGTGAAGCAGATGGTTCACCTCCAAATTAACAATGTCTTTGCGTGAAATCACATTGATTTTCTCATTCCATTGCGGATACAACTCCTCCATTATGAGAAATTGACGGCGCTGCGCATCGGTCAGTTCGGGAAAATATTTCAAGATGGTGTCCATGATTGCATTACATCAATTGATTAATCACAGAAGATTCTTTCACGAATGGCTTCAAATCGGCGTAAGGAACAGTGATAGTGGGTTCAACCTTGGCATCGGCGGTTAATTCTTGCGGCTTGTAGCTCCACACCAGCCCCTCGGCAGAAAAATAGAAATTGGAAGTGACGGAAACATTGAAAATGTCGAAATAGCCAAGCATACTCAATTCTTCGGGCGAGGTTACCTTGTTTTGCTCCATCAGTTTGTTTTGCAACAATTGTGCCATATCGGCAAGCGCCTGGTCGCTAAATTCACCCACATCCACCGGAGCGCACTTTTGCAAATCATAGTTAAAATACGAGTGAACGGTAGAGGCCACTCCATCTTTGGAAATTATTTCTTCGAAACACATCGACAAGATGCCATTGTCATTATACACCGGGCTCACCTTGATTTTGATTTCAATGTTAGAAACCGGTAATGGTTCGTCTTCTTCAGCGGCATCGGCAGCGTTTGCTGCATTGTTGGATAATCGGCTTTTCAAAATTTGCTTCAGCGCCTGTGTTTGTTGCAAGCTATCGCCCCCTTCGAAGAGTGTGGCGGTAATGAGTTTTTGCAGTTTGGCGTCCAGTGGTTTTCCTTCATAAGTGTCGGGGATTGAAAATGAGGCATCAATTTTGATTTGGCAGGTTTCGCCGTTGCTACGTTTAAACGACGACGTGTCTGCCATGGTGGTGGCTTTAAAAGTTACCTGTTGGGTGGATGCTTCTTTGCTTTTTCCGCAAGCGGTAACGATAGCCAAAAGGCAGATGCAGCACAGAAGCAAAGGCAAAGTGATACGTTTCATATTTGTTGGGTTTGTGTTTTTAGATGATAAAGTTAAGCAAAATTTACCAATTATTTCCGGAGAACCGCTACAAATTTCAAGAAAAATGATTCAAAAGCGGCATTTTGAGGAGAAAGGCACAAAAAAAAGCGCCGGGAGAAAACCTCGGCGCTTTGTGAAAATCTTTTTTGAAGCGGAAAATTATGCTTCTGCGGGTGCTTCAGCAGCTTCCTCTGCAGGTGCAGCAGCTTCTGCAGCAGCTTCTGCTTCGGCAGCAGCCTTAGCGGCAGCGATTTCTGCTTTCTTTTTAGCCACAGCTTCAGCCTTAGCTTCATTCTTCTTAGCTTCCTCTTCAAGACGCTTCTTTTGAGCTTCTTTCTTAGCCACTTCGTTGGAATTCTTCTTGGCTTCGATAGCTGCAGTTTTTTGAGCTTTCCAAGCCTCGAAACGCTTTTGAGCTTCAGCTTCGTCGAAAGCGCCCTTCTTCACACCACCTTGGAGGTGCTTCATAAGCATTACGCCTTCGTGAGAAAGAATGTTACGAACTGTGTCGGTAGGAATTGCGCCGCAATTCACCCAATAAAGTGCTCTTTCGAAATTTAAACTTATTGTAGCAGGATTAGTATTAGGGTTATAAGAACCAATCCTTTCAATAAATCTACCATCTCGTGGTGCCCTGCTATCGGCTACGACAATTGGATAAAACGCATAGTCTTTGTGACCGTGGCGTTGTAATCTGATTTTAGTTGCCATAAAAAAGTTAAAAATTAAGTTTAAATTGTTATGTATCACAAAAAATGAAAGCGATTATCCGAGAAGGATGATCCACTCTCATTTAGTTGTCCTGGAAGGATTCGAACCCTCACAAACGGAACCAGAATCCGGTGTGCTACCGTTACACCACAGGACATTTTTCTTTTTGCGTTGCAAAGGTAATACATTTTTTTGAATTGGCAAACGCAAAAGTTTCTTTTTTATTCAATTTCGCGCTGTGCTTTCGTGCAAAGGATGTGACACAGTGCTTTGTGGATGCATTAAGCGTCTTTATATTTGGGTGCCAATGCGCTTTGAATGACTTGGTAACTGCTATCTGCCAATTCTTTTAAATCGTGGCCATTTGCTGCCGGTGGAATGGGTTTGTGGATGGTGATGTGGATGGTGCCCGGGGTGACATTGAAGGTGGACCTTGGCATCACGTCGTAGCTTCCGCTAATGGTGATGGGCACCACGGGAAGGTTGAAATCCAAAGCGAGTTTGAATGCACCTTTTTTAAACGCGCCCATTTTCCCGGTGTCGGTACGTCGGCCCTCAGGAAACACACACACAGAAAGTCCTTTGTTGAGAATTTTCTTGGCATCTTCCATGGTTTTCTTAATTCCTTGTGCGCTGTGGGTGTCGACGAGGATTTGCCCGGTGAGCATACAAGCCGTGCCCACGAAAGGAATGTTGGTCAATGCTTTGCGCATCATCCAGCAGAAAGGATGACCCAAGAAACCCATCAGAGAGAAAATGTCGAACACCCCTTGGTGATTTGCCACAAACACGTAGGATGTGCGTTTGTCGATGTTTTCGTGGCCTTCCACTTTCACTTTCACGAAAAGCAGAAAGCAAAAAATCTTGCCCCAAAGGATGTTGCAATGATAGCCCGCCCATGCCCTATTGAAAATGCTCATCAGCATCGTGAACAGTGCAAAAAAGATGGTGATGACCAACACAATTGGAGCAGCGATAAGCCATTGATATATACGAAATAAATAATTCATAACAAATAAAAAACTCATTCAGAAAAAGTGATTCCCACAAATCATAAACATTCTGAATGCAAATTTAATCAAAAATCGCGACAATAAAGAATATTGTCACGATTTTTCGCTTTAGGAGCCATCACCTATAGCTACTATAGCAAACGGCTGAAAACTTATTTTGCTTCAGCGTTGGGAGCGATGAGCTTATAGCCTTTGCCGTGGATATTGATGATTTCGATCGAAGGGTCGGCTTTCAAGTGCTTACGCAATTTGGTGATATACACGTCCATAGAGCGAGCGTTGAAATAGTTGTCGTCGATCCAAATGGTTTTGAGCGCAAAGTTGCGTTCCAAAATTTCATTCACGTGGGCGCAGAGCAAGCTGAGCAATTCGCTTTCCTTGGTGGTGAGTTTTTCGGGCTTATCGTCGGCAATGAGCACTTGTTTTTGGGTATCGAAAGTGAATTTACCAATCTTATACATGGTCACTTCTTTGCCCTTTTTACCCTTCACGCGTCGCAAAATAGCTTCAATGCGCATCACCAATTCCTCCATGCTGAATGGTTTGGTGATATAGTCGTCGGCACCGATTTTAAATCCTTCCAGAATGTCTTCTTTCAAGGTTTTGGCAGTAAGGAAAATGATAGGCACCTCGCTATTGACGGTGCGCACTTCTTGAGCCAATTGGAAGCCGTCTTTTTTCGGCATCATAATGTCGAATACACAAATGTCGTATTTCCCTTTCAAAAAAGCTTTGTAGCCACTTTCGCCATCTGCATACAAATCGGCATTGAAGCCCTTTGCTTGCAAATATTCTCTGGTGAGCATGCCAAGATTTTCATCGTCTTCGCACAGCAGAATTCTTAATTTTTCGTCCATAATGTCAATTATTTATAAAGTGGTAATGTAATAATAAATGTCGTGCCTTTATTTAATTCGCTTTCGGCTTTGATGGAGCCTTTAAAGAGGGCAATCATTTTGCTCACGTAGGCGAGCCCCAATCCAAAGCCTTTCACATCGTGGCGATTTCCGGTGTGAACGCGGTAGAATTTTTCAAATATTTTTTTCAAATCTTCCTTCTTCATGCCAATGCCGTTGTCGCTGATGCGAATCTCGAATTTTTCGCCGGGGAGGTTGCGTGTGGTGATTTGCAATTCGGGTTCCACATCTTCGCGGCGGTATTTGATGGCATTGTCGAGCAGATTGAAAATCACATTAGTGAAGTGCATTTCATCCACATTGATAATGGAGTCTTCGGCAGAGAAGTCGGCAGTGATATGGCCGCCGAATTTTTCCGCTTTTATTCGGTAGGTGCTCACCACATTGTCGATAATGGCGTGGGCATCCACGTCTTTGAGGCGTATGGTGGCTTTGTTGCGGTCGAAAAGCGACATTTGCAGCACCTTCTCCACTTGGAAGCGCAAGCGTTTGGTTTCGTCGGATATCACTTGCGACACATGCTTAAGCATGGTGGGGCTTTTCAGCACGGTTTCGTCGTTGAGCATCTGCCCTGCCAGCGAAATAGTGGAGATGGGGGTTTTGAATTCGTGCGTCATATTGTTGATAAAGTCGGTTTTGATTTCGCTCAATTTCTTCTGACGGAATATCACCACGATGGTGTAGATGAAAGTAAACATCAGAATAAAAGTGAACACAAACGACGGTATCATAAATTTAATCGACGCATAAATGTAGTCGGACTGCGTGGGGAAATACACCTTAAGGATATTTCGTTTGGCTTCAGGATCTTTGGGGAATAGAGCCGTGGTGAAGAGTTTGGGCACTTCTTCAGAGGCATCGTAGCCTGCAGAGTGGTACACGATTCCTTGTTGCGGACTTTGGAGTGCAAATTCGAAAGGCACCTCCAGTCCGTTGCTTTCCAATTCTTTTTTCAGGTAGCTATTCACCTTGGCAGAGTCGGCGCGTTCGGTGATGGGGCGATCGCTGGCTTGATTGAGGATTGAAAGAATCACTTCGTTGAGAATTCCTTTTTGATAAAGGTACTGTCCCTTGAGCACGGCTTGACGATTTTCGTACTGTCCGATAAATCCGAATTCGTTTTTCCCGATTTCCGGTTTGGCTTTCGACTGCTTGTCGCTCAATTGGTTGTTTGAACTGATAGGGTCGGTGATTTCCGACGGCAGGCGGTCGCTGTGCTCAAATTGGTAGCGCTCGGCTTCGTCTAAATCTTGCTCCAAATAGTATCGGGTTTCGTCTTGCTCCAGCGCATCGCTCACGGCGTAAAGGCTCCGCTTCACCGTTTCGGAAAACTGCTCATTGCGCATGCGCACCATGTCTTCCATATACATGATTTGCACCGACAAGAGTCCCAAAATGGTGGCAGCCATCACGATAGTAAGCAGCCAAATGGTAGACTTTTTCATTTTTTATCAACTATTTAATGATGTGGAAACGCTATATGAGCACTATTTGTGACCGATATCACGCCTCGCTTTTAACATTATGCGTCAAAATTAACAATTAAATGTGAAATACAAAAATTTTTTCCAATAAATTTTTAAAAAAAATTTTCATTTCCTTTTAACAGATAGGTAGGGTTGCAAGTCAACAGGTCAATAGGTCGACTATCCATTCTTATTCACGGCTCTTTCATTTAAAAACACAACCGGCGATCCGATTTGATGAGGGTCGCCGGTTTTTGTATCTGTCCATTTCGGAGCAAGTATTACCCAACAAGAAAAGTTGGAATATTCGATGAAATTACATGCTTAAGTGGGTACTTTTATTGTGCCGAATCGTCGCTTTCTTCATCAAGCCTGTTTTCCCATATATATTTCCTTGTTTCTTTTACCAATATCCCACATTTACCCAAGACAGAAATTCATACATAAGCCAATGTAGTTATAATTAGGTAACTGAATAACGATATCCAAAAGAAAAGTCTATGTGGTGAAGTAGAGTTGAACCTACAAAGAGCTCTTCTTCTAATGCAAATATGATTTACTCCACATCAATAATTTTTTGTGAGCGGAGAATAGTCGCGAGAGTAGCGCAGCATTTGTTGGACATAGCCTTCTTTGTAGCTGATGGTCACATCGATGATATTGCCCTTTTTGTCTTTTTTGAGGGTGTAGATGGGGTTTACGAAGCCCTTGTAGGGAGCGATGTCGAGTTGGGCATATCGGTCAAGCATCTCTTGATGGATGGTTTGGTCCACCTTCACGCCATAGTTTTCCACCAAATCGCGTCCGGCATTGAAATCGCCTTCGCTCTTGATGCGCTGCACCTCGGCAAGGAGTTCGCCAAAGAGGGTGCGCAATTTTTGGTAGTCGTTGATTTTCACATAGGTTTTGCCATCTCGCTTCACATATTCAATCACATTGTCGGCTTTTCCCTTTTGGTAGCACCATTCGCAAATGATTTTGCGATTGCGCATGTGTGCTTCCTCGATGTCTTTTCCCGGCTCGATGCGAGTGAGTTGAGTGAGCAAGCCATTCATAATGTACTTGTAATATTCCGCCTTATAGGTGTCGGGGTGCTTAAAAATGCCCAATTCCAAGAGCTTCGGGTCAGCCATGTGGTAGAGTGCAAAGAGGTCGGCACGGGTTTCTTCAAGGGTAGAGCGATAATTTTTGAGCAAGTCCACATCCACTCCCGGAAGCATTTTGCCCGAACCATGGCCCAAACATTCGTGTAAATCAGTGTGTAATTTATCGGCAAGTGCAAGATAGTTTTTCATCAAATCCACTTCCACGTTGCTGTAGGCAAACTCATCGTTGAAACCGTTGCCGGCAGCCGATTGGTCGTAGGCATCGGTAATGTTTTCAATCGTTACCGACTTAGAGCCATATTGTGAGCGAATCCAGTTGCTATTGGGCAAATTGATACCGATAGGCGTGGAAGGATAGCTGTCGCCGGCAAGGATGGCTGCCGTGATAACCTTAGCGCTCACGCCCTTCACATTCTCTTTTTTGAAACGCGAGTCGGTGGGCGACACATCTTCAAAATATTGCGCATTTTGGCTAATGATTTCGGTGCGCTCCGACGCAGCTTTGTTGCGGAAATTCACCAAAGCCTCCCACGATCCGGTCATCGACAGCGGGTCGCCGTAGGTTTCGATGAAGCCGTTGATAAAGTCCACATCGCTCTTGGTTTCTTGCGCCCAAAGGATAGAATACTCATCGAAAGTGCGAAGCGAACCGGTTTCGTAGTATTCAATCAATTTTTGGATATAGGCTCGTTGTTGGTCGTTTTCGGCATATTTGGCAGCTTCTTTCAGGTTGGCTACAATTTTTTTGATAGCGTCGGAATACAAACCGCCCACTTTGTAAACCTTTTCCACCACCTTGCCGTTTTCCTTCACCACTTTCGCGTTCAATCCGTAAGACACCGGCGTAGGGTCGTTGGCATCTTTAATCGAATTGTAGTAGGCTTCCACCTCCTTTTGTGTCACGCCCTCGTAGAGATTGTTGGCAGAAGTAGTAATCAAATCTTGTCCTGCAGCCAGGTTCACCCCTTTCGCCATAAAATTTTTATCAAAAATCACCTTATTCATGATTTTGATAAACGACGATTTGGTTTGTCCCTTCAGTAAAGGCAATTTTGATTTCGGAATAGCCTTCAATCGTTGATTAAAGAATTTTTGTGAAAATTCGGGAGTGAATTTATCTTTCGAATAGTGATGGTGAATGCCATTGGCAAACCACACCTGCTTCAAGTATTTTTCCAGGGCTTTAAAATTGGCTGATTTTTTGTTGCCCTTGTACGTGGTGTAAATCACCTCCAAAGTTTTGCGCACCTGCAAATTGTATTTGCCATTTTGGTCGGTGAGGATGTCACGACCTTGCAGAGCTGCCTCTGTGAGATAATACACCAATTTTTTTTGCGACAGCGAGAGTTGCTCAAATCCCGGCACCTCGTAGCGAAGCACCTGAATATCGGCAAAGCGATCCACATTGTAGTCGAATGTTTTGGTTTGTGCCATAGTCAATGTTGAAGCCAATGCCACCATCGTGGCAGCGAAAAGGATTTTCTTCATAATGTATTGTATTAAAATAATGTCATAAAAAGTTAGAATTAGCCGTTAGCTCCAAAGCAGATTGAAAAAGCAGAAAATTTCTAATTTTCAATTATTCTACATATAGCACCAAGCCCTTCAAGTATTCACCTTCGGGGTGATAGATATTGATGGGATGGTCGGCGGGCTGGGTGAGTTGGTGTAGGATTCTCACCTTGCGTTTCGACATAGCTGCCGCGCTGAACACTGCTAGTCGGAATTGTTCCTTATTCACGGCTTGCGAGCACGAGAAGGTAAACAAAATGCCACCCGGCTCAATCTTTTCGAATGCCTTGGCATTGAGTTTGCGGTAGCCGATAAGCGCATTTCGCAGCGCACTTTTGTGCTTGGCAAAAGCCGGAGGGTCGAGAATGATGAGATTGTAGGAAGTGGTCATCTCGTCGAGATACTTGAAAGCATCCACGGCAAACGATTGATGGCGCTCACAATCGGGGAAATTCAATTCCACATTGGCGTCAGTGAGCGAAATAGCTTTTGCCGAACTATCCACCGAGTGCACCAATTCCGCACCACCGCGCAACGCATAGAAAGAGAAGCCACCGGTGTAGCAAAACATATTGAGCACTCTCCTATCCTTGGCATAATGCTCAAGCAGAGCTCGATTCTCGCGTTGGTCGACAAAGAAGCCCGTTTTTTGTCCCTTCAGCCAATCCACATGAAACTTCAACCCGTTTTCCATTGCCACATCGGAGTCGAAAGCCCCCTTAATGTAGGTGTTCTGGGGGTCGAGTTGTGCCTTGTAGGGCAAAGTGGTTTCGCTTTTGTAATACACATTTTTCACCACACCGTCGGGCAATTGGGTAAGCGCATCCGCGATGAGATGGCGAGCGAAGTGCATGCCCGGAGAATGGGCTTGCATCACGGCTGTAGTGCCATAAATGTCGATTACCAAGCCGGGCAAAAAGTCGCCTTCACCATGCACCAATCTGAAAGCATTGTTATCAGGTCGGAGCAATCCAAGTGCTTGCCTCATCTTGTAGGCTTCGCAGAGTCGGCGAAGGAAAAAGTTGGCATCGATTTCCGTGTCGTCGAAGGAAAGAATACGCACGGCAATGCTCCCTATTTGGAAATGGCCGTTACCAATAAGGTTGCCCTCATGGTCGTAAACCGTAACCAAATCACCTTCTTCCACCTTATCCATCCGAGCTATAGCGCCGGAAAACACCCACGGATGAAAACGCTTGAGCGACTCTTCTTTGCCGCGCTTCAGTATTATACGTTTGTAAATCATGGACTATTTGATAAAGAATCGGTAAATATCGTTGGCATTCGCAAAGAGCAGGAGTCCGATAAGGAACACCATGCCGGCAGTTTGTGCCCATTCCATAAACTTTTCGCTTGGTTTGCGACGCGTAATCATTTCGTAGAGCAAGAAAAGCACGTGACCGCCATCGAGCGCCGGAATGGGAAGAATATTCATAAATGCAAGAATAATGGAGAGGAAAGCTGTGATGCTCCAAAATGCATACCAGTTCCAGGTGTCGGGAAAAATGTGCCCGATAGAGCCAAAGCCACCCAAATTTTTTGCGCCTTCTTTTGAAAACACGGTAGAGAAAGCTTTCACATAACTCACCAATTGGTTGCACCCCAATGCTATGCCTCGTGGAATGGATTCAAATATGGAATAATTGTGGGTTTCGGTTTTGAATATTTCAGAGAAATCGCCATTCACTTCAAAACCGAGTTTGCCTGCATCGTCGATGGGAGCTTGCACCGTTAGGGTGGCACCGTTGCGAATCAATTGCAACGGCACGGTTTTGTTTTTGTTTCTTCCTAACTGCTCGGTGAATTGCTTAAAAGAAGGTGTGGGCACACCATTCACAGCCACCAATTTATCGCCTTGTTTCAGTCCGGCTTTTTCGGCGCCTGTTCCGGGCATGGTGGCTTTCACAATGGTAGGCACATTACAGCTCATAAAAGGTTCTCCATTTTCGATATCGTTATTCACCTTAAGGATGAATTGATCAGGAATGGAAATCCTCACTGTATCTTTCTTGTTTCGAAGTACTTTCACTTCTTTTGCCATGGCAATTTTTAGCTCATCGGCATTGAAATAGCGCACTTGTTCGCCATCGGCAGAAAGAGGAATATCGTTGTCGAGAAATCCTACTTGGTGTGCGGTTTCGCTATAGGTGATGCCCTCGGTGGCGCTGCTGAAAGGTAGAAATTCTTCACCCCAATACCACACAATGCCGGCGTAGATGATGATGGCAAGAATGAAATTATTGAGCACGCCTCCAATCATCACAAACAGGCGTTGCCAAGCCGGTTTGCTACGAAATTCCCAAGGCTTTTCGGGTTGTGCCATTTGCTCTTTGTCCATTGATTCGTCGATCATACCGGCAATTTTGCAATAACCGCCCAGCGGGCACCATCCTATTCCGTATTCGGTGTCTTTCCAAGAGGCTTTTGCGTTGTCATCTTCAGGCACGTCGATGCCTTTTGATGAATATGCCGCGCCTTTGTCGGTGCGCAACACCGACACCTTTTTCGATTTCGGATGCCAAGCCAGCAAGGTAACCCAAGGATTAAAGAATAGGTAGAATTTCTCCACTTTTATGCCAAAAATTCGGGCAAACATATAATGTCCGAACTCATGGATGAGAACCAACAGTCCGAGTGATAAAATCAATTCAAATGCTTTTAACCAAAAAGTGCTCATTGTTTGTCGTGTTGTAGATTTCTTACTTAATTAATGATGCAGCAAATGCACGCGCTTCGGCATTGGAGTTGACGTAATCCAAATAGCCGGGCGCTTCCACGAAAGGCGCCCAAGCGAGCGTTTGCTCAATGATTTTGTAAATGTCGATAAATTTTATTTTGTTTTGCAAAAAAGCCGCCACCGCTATCTCGTTGGCAGCGTTCATCACACAGGGTGCATTGCCACCGCGTGTGGCTGCTTCGTAGGCAGTGTTTAGCAACGGAAATTTATTGTAGTCGGGAAGTTCAAAAGTGAGATTCGCATAGTCGCTTACCGTCATTTTCTTCGACTCCGATGCTAATCTGCCGGGCAACCCCAATGCGTAACGAATAGGGATTCTCATATCCGGCAAACCCAATTGCGCCTTCACGGAGCCATCTTTAAATTCCACCATAGAATGCACGATTGATTGCGGATGCACCACAATTTCAATATCATGCTCCGACACATAGTATAGCCATTTGGCTTCAATCATTTCAAAGCCTTTGTTCATCATAGTGGCAGAATCGATGGTGATTTTTGCACCCATATCCCAATTAGGGTGCTTCAAGGCATCGGCAGCTGTGACATGCGTTAATTTCTCGATTGGGAAAGTGCGGAACGGACCACCCGACGCCGTGAGAATCAGTTTGTTGATATCCTCATGCCGCTCCCCTATCAAGCATTGATAGAAAGCACCGTGCTCCGAATCCACCGGATAGAGCACTGATGAGGAGCTTTTCAGAAGGCGAGTGATGAGTTCGCCGGCCACCACCAGAGTTTCTTTATTTGCCAAAGCGATAGGCTTGCCGGCTTCAATGGCCTTGATGGTGGGTTCAAGTCCGCTATAGCCCACCATAGCTGTGACCACAATGTCGATTTCCGGAGCGGTGACACACTCAGCCACGGCTTGGCTACCGGCTTGCACTTCGATGTGAGTGTGTGCCAGTGCGCTTTTTACTTTTTCGTAGTGTGCGTCATTAGCAATCACTACTATTTGTGGCGCATATTTCAATGCTTGTTCAATGAGAAGGTCGGCGCTATTGTTGGCAACCAACACCCATGCTTGAAACAAGTCGGGGTATTCGCTCACCACCTCAAGCGTTTGGCGTCCAATCGACCCGGTGCTACCTAAGAGGGCAATATTTCTTTTTCGTTTCACAAACAGTCCATTTTTGTTCCAATCTACAAAGTTAAGGAATTAACACGGCATAAAAAAACAAAAAAACAACATTTTAGAAACGAAGTGCAAATTGTTAAAAATTCGGAAGAAAAAAACGTGTAAAAAAATGCGTTTAAATACGCACTATCAATCCATCGTAGGCGAAATGCACATGTGGCGGCAGCTGCTTATCCGCTTTGGCGTGAAGCCCTATTTCATGGCTCATGTGAATGAAAATAGCCTCTTTCGGTTGCACTTTTCTTACCACATTGAGCGATTGGGCGATGGTCATGTGGCTATGGTGTGGATGATGATGCAAAGCGTTAATTACGAGCAACTCCAATCCTTTTAGTTTATCCATTTCTCTAAGTGAAATGTTGGAGCAATCGGTGATATAAGCCATTGGTCCGATGCGATAGCCGAGGATAGGCAATTTGCCGTGTATCACTTCTATAGGCACCACTTCCACATCTTCCACAAAAAAAGGCAAACGGCTCACATCATGCAAAGAGAGATGCGGCACACCCGGGTAAGGATGTTCGGCAAAGCAATATGGAAGATTGATGCGTAATCTTTCATTCACTTCTTTACGTGCATAGATAGGGAAATTGCGTTCGTAGCAATAGGGGCGTAAATCATCAATGCCTGCCACATGGTCGTAGTGGATATGGGTTAAGAGAAGTGCATCAATTTTTATTGAGGAAGCCCGCAATATTTGCTGACGAAAATCCGGTCCGCAGTCAATCAAAATGTTAAGACCTTTATAGCGAACAATAGCGGAGGTGCGCAATCGATTGTCGCGCGGGTCGGCAGAGCGGCACACTTCGCATTTGCATCCTATCACCGGTACACCCGTGGACGTGCCTGTGCCCAAAAATTCTATTTCAAGCCTATTCTCGCTCATCTAAATTGCTTTAAAATCCCGTCTTCAAACCGCAAAAATTCGCCTCCGTCGTAATACCAATATTCTCCCAGTCCATCGTACGAGGGTAAGCTCACTACCTGTTTGGGAGCCCCTTTAGCCAATCTACATTCTTGTTTAGTCATACCAATTGCCACTTTTCCGTTGGTGATTTTTTGCCAATTATCTTCGTCAATCTCTGAAAAAGTTTCCCGTGGATTGTTGATTGAAAACACCGCGTCAAAATCCCTTGAGCGCACATTTTTACCGCAAGCGATGCGAAGCATAGCTCTCTCGTGGGTGTCTAAAGTGGTGAAATACACCTTCAAGGGCAGCACATCGTCGCCGGGTGCCACACTATCCACTTTCACTGCAATATATTGGCGGCAATCTTTCATTTGATGGGTTTGGGTGTCGTACCACAGTCGGGTGCGTGTATAGAGCGTTTTCCTGGTGATTTGTTCAGCCACAGCTTTCACAACGTCGTAGTCAATTAAAAAAGGTACCTGAAAATTTGGCGAAAGTTCCTGTTTTTCTTTATTGGTGAAATAGCGGTAATCGTGTTCGCCATCGCTAAAAATGAGCGTCACCACCTCGCGATTGTCGAGCACGCCACCTACTTCAATTCCGGTGAAGGTGAGGTATGTGCCTTGCAAATTCACTTGCTCGGGCGATAGATGTGAGGTGTTGGAGAAAATGAGGGCAATCTTATTATCGGTCACATAAAAGCGTTTGCCCACTTTCCACGATGCCACAGAGTCGGTGGGAATCTGTAGCGACGATTGCACCGAAAGTGCGGCATAATAGTCTTCCACTTTTTTTACATCTTTGTCGGTGACTTTGGTGGTGGTTTCTATACCCGTACCGCAGCCTGAGAGCATCAGTAGCAAAGTGCAAACACAAATGATGATTTTAAAATGATTCACTGTGTAGATTCTTTTAAAATTGACTGCAAAGTTACACCAACTTCACACTAAAACCAAATTATTCCTTCTAAAGAGATGCAAAATAAGGCTACAGTCATTTCCCTATAGCCTTATATTATGATATTATATCAATCTTGTGAAAATGCTATTTTTTTACCAGCACGTAGGAAGCCAGAGGAGCCACTTTGCCTGTGATAACACCTTTTTTAACTTTAAAAATGCTACCATGCACGGGGTCAATATATTTGCCATTAGGCAAGGTGGTGGGCATATTCACAGCCACAGCGTCAGCGCTGAAATTCACGAGCATTGCGCCCTTCTTGCCACGGCACACCTCTCCTACTTTTGCGTCAGCAGAATAGTGTAGGGTTTCAGCCAAGCCGCTCATCGCTTTGCGGAATTTGTTCACGGCAGCCACTTCAGGGTGAATGAATTGGTCGTTGCCGCGCGCTCCTACGATATTGTCGCCCCACACATTCTCGGGAGAACTGTTGTTGGGACGCGAATAGAATAGCGGGGTGCTGAATTGGCGGGCAGCGAGCCATGCCCAAGCGGCGCGAATTTGGTCGTTGGTCAAACTTGCCGATTCGTGCGCATTGCAATAGGTGTCGTGCGATTCCACCCAACTAATCAACTTGTAAGGTTCTACCGGGTGATACCAGTTGCCAGCCTTGGTGGTGTCGAATTTGCCCGCTTGCAAGGCTTCACGCATAATGTAGCCATAGTTGCTGGCTGTGAGTTGCATATATTCGGCATATTCAGTTTCTTTCACGTTTTTATCTTGGAGCACTTCACCGTAGATAAACAAGCTGTCTTCCGGGAGCGCCAATTTCAATCCTTTCACCGCCTTTCTGCCCATTGCCACATCCCAGAAATCATTTTCGGGGCTCTTCGGGTCTTTCGGGTCGCTGGGCAAACCGATATGCTTGGCAGTGTCGTAGCGGAAACCACGGCATCCAAGCTGAATCAAATCGTTCACGTAGGTCATATAATAAAATTGAAAATCGGGATTCTCGGTGTTCACGTCGGGAAGTCCGCCCATCTGACCGGTAGTGCATTGCAAGCGGTCGTTATAGTTTTTGATTTCCGTGAATCCGGCTTGGTGGTAGAGGTTTTTGTGTCCACCCACGGCTGCGTCGAGTTCGGCAGTGGTGCGAGTGTCATCAATTGAGGTGTGGTTAGGAAGCACATCCACAATAATTCTCACCCCATATTTTTTTGCTTCATCGCAAAGCGCCTTGAAATCGTCGCGCGTACCCACTTGGTAGTTGCCGATTTTCCAATCGGTGGGTTGATAGTGGTAATACCAATAGCCTTCACCAAAGAGTTTATTACCACCGCCTTTATCGCCTTTAGTTTCGGTTACACACAATTGTGCGGGCGGGGTTTGCACGATAGTGAATCCGGCATCTGCAATGGCTTTCATGTTTTCTCGAATAGTGTTAAAACTCCAGCACCAGGCATGAAGAATCACTTCGTTGTTGGTTTTCACAGTGGAAGCTGGTTTGGCAGCCCAAGAAGGCAGCGTCAGTGCCAAACCGCAAACGATGCAAATGAATCTACGTTTCATCATAAAAATATTGAATTTTGATTTGTTATTGAATAGTTTCGACTTCAAAGGTAGTGATTTTTTTTATTACTCCTCCTTTTTAACTCACAATTTTCTATTTTGATATGCTTAAGGCTATGGTTAGGATAACGGGATTGACACCACAAGTGGGTGGTATCACAAAGCCAAATGAATGTTTTGTGGCGTTAATTATTGAAAGTGAAAAATCCTAACTATTGGTTATCAATATGGATGGAAAATTAAATTTTTTTAATCAAAATCATTGAAATAGTACAAAAATTTTGTAACTTCGCAAAAATATACTAATGAGTTTTTTTATTTTTTTTACTAACTAATTGTAAATTTTTATGCACAAATTTCTGAAATGGTTTGTAGCCGTATGTTTCTTGATAGCATCGGTTACAGTGGCGAATGCACAAAGCATTTTGCCCACCAAAGGTGTTGTGCGCGTGAAATTGCAAAAGGAAGTAGCCACCAAGGTTGGCAAGATGCAGCGAAAGGCTGCCAACGGTAGGATTGTGACCGGTGTCAACCAATTGGATGTAGCTACTCGGGAAATAAAGGCAGTGTCGATACGACCGATGTTGCCGCCAAATCCCAAGTTTGCAGCACAGCGTGCACAATATGGACTTGATCGCTGGTATGTGGTCGATTTCGATCAAAGTGTGCCGGTGGAGCAAGCGCGAAAAATTCTTGCCGCTACACCCGGTGTTGAGGTGTCGGAGGCCATTGTGCCGATGCAACTCAAAGAGGGTAATGGTGGGGCGAGAAGAGTAGCAAATGTTCCGACAATGGCGTCGGGTGTGAACTATATGTTCAACGACCCCCGTCTACCCGACCAGTGGCATTATCAAAACTATGGCAAAATCGGAACTTCGGTTGCCGGCGCCGACATCAATCTTTTTAAAGCGTGGCAAACCGAAACCGGTAAAAGCAATGTGGTGGTTGCCATCATTGATGGAGGTATCGACTACCAACATGAAGACCTTGCCGGCAATATGTGTGTCAATCTTGAGGAATTGAATGGCACACCCGGTGTTGACGACGACCACAACGGTTTTGTAGACGATATCTATGGATATAACTTCTGCACCAACAGCGGTACGGTTTATCCTCATAACCATGGTACTCACGTGGCAGGAACCGTGGCAGCTGTCAACAACAATGGCATCGGCGTAGCCGGTGTTGCAGGTGGTGATGGTTCTGATGGCTCGGGTGTGAAGATGATCTCATGCCAGGTGTTTGACTCTCGTTCCGGTTCCGGTAACGGTGATTTTGCCGCAGCCATTGCGTATGCGGCAGAGCGTGGCGCCACTATCGCACAATGTTCATGGGGATGGGCTGAGCCCGACTATTATGAACAAGCCGTGCTCGATGCGATTAACTATTTTACCGAAACGGCTCGTTCGGATAACATGACCGGTGGTTTGTGTATATTTGCAGCCGGTAATATGGGTGCCACGGGCAATTTCTACCCGGCTTGCTACGATAAAGTGCTTGCCGTTACCGCAATGACCTATGAGCTTACGCCGGCGCCCTATTCTTGCAACGGACCATGGGCTGATGTTATTGCTCCGGGTGGATTGCTCGACTACGGTGAATCTGCCGGTGTGCTTTCCACCTTGCCAAGCAACGGCTATGGCTTTATGGAGGGCACCTCAATGGCTACGCCGCACGTTTCGGGTATTGCTGCCCTTATTTTGTCGAAGTATGGTAGCCCCACTTTCGTGAGCTCGAGCTTGCGTACCCAACTCGAAACTTCGGTCAACGACTTCTATAGTGTCGCCGACAACGAGCAGTATAGAGGTCTTTACGGTGCAGGATATATTGATGCTGCAAAAGCTCTTCAGATGGGTAACGGCGAAGCACCTGCTGCTGTAACCGACTACACATTGGCTGCTGCACAAGACTATATCTCGCTCACTTGGACCATTCCGGCTTCTTCTGACAATAATGTGCACCATCACATTATTTATTATAGTGAGTCGCCATTCACTGCCGATGATAATCTCTCTGCTTTGAGCTCATCGGTGGCTGACACCAAATTCCTTTCTTCCGGCGACAGCTTCACCCACGAAGTGACCGGATTAAAATCAATGACCACTTATTATGTGGCTATCGCAGCCGTTAATCGTTGGGGCATTGCCTCGCCATTATCGGAGGTGAAATCGATTAGCACAAATGCCGGTCCGAAACTCACTCTTGATGTTAGTTCGCTGAGCATGAGTTCTACAGCAGATGCTCCTGAGGCGAAAGCCACTTTCAACATAGGTAACGATGATGAGGGTATCTTGAAATGGGAAGCCTACAAACGCACCGTATCGATGACCCCCTCTTCGGTGAGCCGTCCGATTGTGGGTAACGTGCAACCATACAGTGGCACAATAGCCGGTGAAGTGGCGAAACGCAGTCCTTCTTCGTCGGTTGCCCCGGAATATCTTGCCGATGATTATCCAAAAGATATTAAATATTACTCTCAGTTGTGGGCTTACATTGGTGATGAAGATCGCACATTGCCAAATTCAATGGCTCAATGGTTTAAGGTGGATGCCAACGATTATCCCAATGGCTTCAACCTCACCCATATCAATGTGGATGGCGATGGAAGCCGTTCGGTGGGCACGAAACCTGTAGTACAAATCTACAAGGGTGACGCCGCTATTTCGTCGGCAACCTGTATGGCAGAAGTCACTCCCTCATTCTTTGCCTACAACTATCCGATTGCTTTGCCCGAACAGGTGTACTTCGCTCCGGGCGAATCGTTCTGGATTGTGCTTCACTTTGATGGTAATTTGGAGGTTTATCCTTTGAGCATGGGTCTTGCCACTTCGGAAACGGTGGCACAATACAGCTACATGAGCAACGACAAAGGTAAGACTTGGACACAACTTGCTCAAGCACTCAAGGGTAGCGTATATGAGTCGCAAGCATCACAAATGGCATGGACCATCTCCGCACGCTCCAATAATCCCGACTGGAGTGAAATGCTTGAGTTGAACCCGGCATCCGGTACCGTGCTGAAGGGAGAATCTCAACCTGTTGAAGTGTCGGCTGATGGTTCAAAGGTGGTTAACGGTACCTACAAACTCAATCTCCACCTCACTTCCAACGAAGGCGATGGCGCTTCCGACCATAAGTTGCCTATCACTTATAAGGTGGCTGGTAACAACCCTGAAATCGTTGGACCGAAGATTGTGAACTTTGGCTCACTATTGGTGGGTGAAAGCAAAACGATTGAAGTGGAAGTGTTCAATCGCGGTTATGGCCGCTTTGCCGGTTCAAGATACTCACCGGGATTGTATAGCAACAGCATATCTTCTTCGTCGCCTCACTTTGCCGGACCTTCAAGTGTTCAGACCGGTTTCCCGGCACGCGCAAAGGTGAAATTCAACCTCACCTACACGCCCACAGAGGCAGGAACCCACACCGGCAACATCACTTTCACCGACTACTTAGGCAATAAAGCCAACATTGTGGTGCAAGGTGTTGCCACCGAACCTGCAAAATTGGTGATTGAGCCTTCGGCTGTGGAATGCGACACTCTCATCGTTGGAGAACCCGACGTACAGAAATCGTTCACTATCTCCAATGCCGGTAAATATCCTCTTGAATTCGTGTTCCCGAAATTCTCGGATGAGTCAATCGAAGGTCAAACCGCCAAACTCCATCAGTTTGGCTACACCGTTTCGTCTACACTTCCGGGTTATACCACCTTTGCTTACGATGGCAATCCCGAACTTAACGGGGCAACTAACATTGCATCGCAATTCACCGACAACAATGTGGTGTCCTCGCCAATCAATTTAGGATTTGCCTTCCCGTATTACGGCAAATCGTATGAAAAGGCGTACATCACCAGCTTCGGTGGCATTATGTTTGCGCCCAACGAACTTGCTTTCCGCACACCGCTTTCGCCCACTTCTGAAAGCATTAAGGGCACCGGTATGATTGCTGCCTATGGCCAACAAGTGTGGATGGGTCCGCAATCGCGTGTGGAATATGCAAAAGTGGATGGTAAGTTTGTGGTGAAATTCGTGAATGTGCTTGCCACCGTTTATGGCGATGAAACCACACCTATTAGCTTCCATATCTCGCTATCAAGCAATGGCGATATTGAAATTCATTACGACGACTACGTTGCCGACAATGTGTTCCAGCAAGGCGTGGGACTCTTCTGCGGTATCAATGACCCGGAAGTGGCTGATGAAGTGACAGTAACCAGTGCCGACCAAGGCGACTACTGGGGCTACGATGAACCCACCGAGGAAAACCAGCGCTATCACAGCTTTGCCACCGGCACTGCAGTGAAATTTGAAGCACCGAAGGCATCGTTTGTACGTTCACTCAACATTCCAAGCGCCATCGTTAATCCGGGCGAATCCGTTGAGGTGGTGGCAACTGTTGGTGCCGATGCTTCGCTCAATGCGGGTGCCACATTCAACAATCTTGCCATTGTTACTAATGATCCTAACCCCGCTCACTCTTTCGTTCGCTTCAATGCTGTAATTGAGGGTGAAGAACTCAAAGCCGGTGCTGCTCTTGAAAAGGATTTGATTGACCTCGGTAAGGTGTTCCGTACATCTGTTCAGAAGGTGCCGGTCACTGTGAAGAACACCGGACACCGCAAGCTCTCTGTGAGCGAGATTACCGTGAGCGATGCCGATAAGTTGCAATTCGATAATAGCGATTTCAAGGCGGTAGATATTGAGCCCGGAATGTCGAAAGACTTTATCATCTCCGTATCTACGGCAAATGAGGGCGCTATAGAAGGTGTGGTGAATGTAACCACTACAGATGTCCCCCTTCAGTGCACCATCAAAGCTGAAGTGATTGGATGCCCCCAAATAGCTATCTCTCCCGACCATATCACAGATACGGTAGCAAGTGGCACCCCAATTTCGCAAACCGTGAGCATTGCCAACAATGGTAATGAAACCCTGCGCTACGCTATCGCTCCCGACCGATTGGTAAGCCTCACATTCCCGGAAAAAGAAGATGCTGTCACGAGCTATGCTTACAGCTCCTCGGGCGATGACAGCTCCTTGAAATTCAAATGGGAAGATATCGAAACCAACGGACTGGGCGAACAGCGTACATTGAGCTACTACATGTCGCACGATTATGTAGCAGTTGAATTGCCGTTTGAATTCCCGTTCTATGGTCAGAAATACAATAAGCTATACGTTTACAATTCCGGTTTCGTTTCCTTCACCGAACGTCACGACGATGCTATCTGGCCGGAACCACCTGCAGAATTCCCACAAGGAACCGTCTACACCAATATCATTGCACCCTATTGGGGCTTGCACTCAATGGATCAGACCAAAACTGCCGGCACCTTCCACTATGTTACGGAAGACCGTGCCGTTATCTCGTTTATTGAATATGGCAATTCTATGAATATGGGCGTCGACTATCAGTTGATTCTTGAAAAAGACGGCTCGTTCCGCTTCCAATATAAGGGCGCATCCGATGATGCCATTATCTTCGCACCCTTCGGTCTTGCCGGCATTTCTAATGTGGATGGCTCCGAAGGTATCCGATTGCCCGAACGTATGATTAAGTTCAACAACGCTGTGGTGTTCACACCGGTTGTTGAATTGCCTCTTGCACCGGGTCAAACCGACAACGTAACAATTGATGTGGATACCAAACGTATGGCCGGCAACTATAGCACCGACCTGAAGGTAACTACCAATGTGCCCGGAAATGAAAACCTTGCATTCCCTGTGAATGTGGAAATTACCGGTACGGCAGCACCTCAGTGGCCCAACGATACCATCATTGAGCATGTGATTGGCTACCAGAGCACCGATTACTCCGACCCATTAGTACAGATGGGTGCCATGTATAATGCTCCGGTAACGATTACCAATGGCGGTACCGCTCCTTTCACTATCGACTATGTGCAGATGACTGCACCGCAAGTCTACGATGAATGGTTTGAAGAATACGTGGATGTGTTCATGCTCTATGCTAATGTAGAACAAGAAGATTGGTTTACCGGCGAAATTGTGAAATCGTGGAACCAATACACCGGCCAACCGATTATTGTGGGAGATGAACCCGCTGAATTTGCTGTACCAATGTTACCCTGCGACTTTGCACACACACCGGGTGAATACGACGTTAAACTCACTTTCTTGTGCAACCAAGATTCCGACAACCCGTTCTCTAAGGACGTACACGTGAAGTTTATTGTCACTCCGGCGCCTTGCTTGGAGCTCAACAAAGAGCAAATCTATGTGAAAGCCACCAAAGAAACCGATACATTCAACGAAAAAGTGAAGTTGTCGAACGAATATGGTGCCTACAAACTCACCTATTCGCTCACCCTCGACCCGACAGGAGTTGGAGAGCAAGATCCCAACAATGGCGGAACAGGTGGCATGGACCCATGGAGTGCTATTCAAGCCAACACCCTTAAAGTGAAAGCTGACACTGCAGCTTGTGAGCTCAATAAGTCGGCATTTATGCAACCTTATGGCAGCGACAACTACTTGGATGTTCCCAACTCGTTTGAATATCGTAACGCGCTCTACTACCCGGCTAACCCCTATGACGTGGTATCGTATCAATATGGCTCGGGCAACACTTACGATGTATTCAAAGAAGCTGTGGCATTTACCGCTCCTCAAGAGGGCTTCAATTTATCGCATCTCTACTTTGCTGTTTCTGCCGGTGGTGTGAAAGATTACCCTGTTGACTTTGACATTATTACCGGTTCAACTCCCGGTCAGGGCGATGTAATCGGACATGGTCAATACATCGTTAAAGGTGGCTCTACTCAAGGTGCCCTTGTGGTTGCACCGCTCTCCAAACCGGTATTCTTGAATCCCGGAGAAGACTTCCACGTGCAAGTCACCTACGGCACCGGTAATCGCTATCCGGCTTTTGTTACTCTGAAGGAAGAAGCTGTGGTATCGGGTCGCTATATGGGATGGACCGAATCTGCCGGTTGGTACGACATTGCAGAAATGTTCCGCGACCAATATGGTTCGCTCGGCTATGTCCTCACCTGTTTGGAAACCACAGAAGGCGAGCCTTGGGTGAAGCTCCTCACTCCCGCATCCGATGCAGTGGTAGAAGTTGGCGATTCAACCAATATTGAGGTTGCTATCAATGCCGCAACTGCGCGTTTAGAGAAGAACAATAAGGCAATGCTTGTGATTAAGAGCAACGATCCGAGTCAGCCGGTGGTGAACTTCCCTATCATCCTTGATAAGAACGGTAAGCCTGTAATCGCCACTCCCGAAGGCACGCTATATGTTAAGGAAGGCGAAGATACCAATGTGGCTATCACCATCACCGAACCCGACAACGACGACCTCACCATCTCGTTCAACGACCCCAATGGCAATGCCGTAGTGTCGTCAATTGAGGCCGGTAGCGCAACGGTAGCGGGAGAAAATGGCGTTTACACCGTGAGCGGTGTTGATGGCGACGTTACCGTTAATGTGGTGATTTCTCCCGATTATGGTAGTGCTTCCGAAGGAAATGTGTTTAATATCACCGCCACCGATGCCCAAGGACTCAATGCCGAGGCTTCAGTGCGCTACGATATCGAGCATGTGAACCGTGCACCTGTCGCAATTGACCCGTCGCCTGCTGAAGTGGGTATGGAAGACCTGTCTTGCGTTTACCACTTTGCCGATTTCTTCACCGATCCCGATGGAGATGAAATGACTTATGCTTTCAATCTCGCCACCAACGACATTGTGGAAGCATATCCTAATGCCTCAGGTGTAGTGTTCTTCGGCAAGAAAGTGGGAATGGTAACGGCTACCGTTACCGCTACCGATGCTCAAGGTGCATCAAGCTCTTTGCAATGGCCTATCGTGGTGATTGATGCTTCGGGTATTGCCGACATCTCAAGCGATGACCGTTTCCGCGTAACGCCTAATCCGGTGGATGGCGATATCAATGTGTATGCCGACTTTGCAGCGAGCGATGTAATCTTTACGCTCTACGACACCGCCGGCCACACGATTTTCAACATCAGCGCCGAATGTGCACCGGGCTGTGCTACCGTATTGCCGGGTGAATCTCTCACAAATGGCGTCTATATCCTTACGATTACCACCACCGATGGCATCACTCGTGCCACTCGCATTGTGAAGAAGTAAGCGATAATTCCTCTTTTATAGTAAAAGCGCTCGGGTCTGCCGGGCGCTTTTAATTTGGTGTGTAACGAATTTCGTTGTAATTTTGCACTGTAATGATTTACCCTACAAATTTTGAAACAAGAATCGGATTCGATGTCGTGCGCCAAGAAGTGGAAAAGCGCTGCATCAGCACCCTTGGCATTACTTTCTGCCAAGAGATGCATTTTTCGTCAAATTTTAAGGAAGTAAGCACTTGGCTTCGCCAAACCAACGAGTTTCTTGCTATCCTCCATTCTAAAAAGGAATTTCCGCTAAATTATTTCTTCGACCTTCGTGCGCCGTTGAAATCCATCACCACCCCCGGTGCGTTTATCACCTCCGACCACTTGTTCAATTTGTGGCGCTCTTTGCTCACCATCAGCCAAATTATTAAGTTTTTCAAGCCCGATGATGAAGGCACCACACCCTATCCCCATCTTCAGGCACTCACAGTGGGTATGCAATCCTTCCCGGAAATCATTGCTGCTGCTAATCGCATACTCGATAAATTTGGCAATGTGAAAGACAATGCCTCTCCCCTATTGCTCGATTTGAGAAGAAAAATTGCATCCACCACTGCCGGTATCAATGGTATCATGCGCAGAGTCATTGCACAAGGAAGAGCCAATGGCATTTTCGATGCCGACACAGCCCCATCCGTTCGCGACGGACGCCTGGTGCTCCCGGTGGCACCGATGCATAAACGCAAGGTGAAGGGTATTGTGCACGATGAATCGGCCACCGGCAAAACCATTTTCATAGAGCCGGAAGAAATAGTGGAAGCCAACAATCGCATCCGCGAAACGGAAGGGGAAATCAAACGCGAAATTGTGAGAATCCTCACCGAAGTGTCCGATTTGATTCGTCCCCACATCCCTGATTTGCTCAACACATACACCACTTTGGGCTTTTTCGACTTTATTCGAGCTAAAGCCTCCTTCGCAGCCGATGTGGATGCACATTTACCGCATCTCGAAAATCATTGCCTCATCGAATGGTATCATGCTCAGCATCCGGCGCTCATGCTTTCACTCCGCGAGCACGGCAAAGAAGTGGTGCCCCTCAATATCACGCTCAATCACGAAAACCGCTTGCTCTTGATTTCCGGTCCCAATGCCGGTGGCAAGTCGGTGTGCTTGAAAACCGTGGGTGTGGTGCAATATATGATGCAATGCGGCGTGCTCCCCACCGTTTACGATAATTCCCACATGGGCATCTTCAAAAGTGTGATGGTGGATATCGGCGACCAGCAATCCATAGAAGACGACTTGAGCACCTATAGCTCCCATTTGCAGAATATGAAAACCTTCCTTACTCGCGGTGGTAAAGAGTCGCTCATCTTGATTGATGAATTTGGCAGCGGCACTGAGCCGCAGATAGGCGCTGCCATTGCACAATCCATTCTCGAGCAATTAAACCATAAGCAGATGATGGGCGTGATTACCACTCACTACCAAAATTTGAAACATTTTGCCGACGAAACTCCGGGATTGGTGAATGGCGCCATGCTCTACGACCGCCAACAAATGCAACCGCTGTTCCAATTATCCATCGGCTATCCGGGCAGCTCGTTTGCCATTGAAATTGCACGAAAAATCGGTCTGCCAAATGAAGTGATTCAAAAAGCATCGGAATTGGTAGGCAGCGACTACATCAATATGGACAAATATTTGCTCGACATCGTTCGCGACCGAAAATATTGGGAAAAGAAACGTTACGAAATCCATAAAAAAGAAAAAGCCCTTGATAAGATTGTGGCTGACTACGAGGAGCGCTTGCAAAAAATTGCAGGCGAACACAAACTCATCATCAAGGAGGCTAAAGCCGAAGCCCAAGAAATTCTGAAGCAAAGCAATTCAAAAATTGAGCAAACCATCCGCGAGATTAAAGAAATGCAAGCCGAAAAAGAAAAAACACGCCAGGTGCGTCAGCAACTCGACGATTTTAAGCAACGCCTTGCCCAAGATTCGGATGCTCTACCTCAACCCATTCAAAACCTGATGCCTACAAAGCGTGCAAAGCAGAACAAAAAGAAAGCCCCCCAGCCATCAGCCTCCAACGCAAATACCCCTCTCGCTATTGGGGATAATGTGGTAATGAAAGGTTCTTCCACTGTGGGCAATATTTTAAGCATAGAAGGAAAATTTGCCATTGTGGGTTTTGGAAATTTGAAAACGCGAGTGGAATTAGGACGGTTGGAACGCACACTCAAGCAAGTCACCAAACCCAAAACCACTACTTCTATCTCAAATTCCACCACACAAGAAATGCGCACGCGTCAACTCAATTTCAAACCCGACATCGATGTACGCGGAATGCGTGGCGACGAGGCAGTGCAAGCCATCACCTATTTTATCGACGATGCTATCCAATTTAGCCAACCCCGAGTGCGAATCCTCCATGGCACCGGCACCGGCATTCTCAAGCAGCTCATCCGTCAATACCTCAATTCAGTAAAAGAAGTAAAAACTTACCGCGACGAGCACGTACAATTCGGCGGAGCAGGCATCACAGTAGTAGATTTCGAATAACCCGCATCCCCACAGCTGCAGATTCCAAAATCACGCCCACCGGAATAATCCGCTGACCCCTTTTTCTGCTAAAGTGGTGCAGATATTTATCACCGCAAAATGAAAGAGTGACGTAACTCGTTGATATCAACTCGTTACGTCACTCTTGGCGGAGAGAGAGGGAGACAATAGCGAATCACCACCCTCCGTAACTCGTTGATATTCAACTCGCGTACATCTCAAAATTTCATCTTTTACGCCCCTTAATGGCGCAGAACTGGCGCGCGACAAAGCCCCTCAAGTCACTGAAACTCAGAGAGTTTATTAATTAAGTTTACAAAATTTAAGAAATCCACGACCTCTGTCATGCCCGAAAATCGGGTTTTTTTGTCCGGCTTTTGGTCCAGTTATTGTACATTTCCATGCTATAGCCAGACGGTTCTGATGCCACTCTTGGGAGTTCTTCCGAGCCCTGGAAATGACGTACAGATTATCATCCGAATTGTCATCCTATACTTGTATAATCGTTCATTAACCTCTAACGATATTTGAAACACTATAGGTGATATGATGCTCTTAAAGTTGTATCGCAATGTAGCATTGCTGATTATCAACCATTTACGCACCTTCTATCGACCAATAGGCTTGTAGCATCATTGTATCTGAGCGTAGCACGATGTAGCGGTTTATCCGAATAACGATACAAAATTAGTATATTTCCTTTAGAATAAAGAATTTGTAGCGACAAAAAGTACCGATTACTTAAAATTTTCTGCCCCTCTTTGACTTACAAGATTTTGTGAGTCAGAAGATTGTCTTTGCTCCCAAGAAACAATTTCCCGCGCCACATCTGCGCCTGCCTGAGACAAGAGTGCTGCTCGGTTTCGCGAAGAACTAAGCCCTCCCGCTTTAGGACTTATCCTAACGTTTGTGCAAGGCAAGCGCAGAGAACTACAAACTTGTTTGTTCGGGCTATGTCGAGCCGTTGCCAAAGGTGCATGTATAAGGCTCTTCCTCTTACTGAAAACAACTAAGAAAAGATGGCAGAGTCGGAAGAAGATTTGCTCAAACACCGCACTTATGGCACTGATACCTTCGATAGGTGCATATCGGGTGCGAGAAGTTTTAGCAGCGCGATGGGCTAATGAATCTGTGGATGGGATAGTATAATTAAAGCCTTGCAATTTTTCCTTGCAAGGCTATAAAGGGTTATATATGGAATACGTCTTTGAGTTTCTTTACTTCTTCTTCAAGTTTTTGGGGATTCTGCTTTGCCAGTTTCTTTAAGTTAAGTAGCTTCCATTTCACGGATGGGTAGTCCTTGAAATATTCGAACTCATAGCCTTCCCAGTTGGGATTGCCGGACTCGAAACTGAGCAGGAAACGCTTGTCGGATTCTGTCATAAGTTGGAAAACATCTTCAATGAGGGTTTTCCTCGTTTCCTCAAACTCCTCATATGGGAAGGGGATATCGGTCATGCCTTCAAACTGATTGACCATCGCCTCTCTCTGATCGACTAAGCGTGGAGAAAAGCTCTCATGGATAGGTCGGTCACTGCCAAGAAGGCAGAAGATAAGACCTTCACGGCACTCGGACAGAGGGACATCCATATACTTGACATCGAAGAGGTCACGGGGATGCTGGCGGGACAAGGCTGCAGCTATCTTGCCGCCATACAACTGGGTGATGGGGACAATCCGGGCTTCGCAATATAGTCCGAACTCGTCCTGCGCCTTGTCACTTAAAGGCACAGTCAGGACATCACCACCAACGATGCCTCGCTTCGTCTGGTTTACCTCTACCTTTACTTGCTTGCCACGGTATTCACACAGCAGCTTGCATGTGCTGTAATTGGGCACGATATGCATCCCCTTGAAGGCTTTCTTCGCCTTCTCGCTGATAGATTGGAGATGAAGGTTGATGTCATCAATGCTTTGCTGTCTGTCGGACAAGGGGATATAGGTAAGGTCGATATCAACGGAATATCTGGGCAGGTCCTTCAAAAACAGGTTGATGGCGGTTCCTCCGTGAATGGCAAACACGCCTTCTTCCACCACTATAGGGATAAGGCGGAGTAGCAGTTCTACTTTCTGGGAATATACCTGGGTGTTGATATTCTTGTTATTCATATTCTGCAAGTTCTGTGGGGATGGTCATGTTATATTTTCTTATATACTTTCCTTTGGGCACAATCATCTGACGGTAACTACCCAGTTCTATGTTGTCAGTCTTCAAAGACTTGTACCATGGATGATTGGCTTTCTCTGCCATGTACAGGAACAAACGCTTCACCTTCTGTGAGGTGCAGCCTTCAAGGAGAGACTGCAGCAGTTTCGGGCGGAGGGTCGTAAGGCTTTCCATGACGTAATAGATGTCAAGAAGGTTGGAAGAGGCATCAGAGAGATTGAGACATTCGAGGATGGCACGCTCAGGGGAAGAAACAAGCAATGTGTCGGTGCCAATCACTATCGTCTCCACTCCCTTCAGGTCATCGCCTAAGAAGGAAGTTGTGACAGCCTTTATGGTCATATCCCATTCTTCATTCATCATCCACTGGGGAAGTCTGTTGCTGCTATTGACATAGAGATATGCTTTGGGCTTGCCCATAAAAAGATAGTGGGAATAGCCACGCAATTCAAGGGCGGTATACGCGCCTACGACACATTGCTTGCCCAACTGACTGTTATAGGCTGCGATGATCTGGAACAATGAAGGTGTTGTGCCTCGCACCTTATAAACCCCCTTTGACAGACGTTGAAGCCACCCGCTCTTCGTATAAGCGTACTGGCTTTTCTCATCCAATCCTTGTTGGGAAAGCCAACTGCCAAATGATACTGTCATATTGGGGTTGGACTCTAGTAGTTGCTGTATTTTTGTTGCCATATTCGTAATTATTTAGATATTGATTGCAAGATATATGCAAATATACTTGTTTTCATAAGAACCAACAAGGATTTCTTCATAATATTATTTTTTTTTGTACTCATATTCGTAGTTTTTGCGATTTTGGACACAAAGTATAAGTCAAGTCGCATCAAATCTGTGTGACTTGATGTTTTCCCTTATTACAAATACAGCGCATACTCCCTATGTGTCATTTTCCGTTTCAGGTGGTGGGGTGAAAGGCTCATTAATCCAGACGTAGAGATCAATTTTAGCAAAGGTGTTGAGCCTAAGTGTGGCAACGAGGTTCGAGAAGTGCCATTTGTATGTAGCCTGCCGCTTGAGGACAGCGAACAGCAGTATTGTGATGAGTGCCGTCTATATCTGTATCTCCACGGCATTAGACGATGTGCCTACAAAACTCTTGATATGGAAGTTCTGCTTGAGGTTGCGAAAGAAGATTTCAATGTCCCACCTTGCCTTGTAGAGGTCGGCGATGGTTCCAGCCGAGAGTTTCATGTTGTTGGTGAGCAGTACCATCGTGAAATGGTGCTCAACGTTATATACTGCAATCCTGCGTATGCTCTTGGGGTATTGTCCGGACGTGCCGTTTCCTGTCAGCCGCACGATTTCGTCTATGAGCACTTTCTGATGGGTGTTATCGGGCAAGCCACGTTCCTCTATGCGCTCATAAACCAGATTGTCCTTCACCCTGACGATGAAGAATACCTTTATGCTGTCCCAAAACTTCATCAGGAGCGTATCGAAGTAACCACGGTCGCAGACGACAATGCTTCCAGGCTTCACCTCTACGTTCCTGGCTGCGGTATTATCTCCCGTCTTCCCGTCTGTAATATGCACAAACTCAGAGAGCATCGTATGGAAGTTCAATAGCGTATGAAGCCTGACAGCGCCTTTGGCATGTGTATAGCGAGCCCAGTCGTACACTTTGGCACAAAGCGTGATAACCGTAGAGTCAAAGGCATAGGCTGCGTTTCTGAAGCGGAACTTGCGGCCGGAAAACCCAACATGCTGTCCGAAATAATTCAGCAGTGCATAATAGCAGTCCCGGAAGAAAGCGCAGGAACGATGCTCGTTCTGATAAGCTATGTTGGACTTTGACGGGGCGCGCGGAATGCCAAGATGATTCAGATTGCCGTTGGCAGAATGGAGCCCGTTGCTTATCTCACGCAGAGAAACGCAATCGGCAAACTGACAGAATATCATGCTCACCAGATGGCTCCATGCGTTGAAACCCTTGGCATGTTTGTCCGTGCCGTGCTGTCTTACCAAGGATTTGATCAAATCTTTCGGCAACTCCTGGATGACCTGAGCGAAAAGTGTTATCTTTGCCATGAAGGAGGTTTGTTTTGTTTGCAACCACTAAGGTACATTTTTTACATAGTGGAAAACTACCTCCTTCATTTTTATTTAGGACACTATTGCAATTATCGCTACTTTTAGTGTCATATAGATGTAATTTTAGATAAAATTTGCTTAAATTACGCGCGAAACGATGAACAAACACCTTACTTTCGAAAAAAAAGAGTACTTTTGTATCAAATAACCTCCTTAAAAAGAGACGAAGAAATATTACTAAGTTTCTTCGCTGGTGTCTTGATACAACGATTTACTTCTATAAAAACAATAATATGTTAGACGGTATAAGAAACTATCTGTCAATGGAGAGTACCGGCGCTTTGATGGTGTCGGGCGAATGGGGTTGTGGTAAAACTTATCATATAGAGAAAGTGGTAATGCCTGCCTTGCAACAGGAAGGATGGAATCCTGTGAAGATATCATTATTCGGTATTGAGTCGGTTAATGAAATACCACTTCGAATAGCAGATAATTACAAACGGCCAGAGAATGACGAAGGTGAAGGAACAGAGAATGAGGAAAAGAAATCGCGGCTGTCTAGTTTGGGAAAGGAAAAGGTTGGCAAGGTTTTAGCCAAAGGGGCACAATTCGCTTCTAACATATCATGGCTAGAAAGTTTTGTGGACGTGAAAACGTTGGTTGGTAACAATAGAGGCTTGCTTTATAAACTTATTCCCACAGAGAAGACCGTTATCATTCTTGATGATATAGAGCGTGTGATTGATACTATTGACGTTCATACACTATTGGGCGCCATCAACGGGTTGGTTGAACAACGTGGCTATAAAGTGGTAGTAATAGCCAACAACTCCTATATGCAGCAAAAGGGTGAGGCGAAGCTTGTTTTCAAAGAAAAGGTGATAGAGAAAACCTTGGTTTATGAACCTGATGTGGTGGCTATCTTTAAGGAATTATGCAGGAAGGATTATCCATCACAATTTACTGAGTTTATGACGGCTCCAAAGCTAGTGGAGGTGATTGATCCGAGTTTCCCATCATATAAGGAAAACAAAGGTTTGCTGGTTGTACTGCATAATATCAGAATATTGAAATTCGCATTGGCTCATTTCTGTAAGATTTATGAAGCTTGCTTTGGCTTTCTGAATAATGAAAACAAAGATTTGGCTGATAGCTTTCTCATGTCGTTGTGGGCTTCCACAGTAGGTGTTGCAATTGAGTATAAAAAAGACCGCCTGACCTACAAAGACAGGTTACAGTTTGCTCTATTTGTTGAACTTTCATCTATTGATTGGGAACTTGATGATGGTGGTCAGAAAATGGAAGGTTTGTTTGATGATACTGGGGAAGATGAGGCTGAAGAAAAGCAAAATGCAGAAAAACAACGAGAGTATGCATACCGTCGTGTTACGTATATCTTTGAGAAGTTGGTGAAACCTCATAACTTCCCTGTTATAGTGGCTCCACAGATTTTTGACTTTGTTACGGCAGGTATTTCGTTGGATACGGATGGTCTGAAATCTGTGTGGGAAGGATATAAGAGTCAAGAGCAAAGGAATAGTAAAAGCCCCGCATACGCATTATTGCAGAAGTTTATGCATTCGCAGTGGAATATGAGTAATGAAGAAATGGCCGACGCTGTGATACAATTGGCGCAGTATGTGGAAGAAGGAAAATTTTGTGATAATATGGCATACGTTAATTCCGCTACATATCTTAAGCATTTCTGTTCGCTTACCTCTTTATCTCAGGAGGATATGCAAACAAAAATTGTCAGTGGCATTGACAAGATGTATGCAAATGTTTCTTTTCTAGGTTTGCTCGATAAGATGAATTTGGATGTGTTAGAGAATGATATTCCAAAAGAAAGTCGTTGGGTCGTGGAATATGAGCGAAAGAAAATGGATGAAATAGCTGCTAAAAACCTTAATGATGATATCAAAGAGGCGCGCCGTCAGTTTAACGAAGACCTACCTTCTTTAGCCAATAGACTAACTATTCAGTATGGTGACACAAGGACACCGGATTTCCTGAGTTATCCAATATTAAGTCATATTCCGTTGGAGGATATAGTTAAGAAAGTGAATATAATACAGCCTAAAGAAGTGATGGCTCTCTATCAAATACTGAACGGACGTTTCTTACAACAGGTTCCATATCCCCAAGTATATGATGCAGAATTGCCGTTTGTGAGGATTTTGGAGCAAGCCATAGTGCAGAAAAATATTAGTAAAACGACCTATGCAGATATTTTGATTGAAGACCATCTAAAGGGTGTAATTAAGAAAATACAGAAATAGGGAGCGATGGTGACAACAGAAGATTTCAAGAAGTTTGTAGATGGCTTATTGAATCCTGTGAACAATAAGGCAGGTAAAGTGGATGCCCGTATCAAGGCACTGCTTCCATCACCCAGTGATGAAATAATCCTGTATAAGGATTTCCAGAGGCTGGGTAAAGGCTTGCTGAGAGAGCAACTACTGGATGGTGTGGATAACCAACGCTATATAGATGTAGTGGAGATTATTCATAATCATCTTGGCTGGAATCAAAAAGCCGTAAAGGGGTTTAGTGATGCTTGTTGGCAAGATGTGATAGCAGCCTGTAGTGAAGAAATGCCACTACAGCGAATGGATTTGGAGGAATATGACAAAGAGCATAGACGTGCAGCGGCTGCAAAAGAATTGCGGGAATTCGGTGTCAAGATTAAGATAGAGAATTGTGACTATGTGACTAAGAATGATGATATGGTCTATGATGCCTTGACCAACTGGATTCGCGAGGCAGGTGGAAGAAGATTCTTGAACCTGCTGTTGTCGCAAATGGAATATTTGGAACCAGAAGGAAGATTCTTGACCGATATGAATGGCAATATGCCTAATCCAAAGGATGTGACAATAGTAAAACCATACAATTATCTTGTAAACTTAGCTTTGGCAAATATCAATGCAGACGGAGGTAGCAATAGCGAGGCAGCAAAGGCTTTTGGAAATGCTATAAAACTATCGACTAACTACTGTTTCCTTAAATACCCTGTACAGAACTTCGGAAATGTATGGGAAGATTTATTCCACAGAGACAGAGACACGGTGGAGTTTTTCAGGGATTTGGTGTATAAGGAGAGCATCTTTGGACTGACGCAACATTCTGTTTGGTTTACGAGAATGTTCTGTGAGCGTGTTCTCATATATATGCGCGATACTGGCAGAGAGATAGAAAACGGATACTCATTTGATGAATATGAGCGATTGATGAACTATGTCCTTTCTGTTGCGGATGCATTGAAATGTGTGGAGTTAAGAAAAGATAAATTGAATGAACTAGGAATTGGGGCTATTGAACAATTGATCAGTGATGTGGCAACAGGTGGTGTGACATGTTAAACAATGGATTCAGAACACCATTAGATGAAGAAAAAGAGAATGCCGCCAACAAGCCACTGATTAAAGCAAATGGTAAGATATATGCTTTGCCCGTAACAATAGGTTCATGGGGGTGGTTTGAGGCACTGATGATGGTTGTACGCAATCAAGAAAAAGAGGACAACCAGAAAGACATAGATAAGGAAGTCGGAAAGTTGATCGAGATTTTTATCAACGAGAAATTTGCCGAAAAAGGCATAACGCATTGCAGGGGCACTTATCTTCCACCAGAAGAAGGCGAAGCGGATCTTGTTGTTGAGGCCACAAAAGGTATCATGCTTTTTGAGATGAAGAAAAAAAGCTTGACAAGAAAGGCAAAGTCTGGGGATGAATTCAGAATTGTTGCAGATTTACTAGGAAGTCTTATAGACTCTCAGGCTCAATGTTTTAGAACTTCACATCTTTTGATTGAAAAAGGGTACGTGAATTTGGTTGATGAAAACGGGGAAAAGACAAATGTTGAGAAACATAATAGAACGGCTGAGTGCATCTCGGTATCTCTAGGCGCTTTTGGCCCACTTCAAGACAGAATGCTTATCAAGAGCATTATGAATGAAATATGCAATAAACCGTTGATGGCAGAATACGACGGTGATGATAAGCAGACCATAAAGAATGTGAAGAAGTTTAATAAGGACATGCAGAAGTGGATGCCGTTCCTAAACGAAGAGAGAATCAAAGGTGACTCTAAAACGAATCCTTTCTTCAATAGTTGGTTCTTGGATTTGGAACAATTGATGCTAATTGTGCAGGAATCTAATTCAAACGACGAACTGCTCGCTCGACTGAGAGAGACAAAGTATGTAAACATGGGGTCATATAATTTCTATAGAGAGCGCAGAATGGTAAGGATGTTGAATGGTAATAAAGGGTAACGTTATGAAGAAGATGGAATTACAGAAGCAGGTATTGTTGTCTTATAGTGTGGTCTATCCAGACCGACACGATAAGATAGAGGATTTGCTGTCTAATGTTCCATCAAACACCGCCATAGAATTTATTTCATATAATCTCTCTAAAAAGGTGAATCAGTTTATTGGTGAGCACGATTTCGACATTTGGGCACCATGGATAATGAAAACACGAAATGATGTAAAGAATCCAGTTGGTCAGTATGCTCAACAGTATAACCTTGGGAACTATGCCCTTATAGATAAATATGCTATGCTTCTCCTTATAAGTAGACTGTTGACTTGTTATAATTGGAGAAATGATGAGTTGACTGAGGATGACTTGTCGAACCTGTTCCTGGCATATATGCTTTGTTGCGATGAGCGTCTGGCAATGAATCAGAAGCGACCTAACAACAATATGAAGGCAGAAGAGTTTGTCGAGTCTTATATGCCAGATTGCTTGAAGAGTGATAACATTGAAGCACCAAGAGATTATAGGCTGTTGATGATAAAGTGTTATATGCTCTTGATAGAATTCCCAAAGTATAACACTAAGTTTGCACAATATGTTGATGAATTCTGCAAGGAAAAAGATATACCTAGTGCCAAGTATTTTTGGATGAGATCTTTCTGACTTTTCTGGAAATGGGAAAAGAGGATTTATCTAATTGCAGAATGGCCATTGGTGAGAATCAGAAGGATGCTTGTCGTTTCTATGATTCGTTGACACTAAATCCATCGCATTATCAACATGATATGGATTTTCTGATGATGAAGGAAAAGCCTCTGATTAAGACGGGTTCCAATATCTACAACTTCATGTTTATGAAGATGTTTTTGGATAAAGCATATACCGGACTTCTTTTTGATATGAAGAACGCTTTAGTTAAGAGGGGAGTGTTGGATGGCACAATGGGGTATGCTAATCTTCGGTCGTTTTTAGGTGAGGAGTTCTCGGAACACTTCTTCTTTTATTCCTTGATGAAAAAATGTTTTGGTTTGAATTATGTGAATTATAGTGGAGAAGAATTGGAAAAGGCTCTGGGGAAGGGAATGCCAGACTATTATCTGAGACGTAGAAATAGGATATTCGTGTTTGAATGTAAGGATGTTCAAATGGCTGCGAAAAAGAAATTAAGCGTTGATTATGAGACAATTAAAAACGCAATTTTTGAAATGTATGTTGCAAATTCCAAGGGGCATGCGAAAGGGATTGGGCAGTTGGTAAATGTGATAGTCGAAAAGTTACCAAGTATATTGAGCGAAGTTGATAAGTCGGCTCCCGATAGTGTGTTATTTGTCTACCCCGTGATAGTGTACTTCGATGATTGTTTTGATGTGGAAGGCCCGAACTATTTGCTGAATAAAGAATTTCAACGAATCATACGTGAAAAGAAAGTTACAGCAGATTACGAAGTGAAGGATGTAGTGATGGTGAATATTGAACAGTTGATGAGACTGGAAAATTTCTTTGCTGACGAGAAGTTGGATTTGGCTTATCTGATTAATAGCTATATTGACTATAAGGAGGAGTTTGAGTTAAACCAAGTGTTTCCTTTCAATAAATACATATTTCAGGAAGCAAGAAAGGTTGGGTATGAATTGAAAAAGACGCGTTGGTTTGATGAAGTCTTTGAGAATTTGCAGATAATGGATAGGAAAGGGCTGTGATGAGTGAGACTCTCTCAGAGAAGGAATATGGCCCACCACTCCTTTTTACAATTGAACAGGGCTTGTGACTAAACAAAAAGGAAACACCCAACTTTACATTTTTGGGTGTAAAATTGGGTGTAAATCTCGTAAATCACTGATAACCAAGTGATATTGCGGAGAGAGAGGGATTTTATACCACTCTACCATCTTCTGTAACTCGTTGATATTCAAGTGCCGTCTTTAGGCATTTTCGCTTATTTTGCACGAAAAATGGCGCAGAACTGGCGCAAGACAAAACGTCTTAAAACACTGTGTATGAATGACTTTTGTTATGCAATTTAACTATTTTTTAAGAAATCTATCGACTCTATTTTCTACTCCACCTCCTCAAATCTTTGAGGAGATTATGGCATTACTACACTCGCTTCTTACTTTTAAACAAGTCGGTTGCCATTGTTTTCTGTTTATCATCTCATTGCCCTTGTATTATGTTTATGAATTGCCATTATGAAAGGGGGATAATACTACACCATGACCATTATCTTACCATTATTATTCAAATGCCTATAAGTCAAATATGACTCTGAAAGTTGTATCTTCAT
>SAMEA3663025__coassemble_369_pt1 | contig 39137 bp, 39 predicted proteins | sample SAMEA3663025__metabat2_low_PE_039 | metagenome-assembled genome bin SAMEA3663025 (sample SAMEA3663025) | pig gut metagenome | biome: pig gut; feature: pig-associated habitat; material: faeces | place: France | collected 2012
TACTTGTCGGCAAAGAGGGTGCGGTGCAGAAGGCTCGTAACTCCCGACAGGAATGAGCCAAGATAATTATAGGTGTGGTCCACCTCATTGAACACGACAGCGGACTGCGCTAACTGAATCTTCTTGCTATCACTCATAAGCCAAGCTCCTTTCTTCTGCAAGACATACACTGTGTGAACATCGGGTTAGTCTGGAGGTCGGAGAAACTTTTCCAGACACTCATCAGCGAATCCTTATCGGTGGCGGCGACAATTTGGGACAGGGCTTCTTTCAGCACTCCGTCCTTCTGCGGATCTAACGAATCTGCGATTTCAGCGATGGTCTTCGGGCGTGTCTCCGGGGGCGTGGAAGCATCGGGGTCTTTCTCCTCTGCGGTTGGGATGAGGAACATGTGCAGGAGCGCATACTTTAGGGCGGCACTCATAGCCTTGTTCATTCCCTTGTCACCAGAGTCCATTGCTTCGCCGACATTGGTGGTCGTAACCTCAGAGCCGTCGGCGGCAAGGAAGTGAAACCTGATTTTTGCTCGCGTGTAATAGAGGATGGATGTTGTTCGGTTTCCGTTATAGACTTTTTCCGTCACTTTTTCGGTAACAGTGTAGTCCAATACCTCATCGAGGACGAGGACACCGTGTTTGGCGAACAGGTCGTGGAGACCATTCATCACATTGTCAATGCCTCGGAACATGAAGTTCTGACCGTTATTTTTCTCGGTCTTGGCGATGGCTTTGGTTTCCTGCATGATTGCGGCGAGAGCGCCGTAGATGGCAGGAACTACCGTCTTTTCTTCTGACATGGTTAAAAAACTTTATTTGCATTTTTAGTAACTTTGATAAGGTTTAATAAGACTGGAGCATATACAGCCGAGGCTATTACCTTATCAATTATTTTAGCCTGAAACAACAAGTCCGGGATCCAACTCATTGAGCCTAAAATCAGTTTTAACATTTTTTAGGATGTCGGCGAGATTGTACCTCCACATTGTGTTGGTGGCTCCGAATGGTTTGTCGTATCTTATTCGACCTTCGTCAACAAGTCGCTGTAATCTTTTTTCGCCCCTGACAAATTTCACAGCCTTCTTTTGAGAGACATACATTGTCTCGGCTATGATGAGAAGGGAACGATATTTCAACGCCAGGATGCTCTCTACTGTGGGAGGCATCAGGCGGTTCTGGTTACAACAACTTGATATTCTTGGTCATTTACTACTACATCGGCGTTCCAGCCTTGCCGGGAATACATCCTGCATAGGCGGTTTTTAGTGGACTGTACCGATGTCAACTGCTCTATGGGGAACTCTGCGGACTCCCCGACTTTGAGCGTTTTAAGAGTGGGAGCGATGGGTCTCGATGCAGGTACCTGAACATCTGGACCGAACTCCGGGAGAGTGGGCTTTCGCGGTGGGCGGTAAGCTGGCTCTTGGGTCATGGTGATGGTTTTGTCTTCCATTTATTCTTTGGTCTTAAAACTATATTTGCATATAAGCAGAACTTTGCCTATCTTTGTTAGTAGATGTTATATGTTATCCGAGTGTAAAGTTAATCATTTATGATGGTTTGACAAAGCAAACCTTATCATTTATGAGTGATTTTAAGGAATATTAACATAGCGTCTCCTTCAACTATCTAAACCCATTTGTTTTACAGATAAAGAACAACAAAATGAAAGAGTCAGAAAAAGTTGAAAACAACGTCGATGCCAAGACGATACGAGACAGGTTGCTGAAAGCGCTGCATCTCGGACCGGGCGAGCTTGCGACCGCTCTCGGCATAAATTATCAGCGCATCTATGACCTCGGAAGCGGTAGAACCAAAAAGTTCAATCCGGGGATGGTAAACATGATCGTGGCAAAATTTCCGCAGGTCAACGCCACCTTCTTATATACTGGCAAAGGTGAGCCATTGAAAGAGGGGGCGGCTGTCGCTACTGCGTCGGATGTCTCCGAGATAATCTCCATGTCGAAACAACTTATAGATATGATGGAGAAAATTACCGAAAGGTCAGAGATGCTTGACCAACGGGCACTGCGCCTGGAAGTAAAGGAACGTGAACTGAACGACAGGGAACGGCACCTCAACGAGAGGGAGCGTGCTTTGTCAGAACGTGCCGCAAAACTTGCGGAATATTCCATATAATATATATGTGGAACAACGAGGTTGAAATATGCTTCTCAAAATGTGATGGTCCTGACTACTGTAAATCATTCGACCATTGCAGAGCGTGGGGATGCCGACTGTTACGATACGTCCCGGCGACCCTTCCCCGAACCGAGATGGAGAAGGCAGAAATCTTCTCTGCCGTCTATTCGAGAGCCGAACAACTCGGAGTTATCCGCTGCAAAAATTTCAATCCGTTGGGGATAGATGAGGCACTTGACGACGAGGTTCAACTACGACTCATTATAGGTTCTGGAGACGCATAGTATGGCTCTTTTGTTGTCCGTTTTTATTTCTCTGACGTGTATAAGCTTGATAATCACCAAACTGCCAGCATTTATGGGCGGCATGATGTAAGCCAATAATCGAGTACACCTACACTCAGCCAATATATTTTTGAAAATATCCTAATACTTCAGCAAAAGGTTGCTTTACCGCAGCCTTTTGCTTTTTTGATATAATTCCCTCCATTTTTTCGCTATATTCCTGAAAATTACTACGATTTTCACGTTTGGCATGTTTTGGTTTATAAATATTGAAGTGTAGATAAATTTTGTACATTCACATATTTTGCTTACTTTTGCAAAGATATACTAATATATAAAATAAAACTAACGTTTGGAGTAATCCTGCGTTACGAAATTGGTTATATAATATTTAGTTTAACTTCAATATTTCAGCATAAATGAAACTCAATATTGCAATTTGCACGTTGGCGATTGGGGTAATGCTCACTGCATGTAAAACTCCCCAACTTGGATACTTTCAAGACCTTCAAGATGGCGATAAAAAGGAACTCACCGAAGAGAATATTATCAAACTTCAGCCTGGCGACCGTCTTTCCATCTTGGTGAGCAGTAAAGACCCCAATTTGGCTTACCTTTACAATTTGCAAGTGGTGGGTCACTATCGCTCCACTTCATCCTCCAACAACCTACAGACTTCTTCAATTGCAAGTTACACCGTCGACGAAAAAGGTGATATCGATTTTCCATATTTAGGCAAATTGCACGTGCAGGGGATGACTCGAAGCCAAGTGGCAGAATTTATTAAGGAGTCGCTCATCAAAAACGATATGCTTAAAGACCCCACAGTAACTGTCGACTTCCGTGATATGTATTTCTCCGTTACCGGCGAAGTAAAAAATCCCGGCAGATTTGTGATTGACCATGATAAAGTAACCATCCTCGACGCATTAAGCCAAGCCGGCGATTTGACCATCTACGGGCGCCGCGACAATGTGCTGGTGATGCGCAAAGAGGGCAACGTGCAACATGTGTATCGTCTCGACTTGGCTAATGCCAATCAGCTTTATAATTCCCCGGTGTTTTATTTGCAGCAAAATGATGTGATTTATGTGGAGCCAAACACTCGCCGCGCTAAAGAAGCCACCGAGTTGGGAATCTCATTCAGTAATCCATCGCTATGGATTTCGGCAGCATCATTATTGACTACAATTTGTGTGCTTATTTTCAAAAACTAATGGAACAAAATAAATCAAATATTCAGAGCGATTCACAACAGAATCAAGACTTTGTGAAATTACAAGAATGGTTTTCGCTTTGTATCGCCAAGTGGCATTGGTTTCTTATCTCTATGGTGATTGTGGGCGGACTTGCCGTACTATATGTTCTAAAAACCACACCCACCTACACTCGAAAAGCCTCCATTCTCATTAAAGATGACGATGGTAGCAATTCATTGTCGAAAGAATTCGGACAATTTTCCGACATGGCTTTCGGCAAGTCGAGAACCAATATCCAAAACGAGATGATTACCTTGAAATCTCTCACTTATATGAAGGATGTGGTTCAAGCATTGCACCTTGATATTAATTACACAATAACCGGATATTTTCATGATTTCGTGATTTACGGTAAGGACTTGCCCGTGAATGTGGTGCTACCCGATGTCGACCCTAATCAATCTGCCGGATTTACACTGAAAATCAACAACAATAACTTGGAGCTTTATCATTTTTCCAATTCGAAAGAAGAGAATAAAGGAAAGGTGGTTCATGGCAAATTCAATACACCTATTCAAACCCCTATTGGCAAAGTGATTGTTACGCCCACAAAAGCCTATGTGGGTAAATTCGACCAACCCATTCATGTAAAAAAAGTTAAGTTACAAGATTGCACCAACAATTTTGTGAATCGCCTCCATGTGGATTTGAATCAAGAGCGTGCCTCTGTGGTGGATATCTCTATCGATGATCCCTCGCCAGAAAGAGCTGAAGATGTGCTCAATAAGCTCTTTGAAGTTTACAATAAAAAATGGGTGGAAGACATCAACCAGCAAGCCATTAGCACTTCGCAATTTATTGACGAAGAGCTTCAACTCATAGAATCGGAATTGGGCATTGTGGACCAAAACATCTCATCATTCAAGAGTGAACACTTAGTGCCCGACCTACATCAAGCATCAAGCATCTATATGAATAAAGTGGAAGCCACAAATTCCCAGTTGCTTGAACTTGACAATCAGCTGTTTATGGCTAAATATGTAAAGAAACAACTCAACGATGGTCATAAATACAGCGTGCTACCGGCCAACTCCGGTATAGATAATGGTGTGATTTCGCAACAAATTGCCAATTACAATGAATTGGTGCTTCAGCGCAACAATTTAGCAGCCAATAGTAGCGAAAATAATCCCCTTGTGCAAGATATTGACAAATCGCTTGCTTCCACCAAGAATGCTATTCGGGCGTCGGTCGACAATGTGATTGCAACATTAACCGATCGAATTGCATCTCTTCAATCGAGTGAAAGCCAAACCAAGTCGCAAATTGCTTCAAATCCCAATCAAGAAAAATACTTGCTAAGTGTGGAGCGCCAGCAAAAGGTGAAAGAGCAATTATATGTGTTCTTGCTTCAAAAGCGCGAGGAAAATCAGCTTTCCAAGGCTTTCACTGCCTACAACACAAAAATGCTTAATCCTCCCACAGGTAGCAGTTACCCCACCAATCCTCTTAAATCACGAGTGGGAATTATCGCTTTAGTGATTTCACTCATCATCCCTATGATTATTATCTTCCTTGTATCCAATATGGATACTTCGGTAAGATTCCGCAAAGACTTGTCGGCGTTGTCGCTTCCATTCCTGGGAGAATTGCCACTTTCTTACAAGAGAAAGAAAGGAGTCTTGGGCTGGTTTGCCAAAAATAAAGATGAGCGCACGATTGTGGTACAAGAAAAGAATGGTAATCCCATTAATGAAGCATTCCGCGTGCTCCGCACCAATCTGGAATTTGTTTGCGGAAAGGATGGCAAATTCAAGCGAATTATGTTTACTTCTTCGAATGCTGGTTCCGGAAAGACCTTTATTTCTATGAATCTTGCCACTTCTTTCGCAATTAAAGGGAAAAAAATACTGGTAATAGACCTTGACTTGCGCAAGGCTTCACTTTCTTCCTATGTGGGTAGCCCACAAATAGGTATTTCCAATTACTTAAGTGAGAATATCGATGATTTCAACAGCATCATTATTCGGGGAAAAACGCATCCTAATTTGGATGTGATTCCGGTGGGCACCGTTCCTCCTAATCCCACCGAAATTCTCTTCAATGAAAGAATGGAAACACTCTTAGCTAATGTACAAGACCAATATGACTATATATTCTTCGACTGCCCGCCAATTGAAATTGTGGCAGATGCCTCTATTATTAATCGCCATTGCGATATGACGGTGTTCGTGATTCGCTCAGGCAACCTCGATAAGAGTATGTTGCCCAACATTGAACAATTCTACGAAGAGAAGCGTTACAAGAATATGATATTGGTGCTTAATGGCATTGATACATCATCTACAGGATACGGCTATGGCTATGGTTACGGTTACGGCTATGGTTATGGCTACGACAACAAAGAATAATAGACTTTAATTGTAATTTAGATTTAAATGAAAGCATGTTTTATGGGGTTAGGCTATATAGGTCTTCCCACAGCAATAATTGCCTCCCGACATGGTGTTTGCGTTTGTGGCGTTGACATCAACCCCGATGTGGTTGCGAAAACTAATAAGGGGTTACTGCATATTGTGGAGCCTGACTTGGGCGAATTGCTCTCTCAAGCTGTGACATCCGGCAATTTGGTTGCATCCACCACCCCCACACAGAGCGACGCGTATATCATAGTGGTGCCCACGCCTTTTAAAGACAATCACGAGCCGGATATCAGCTATGTGGAATCTGCTACTCAAATGATAATTCCTCTCTTGAAAAAAGGCGACCTTTACGTCATAGAATCCACTTCGCCTGTAGGCACCACTGAAAAAATGGCAGAATTAATTTTTGCACAGCGTCCGGAGCTTGAGGGCGAAATCTTTATTGCCTACTGCCCGGAAAGAGTGTTGCCGGGTAATGTAATCTACGAGTTGGTACACAACGATCGCGTGATTGGAGGGCTGAATTCAGCTTCCGCTCAAAAGGCCGCGGATTTCTATTCCCACTTTGTGGAAGGACAATTGCATCTCACCAATTGTCGCACTGCTGAAATGTGCAAATTGGTGGAAAACTCTAGCCGTGATGTGCAAATCGCATTTGCTAACGAGCTTTCTATGATTTGCGAAAAAGCCAATATCAATGTTTGGGAACTCATCAATTTGGCTAATAAGCACCCGCGTGTGAATATTCTGCAACCCGGATGCGGCGTAGGAGGACATTGCATCGCCGTGGACCCTTATTTCATTAGTTCGGCTTTCCCCGATGAAGCACAAATCATTGCCAAGGCAAGAGAAATCAACAATTATAAATCGACATGGTGTGTGGAGCGCGTGAAGAAAGCTATTTTAGAATACAAACTCAAAAATGGCAGCAGTCCTACCGTGGCATTAATGGGACTGGCATTTAAGCCAAACATCGACGATTTGCGTGAATCACCTGCAAAACGCATCGCTAAGCAATTGCTCGAGGAAATGCCCGATGCACACTACATGATTGTGGAGCCCAATATTACATCGCATAATGAATTTGTGCTTAGTGATATTAACGAGGCTTTTCAGGAATCCCAAATCGTGGTCTATCTCACTGCACATAAAGAATTCTTTACTTTGCCACAATGTGACGACAAAAAGATATTGGATTTTTGCGGCGTAATTAAATAAAGGTTGTAACGATATGTGGTTGAGCTTATTAGTATATTTTGGAATCGGTTTATTGCTGTTCTTGTTAGGATGGCATTATAATCGTGAAGTGGAGCTCAACCACCAAACACCAACCACCAAACAATTTCTCCTATCATGGCAAATGATGGCATCATTTGCCATTTTTACCCTTATAACCGGACTCCGCTACCACACCGGATGGGACCATGAGTACTATATCGTTGACTATGTACTATATCAAAAGGATGGAACCATTATCCGCAACGACTTTGAAGTCGGTTATACACTGATTCGTGCATTTTTTGCTAAACTCGGATTACACTATTCCGTGTTTTTCTCCTTTTGGGGCTTCATCAATATATTCTTCCTTTATTTGGCATTGAAAGATGAACGCAAACTCATTCCGTGGGTAGGACTATTCACTACGACAGGATTTTTCTTCCTCCATATTGTCAATTCCTTGCGTCAAGGGGTTGTGGAATGTGTGTTCGTGTTTTTAGTGTTGCTTGCCACAAAGAAGAAGTATCTGTGGTATTTTGTGGGCGCCCTTTTATTGACTACCATCCACAAAGTAGCATTTCTCATTATCCCGCTATTCTTATTTGTGAAATTTCCCATCAGAGCAAAACGCAGCATTACGCCATTTGCCATCTATGTGATATGCTTTGTGATAGGTCAGTTCCCGATTTTTTCCTGGCTGATGACCCAATTGAGTAGCGTTCTATCTCTTATAGGTTACGAAAAATATGTAGATTTATTTTACAATAATTCCACCTATGCTTTCCATCGTACCAATATTGGCATTCTCACCATCATTTTCATTTCCATCCATTTGATCCTCATTTATTATTGGAAGGAATTGAGCGAGTATTTTAAGCAGAATCAATTCTTTGAGATTTGCTATTCATTCTCGCTGATATATATATGCTATTTTGTGTTGGTACTCAACACTTCATTCTATTTTAAGCGTCCGTGCGAATTGCTGTTGCCCTTCTTCTTATTTAGCACATGCTATTTAACTCACTACTTATTGCAAAAGGGGAAAAAACTTCAATTCATCACATTTTGTTTACTCAATTCTTTAATTGCATGTATTGTAATATTTAAAGAATACTTCTATTACAATATGCCGGATTCAATCAATTTTTATCATTTTATTCCTTTTTGATGATGCTTATCTCAATAATCATACCTTTTTATAATAGTGCTCGCTATATTTCACGATCCTTAAATTCTTTATTATGCCAGGATTTAAGCAATGTGGAAATATTGTGTGTTGATGATGGCTCTACCGATAATAGCAGTAGCATTATTAGCAATATGATTGAGCAGTGGAATATGAGTCAACATGTGCATCTCGTTAAACTTAATCACAATTCCGGTGTGGCTCATGCCCGAAATGTGGGTATTAACACTGCCAAAGGCGATTATGTGATATTCATTGACTCCGACGACTATGTGTCGCCTGATTATATTGCTGTGCTTAAAGATGCAGTCAATGAAAGTGAGTCGGATGCATTGATTTTTAATTATTTGGAATTGAAAAAAAATGGAGAACAAATTGTAAAAACCACTGAATGTGAGCCTTCCTCCCAAAAATTGATTGAGGGATTGCTTCTGAATAAATTCCATAGTGGTCTTTGGAATAAGCTATTTAAACGCTCACTGTATGTTGATTATCATATCACCTTTCCTGAGAAATATATGATTTTTGAAGATAAAGCCGCTATTTTCAAACTCCTTTATTATTCAAACAAGATTAGAATCATAGAGTCTACGTTATATTTCTACGATAGATCGAACGAGAATTCGATCACCTCATCACATAAATACAAATCACTCATCGACCCTTCGGTAGGGGCATTGAATGTGATTGAGCAATTCTTTGCTGATAAGCAGATTTCGTGGAATTTAAAAGATGCAATGCTCGTCAACAAACTATTTATATCCGGTTTCATTTATTTGTTTGGAGATAATAGTGATATTAAAAAGCATCGTTCTTTCCTTACTCGGATTCCGAATCGTATCATCTTTAAATTAGGTAACGTGCCATTCTATTATCGATTGGCTGTGCTTTTCTCACAAAATCACTTGTCGGTATTTACCAAATGTTTAAAGCTCCTATATCAATCGATTAAAGGTATAAGATGAACCGTTTTTTTAATTTTAAAATCAATAATAATGGCTCCTACTTTGCATTTATGGCATTACTTTATGTCGTATCGCCATTGATGTGCTTTATTGTGGCGCTTTTTTATTATAAGAAAACGGTTTCTCAATTCTTTTTTGTGGCTTTTGCGTTTTATTTCGGTTTCCAACTCGGAGCAAATCTTGATTTGATGCTCCACTGGGACACCTACCAATTATTTTTGGGCCATTCTTTAGGGGAAATGTACACCAATCCCACTGTCTTATATCAGGGGCAAGAGCCTTACCACATTTTACTTAAATGGATTTTGTCTCGCTTTGATGTATCTCAACGTGTTTTCTCCGGTACGGCATGCTCCCTCTACACCATTTTTGTGCTGACGTTTATTCGCCAATACAAGAGCTTCTATTTAGAACATATCTCTTCACTGAATGTGCTCGTATTGGCTAATATAGTGGTGATTGTGGAATTCTACTGGTATTTTGGAATTAGATTCTGGACTGCGGCCTTTGTGTTTATGATATTCTACAGTAGATATATCATCACCGGGAAGAAAAAATTTTTAGTCCTATCTGCTACAGCCATGTTATTCCATGTGGCTATGGCTACCCCTGTGTGTGTGGCTGTGGGAGTTGAACTCATTCGTGACAATCGTATTGTGGAATATGTGCTGCTTGCCATCAGTTTTGTGATCAGGTTCGTGGGATTTCAATTCGACCGATTTATGCAAAAGAATCCCTTGGTGCAAGCCTTTTATAAAGACAATTATCAAAAAGACTTTTATATTGAAGCCATCAATAAAGTTACTGAAGAGAAATACAGCAATCCCAATTTAGTATATACGAGTCGTATTCCTCTCATGCTTACTTTCTTTTTCTTTTTAGTGACTTTTTTGTGGACACGAAATAAACACGTTACAAAAATCTATCCAAAGCTATTTGGAATGGTGTTGATGATGCTTGCTGTTTCAAATTTTGGGGTGTCTGACCTCGTGTTTTACGAACGCTTTTTGAAACTCACCACTCTTATAGCCTACTGCTGGCTCTTTTTGGCACTTCTCGACCCGTCAAATGTGTGGCTATCCAACCACTTCATTATTAAAGTGATATTGCTTTATTTTGTGTCAATATCTATTCTTATTGCTTTGGTGCAGCAGCGTATGATTATCATGGATATGGCGTTGTGGTTTGGAAACTTCTTCTACCTCGTACCACTCCATGAACTTGAAAACGGATTTAAGAATTAGGCGATGATGAGCGAGCAAACGAATAGGGGAAAGAAATTTTTCAAGGATTTCGGTATTTATTCAATCGGAATTCTGGGCACACGCATCGTTATGTTTTTGATGGTGCCTTTCTATACCTATTTTATTGCCGACACCGCTAAATTCGGCTACTACGATTTCAGTTCACAAATTTGTTTGTTTTTAATTCCTCTCACCACGCTTCAAATGCGTGAGGCCTCTTTTCGCTTTCTGTTTGAAACTGAAAATGAGCATAGCAGAATGGAGGTTGTTACATTTATATATCGCACTTTGTTGCTCAACATACTTGTCATTTCACTCTTGGTAGCATTAGCGGCAAGTTTTACTCATATTCCATACCTTTGGCATACCTGTGCCTTATTGATTGCCCTTACTCTACATGAAGTGGTGTGCCAAATCACGCGTGGCTTGAAGCGAAATGATGTCTACGTTTCAAGCAATATCGTCAATGCCCTATTAATAGGCGTGTTGAGTGTTTTGTTCGTTGGTGTAATGAAGATGGGTATTGAAGGGATTTTCTATGCCAATATTGCTTCACGAATTGCTGTGATTGCTCTGATTGAAATACGTCTCCATATTATTTCCCGATATTTCTCTTTTTCTTCCATCAATAAAGATGTGGGAAGAAATATTCTTGCATATTCTCTACCGCTCATTCTCACTAATATGTGCTGGTTGTTTACCACCAGTAGCGACCGCTTTTTCATCGTTCTCCTTATTGAAAATGGCACGGCTGTGAATGGTGTGTATGCGGTAGCCGTGAAATTCACGATGATTTTGCAAACTTTGGCTGTGATTTTTTATCAAACATGGCAAGAAACAGCTATTGCACAATATCATACCGGCGACCGTGACGATTTTTTTTCAAAAATATTCAACATCTATGTGTATGTGTTGGTAGGCTTGCTGATTATTTACACGTTTGTATTAAAGCTGAATTATGGATGGTTAGTGGGTGAAAATTATCAAACTTCTGTGGTTTATCTTTACCCGTTGGGCATTTCATTTTTGCTCTCGTCGCTCTCTTCGTCATTTTTCGATTTAGGCTATCAATGCGCCAAAGAAACCAGGCGTTCCATTATTGCTGTAGTGCTCACGGTGATTATTAATGTCACGCTCAATTTGCTCATCACCCCTCAAATCGGAATCTGGGGTGTAATCTCTGCAAATGTAGCGTCGTATTTATTCTTAGCCCTTTACCGTTATTTCGACACTCGTCGCTATTTCCGAATCACTATTGATCATTCTTCTTTTGCCTTGCCGGTGGTGCTTTTGCTCGGGCTTGCCGCTTATCACTATTCTGATACTTTGATGGAGGAATTGGCTGCATTTGCAGTATTAGTGATGATAATGATAGCATTAGCTCCTTCTTCAATCAAACAAATGTTAAAGAAATTGCACAAATAATGATAGATAAAGAAATTGCTAATAAGGTATTAACGATTGGGCCTTCATTCAAGCCGGTGGAAGGAGGAATTGCTCAGGTGATGGAGTATTACGATACCGATGTGTTCTCCACATTCCGCTTTATCGCAAATTCTTGTCCCGGTTCAAAGCTGCGCAAATTAATCTGCGCAATCAGTGCCTATATTGCTACTTTTTTCACATTGCTGTTTCACCGCAACATTGAAATTTTGCACATTCACACGGCATCCAAAGTGTCGTTTACGCGCTCAATGATTTTCGCTCAACTTGGTTTCCTTTTTAAGAGAAAAGTGGTGATGCACATCCATGCGGGCTCTTTTATCCAATATTACGAAGCAAACTCCGAGTTTGTTGAAAAATCGCTTAAGCGATGTGATAAAGTGATTGCTTTAACCGAGCTTTGGAAACAGCGCTTTGAGCAACAAATCGGATTAAGCAATGTGGAAGTGCTCAATAATCTTGTGCCGCTCCCTTCTCTTTGTGAGTCAATCACTAAATCCCACGATGTGGTAGAAGCGCTATTTCTTGGAGCGATTAAACCTGAAAAGGGAATTTTCGACCTTGTAGAAGTTATCGCCTCACATCAAGCACTGTTACGCGGTAAATTCGTTCTTTATGTGGGAGGGAATGAACAAACCGAGCGATTAATTGACGAAATTAATAGAAATGATATTGGAGACATCATAAAATTTGAGGGATGGATAGGCGCTGAGAGAAAAGTTGAATTAATGAACCGATGTTCGGTGCTATTCTTACCATCTTATATTGAAGGACTTCCAATATGCATTATGGAAGCAATGTCGTATGGGTTGGCAATTGTGGCTTCCAATATCGGAGGAATACCTTCTATTGTAAAAGAAGGCGAGAATGGGTGTTTGCTTCAACCCGGCGACAAAAATAAATTGTGGCAGGCCATTCAACTTTTAATAGATAGCGCAACCCTGCGTCACCAAATGGGAAATATTTCAAAGCAAATGATTGAGCCTTATTATCCCGATAATGTAGCTCTCCGGCTCGAACAATTTTATAAATCACTATTAGATCATAAACGATGAATAATATAGCAAAATATTGTTGTTTGGTCATCTACTATGGCTTTGCACAGTTTCTGCCAAATGGATATGTCCCAATTGTGGGCAAGCCCTCTCGCTGGCTTAGAAGAGTATTGTGTAAAATCATATTTAAATCATGTGGCAAAGGTGTGAATGTGGAGCGCCGTGTGTATTTTGGCAAAGGCTTTCAAATTGTAATTGGAAATCATTCAGGGATAGGCCCATATAGCAAAGTGCCCGATGATATCGTTATTGGAGACTATGTGATGATGGCACCCCATTGCACAATCCTTTCTTATAACCATAATTTCAACAATATTCAGGTGCCGATGTGCGAGCAAGGCAGAACCAAAAAATCCACCATCATTGAAGATGATGTGTGGATTGGGCAAGATGTGCTTTTCACTCCCGGCAGACATGTATCGAAAGGTTCGATTATTGCTGCTCGAAGTGTGCTCACAAAAGATTTTCCACCTTTTTCTGTGGTAGGGGGAAATCCATCCAAAGTTATTAAATCAAGAATCAATAATTAATTGAGTATGCAACGAATCTCTCTTAATGGCGTATTGGTATACCCTTTCAGTTCTGTGAACGAACTGATGGAGTTTGTGGCGAATAAGAAACAAATTTTAGTGGCTATCAATGCCGAGAAGGTGGTGATGGCTACCGACCAAACGCGCGCAATTATCAATAGCAACATAGGCTATTGCGATGGTATGGGTGCCGTGAAGGCTCTCCGACAATTAGGTCACAAAAGCGTGGTAAAAATAGCAGGGTGTGAATTGTGGCTTGAGTTGATACATAAATATCACGCCACTAAATCGTTTTATTTAATTGGAGGCAAACAGAAAATCATTGAAGAAACTGTGACCAGCCTAAAAGAGCAGTACCCCAATTTACAAATTATAGGCTATAGAAATGGCTTTCTCAATAGCAATGATGAGCGAGAAGCTCTTATCAATGATGTGGCTGAGAAAAAACCCGACGTGGTGTTTGTGGCAATGGGGTCGCCTAAACAAGAATTGCTGATGTGTGATATGCAAAAGCGTCACAAAGCTATTTACCAAGGATTAGGCGGGAGTTTCGATGTCTACACAGGGCATGTGAAACGTGCACCCAAATGGTGGTTAAACCACAATTTAGAATTTTTGTATCGCGTATTGGTGCAGCCCAAACGCATTAGTAGGCAATGGCATTATATCAAATTTGCCGCTTGGCTTTACTCCGGGAGGTTTAAGCGTGAGCAAAAGCATTTAGCCAATCAGCATTCATAAAGTTCATCGCCCTCAATGTCCTATTATTTTGAACAATGGAGGGCGGTGATAATTTTTTTAAGGAGTTTGGAAGAATCACGTTTTGTTGGTGATGGGGTGCCACACTCGCTCTTTGATGTCGCCGTTGCGGTAGGCGAGGAGGAGTTGCTTTAAGTCGCTGATTTGTGATTGCAGTTCGGCTCCTTTGTCGGTGTCTTTCACCATCATCCTATGATTTGCCATTTCTACCAATTGCACTGTGGATTTAATGTCTTGTCCCTCTTCCACTGCTTTGGTGATGGAGGTGAAGGGTTCGTGTTGCACCAATTGAAATCCTCTGCTATGATATACTAAGGTGTAGCCGGCAATGCCGGTTTTGGGCTGATATGCTTTTGAGAATCCGCCATCTATCACCATCAATTTTCCTCCGGCTTTCACTGGATTCTCGCCTTCAATAGTGAGCACGGGCACGTGGCCGTTGATGATATGGCGGAAGTGTCCTTTCACTTCAAATTCATCCAAAATCATATCGCAAATCTCTTCCTTGTCGCGCAAATGGTAGTATTCGCCTTTAATCTCTTTGTGCGTTTGCTTATCGGAAATAAAATAGCGTTCAAAAGTAGCCATCTTGTCTTTGTCGAATAGTGGAGAATCTTTTCCGCACCACAAATACCACACATAGTCTTTGGCAAACTCATATTTGCTTTGGTCGGCATCACCGAAATAGGCAGTGCGAATTAGTGAACCCACCTTTTTGAGCAACGCTTTACCATGATAATATTCGCCTTGAATATTGATATCTTTCAGCGTGCCATCGGCATTGAGGGGAATAGAGGCGTGATAGAGTAAGTTGCCGTTCATCACGGTGTACACACACCCATTTGCAAATAAGCACTGCATGTGCTTCTTCAATTTGTCGCTACTGCGGAATGATTTATGGAGCTTTCTCACCACTTGCTCTTCTTCCTCTGTAAGTTGGAAAGGATGTGCGGGATTCACAGTTGGAAATTTTGAGTCTATAAGGGTATAGCTCACTCCATCAATCGTGATTACTCCTTTTTCGGGGTCTATCTTGTCGAGCAAAAGGCGATTTTCCATTTCAAACTCTTTGCGGCGTAAGATGGTGGCTGCTTCGAGTTTGAATTGAATAATGGTGATGGCTTTATGCATTTTTGCTACAAGCAAATTATTGCGTTCTTTAGCCTCCGTGGTGGCTTCCACCTTTGGCATAAACGGCAGGCATTCGTCGTCTTTATATGCCTCAAGGGCAAAAGTGGCTAAGGGGAGCATATTGATGCCATAGCCATCTTCCAGCACGCCCTGATTGCCATAGCGAAGCTGGCCTCGCACCACATTGGCAATGCAGCAATCATTGCCGGCGGCAGCGCCCATCCACAGAACATCGTGATTTCCCCATTGTATGTCGAAATTGTGATACCGGCACAGCACATCCATCACTTTGTGTGGATGCGGTCCGCGGTCGAACACGTCTCCAAGTATGTGGAGCATATCAATGGTGAGTTGTTGAATCAAATTGCACATCGCCACAATGAAACTATCGGCTTGTTCGGTGGAGATAATAGTTTTCACAATCACATCCACATAGGCTTGCTTATTCAGTTCGTTAGAGTTTTCGTGAAGCAATTCTTGAATAATGTAAGAAAAATCGGCAGGCAAGGCTTTATGCACCTTTGAGCGTGTGTATTTCGACGACACATTTCTGCACACTTTCACCAAGCGATTAATCGTGATAAAATACCAATCCTCCAGCAGCGAGCTGTCGGTGTATTGCGCTTTAATCAGTTGGAGTTTTTTTTCCGGATAATAAATAAGTGTGCATATTTCTTTTTGCTCGAGTATGCTCAGTGTTTCGTTGAAAATTTCTCCCACTTTTCGCTTGATGGTGCCGGAAGCATTGCGTAGCACATGTTGAAATGCTTCATATTCTCCGTGCAGGTCGGCAAGAAAATGTTCCGTCCCCTTTGGCAAATTCAATATTGCCTCCAAATTGATGATTTCCGTGCTCGCTGTTGCCACATTGGGAAAGTTTCGCGACAGGAGTTTTAAATAATTCAATGTATAGGAATCTTGATTCATACTTGAAATTTTTACTCTTGGGGGTAAACCAAATTTTCTTCTTTGATATCTTCCAGCACTTCAATCAAGAATTTTCTGGCTTCCCATTTTGCCATGGGCAAATTATTTAATGTATAGTTGCCACAATCGCGTGCTGTGGCACCCGGTATCGGACCCTCAAAATCGGTGATAAAGCGAAAGGTTTCTTGCATCAATGGCAGAATGTCGCGCGAGGTGAGCCTGCCCGACATTAGCAAATAATTTCCTGTGCAGCAGCCCATTGGTCCCCAATAAATCACACGTTCTTTCCACTGTGTGTGATTGCGCAAAAATGTGGCAGCCAAATGCTCTATAGTGTGCAATGCCGATTGGCTCACAGCGGGCTCGCGATTGGGTTGCTTCATTCTGATATCAAAAGTGGTCACCACATCGCCATTAGGCAAAGTGTCGACTCTCGACACATAGATGCCTCTCAACAATTTCAAATGGTTGATCGTAAAACTCGTAATTTTTTCCATAAATCAAAGATGGTGTAATAATTGTTCTACAATTTCTAATGTGTGTCCGGGTGCTTCTTCCCAGAAATTTTGGTATTGTACCATGCTATTATGGCTTGCTCCCGGCGAATCGCTAATCACGCGCAGAGAGAGAAAAGGCACTTTCATCAATTCGCACACTTGAGCAATGGCACCTGATTCCATATCGATAGCTAATGCGTCGGGGAAATTGGCTTTAATTTTCTTCACTTTGTCGATCGATTCCACAAATTGGTCGCCCGATACAATTAAGCCATATTTCAAGAGGGGAGAGGCTGGCAAACTTTCCACGATGCTTCTATCGGCGGAAAAATAGGGCGGCAAACCTTGCACCACACCAATTTCACATTCCGGACCGCACCACACATCATGATACGCCACTTTTTCTCCCACCACAATGTCCATCACATTCACTCGCTCATCGGCACCTCCAGCCACACCGGTGTTGATCACATAGTGGGGAGAAAATTGCGCTATCATCGTCACGGCGCCTATGGCGGCATTCACTTTGCCTATGCCGCATTGGAGCACCACCACTTGATGCCCCCCTATAGTGCCCTGCAAAAATTCCATCCCATTCACCGTGGTGGTGGAAGCTGATTGAAGCATTGGCTGAAGCAAAGCCAATTCTTTGCTCATCGCCACAATAATTCCAACTTTCATTCTTTCGTTGATTTGATAGTGCAAAATTACAAAAAAAACCGCTCTTATTCCATAAAGAACCCAATCAATTGGTATATTTCCGTTAATAAGTCTATAAAAAATGATAAGAACACTGAAAAACGCTTTGTGGAATGAAAAAACCTTTGTAACTTTCGCAGATTTTTTGAAATTACGATATGTTCAAACTTATATACCTCATTTTGCTCGCCATCTTATTTGGCTTTGCTGCGTGTTCAAGGAATGGAAATTTGCAAAAAGATTCCCACAAATTGACCGATGAAATTGTGCTCGATTCTATTTCGGTGGAGGATTTTGAAAAACTCATACACAAGGCAATCAGCGATAACGACACCGCTGATATTCAAAAACTCTTGGGATTGGCACAAAGTACTTACCAAAAATTGAGAGTTTGCAATGCGTCGGAAGCCGACAATTATGCTTCGCGTATCAAGTCTATTCTACTCAATGAACCCTTTTTGGATAATTTGCTCACCAACAAGGAGAATTTTTTCTTCAAATTCAATAACGACGACTTTGAACAAGAGGAAGAGAAACAAGAGGAAGAAGAAAATAACGAAGTGGATTCAATTGAACAAAATCCGGTCAGAAAACCTGATGTGATTATTGAGGAACCCACGGATAATCCGGTGGAAACTCCGACGGTGACTGAACCCTCTAAATCGGAACACAAAAGTAGCAATGCTACCAATGCAGTGCCACCGCCTCCTAATGCAAGGGTAAAGAAGTCGTTTGAAAAGCCGTCTAACAAATAATCACATCTTTTTTTCAACATAATCAGATACTACAGACCACGATTTACCACTATCAACCGCTGTGTCTGTAGTTTTTTTTCTAACACAGACTAATTAATAATTAATGTATATGAAAAAAATTCTATTATTTGCATTTATGGCGTGCTCGGTGTTGGCTTTTGCTCAAAACGCCTATGAGTATTATGGCGACAAGGTACAACTCGAAGCACACTATTTTCAAAGCCGTAGTATGGGCAAATTGCAAGGCGACAAAAAGCAAGCCTATCAAGGTATGGATATTGCAGAAGGCTATTTAGCAAGTGCACAAGCCACAGGTATTGTCACTATCTACAAATTGGATAGCGATATTAGCAAAGAAAAACAACTGAAATTGCCAAATTTTGGAAAAACCACCAACGCCTACAATCTTTCTTTCGGAACCCAAAAATTCAACCCCGAAGATGCTCTTCCTTTGCTTTATGTGAGTGGAAATGATGGAGAATTAAATGTGGTTCGATTTGATAAGAAATTCAAAAATGCCGAATTTGTTCAAACCATCAAGCTCGCCGATGCTAAAGCAGGTAATATTGCATGGGTCATTGATAAAGATAATCAATATCTATATGCTGTGGTCACCAACAAAAGCGGTCTGCACCAAGTGATGAGATTTGCTATTCCAAATTCCACGGAAAGCACATCGGTGGTGACGCTCAATAGTAGCGACGCTTTCAACTCTTATGTGATTGAAGATTATTACAAAGGGAAAACTATCACTTCAATAGGAGGAACGTATGTGCATAATGGTCAGCTTTTTATCACTAATGGAAATGGCACTGCTCAAAGTCCATCGACACTTTTCGTGTGGGACCTATATGGAAAAATGATGCGAAATGTAATCGACCTTTCCACTGCCACTCGTGGAGCACTGAAGGGGTGCAGTGTGTGTGATGGCGCTTTTTATGTTCAATCTACAGAAGGTTTGTATCGTTTAGTATTCTAATATAATGAGAATCAAATTAATAATTGCTTTTATTTCGTGCGTTACTTTAATGGCGCATGCACAAGATCGTTTTTATTACTCCGGTCCACAGCTAAAACTGTCGTCTAATCAATTCTATAGCACCCATATTTCATCGCTCGATGGACAAAAAGGGGAGAGCTATCAAGGGATGGATTGTTTCAACAATATTGTAGTGAGTCTACAAAACTCGGGCATTGCCACCACCTATTCGCTTGAAGGAAGCACTTTAACCAAAATCTCAACTTTCAAGTTGGGGTCGTATGCGCCGCATAATCACGCAAATGTAGCAAGTTTTAGCACCCAATATTTTGCAAAATCCGACAAGCTGCCCTTGCTTTTCGTTAGCCAATGCTATAAAAAGGTGGTGAACAACGAAAAAGATGTGATTTATGTGGAAAGAATCAGCAACAATTACAAGGCGTCGAAATTGGTGGCCAAAATCATTTTTAAAGATGTGAGTCACCTCTATGGATATGCCGTGCAATGGGTAGTGGATCGAGAGAATGGATTTTTGTATGGGTTTGGCAACACCGTTGAAAATCTCGACTCGACGAATCAGCACCGTATCGTAAAATTCAAATTGCCGATGATTTCTACCAAAGGTAAGAAAGTGCAAACCATCGTGCTTTCTGAAAAAGATATGCTCGAGAATTATCTCATTGAAGACTATTTCCCGCACTACTATAAACAAATCGGACAAGGTTTGCTCATTAAGCATGGCTATCTGTATATGCCTATCGGTTTTGGCACACCGGAGCATCCGTCGTTGCTTTATGTGTGGGATTTGGCAAAACGAAAAATGCAAAATGTGATTGATTTGAGCAAGGCCTCTGAAGGTGAACTGGAGGATTGCGCCGAATGGATGGGCGAACTCCTAATCCAAACACAGGGCAACCTCTATTCCATTCGATTCATTTAGCCGATGAAGGAACAAGCCATTCTGCAAGCATTGCAACAAAAATTGGGCATTGATTCGCTCAATGAGATGCAAACCCACGTGCTGCGTTCTGTTGGAAATCAGTCGAATGCAATTATATATTCACCCACCGGCACCGGCAAAACCATAGCCTATGCCATTCCGGTGCTCAAATCGCTGAAAAATTTCGACAGGGAGCGCCTTCAAGTGGTGGTGATTGCTCCTTCCAGAGAATTGGTGACTCAGATATATGAAGTGGTGCGTGTGCTTGCCTCCGACCAAAAGGTTACTGCACTTTATGGCGGTCACAAGGTGGTTGACGAAATCAATTCGTTACAGGCTACGCCTACTATTATCGTGGCAACTCCCGGGCGCTTACTCGACCATTGCAATAGAAGCAATGTGAATCTTGCTAATGTGCGCCAGCTTGTACTCGATGAGTTCGATAAATGCCTGGAATTGGGCTTCGAAGATGAAATGAAAAAATTGCTAAAGCTGATGCCTAATCTCTCGAGGCGAATACTCACTTCTGCCACGGTTTTGCCGCAAATCCCTCAATTTGTGGGCGTCAACGATTTTGTGGTGGTCAATTTTTTGCACACCAACGATAGCCTTCGCAATCGCACCACTATTTTTGAAGTGAAAAGTGCCGCCAAAGACAAAATCCAATCGCTCGTTAATCTTCTGAAGGCTATCCCGGAGGGCAAAACCATCGTGTTTGCCAATTATCGTGATGCTGTGGAGCGCATTTATCACCATTTAAAGCAATTGCAAATCTCCACAGGTATTTATCACGGCGGTTTGGAACAAATCGACAGGGAAAAGGCTATCGCAATGTTTAATAATGAATCTTATCCCATACTGGTGAGCACAGATTTGGGCTCCAGGGGGTTGGATATTAAAGAGGTTAAAAATGTGATTCATTATCATTTTCCGCTATCGGAAGAAGCATTTATTCATCGAAATGGCAGAACTGCACGCATCAATCACTCCGGCAATGTGTATGTGCTCACCCATCAAGATGAAGCGCTTCCGCCATTCGTCACCATCGACCGGGAAATGGAAGCCCCATCCACCGCCAGCACTAAGCCTATCAAAAACAAAAATTGCACGCTTTTCTTCAAGGCAGGTAAAAAAGAAAAGATTTCTAAAGGCGACATTGTGGGATTTCTGGTCAACAACAGTGGCATCACTCCTGACGAAATAGGTGTAATCAACATCTACGATCACTATGCATTGGTTGCCATACCGCACCATAAAGCCGAATCGGCTCTTTGCCTTTTAAGAAAAGCCAAAATCAAGGGCAAAAAAGTGAGGATAGATTTGGCTTCGCCGGATGTGAAATTAGGTGTTTATTCGCGTAAGTGATAACTATGCCTCAAATTCACCTTTGCCCTCTCGCACCAATTCAAATTCTCCCGATGTGCAATCAATAATGGTGGAAGGTATCATGCCACCGCGACCTGAATCAATCACGATATCCACCGACGAATGGTAGGTGTCGGCTATCAATTCCGGCTCGCACATATAGTCCACATCATCGGCTTCCACCGAAGTAGACAATATCGGGCGCCCCAATGCTTCCACTATTTTGCGAGCTATGGCATTAGCCGGGATTCTTACGCCCACTGTGCGCCGTCCTTTAAATGCCTTGGGCAACTTCGACAAAGCCGGAAATATAAAGGTGTATGGTCCGGGCAGATGTTGCTTCATGACCTTGAATTCTCGATTGGAAAATTTTGCATATTCTGTGATTTGCGAAATTTCTTTGCAAATGATAGTGAGATTGGTTTTAGCCGATTTCATCATTTTTAAGGCACACACCCGCTCAATGGCGGAATTATTCATGGCATCGCAGCCTATGGCGTAAATCGTGTCGGTAGGGTAGATAACCAGTCCGCCCTTTTCCAGCGTATCGACCACCATTTCAATGTAACGCTCATTGATATTATCTTCTAAAATCTTTAGGATTTTCATAAGTTGGTTAGTTTGTTATGAGGTGATTGGAAATTTGAAATGATTCTCGTTTCTACATGAGTGGCAAAGGCATATTTTTCAAGCAGTTGCACCATCCATTGCACCGTTTCCGCCATATCCATTTCCGGTCCGAACCCATTGATATTGATTTGCACCTTTTTCGTTTCCAACACGAATTTGGTGCGTTCTTCATCACTGGTGGGTGTGGCTATGCCGCCAATGGCGTCGCGATAAACAGGCATATTTTCGATATTTAGCGCACCACGACCTATTCCGCAATAGGGCTCGTTTGCTTCGCCCACTCCTAAATATAAAGTATCGCCTTCTATTTTATCGAAGTCCAAACCGCTGATTGGGTAACCACTGCGGATAGAAACCAAATTCACCACATCAATCAGTGTAGTTAATCTATACAACCCCAATCCTTTGATAATACGCCGGCATAATGCCTCACTCGCCACACGATAGCGCCCGGGGTCTTTTCCCAAAGCTTTATACAATTTGCGAGTGGCAGCCACAGCCGGGCGTTGATTGATTTCTAACAGTTGGTAGGTGGATTTAATTCGCTCTGCTTCTTGTTGAATTTCAGCCCATAAGCTGTCGGGCGTATCGCTATTGCGCACTTCTGCTTCAATCAAGCCAAGTTGCAATTGCCCACACGCATCCAAAATTCTTTTATCAATTTCTACTTTTAGCATAAGCACAAAATTACAAATAATTTGCCATTGCACCAATTTTGCACTAACTTTGTATGATTTTTAAAAACAAACATTTTGAATAATGGCACAGAAACCATCAATAGCAAAAGGCACCCGCGATTTTTCGCCCATTGAAATGGCGAAACGCAACTATATTTTCAACACCATCAAAGAAGTGTTTCTTTTGTATGGATTCCAGCAAATCGAAACGCCGGCAATGGAAAATTTGTCTACGCTTATGGGCAAATACGGAGAAGAGGGCGACAAACTGCTGTTCAAAATTTTGAATAGCGGCGACTACTTAAAAAGTGCACCCGATGATTTGTTGGAAAACCGCGACTACATACATCTCATTACCAAAATCAGTGAAAAAGGGCTTCGCTACGACCTTACAGTGCCCTTCGCACGCTATGTGGTGATGCATCGCAATGAAATCCAATTCCCTTTTAAGCGCTATCAAATCCAACCTGTGTGGCGTGCCGACCGACCACAAAAGGGTAGGTATCGCGAGTTTTATCAATGCGATGCCGATGTGGTTGGTAGCGATTCGCTGATGAATGAAGTGGAGCTCATTAGCATGATTGATGAAGTGTTTCATCGTTTTGGCGTGAATATCACCATTAAGGTAAACAACCGCAAGGTGCTGAGCGGCATTGCTGAAATTATCGGTGAGCCGGAGAAAATTGTCGACATCACTGTGGCTATCGACAAAATTGATAAAATTGGTATCGATAATGTGAATGCCGAACTTTTGGAAAAGGGCTTGCCACAATCTGCTGTGGATGCGCTCCAACCCTTGCTTTCTTTGAGCGGTAGCAATGAAGAAAAATTGGATTCGCTGGCTTCTCTTTTGCAAAATAGCGAAGTGGGCATGAAGGGGGTAGAGGAGTTGCGCTATGTGCTTTCTCAAGCGCAAGCTCAGCAACCTAAAGCGTGCATCGAACTCGATGTGTCGCTTGCTCGAGGTTTGAACTACTACACCGGCACCATCCTTGAGGTGAAAGCACAAGATGTGGTGATTGGCAGCATCACCGGTGGCGGTCGCTACGACAATCTCACCGGCGTGTTTGGTATGCCGGGCACTTCCGGAGTGGGCATCAGCTTTGGAGCCGACCGAATCTACGATGTGCTCAATGCCCTCGACCTTTATCCCAAAGACACCCTTGCTTCCACCAAAGTGCTCTTTATCAATTTCGGCGATAAGGAAAGTGAAGTGGCGCTAAAATATGTGATGCAATTGCGTAAAGAAGGCATTCCAGCTGAAATTTACCCCGATGCCACAAAAATGAAAAAGCAAATGACTTATGCCAACAACAAAAATGTGGAATATGTGGCAATGGTGGGCGAAACCGAAATATCCAACGGAACCATCGCACTAAAATGTATGGAATCAGGTGAACAAGAAAATCTCACCATCCACCAAGTGATACAAAAAATACAAGGCTAATCCCCTTATATGCCTATTCTTAACTCAAAAGCGAGATATGAGGTCGATATCATATCTCGCTATTTTTTACGCATATAATTATGTTAATTTTTGAATTTTGTTTTAACATTTCAACATTTTTTCTATCTTTGCATAAATTTTTGTATTACTTCTCTCTACAGCATTATGTTTGAAAAGTTAATGAATCTGCCTTTGCTTCAAGGTATCAGTCAAGCCACTTTGGCATCCCTTGTAGAAAAATATCCTTTCCATTTTTTGAAATATCGCAAGGGGGACACGATTATTCATCAAGGCGAAGATTGCTCTCACCTAAAGTTTGTGATTTCAGGTAGGGTAGTGGCCACTTTCCTAAATCCACATATTAAAGTGGAAATCAGTCAGGAAATCGAAGCTCCGGAAGTAATCACGCCCGACTACCTATTTGGCAGAAGCACGGCATACCCCTGCAAGGTGGTAGCCGAAACCGACTGCGGTATTCTTCAAATCCCCAAAGCGGTGTATGTAAAAATGATTCAAAATGAGGAAGTGTTGCTTTTCAATATTCTCAACTATCTCTCTCGAAATTCACAAAATCGATTGTGGACGTTTAGCAGCAAATCCAGTGGAAAATTCACCACACGGCTCGCTATTATGACGTATGAACTCACTACCAAAAAGTCGGAAAACATTAAATTTACTTTTAAGCAAAAAGATCTTTGTATGTTGTTGGGGATTCGTCGCACTTCGTTGTTCACCTCGCTCGAAGAGCTGAAACAAAAAGGAATTATCCACTATACGCAAAATGAAATTCACATTCTCAATCGCAGAGATTTAATTAATATGATTCATAAATAAATCAATATGGCACAACTATCCTATTTTACTCATGGCACTTGCTCCACACAAATCGATATCACCACCAACGACCATAATGAAATTGAGCAAGTAGTGTTTCACGGTGGATGCAATGGCAATTTAAAAGGCATCAGCTCCTTAGTAAAAGGTATGAAAGTGGAGGATGTGATTAGCAAGTTGGAAGGTACTACTTGCGGATTTAAATCCACCTCTTGTCCCGACCAATTGGCAAAAGCCCTGAAGCAATTGCGCTAACTTCGCCATTATTTTTTATTAAGGTATAAAAAAATGAGTTCCAAAAATCCGGAACTCATTTTTTTATGATTAGGATTGGTGAAGATTATTTTTCTTCAGGTTCCACGCCCCATTGTTGTTGAGCTAAGCGGCGATAATTGTTGTAGCGCCATTGAGCATTTTCTTTAGCGGCTTTGAAAAGTTCATCGGCTTCTTCCGGATATTGTTTCATCACGGAAGCATAGCGCACTTCGCCCTTCAAGAAGTCGATAAAGTTGTCCCAATTCGGTTCTTTGCTGTCGAGGGTGAACGGGTTCTTTCCTTCAGCTTCCAAAGCGGGGTTGTAGCGCCAGAGGTGCCAGTAACCACATGCCACTGCCTTGACTTCTTCGGCTTGGCTCTTGCCCATGCCGGCTTTCAAACCATGGTTGATACATGGTGCATAAGCAATAATCAGTGAAGGTCCATCGTAGGCTTCTGCTTCGCGGATGGCTTTGAGGGTTTGCGCATTGTCGGCACCCATAGCAATTTGTGCCACATACACATAGCCGTAAGTAGAAGCAATCAAACCGATATCTTTCTTGCGAATACGCTTGCCGGAAGCAGCAAATTTGGCAATGGCACCAATAGGAGTGGCCTTTGATGCTTGACCACCGGTGTTGGAGTACACTTCGGTGTCGAGCACGAGAATGTTCACATTCTTGCCCGATGCAAGCACGTGGTCCAAACCACCAAAACCGATATCATAGGAAGCACCGTCACCACCCACAATCCATTGTGAGCGTTTCACTAAGTGCTTAGCCAAGCTCTTCACTTTCAGGTTGCAAGGCACATCGCTGTTGGCAATAGCTTCTTGAATCTTATCGCTCAATTCACGGCTCTTGGCACCATCTTCATAGTTGTCGAGCCATTCTTGATACAGGGCTTTTTGTTCATCAGTCACGCCGGAGCAGGCCAGTGCTTCTTCCACAAAACCTTTCACGCGAGTGCGCAGTTTATCGTCGCCCACAAACATACCGAAACCAAATTCGCAGAAGTCTTCAAACAGTGAATTTGCCCAAGCCGGACCATGGCCTTTTTCGTTGGTAGTAAGCGGAGTGGAAGGCACGGCTGCGGTATAAATGGAGGAACAACCGGTTGCATTTGCCACCATTTCACGGTCGCCAAAGAGTTGAGAAATGAGTTTCAAATATGGGGTTTCGCCACAACCGGAGCAAGCGCCGTTGAATTCAAACAGCGGAGTAGCAAATTGTGAATTTTTCACGTTTAATTTGGTGTCTACCAAATGCTGTTTGGAAGTTACATTGCCCACGCAGTAGTCCCAAAGTTTTTGGTCTTCTTCATGACCTTCAAGAGGCTTCATTTCAAGCGCTTTCACACCCTTCTTGCCCGGACATACGTCCACACAGTTGCCGCAGCTCAAGCAGTCGAGCACATCCACAACTTGCACAAATTTCAATCCCTGCAGGCTCTTGCCGATAGCCGGAAGCAAATCTTCGGTCTTGAACGGCGAACCGGCAGCTTCTTCTTCGTTGAGCAAGAACGGACGAATAGCTGCGTGAGGACAAACGTAAGCACATTTGTTGCATTGTATACAGTTGGCTGCATCCCAAACCGGAACGAAGTTGCCTACGCCGCGTTTTTCGTAAGCGGCAGTACCGTTTTGCCACGTACCATCTTCAATGCCCTTGAATGCACTCACAGGAAGCAAGTCGCCATCTTGAGCATTGATGGGGCGAACGAGGTTGCGTACAAATTCGGGAGCATCGTCTTCTACGGAATTTTCAACAGCGAGGTTCGACCATGCAGGGTCAACGGTGAGTTGTTTGTATTCACCACCGCGGTCCACTGCTTGATAGTTCTTGTTGACGATGTCTTCGCCTTTGCGTCCATACGATTTCACAATGAATGCTTTCATTTGCTCCACAGCAAGGTCCACCGGTATCACTTCGGTAATACGGAAGAATGCCGATTGCAAAATGGTGTTGGTACGATTACCCAAACCAATTTCCATGGCAATCTTGGTGGCATTGATGTAGTACACGGTGATATTGTTGTCGGCAAAGTATTTCTTCACGCGGTTGGGCAAATTATTGGCAAGCTGTTCGCCATCCCAAACGGTATTCAGCAAGAATGTACCATTCTTTTGCAAGCCGCGAGTCACGTCGTACATGTGCAAATAAGCTTGCACGTGGCATGCCACGAAGTTTGGCGTGGTCACCAAATAGGTGGAGCGGATGGGCTCGTCGCCGAAGCGGAGGTGTGAACAGGTAAAGCCACCCGATTTCTTTGAGTCGTAGGAGAAATAGGCTTGGCAATATTTGTTGGTGTTGTCGCCGATAATCTTCACGGAGTTTTTGTTAGCACCCACCGTACCATCAGCACCAAGACCATAGAATTTTGCTTGGAATAAGCCGGCGCCACCCACTGCAATCTCTTCTTTTTGAGGAAGTGAAGTGAAGGTCACATCGTCTACGATGCCCAAGGTGAATTGGTTCTTGGGCATTGGCAAGGCCAAGTTTTCATACACGGCTATCACTTGTGCCGGTGTGGTATCTTTTGAACCCAATCCATAGCGACCACCCACAATCACGGGCGCATTTTCAGTGCCATAGAAGCAATCTTTCACATCCAGATAGAGTGGATCGCCATTCGCACCCGGTTCTTTTGTGCGGTCGAGCACGGCGATACGCTTGGCTGTGCTTGGCACTGCAGCAAGGAAGTGCTTGGCTGAGAACGGACGATACAAGTGAACGGAAACCAAACCCACTTTCTCGCCTTTTTCAGTCAAATAGTCAATGGCTTCACGAATGGCTTCGGTCACCGAACCCATAGCGATGATCACGCGGTCGGCATCTTTGGCACCATAGTAGTCAAACAGTCCATAATTTCTGCCTGTGATGGCGTTTATCTTATTAATGTAGTCTTCCACAATGCCGGGAATAGCATTATAGTATTCGTTGCACGATTCTCTGTGCTGGAAGAACACATCGGGGTTTTCGTTCGTACCGCGGGTTACGGGGCTGTCGGGATTCATCGCACGACGGCGGAAATTTTCCAGCGCTTCGCGATCCAGTAGCGGTTCAAGGTCTTCTTGGTTGAGCGCTTCTATCTTTTGAATTTCGTGTGAAGTGCGGAAGCCATCGAAGAAATTCAAGAAGGGGATGCTACTTTTAATGGCAGCAAGGTGTGCCACAGCGGAAAGGTCCATCACTTCTTGCACAGAGCCCTCACAAAGCATAGCAAAACCGGTTTGGCGGGTAGCCATCACATCTTGATGGTCGCCAAATATACACAATGTGTGTGAAGCCAACGTGCGAGCCGTTACATGAAACACGCCGGGTAGCAATTCGCCGGCAATCTTGTACATGTTCGGAATCATCAACAGCAAACCTTGAGAGGCTGTGTAGGTGGTAGTAAGCGCACCGGCTTGTAGCGAACCATGCAAAGCACCGGCTGCACCGGCTTCACTCTGCATTTCTTGAACAGTGACTGTTTCGCCGAAAATGTTTTTACGACCGGCTGCTGCCCATTCGTCCACATGCTCGGCCATGGGTGATGATGGTGTGATAGGGTAGATGGCTGCAACCTCAGTAAACATATAACTGATGTGAGCTGCAGCGGTGTTACCATCACACGTCATGAATTTCTTTTCTTTACTCATGAGTTTGAGATTTGTTATAAATGAAATTATTATAGGTAATGCAAATTTATGCGAAGTTACAAAAAAATTGCCGTTTTCACAACTTTTCCACTCCTATTTAAAAATCCTAATCCACATTAATATTTTTTATCATTTAAATTTTGATTATTAAAGCCGTTTTGTAGCCTGATTATTGATTTTTTAGTAATTTTGTAGTTTAAAATCAACAATCAAAACTCTGATTTGAAAATGAAATTCGATTTATCAGTTTTATATCATCAAGCCAATTCATTTTCTATTCTTCCTGCCGAAGATAATAGAAATGCCATATATATCGTTACCAACAACCAACGAATTGGAAATGAGGTGTATAACGAAATTATCGCATCCTACGACCTCGCAAAAAAATACGCCACCGAAGATTTTAATGAAACCATCGACCATCTTTCTTCTGAATGTAAAGCGCAATTAAAATCTTGCGATTTTTTGCTGGCTGTCTACAATGCCGCAGGGTGTTTTATTGCACAAAACGGTAAAACGCGAGCAATCCAAGTGCGGCCGCAAGAACAAGAAATTGTGTTTGATTCACGCAATTTGGTCCTCGATATCTACAGCTCGAAAATGAAAACCACCCAATTGGTGGATTACAAACCCGGCGATTTGCTAATGCTCTTTGGAGACAGCGAGTTTGAAACCTCCGGGGTTAGACGTGCGCTTTCTAACAACGAAATTTCGGTCTCCGATAAATTCAACAAAATTGCAGCATCTAAAGACTTTGACAAAACTTCTTTTCTCATGATTAATGCCGTGGATGTAAAAAATCCACTTTCCTTAAATATCCTGAGAGAAATCAAACTGAAATATGTGGGATATGTGGCACTCATTTGCTTGATTGGTTCTTTGGTAGCTTGGGCTTTAAACTCCGACTTACTGAAAGGCTCCGATAATAGCGCTTCGGTCACCGACGAAGACACCCTCGTTACCACTTCGTCGAACAATGAAGCCGACACTATCCTCACTGTTCAAAAAGAAGAAACAAAAGTGGATACCACTCGCGACATAGATGAAGAAAAGAAGGAACGCAAAAATGATGAGGAAGGGGAACATAAAAAGGACGATTCCGAGCATAAAAGCGAAAAGGAATCCAAAGCCATAGATAAAGAGAAGGGAAAAGAGAAGAAAGCTCCGGAACCGGAACCTGTGGCTGAAACACCCAGCCAGGCTCCCGCTACACCGGCTGAAGAATAATTATTCATGATTAATAACATCAATTGCGTGCTCAACTCTATGTGGTTGAGCACTTTTATGAAGCATAATAGCATACTCAAATGATTATCACCAACAATTTAGGCATTCAATTTGGCAAAAAAGTTTTATTTCAAGACGTTAATCTAAAATTCACTGCAGGCAATTGCTACGGCATTATCGGAGCAAATGGTGCGGGTAAGAGCACTTTGATGCGTATGCTGAGCGGTCAGCTCACTCCCACACAAGGCACGGTGAGCCAAGGGGCAGGCGAGCGCATGAGCGTGCTGGCACAAGACCACTTTGCCTTCGATGAGTTTTCCGTAATCAACACCGTGCTACAAGGGCACCACGAACTTTGGCAAGTGATGAAAGAAAAGGAGGAACTCTACAGCAAGGAGGATTTCACTGACGAAGATGGCGTGAGAGCCAGCGAACTCGAAGAAAAATTTGCTGAAATGAATGGCTGGAATGCTGAAAGCGATGCAGCTGCACTATTAAGTGGATTGGGAGTGAAGGAGGAGTTTCACTACACGATGATGAAGGATATGCCGGCAAAAACTAAGGTGCGGGTGCTCTTAGCGCAAGCGCTTTTTGGCAATCCCGACAACCTTTTGCTCGACGAACCTACCAACGACCTGGACCTTGACACCGTTTCTTGGTTGGAAAATTATTTGAGCAATTGCGAGAACACTGTGCTGGTGGTGAGCCACGACCGACACTTCCTCGATGCCATCTCTACACACACGCTGGATATCGATTACAACAAAATCACGCTCTATGCCGGTAACTATAGCTTTTGGTATCAAAGTAGCCAATTAGCTCTACGTCAACAACAACAGCAAAATAAGCGTGCCGAGGAAAAGAAAAAAGAACTCTTGGAATTTATTCGCCGATTCAGTGCAAATGTGGCTAAATCGAAGCAAACCACTTCGCGTAAGAAGATGCTTGAAAAACTCAATGTTGAGGAAATCCAACCTTCTTCGCGTCGGTATCCGGGTATTATTTTCACTCCCGAACGTGAACCCGGAAATAAGATACTTGAAGTGAATGGGTTAAGTGCCAGCATTGATGGCGAAGTGCTCTTTAAAGACCTCACTTTCAATGTGGAAAAGGGCGACAAAATCGTGTTCCTCAGTCGCGATCCGCGTGCCATGACGGCGCTTTTCGAAATCATCACGGGTAATCGCGAGGCCGATGCCGGAACTTTTGAATGGGGACAAACCATCACCACTTCGTATCTTCCGCTTGAAAGTGACAAATTCTTTGAAAACGACTACAATCTGGTGGATTGGCTCGCGCAATACAGCGACGACACCAGCGAAATCTACATCAAAGGTTTCCTCGGAAAAATGCTTTTCTCCGGCGAAGATGTCCTGAAAAAAGCAAAGGTGCTTTCAGGTGGTGAAAAACGACGCTGTATGATTTCGAAAATGATGATGACCAATGCCAATACCATCATTCTCGACACGCCCACCAACCACCTTGATTTGGAATCCATTCAAGCTTTCAACAACACCCTGCAAGCCTTTAAAGGCATTGTGCTGATGTCGAGCCACGACCACGAATTTATTCAAACCGTGTGCAATCGGGAAATTGAGCTCACGCCAAATGGCATCATCGACAAAATGATGGACTACGACGACTACATCACCGACGAACGGGTGCTGGCACTCCGCGAACAATACTATGCAAAATAGTGGACTCTTCAACCATAAAATATGAAAGCATCGGGCAAACCACCCGATGCTTTTTTGTGGAGATGGAGGGGATTGAACCCTCGTCCAAACGCGGAACTAATAAGGTTTCTACATGCTTAGTCTTGACTTCATTTTCGACGATCAGCAGGATCAAGACCACCAACTCATCGCTTATTCTCTAAATTTCGCCGAATCTTCGAGACACAAATTCGACTATTTCCGATATTCCTGCACCACCATATCGAAACGCCTCGGAAAATGGGCAATCGGGTGATGTCTCGTTGCTACCGCCTTGGGCAGCAATAAAGCCAACTTACTATACTTCGGTTAGGCAGCGAGAGCAAAGTTGTTTTCGCCAATTAAATTGTCAATGACTGAGATTATAGAGCATTGCCATTATCGCTCTGCATGCTTGCTTACCACCTCTACACGCTGTCAAAGCCATGTCATCCCCGTGTTTTGTGATAAGTGGTGCAAAATTAATCCAAATTTTTCAACCACCAAAACCAAAATTCATTTTTTTCATCTTTTTATCTTAAAAATTCACTAATTTTGCAATATGAATTGTAGAAACATCATCTCACTTATCATATCTTTGGGGCTGTGCTGCTTCGCAAGTTGTAGCCATGACGCCAATATCTCAGCCTATTCGGTTGCTATCACCATCAAATCGGCTGCTCCCGATAGTGTACGCTTATTGGTATTTGAGCCCGACTATCACCATTTGAGGGTTATCAATGCAGGCGTAATGAAAAACGGCAAACTTTTGCTCAACGGACAAATTGGTGAAAACTATATCGCATTTCTCGACTATGGAGCAAAAGAAATGATTCCTTTCATTCTTGAAAAATGCAACACCGAAATCACCATCGGAAAAGAAAAAGTAACCATCTGGGGTGGGGTGGAGAATCACAGTTATTTCGCAGAATGTAATAAAATCTACCGGCTCGAAAAGCAAATGAAAGCTATTGAGGCTTCCTATGCTCGTCAACTCGCTGATTCCACCCTCAATGCCAAGTCGGAAAAAGCATTGCTTGCCAAACACAGAGCCACATACCAAGCGCTACAAAAAACCATCACTCAAAACATTTGCCAAGGTGGAAACCGGGGCATATTGCTAAAAGAAAAATTCATCAACCGCCTCGACTCTATCCACCTCAAAAAAATTCCACCCACACCCTAACACCTCACAAAACCCCAACCCTCAGAGTAGGCCACACCACAAATAGCTGGCATTGCTGCGCAAAAAATAACCACCCCGACCGGGATGGTTATCATTCAGTAATATGATTGATGCAGAATTATTCTGCAGCCACTTCTTGTGCTTCAGCAGCTTCTTCAGCCACCACTTCAAATGGAATTTCCACGCTCACTTCTTTGTGGAGTTTCACTACGGCTTCATATTTGCCAAGACCCTTCACTTGAGCCTTCACAGAGATAATCTTGCGGTCGATATTGTGACCCAATTTTTCAAGAGCTTCAGCAATTTGAATATTGGTAACCGAACCGTAGATAGTGCCGGCAGCGCTCACCTTTGCAGTGATGGTGAGAGCCACATCTTTCAAAGATTCTGCCACAGCTTCAGCATCAGCCTTAATCTTTGCAAGCTTGTGAGCACGTTGGCGTTGGTTTTCTGCCAAAACTTTAAGAGCAGATTCAGATGCAATCACAGCTTTTCCTTGAGGAATGAGGTAATTGCGACCGTAGCCGTTCTTTACTTCTACAACATCATCCTTGTAACCAAGGTTGTTGATATCTTCTTTCAATATGATTTTCATAAAAAATTTCCTCCTTTTTTAAATTATTTCATCAAATCGGTAACATAAGGAAGCAAAGCCAAGTGACGCGCACGCTTCACAGCTTTGGCTACTCTTCTTTGGAACTTCAGAGAAGTACCGGTGATGCGACGAGGAAGAATCTTACCTTGTTCATTCAAGAATTTCTTCAAGAATTCAGGATCCTTATAGTCGATGTACTTAATACCGCTGCGTTTGAAACGGCAATATTTTTTCTTCTTGGTGTCCACTGAAAGTGGAGTAAGATAACGGATTTCTGATTGTTGTGCCATAATTTAATACCTCCTTAATTAATCGTTGTTTGTTTCTGCTACAGGAGCTTCTTCTGCTTTCTCTGCGGGAGCACTCTTCTTCAAGCCACGACGCTTCACAGCATATTCGTGAGCAAACTTATCGAGGCGGAATGTGAGGAAGCGAAGCACGCGTTCGTCACGGCGATAAGCTGTTTCAAGTTTCTCAACCACGACGGGTTCAGCATCAAATTCCAACAAAGTGTAAAATCCGGTAGTTTTCTTTTGAATCGGATAAGCGAGCTTACGCATACCCCAATTCTCTTCATTCACAACTTCTGCACCAAATTTGGCGAGAACTTGTTTGAATTTTTCTACCGCTTCCTTCATCTGAGGCTCAGACAAAACGGGAGTTAAAATGAAAACGGTTTCGTAATGATTCATAATTACTTTAATTGATTAAAAATTAATAACTTGCTTCCGGAATACCCAAAAAGCGGTGCAAAATTAAGCATTTTTCGGCACAAAAGCAAACTTTTCCACATTTTTTCACTTTTTTCGCCTTTGCAGTCGCTTCCACTTTATTTATTCAATAAGAGCTCTTTAATTTTGCCGGCAAGCACTTCTTTGGGCAAACTTCCGGTCAGAGTTTTCGGAGTGCCGTTCTTCGGAAAGAATATGATGAAGGGAATGCTTCGAATTTGCAGCGATGTGGCAAGCTCGCGATTGCTATCTACATCAATGCAATAAAAATCCACCTTCCCTTTAAAGTCTGTTGCCAATTCTTCCAGCACCGGTGCAAGTGCTCTACACGGACCACACCAAGTGGCAGAAAAATCCACAATCGCCGGACGTTCGCCGGTGAACACAAACGAGGTGTCGTGTTGGTTAATAAACCCAATTTTGTTTACAAACTCATCGGTGTTGATTTTGTTCACCACACCGGCTTTTTGAGCAATGGCAGGCATCGCCATTGCAAATATCATCAGTAACAATAATAACTTTTTCATTTTCATCATTTCAAAATCTTATTGATGCTGCTCGCGCAATAAATCGTTCACGGTTTTCACGGGATTGAATGTCTCGATGGGCACTTCCACAAACACGGTTATCCAATCGCTCATCGAACCGTTCCACAAGCCGGGAAGTTCAAGCGCTTTGATTTCCACGCCGCCTTTCGACTTCATACTGATTAAACCCGTTTCGGAATCCACAAATTGCTTCAAGTCAAATTTATTTCCTTTGTAATCTTTCAGATAGCACACCAAATCCACGGGATTGAAGTGAGTGCCGCTCTGCATCAAAGCCACAGCGTCGGCATTGGATGCATCTATTTGAGCTGCCTCTAAAATTTGGGGCGAGCAACTGCCGTCGGCATTATATGCCACATACGGACCACCACCCGGTTCGCCTTCATTTTTCACCATACCACACACGCGAATAGGCCTATTCAATTTTCGCTCAATATATGCCGCCAATTCTTCTTCTCCCATATCATGGGCACCGGCATAACGAATCGATAATTCATTTTCCAAATAGGAAAGCATTTCTTTCAAATCCTTTTCGCAATAGGTTTTGTGCTCCAACCGGGTAAGCATCTCTGCCACCTTTGCTTGAATTTGCACCAAATAGCCGGCAATGGCGCGCTTATATTTCACGGTAGTGCTGCGCAATTTAGATGGCACCACATTATCAATATTCTTAATAAACACCACTGTGGCTTCTCTTTCATTCAAATTCTCAAGCAGCGCACCATGTCCCGCCGGGCGAAATAGTAGCTCGCCATCAGCGTCGCGATACACACTATTGTCTACATTCACAGCTATGGTGTCGGTTGACGCTTTTTGCTCCGACATGCTTACATCATATTTCACTCCCCACACTTGTTCGTAGAGCGATTGCTTCTCCGCCAATAGCTTTTCAAAAGCGCCTCTGTGCTCGGGCGACACCGTGAAATGCAAATGCACCACTTTTTGCTTGTCGGCAGCATATTGCGCACCTTCTTCCAAATGTTCTTCTAAGGGGGTGTGAGCCTTCCCTCCGGCTGCTTTATGAAATTTGAGCAATGCTTTCGGCAAAAAGCCATAATTCAGCCCACCTGCATCAAGCATAGCTTTCACCACTTCCACATACTGCCCGGCGGCCATCAATTCTTGCACATTTTTATTATAAAGCTTCACACACGCTTTATTTAAGTCGGGATAGAAGGCAAATTTTGAAATATGCTCAAAATACTGTTTCTCGAAATCTGTGGTAGGAACCGTATTGCCCGAAGTGGCAAATGCAAACATATTTTTAAACATACGGCTCGCAGCACCCGAAGCGGGCACAAATTTTTCAATGGCATGCCCGGTGTTCTGAAATTCCTTCCATGCAGTTAAACATTTCGCCAAATCTTCTGCACTCAGTTTCACGATACCATTGCCCACGGTGGCAACCGAATTAATTTTCAAAAACGGAAAACCGCTCTCAAAACGCTGAAGCTGCGCTTCTATCATCTCTTTCGAAATGCCGCGTTTCTCAATGTTTTTTAAATCCTCACTGGTTAACATAATGAATATTATTATCAATTTGGTTAATTAATCAAAACTAAACGACAACTTCTTTCGTTCTAATTTGTAAAGTTAAGCATTTTATTTTAATTTTACACAGTTTTTTTGTGGATATAATAATGAATAGCTATTTCAGGGAAGAAGAACGACGAAATGTAGCCAACTATGTTAGGGCATTACGCACGATGTTGGGTGACCAATTCAATACATCCGACTTTCACCTTGTGCGCAATATCATTTCCGATGGAGTTAACAATAATTTTTGCAAACGCGACAAATATGGCATCAATCCCGTGGAGCGATGCTTAAGCACGGCGCATTTGTTTTCCGAACTCATTGCGCCCGACAGAAATATCACCATCGCTACACTACTATACAATTTCTCGCGTGAAAATTTTGTTTCCACCGAGCAGATTCGCCAATCTTTTGGCGAGGATGTAGCAAAATTGGTGCAAGGGCTTATCAACATTTCATCGCTCTACACCAAACAAGCAGCTGTGGAAGACGACAATTTCCACAAGCTCCTCTTCACTTTTGCCGAAGACATTCGCGTGATTATCATTATGATTGTGGACCGCCTGCAATTGATGCGGCGCATTAATCATCATCCCGACGAAAAGTTCGTTCGCGATATCTCATCGGAAGCACGCTATCTCTATGCGCCTTTGGCTCACCGTCTCGGACTCTACACCATTAAATCCGAGCTCGAAGACCTTTCGTTGAAATATCTCAACCGAAAAATCTACACACAAATCGCAGAAAAGCTCAACGAAACCAAGGAGGTCCGCGACAGCTATGTGACTCATTTCATAGAACCTATTCGTGAGCGATTGCAAGATTCCAACATTAAATTCGAAATCAAGGGGCGAACCAAGTCGATCAATAGCATCTGGAATAAGATGAAGAAAAAAGACGTGGACCTCAATGAAATGTACGACCTCTTTGCCATTCGCATCATTCTCGACACGCCTCAAAAACAAGAAAAGCAAGATTGCTGGATTGCCTATTCCATCGTTACCGATATCTACACTGCCAATGTGTCGCGCCTCAAAGACTGGATTTCCATTCCTAAATCCAATGGCTACGAGTCGCTCCACATCACCGTTAAAGGACCGCAGAGCAAATGGGTGGAGGTACAAATCCGCACAAAGCGTATGGACGAAATTGCTGAAAGAGGACTTGCAGCGCATTGGAAATACAAGGGAATCAAGAGCGAAGGTGATGTGGACAAATGGATGAATAATGTGCGCGAGGTGCTGGAAGCAGGAGCAAGCGGACAAATGGGTCTCATCCGCGAAATGAACATGAACCTGTATGAAAAGGAGGTGTTTGTGTTCACCCCAAAGGGCGATTTGTTTAAGCTGCCTCAGGGCGCCACTATCTTGGATTTTGCTTTCCACATCCACTCCAAGGTGGGGTGCACATGCACCGGTGCCAAGGTTAACGGCAAAAACCAAAAGTTAAACTACAAACTGAAAAGTGGCGACACCATTGAAATCCTTACCGCTTCTACCCAAACGCCTCGTCAAGATTGGCTCAATATCGTGGTCACTTCGAAGGCAAGAAATAAAATTAAGCAAGCTGTCAACGAGGAGAAAATGAAGAAGGCGGATTTCGCGCGCGAAATGCTTTCTCGACGATTTAAAAATAGGAAAATTGAGGCTGACGAAGCCACTATTTCTAAACTCGTTACCAAACTTGGCTACAAGTCTATCATCGATTTCTATTCCGACATTGCACAAGGAAATATCGATGTGAATGTTATTATTGAAAAATATATCGATTTCACCAAACCTGTGGAGCAACCGGTTGCACACGAAACTGCCGATAAGTTTGTTCTCCAGCAAAAAAATCAACCCAACGACAAGGCTGATTCCGACATACTCATTATTGACAACAATGTGAAGGGAATCAACTATAAGTTCTCTAAATGCTGCAATCCTATCTATGGCGACAAAATCACCGGGTTCATCGCCAGCGACGGAGCTATCAAAATCCACCGTACCGATTGCGGCAATATCAAGAACCTGAAAGAAAAATATCCTTATCGCATCATTCAGTCGCAGTGGTCGGGCAAAATCGGGAACCAGTTTGCTGCCACTTTACGGGTAGTAGGGCAGGACGATATCGGCATCGTGAGCAATATCACTTCGCTCATCAATAAAGAGGGCGACGCCATTCTTCGTAACATTTCCATTAATTCCAACGGCGAATTATTTGAAGGAATTCTCGTGATTGGCATCAATTCGTCGGGACAACTCACGGCGCTGATGGATAAAATCAAGAAATTAAAAGGCGTGAAAGATGTAATGCGCACTAATAATTAGCTACTATACATGGTGTTGGGCAATACGTCCGGCACGGCTCTTTCATTTAACATTCGAATAAGGACATAGCTCCCCTTACCCGGTT
>SAMEA3663025__coassemble_374_pt1 | contig 38422 bp, 29 predicted proteins | sample SAMEA3663025__metabat2_low_PE_039 | metagenome-assembled genome bin SAMEA3663025 (sample SAMEA3663025) | pig gut metagenome | biome: pig gut; feature: pig-associated habitat; material: faeces | place: France | collected 2012
TAAACACAAATTAGTAATTGTACAAAACCGAGTCAACCATTTTCAGGAACGGACATCTACATCAGCGCAGTGGCGGTGGGTGCGATGATGTTTAACCTCATTTATTGGAATTTCGGATTTTTGCGAATGGGCACCTCCGGGCTCACCGCGCAGGCCTACGGGCGCGCCGACAAGGCTGCAGCTACTTTGGTGCTTCAGCACGCCTCAGTGTTAGCCTTGCTCATAGGGCTGGGCATCATCGCCTTGCAATGGCCCTTACAGCGCATCACCCTCATAGCCATCGGCGCCGAGCCCGGCGTGGAGGCATTGGCTCTCACCTACTTCTACATTGCCGTGTGGGGAGCGCCACCCACATTAGTGATGATGGCGATAAAGGGCTGGATGATTGGGATGCAAGATTCCAAACACCCGATGCACATTTCCATTGGGGTGAATGTGGTGAACATCTTGCTCTCGCTCACGGCAGTAACGGTGCTGGGCTTAGGTTTTAAAGGCATTGCCATCGGCACCGTGGTAGCGCAATGGTTGGGGTTGGGCTATTCGCTGTGGATACTCCGGCGGAAATATGGCGAGCACCTGAGCGGCGTGAGCCTCCGACAAGCGCTGCATTTTCGCGGTGCGAGAGGCTTTTTCCGCGTGAATGTGCACATTTTTGTGCGAAGCACGCTCATGATGGTGCAAGCGTTGTTTTTCACCTCGGCAAGTGCCCGCGCCGGCAATATGACCCTTGCCGTGAACACACTCATTTTGCACATGGGCATACTGTTTTCATACTTTATGGACGGGCTCGCATTTGCCGGAGAAGCCATCACCGGCAAATATTTCGGGCAAGGGAATAGGAAAGCCGAGCATCGGTGCGTGCGGCATTTGTTTGGCTGGGGAATGGCGTTCGCCACCGTATGCACCTTGATTTACGCCCTCTTTCCGGAAGAAATTTTCTCCCTGCTCACCTCCGACCGCAGCGTGGTGCACACCGCCCTGCGCTACCGTTGGTGGTGCGCCGTGATTCCCGTTGCCGGTATGGCAGCCTTTGTGTGGGACGGAGTGTTTATCGGGCTCACTCGCACACGCCACATGACCACGGCGGTGGGCATTGCCTTGGGCGTGTTTATTTTGTGCTATGTGGCAGGGGTTGAGCAGTGGGGCAACCATGCACTGTGGGCTGCGTATGTAGGCTTCCTTGCCACGCGCTCCATCGTGCAAAGCGTGCAATATGCGCAGCTGCGCCAATCCGAATCAGTAGCAAAATAGTGGGAATCAGGAAAGTGCGGTGGAAACAAAGGGACGGTTTTTTTGTTCACGCTTTTGCTACTGCGCATAGATGATTTGCCACGACCGACCCTCCGAGGGTCACTGCTCTCGCTATGACTATCTCCAAGCTGCGCTCGGCTACGCCTCGCTTGCATGGAGTTGTTCACGATACGCCATCTCCGACGGCGGATGGGAAGATTATCAAAAAAAGTGCCCCTCGAGGGATTGAGGAGCACTTATTCATTATATCGGAGTAATGCTTTGCAAAGGGAGGGTTACTTTTTGCGGTTACGCACACTGCGCACGGCACCGCTATTGGTTTTCACTTCGCGAGTTTTCACCTTGGCGGTTTTGGTTTTGGTCTTCGCCTTGGTGGATTTGGTAGATTTAGTGGACTTCACACTCTTCGTTCCCCGCTTGGTAGAGGTTTTCTTTTCCGTAGCCTTTTCATCGTCGGAGGCAGGGCTATCGGCATTCTCATCAGCGTCTTCACCGGCGGCAGCCAGTTCAGCCTTTTCGCGCGCTTCTTTTTGTGCTAAGAGTTCTTCGCGCGAAGGCACCCACAATTCTTTATCGAATTGGCGCAGACGGCGCTCAATGCTATCTTGTGCGTGCTTATACGCCTTATCGTCGGGGAATTGCATACGGAGCGTTTGGTTTCGCAAGTTTTTCACCTTATAGATTTCTCCGCTGTACATATTGAGTTTAAAGAAATCGTCGAGGTTGTAGCGCAGCAGGTTGTTATCGTTGTCGGTGAACACAAACTGCTGTGCAATGTAGGGGCGAATATCGTTGAGTTTCACCCAAAACATCGGCCACTTTTGCGTCACGCCATATTCATCTTCGCGATGGAGCACCGGACAAATGGCATCCACTCGGCAACGCATTTTATTGCTACGGGTGTCGAATTCCCATTTTTCGATGATATAGTAGCTGAGCACCTCACTGCCCGGGATATCGGCATTCTCAATCACATATTTAGGAGCCTTTTCGGTGCTCCCTTTAGCGTGGGCATAGAGAATGTGGAAACGGTCGAGCAGGTTGGAAACCTTATACTTGTAGGCATCGGTAAACATTTCGCGTCCGTCGAGCCATTCATACACATTAATTTCGCCATTAGCCACTCGGCGCATGATAATGTAGAAGAGGCTCTCACCATCTTCATTAGGCTCTTCAGGATAGTAGAGCGCGGCATTTTTGCCCTTGGTGAGGTCTAACTCGCGATACACGATTTTTTTCCATTGCAAGTCGGCATCACTTGGCTCAGCCACCTCATAGAAATCTTTCTGACGCGACGAAACCTGCGATTGACTTTTTTTCTTCTCGGTTTCAGAAGTTTTTTTCACCACCTGTGCTTGCACTTGCGAAGCGGTGCATGCAATAACCAAAGCGGCGAGAACGAATTTAATCAACTTCATATCTAAAGTTTTGAAACAATATTATCTAAAAAACGGGTTTGGCCACACGAGCCACATCCCTTATTATCAGTTCACTATCACTTCCATTGGCGCGATGTCGCGGGTCACGCCATCGGGTCCGGTGGCTTTCACACGCGAGATGTAGAATCTGCGACCGTGCTTCATTTGCTTAATCGCCTCCTTTTGTCGCGGCGAGAAATTGGCGCCGGCAGAGCGTTCGCTCATGGCATTTCCCATTTGGTCGAAGAGCACCATTTCGAAGCTCACCACACGGAAGTCGATTTTCAGCAAGTCGTCGTCGATGGCGGCATCAAGGCCTTTTGCGGCAAGCAAAGTGCCCTTAGAGAAGGGTTTACCGCCCTTGTAACTGGCTTGGTGGCCATTGCCATCGGTGTAGGTGATGAAAGGCATGGGGTCGGGCAACTTCCGCACTCGGAAACTGGTGGTGCCCACATTGGTGCGCTGCCCGTCGATTTCAGCCGTAACGGTGATGGTACATTCGCTGCCGATGGCGGTGGAGCGCGCCACCCATCCCTTGTCGGTTTTGGTGAGCGAGCCATTGGTCATAGTGGCTTGAATCGACTGCTGAGGCACACCTGCCACGGCAATGGAAACAGGGTTGTCGATACCGGCGTAGAACACATTCATCATCGTAGCCGACACGGTGGCGAGTGGTTCGATTACGGTGTACGACGACTTAAAATCGCGCTTAGTGACCGAGCCATCGCGAGCCGTAACCTCAATAAAGCCCGAAAAATCGAAGGTACCTACACTGCCGGTCGACACCTCGTAGTGGCTGCCATTGATTTGGCTACCATTCACATACACACGGGGTCGCGCAGTGGTGTCGATAGCCGCCATCACGATTTCTGCCGAATACCTACTGCCGCGCATCACAATCTTGGATTCCGGCACCACGAAAGCCGTGAAATGATTCACGCGCAATTCGCCGGTGTCGAGGTTAGAGATAATGTTCGACAGCGCCACGCCTTCGGCAAATCGGATATCATTTTGCAATTTCGAGAGCAGTGTGACGGCTGCAATGGAAGGCATCCCCTCAAAGAGGCTCACTTCCCACGTTTTTTCGCCTTCAGTGCCCTTCACATTAGCGGTGGAAAGGGCTTCTTCCACATTCTTTTGATTGTCGGGGTTATTGAGCATACCCAAAATGAAGGTGCGATATTGGTCGATTTTGTGGTGCAGCAGAGCGCCCTTTTTGCCGGTGGGCGGCAACATCACTTGAGAAGCCGCATCGAGGTTATCGTCGGCTTGAATATTGTTGACATCGCCTTGCGGGCCATCGCACAGATGCACGATATCCACCTTCAGCGATTCAATATAGTTGTAGAGCGAGTCAGACTGTTGGCGCACCTGATTTGCCAAATCAATCCATTGGCGTCCCTGCTTAGGGTACTTATTGTAGAAGGCTTGGATTTGGTCGTACATGGTGTAGTTGCGCGCCGAGAGAATGTGGTTGGTGCGCACGAGTCCCTGTTGCACTTGTCGGAACCCATTGAGCACATCGCTCGACACATTCAGTGCAAGCATAGCCGTCAGAACGATGTACATCAAGTTGATCATCTTCTGACGCGGCGACATGCGTCCTACCGTCTGGTTTCTAGCGTTTGCCATGCTTTAATCTTCAGAGTTATCATTATCGTTGATGTCCACGCCGGGCATACCACCCATAGGGCGATACATGTTCACGGTCATGGCCTTAATCATTTTTTCGTACACGCTATTGAGTTGCTTCATGTAGCGTGCCATTTTTTCGGTTTCATCGCAGTAGTGAGCGCTTTCGGCAGCCGATTTTTCATACATATCTCGGATATCCTTCAAGCCGCGGTTCACGCGGTCGATGCTATCGAGCTGCGAAGAGATGCTCTTGAGTTGGATTTCGTAGATGGTGTTCAAGCCGCTGATATTGCGATTGAGATTTTCCATTTGCTCCACATATCCGGTGCTACTTTGGGTAATGTTTTCGCTATTTTCGGTGATGGCGCGATAGCTACCCAGCAGCGTTTCCGACACTTGGTTGAGTGCGGAGGTGGTGTCGTGGAGGCGTTGCATTTGTTCGGAAATGCCCGCCATTTGGCTCAGGTATTGCTGTGTGGCGTCGGTGAGTTCCGCCATGCGACTAAGTTGGTCGCTTGCGGCAGCCATTTTGGCGATGCTTTCGCTCAGCGAGCGCGAGTCTTCTTCGGTGAGTTCAATGCCTTGTGGGATGCCCACAGCGGCTTTTGCCTCAGCTGTGCTCACGGAGGGTTGGGATGCAGACTGTGCTGCGCCGCCGCCACCAATCACGATATTGCCGCCTGACTCAAAGTTAGGACGGTCGTCGGGATCGCCGCTGGCAAGCACGGGAAACACCTGTTCCCACTTATATTCGTGCTCCGGGCGGTCGAAGGCAGTGAGCACAAACATCAGCACCTCGGTGCCCATACCAATGGTGAGCATCTCGTTACCGCCTTGAAGGTGAAGAATTTTGAACAAAGCGCCCAAAATCACGATGGCCGCACCTATACTATATGCGAAATTGAAAAAGCGCTGCCCGGTTTCGCCCGAGAGGAAACGCTCAATCACATTTTTATATTTCTTAATTTTTCCCATGGTCGTAATCGCTAAATATATTGATTGTGAGAGAAATCCGGATAAATATGGATGATAAATGATTAATTATTGTTTTTACGTTTCACCTTCGTGTAGCCCACCTTTGAGCGCACGCATCGGAAACCGATGTAGGAGCGTTGCTCATTTTGGTATTCCCACATGCGGAGGTCGGCGCGAATGTTGTGTGCCACATCCTTCCACGAGCCGCCTCGCACTATTTTGCGCGACATTTTGTAGGGGTCGTCTTTAGCCACATTGTAGCGATATTCGGGGTTGAGGTCGCTGGTCATACGGTCCACGCTTTCGGTGTAGGCGGTAGAGGTCCATTCGCTCACATTGCCCGCCATGTCGTAGAGTCCGAATTCATTGGGCTCGTAGGTGCCCACGGGAGCGCTCACAATGGAGCCATCTTTCACATAATTGCCCTCTTGCGGCTTAAAGTTGGCATAGAAGCATCCTTCATCTTCGGTGAGTGGCAGTTCGCCTTCCCATGGATATTTGTTTTTGCTGATGCCCGAACGAGCAGCATATTCCCATTCGGCTTCAGTGGGCAAGCGGTAGGGTTCCACATACACTCCCTCCTTGCCGAGCGATTTGCGGAGAAATTCGGTGCGCCAATTGCAGAACGCATTGGCTTGCTCCCAACTCACACCCACCACGGGATAATTGTTGTAGTTGCCATTGGCAAAATACATTCGCACGTAGGGCTCGTTGTAAGCATTGTCGAAATCGTTAATCCAGCAAGTGGTGTCGGGAAACACATTCACGATATAGGTGTTCACAAAATCCCATTGTCCGGAGAGCGGACGATTCACGGTTTGTCGCACGATGCGTCCATCGTCGTCGATATAAGCGGTGTCCTTGCTGATGACAGGCACTTCGGTGGGGACGGCGTGGTCGGTGTTGTAGTCGCGCGTGGTAGGATCTAAGCGATGCTTACGCTTCACCGCCTCGGTCATGTTGTAGACCTCATATCGGTAATTCATTTGCGTAGGATCGAGTTCCTTCACCCCGGTGATGGGATTGATGCGATACACGCTTTCGATGGCGCGTTCCTCGTCTTCGCTGGGATTACGCCAAGGAATATTTTTGGTCCAATCGAGATGCGGTTTCACCGGGTCGCCGTATTTATCTTCGGTGATTTTGAATTCATCGTTTCCACCGTAAGCGGGGTCGGCGAGGCGTTCACGGATAATGGAATCGCGCACCCAATAGAGGAATTGCTTGTACTTGGAGTTGGTGATTTCGGTTTGGTCCATCCAAAACGCGTCGACCGACACGCCTCTTGCCGTGGAGTCGATGCCCCAGAGCGAATCGGTTTGCGACGGGCCTTCCTTCATAGAGCCACAATCAATGAGCACCATGCCGTAGGGTGTGGGCTCAACAAACACCGAGCCACCCACGCCGGTCACTTCGCCTCCATAGGCAGAAATAGAGCGCTTGCCGGAGAAGCACGAATTAAGCATCAGCGCAAACACGAAAGTGGACAAACAAATTAATAGTACCTTTTTCATATTCTACATTAATCGAATACTCTTATGTTTATTTTTATTTTTTTCTCCTAAATTGAGTTTCACATTATAGTTTACAAACACCTCATGGCTGCCCGAAGTGGCCTTAGAGATGTCGGAAATGGGGTAATCGTAGGAATATCCCACCACAAAATTTTTAATTTCAACCCCCGCCACCAAGCTCACGGCATCGTTGTGGCGATAAGCCACGCCTCCTGTGATAAACTTATTGTAGCGCACACGCATGGTGGCTTCTGCCTGAAAAAGATTGAAATCCGTTTTCACAAACACAGAGGGTTGTAATTCAAATAACGTATTTTTTATCGGGATATTGCCACCCGCCATAAAATAATATGTGCGTCCCGCCTCAAAAATGTAGAGATCTTCTTCATTTCCTTCGGCTTTCATTTCCACCGAAGGCTCCGTGAGATGGGTGGCGGAAATGCCTGCCCACCAATATTTATGCTGATAATGCAAGCCCACCCCTAAGTCGAGGGCATTGCCCGACACGTCGGTTTTGGGGATGGCGTCATCGGCTTCTTCGCCTCCGATTTCTATGATTTCGGAGCCCTTAAATTTTTCGTTCACCAAGCCCACCTGAAAGCCGCCGCTAAGGGTGCCGCCAAAGAGGCGGTGCTTATATGCCAACTGTGCCGAGGCATTGAGCCCGGAATACAGACCCATAGAGGTTTGATTGATGCTCACACCGGTGGCAAAGCGCTTGTTGAGAAACTTAAACGGCATATCAGCGAGCCCCACAAACGAAAGAGGCGCATGCTTGATGCCCACCCACTGGGCGCGACTGCCCAGGGTGATGTGGATGTAGTCGGTGTTGCCAATGGCGGAGGGATTGTAGTAGCCGGGCACCATATAATATTGGGTGTATTGGTTATCCACTTGTGCCTTAAGCGTCGGCACCGACACCCAAGCCACCAGCATCATCAAAACGTATTTACTCCATCCGGTCTTCATCCCTGTTGCTTTACATTCAGTTGGCAGACAATCAATTAAGATTCATTATTCAAAATAAAAGGTGAGCACCACCATATTGTTGGTCACTTTGTCCACGCTTTGGGTGAACCGCATCATTTCGGGGTTTTCTTCCAAATCGGGACGGTCTTTTTTTAGCATATTCTTCAAGCCGAAGCAAAATTTCAGCTCCGGGCACAATTTAAAAAACGGCAAATAAATGTCGCAACCCATGCCCACGGTGAGCATGGCATCGGCATTGCCCAAGCGCAACTGCTCGGAGCGGTCTTTCGCCACATCAAATAAGCCCATCACGCCACCGGTGAAATAAGGGCGAATGTTGTGGTAGCGGTTGGCTGAAATTTTCAAATCAAGCGGAAGCACCACATAAGTCGACTTGATGTTTTGGCTCTGATTTCGACGCATAGGGTCGGTTTGCTCCTCCGTGGCGGAGGTGTTGATATATTTCACCACCTTGTTGCCAAAATACATACCCGGCGAAAAGCGTAGGTTGAAATTTTTGGCAAGGCGCAAATCGGCAAGCACATTCACGCAAAAGCCGGGCGAATGTTGCGGTACTTCGGCAAACCACGTCTCGCCATCGTCGGTGGTGAAGCCATTATTCACAATGCCAATATCCTGAAAATTAGTGCCCACCGAAAAACCGAAATGAATCTTCTTTTGGTCGGCATACTGGCGATTCAGAATCTTATCATTGTCTTGCGCACGACAAAGCAAACCGGTAAAAACCAGCAACGCAAAGGCAATATGTGGTTTTAAAACAATTTTCATCTCAACCATAATAACGCCATTTCCCGCCAAATATTGCAACCACCACAAAAATTTAACAATCCCCCACCCTCTTTCTTTTAATGCTATTTTGATAACAGCCGGCGCCGGAGGAATGAAAAAGAAAACTTACACGCCATCGTATGCTAAAACCTTTTTCGCAAACTTAGGCGAATTTTTGGCGAGCGTGGGTGTTGAGAGGGATGCTGATGTAGCGGCGCCAGAGGTATGCCATGGGGATGAGGGGGAAGAAAATGCCCACGGGGTAGTATTCGTAGAGGGGATAGCCGAAGTGACCTAACACAGGGCATATCATATAATTATACACCAGTCCGGCTATGGCTTGAAGCACATAGATTTCGAGACTGATTTCCGCCAACCACATCAAGGGACGGCAAGTGAGCAAACGGATGAGCGGACTGCAACGACCGGCAGTGAATGCCGACGTCAATATCAATGCCATCACGGGGATTTCCCACAGCACAAACTCATTGAAAGCATCCACGGCAGAGCCTTCGGCATAGCGCACCATCACCATCAACAGCAGCGACGAGCAGATCACCAAGAGCAGCAACGCCGACACCCGGGCATCGCTCCACGCTGCCACTTGATGCCTGAGCCGGGCGTAGCACGCATAGAGCACGATGCCCCAAGCAAATTCGTAGATGCGCACCGGGGGAAAAACGTAGGCGGGCAAGAGCAATTCGGGCGACATGTTGTTGCCCATCACCCATCCTACCACAGCCATAAGGGAGAGCATCATCAGCAATTGGATGCCGAATTTGAGTCTTCGCAACAGTGCGCTCAGCACCGGATAGAGGGCATAGCATAGGAGCAAATCGCCCAAAAACCACATGTGGCCGTTGAACGAGAATATCACTTCGCGCTTCACAGAGAAAATGTGCACAAACAGCGCATTGGGCAGCAAAGCATCCCAGTTGGCACCTCTGCCATGAGCAAAAACCACCACCAGCACCACATACACTGCGAGCGCCACCCAGTGGTGGGTGTAGAGCCGCAAGGCACGCCAACCGAGAAACTTGCCATAATCACGCCCCGACATATCGGCTTTATGATATTTCATTGCCATCAAAAATCCGCTCACCATGAAGAAAAACACCACAGAGAATTTGGTGATTTCGGTCATGGCAGCAATGCGGCAATGGAATATCACAATGCAAATCGAGAAAATGCCTCGCCACGAGGTGAGCAAATCGATGCGCGATGCAGCCGGCTTAGTCATAGATGGAGGTAAGGTTGGTTTTGGCGGTAATCACTCCCAATATATTGTAATAGAGTGTGATGAATGGGCGAACGAAGTAAAACAGCGGCACGCTGAAAGTGAGCCCCGGCGCTTGCATCAATTGGCAACACCGATTGAAGGGCAATATCATCAGTAGCCACGAGAGAAGCATCAAAAAGGCGGTGAGCGACAAGGTGAACCCATTCTGATAGTCGAGCACCACCGCCGCCGCTAAAGCCCCCAAGCGCAAATAATTGGCACACGAGAAAAAGGCTTGCGCATAAAAAGGCATGTGGGTGGACACAAATTTGGTGGTGTAGTCGCGGCGCAATTTCAGCAAGTGATGCGCTTTGGGCACATTGTCGTAGTAGGTTTGCACTTGGCTATCAGCAGTGAGCACCATACGCGTGTTAGCCCCGGTGGCTATTTCGCTCACAAACACATCGTCGTCGCCAAATTTCAAATCCAAATTGCGCGAAAATCCGTTGTGGTCGAAAAACACCTTGCGGCGGTAAGCCAAATTGTCGCTAATGCCGCGATAGGGTTTGCCCTTGATAGCGCTACCCACCCATTGAAGGGAAGTGATGATAGAGTCGAACACACGATAGTAGCGTCCGGCAGAGGTGTCTTTGCGATAGCGATAGTGGGAAAAGCCCAGCACCACATCCACTCCGGGCACAAAATTGCGCATCATAGCGCGCAGCCATTGGTCGCTCATCACACGGCAATTGGCATTGGTGGTGAGCACCACCTCCTTTTGCGAAGCCTTGATGCCAATGGTGAGTGCCAATTTTTTCCGTGAAAGCGAACGCGTGGCATCGGGGGCAAAGGTGACCCGCATATTGGAAAAATGCGGGAGCATATCGCTCAGCAAATCGCGGGTGCCATCCACCGAGGCATCATCCACCACCACCACATCAAAGTCGGGATAGTCTTGGTGGAGCAACAGCGGGAGAAATCGTTCCAAATTTTCGCACTCGTTGTGGGCATACACCACCACCGACACACTCGGCAATTGCTCATCGGAGAGATATTCGCGAGCGGCTTCGTGGCGCGCAAATTTGCGCAAGCGATTGGCACGGCGCCAAAGGGTGATGCTACACACCAAAGTGAGCACAAAAGCCACCCCCAGCAGCACATACACATATAGAATATAGGGCGTATCGAAAGAAAAACACATCATTTATCCGATTTAAAAATGCAAAAATACTGAAAATTGCCGACATACACGCAAAAAAAACCGCCGAAATTCACATTTCACCGCCGGATAAAAGAATAAATGGATTCAATTTTGCTCATATGGGTGGAAATTGGTAATTTTGTAGGATTATTTAAACATAATGACAGAAAGCATCGGAAATAGAAAGGAGCAAAGTCGCGCCACAAAGATGATAAAATCGATGGGGATTTACGCCATCGGCAACCTTGGCAGCAAGGTAATCACCTTTTTGATGGTACCGCTCTACACGCATTATGTGGAGAATACCGCAGATTTCGGCTACTACGACATTTGCCTCACGGTGGTGTTTCTCCTCATTCCTTTTGTCACACTCCAATTGCGCGACGGCGCTTTCCGATTCTTGCTCGACTCCCCAAGCCTTGCACACCGGCAAAAAGTGGTGAGCACCACCTATAAGATACTCGGTTCCACCCTATTGCTCTCTGCGGTTATCACCTTTGGTGTAGCCACCATCTTTTCGGTGCCCTACATTTGGTATGTGTTGGCGCTCTTGGTGGCGATGTCGATTCAAGAGGTGGTGAGTCAGGTGTTTCGCGGACTGGGCAACACCAAGGCATTCGTGTCGGTAGGCATTATTTCGGCATTTTTCATAGGCTTGCTGAGTTTAGTGTTTGTGGTATGGATGGACATGGGCATCAAGGGCGTGTTTGTTGCCAACATTTTGGCGCGCATATTGGCTATTGTCGCTGTAGAGCTTAGGCTTCAAACCCTGCGTCACTATTTCTGCATCAGAATTAGCGGCAAAGGCATCGCCCTCGACATTATCAAATACACGCTTCCCCTTTTACCGGGCTCGCTGTGCTGGTGGCTCACCGGCAGTAGCGACCGATGGTTTATCCAAGAATATTTGGGATTGCAGGTGAATGGTGTGTATGCCGTGGCTATACGTTTTTTAGGCATTCTCCAAACCCTTGCTTTAATCTTTTATCAAGCCTGGCAAGAAACCGCCATTTTGCAATATCACAGCGCCGACCGCGACAAATTTTTCTCGCAGGTGCTCAATTGCTACATCTTCATCATTTGCCTTTTGGTGGTGGGCTTCACTTTTGCGTTGAAAATGTGCTATAGTTGGCTCGTGAGCTCCAACTATCAAGGGAGTCTGTCGTATATTTTCCCCTTAGCCATCTCCACCGCCATTTTTTCCATTTCGGCATATTTCGATATGGGATATCAATGCGCCAAAGACACCAAGCGCACCCTCCCCGCCATTATGCTTAGCGCCGGTGTGAATGTGGTGCTCAACTTTTTGCTCATCGGCAAATTCGGCGTTTACGGCGTGATTGCCACGCTCATCATCTCCTACAGTGTGCTCGTGATTTATCGCTGGATAGATTCCAAACGCTATTTCACCATCACCCTCGTTCCGGGATTGCTATTACCCATCGGCATCACCCTTTTGATGGCTGTTCCATTTTATTGTTGCACAGCGATTTGGCAAGACGCCTTGGCAATGGCAGGTGCATTGACACTGATGGTGGCGAGTTGCCCAAGCGCTATCAAGCAGGGGGCTTTTGCCAAATTTCTTGCAAAATTTGGCAGATAGCATATAATATTAAGGTACATTTTTCCGTTTATTGTATTACGCGAATGTAACATTTATTTAAAAACAACTATCGATACTACATCATGAAGGTAAGAAATATATTTTGGTGTTGTGCCCTGATGCTGATGTTCGCATCGTGCAGTTCCACTAAAGAAGTACCCACTCTGGCATATTTCCAAAATCTTAAAGATAGCGATGGCACGCTACCCGACAATGTGAGTCATTACAAAATCAAAATTCAGCCCGACGACGAGCTGATTATCACCATCACCTCCACATCGCCCGAAGCCACTGCCATGTATAATTTACCTTTAGGCAATCCGTCGTCGAAAGGCAATATTAATGCCTCACAAGCACCTCGTATCCAAACCCACATTGTGGACCGCAATGGCATGATTCAATTGCCCGTGTTGGGCGAAATTAAAGCGGCAGGGCTGAGCACGAAGGAGCTGGAAGCCGTGATTAAGAATCGCGTGAGCGAACATGTGAAAGACCCATTCGTGCGTGTGGAAATGATCAATTTCACCGTGAACGTGATGGGTGAAGTGAGAGCACCACAACGTATAGTGGTGGGCAAAGAGCGATTCTCTGTGCTCGACGCACTTGCTGCCGCCGGAGACCTCACCGAATACGGCAAGCGCGACAATGTGCTGGTGATTCGCACCGAAAACGGCAAGAGCACCTACCATCGCCTCAACCTCACCGACGGCAGCATCTATGCATCACCCTATTTCTATCTTCAGCAAAACGATGTGGTGTATGTGGAGCCCAACGACATTAAAATCGACAATTCGAAATACAACCAATTTTCCGCCTTCAAACTCTCACAATTATCCACTATCGTGAGCCTGGCCTCGGTGATTGCCTCCCTCGTGATTGCACTCTGCGTGAAATAAAAACATCCTCAAAATTAAAATCATGGACAATAAACCCTCTTTACATACCGAAACTCCAAGCGAATCAACGACCTCCATTAAACTCATCCCCACCATTCTTCGCTATTGGTGGCTGTTTTTGCTATCGTTTGTGATATGCTTCGGCTTACTCTTTCTCTATTTGCGAATCACCCCCTCCTCGTATTTAATCGTTTCAACGATAATGGTAGAAGACGACCCCTTCATTTCATTTGTGGGCGGCGGGAGTAGCAAAAGCAATTCCATGCTCAAAAGTGTGATGGGCGGTGACGCAAATGTGTATAACGAAATTGAGATCCTGGGTTCTGAGAGTATGGTGGCAAAAACGATAGGCGAATTAGGTATCAACTGTCGCTATTACGAGAAAACCGGCTTCATGAAAAAGAAAGACCACTACGGCACCTCGCCTATAGTGGTGGAAGCACCGAAAGAAGTGTTCGACACACTCTCCGTGTCGCTGCCGTTCAAGATTAAGGTGCATGCCAATGGCACTGCCGACATCACCGTGAAGAAAAGTTTTTTCAAAAACTACGCTAAATTGGAAGGAGTGCAGCTCCCCGCCACGGTAAAGACTCCCTATGGCTTATTTGTGGTGAAACCCACAAAATATTTCACCCCCAACCACGAATACACCATCACAGCATCGGTGGCAGGCATAATTCCCGCAGCACTCTCCCTCCAAGAAGATATGACGGTGGACCAAAAAGCAAAGAAAACCGACCTAATCTATGTCGATGTGGTGGATAGCGACGTGAAGCGCGGACGCGATTTCCTCACCACCCTCGTGCGTCTCTACAATGAGCGAGGATTGGAAGACAAAGACAAGCAGGGAATGGTCACCGCCAAATTTATCGACGACCGACTTTCGCTCATCTACAAAAACTTGATGGGTAGCGAAGCCGAAATCGAAGCCTACAAAAAGGCACACAACATGGTGGACCCCTTCCTAAAAGCCAAAACTGCCATCGCTAAAGAAGAATCGAGCGAAGCCGCACTCGTTGCGCTTGAAACACAATATCGCATTTCCGGCATGATTAAGAGTTTTATCACCGACCCCAGCAACCGACTTTCGCTCATCCCGTTCGAAACCGACTCCACCTCAGCCTCTATGGTGAGAGCCTACAACGCGCTCATCACACAGCGCCAGCACTTGGCACATTCGGCTAAAGCCGACAACCCGGCATTGGTGCAACTCGACCAACAGCTCAACGCTATGCGCGAAAACATGATTGGAAGTGTGAACAACGCATTGGGAGCACTGAAAATCAAAATCGAACAAGCCAAATCGGTGCTCGGTGAAGGTAAAAGCGGTGTCAACGATTTCGCATCAGCCGAGCGCGACACTCGCAACCTATACCGCGACCAAGCCATCCAAAACGAGCTCTACCTTTTCTTGCTCCAAAAACGAGAAGAAAATGCCCTCAAAATGGCAGCAGCTCAGCCCAAAGGCAAAACTGTGGACGCTGCCTTTGCCGGCGAGAAGCCTGTAAAGCCTAAAAAGGCTATCGCATTGTTGATTGCATTAATTTTTGCTATCGCTTTACCGGTGGTATGGATATATACGAAACTACTACTTGACAACAAAGTGAGGAATCGACTCGGATTAAAGGAACTGTCGAAGGCTCCCATCCTGGGAGGTGTGAGTCATAACAAAGACTTTTCTTACATATACCCCGAGGAAGGAAATTCTTATGACGAATTCCGCGTCATCCGCGACAACTTGCAATTTATGCTACCCAACCAAGATTGCAATGTGGTAGCACTCACATCGGCGAGCGCCGCTGAAGGCAAAACCTATCTTGCTATCAACCTTGCATCTGCTTTTGCAAAACTCGGAAAAAAAGTGGCTTTGGTGGAACTCAATTTCCGTGAACCATGCTTGGCGAAGGTGCTGAATTTGCCAACAAACAACGCCTTGACCTCATTCGTTTCGCAAAGCAATATCACCATCTCAGAGATAGTGCAAACCTACAATAGCGAACCTCTGCTCGATATTTATCCCGCCGGCACCGTACCACCCAACCCTTCAGAGCTTCTTCAAAACGAGCGAACCGCCCAACTCTTTAAGCAACTTCGTAGCCAATACGACGTGGTGATTGTAGACACTGTGGGTGCTTGCATCGTAAGCGACACCCTTTCTGTGGCAAAATACTCCGACACCACTGTGGTGGTAGTGCGTGCCAACTCCACCAAGAATAGTAACATTTATGCCCTCAACCAACTGCTTGAAGAAGGCAAGCTAAAAAATATGGGCTTCGTGCTCAACGACGAGCCTCTCTCTTAAAAATATTGATGCACATTCACCCTCGGCAGAATTATATTTTGTGTGAAGAATGGATAGATTTGCTATCATAGCTGTAGTGTTGATTGCCTTCATTGTTCTCTACTTGCGCAATCTAAAAAGCAAAACGCAAGAAGAAAAATATGAAGGCATAATAGCAGTTTATATGGTGACGTGCTGTTTCACACGATTCTTTTTGCCTCTTTATGTGTACGACGAAGAGCAGCAATACGGTTCGTTTGGCAACAGCATAATGCTCTTGCCGTATATGCTATTCATCCTATATTTGATATGGGTAGTGAAAGTGAAGCAAAAGGGGTTTATCACTATGCCCAATAAGATGCTTGTTGGGGCATTTCTTCTATTCACCATCTACAATTTCATCAACCCCAATAATAGCGTGGTGGGTTCGTCGATGATTGCCCTATTCTTTCTCTGCACATTGTTCATATTCTACTACCTGCTCTCCAATGCCTTCACTGCCAAAACTTTGGTAAACGGCATCTATAAAGGATTTGCGTTCACCATTATCCTCCAAGCCATTCTATGCGTGTGCTATCCCATATTAGGAATGAAATTTATCACCGATGTGTTTGTGTCGGGTGCAGCACTGCGTGGAGAAGTGGGTGGCAGATTTGAAACCGTGGGCACATTTGCCCACCCCAATGCACTTGGGGTGTACTGCTCCTACATTTTTATGTTTTTCCTCGGCTGTGTGATGGGCAATTATCAGCGCAAGAAAAGTTGGTGCTTTTTGGCATTGAGCATTTTTGCAACAGCGATGTCTGGTAGCCGAAGCGCCCTCGCCTCATCGCTCGTGGGCACAGTGGTGCTCATCACATTTTATGTATTCCGTAAGTATCACCTACTTAATCCCAAAATATTTTTCAAAGGAGTACTACCTGTGATGGTGGTGGGCGTGATATTAGCCGCCGGGCCCCTGCGACAGCTCTTTGAAGATTCCACGAATCTCAATGATATGGCAGTGTATCGCATGATGCATTACTATTGTGCCTTTGAAATTGTGCAAGATAATCCTCTTCTGGGAGTAGGGATTAACGGGCACCTCTATTCTCTACTCAACAACACTTCGCTGGTGGATTTCGAGGCCATCTTCGACACTTCAGAAATGTGGCAACCCGAAGAATTTATGTTCCACAATCCTGTACACAACATTTGGCTTATCCTCCTGGCAGAACTCGGAATTATTGGATTTTTACCTATTTTGGCATTTGTGATATACTACTTTGCGAGTTTCAAACGCCGCATACGCAAATCGAAAAACAAATATTTTCACATTGTGGCATGCACCGGGATGGGTATTATGTGTGCGCTGCTCACTCAGGGCAACTCCGATTGGAATCCACTCTCGCAACAGCAACTCATTATTTCACTTATGTTTCTTGCCTTTTCGCTCAATAAGCGTTTTATGAGCGACCAATATGGCGATGAAATGGATATTTTACCTCCACCCCCTGATACAAAAATATGATGACCCACAATCAGCATAGCATATTGTTTCTTGCCACTGAATACGAAAGTGGTATGCGCCCCTACGCATGCACTATTATCCACAATATGTGGAACGAACGCTCGCACGCTATCGTGGTGATTAAAGACGAAAAATACAAGCAAGATTTCGCCGACTTAGACCCGGAGAGAGTGCACTTTATCCACTATCCCACCTGCAAACTGGGTAAACTCGTGTTTCGCTTTTTCCCAAATAAGCTAATTCAGAAAATCAATCAACTGATAGCTACATTTAATCTTGACATCGTATATTCGCTGACCGGAGAGTTGGTGATGAGAAACTCTATCAAGCGCCTACAAGAGAACATTCCCCTCCTCTACACTTCACACGATGCCATACCACACGAAACCAAGCAACCCCTACTTTCTCTTATCAAAGAATGGGTATTTATCACTCGCCCACAACGTAATATTCTGAAAAAAGTCAGTCATATAGTCACCAACAGCCGAAGCCAGCATCACTACATTTCTCACCATTATCCCCACTCACATGTGCACTATGCGCCATTCCCTTCGCTAATTAATCCAGACATTGCACGAGGAGGAAAAACCGTTCCCGAGATAGCCGATATCTACGATTATATCTTATTTTTTGGGAACATACACCTTTACAAAGGTGTAGACTTGCTCTACCATTGCTACCATCTTCATCCTGAGATTCATCGTCATCCACTTGTGCTGGCAGGGGCGGGACACTACTATTTTAGTAGGTACGCTACCGAGAAAAATGTGCGAATAATCAACCGATTCGTTGCTGATAATGAGGTGTCCAACCTCTTTCAAAAGGCTGCAGTGGTGGTATATCCCTACATTTCAGCCACACAAAGCGGAGTAATTTCAATTGCATCATATTTCAATAAGCCCATCATTCTTTCCGATGTGGATTATTTCAAAGAAGTAGCAAGAGGCTACAGCGGCGTCACTTTTTTTAAAAAAGGCGATATCCACGATTTAGCAAAAGCGCTCTCTGTAGCGCTGTCAAAGTCACAGCCCACAACAGACCTTTACAACAAAGAATATAGCTCCGAAGCTATGGTCGGTGCCATTTCTTCCATAATTCAAGAATTAATTAACAACAAATATGAATAAAATAATAGCCACAATCGCCATATTTGCATTAGCATTAGCTGCATCGGCACGCACAGTCACAATTAACCTTGGACCTTATGTGAATAAAGATGTTACGGCTTTGCTCCGAACCCAACTTTCTCACCTCCCAACCAACGACTATGCTATCATCACACTCAGCAAGAAAGGTTTGTACTACCTTAGTGGCACAGTTGTGGCTAAATGCAATGTCACCCTATCAGGATGTGGATCAAAAAGTAAATTTATACTCTGCAATGGCAGCGACAACAAAGACTTTAAAGCATTCACCGACGACACATTCTTGGAATTTATCGGCACTAAAAACCATCCGATTAGTGTGGATATTCAAAATCTGAGCATCGACTTGCAAGAGCACACGGGATTCTGGTGGCTCAATAGCCCTAACGGCAAACGAAATGCAAAATTTGCAGTAAAAATATACCATGCTCATAGGGTGAACGTAAACAAGGTGAATAGCACACTTAAAAATGCCTTGTGCACCACATTCGATTTGCGCGTGTGCACCAATATCAGTTTCTCAAATTGTCGGCTCACCAATTTCAATAACTGCTCTGAGGGTGGCATCATTTGGATTGAAGGCGCCACAAGCAATGTGAATATCACAAACAACGTGCTCAACAAATACGGTAACGATGAAGCATTAGGCATCTATGGTAGTCATCAAGAAATAAACAACGGGCATATCTCTTTCGGAAATACCTCAAAAAAAAACATCCATATATCCGGCAATATTTTTAACTACGGGTATAATGGGAAAGATAAAACAAAAGTGATGAACGATGTGCTCATTTCATTATTTTCCAATGGCTACGAAAATGGTTATGTCTGCACTATGGAAGATTTAGAGTTCTCCGATAATAGGTTCAACATTAGCGACCCTATGCGCATCACACTACAATTCAAAGTCGACACCCCCGACACGTACAATCGCCTTTTAGTGCAAAACAATACATTTCTCAACACTACCGAAAACTCCGGAGGAGAGCAGTTTTATAAAACGGATATTAAAATCACAGATAAAAGCAATTTCAGCCAGCAGCCATCGATTGAAATAAGTAACAATTCATTCGTTAACGAAAGCGCTGTGCTCACCCAATGGGGTAGCACCGGACTTTCACATATTCAATTAGCAGGAGGAAATGTGTTATTCTCGGGTAATACCACCAACGACGAGCAAGCTCAAGAGCACAAAAAAGGTGGTATCCTTGCCTATATCACAGCGGGATCAATACTCAATCTTGAAGACAATAACGCCAAAGGACTTGCAATGATTGGATGCATTAGCGATGCCGGTGGAGTGGACAATGTGGTAATTAATGCCTCCAACAATATCTTTGAGGGCATTACCACCATTTATAGCGACAAAGTGCAACAGATTGATGTTAACTTCACAAACAACACCTTTAGAAGTGATAATATGAATTTCTTCCTTCAAGAGTTTGCGAAAGAAGGCACAGTGGTGTTTAACCACAACAATGTGACCGTGAAAGGTGGCGGTGGAGAGCTGATGACCCATTGGGCTAACACCAACACCATGAATATGCGATTCCACAATTTAGAAGTGATAGGCAACTCTTTCTTCGGGGTAGACAATGTTCAAAAAATGCTGATTAATATGCAAAATGTGAGGCAGAAAACTATCCGCAACAACTCTTTTTCCAAATAAAGCGATATGAAACAACGCTTAGAAACATTCGACATTGCACGAGCCTTGTGCATAGTGCTTGTGGTGATAGGCCACTATAACCCCGATAATGCTCCAATGTGGTGGAAGAATGTCAACCATTTCATCTACTCCTTTCACATGCCCGTATTTTTATTCATCAGTGGCTTTATCTATGCTTTCTCTATCAAGAAAGGAAACTACCTATCTTTTATTTGGAAAAAAGTAAAGCGCTTACTTTTACCATACCTTACAGCATCCATCATTGTGGTGGGAATCAAATTGCTAACCCAGGGATTTTCCTATGTGGAAAACCCTGTGGAAATCGACACTTTTATAAAAATATTGTACCTCCCGGCTGCCGGATATTATTTGTGGTTTGTCTGGGCTTTGTTTATTATGTTCGCTATCACACAGCTCTGCTCATCTCGCCGAGCACACATATTATTATTATTGGTTTCTACCATCTTGTATTTTTCCCCCAACACCTTTCCTAACGTTTTTTGCTTGAAAGAATTTCAAAAAATGTGGGTTTTCTTTATGCTCGGTGTAGTACTCTTTGAATTACAAATTTACCATATCTTTCACACAAAATGGTTTTGGTCGGCAGCGATCGTACTCTACATAGTAGCCTATTCCACATTCACTGCTGATGCTAATTGGCAACAACTCATTGTAGCAATTTCGGGAATTGGCATGATACTAAGCATTGCATCAATAATCTCCGCCTTTTTTTGGTTAAAGGAACAAATTATTCTACGAATTGCTACATCGAGCTACACTATTTATCTCTATCACACCACTTGTAGCGGATTCGCAAAAGCGGCACTTGCAAAAATATCGTTACCCGACACGCTATTTGTGTGTGGCGCTATTTTGGTTGTGATCTGCGGACTCATCATTCCACTTTGCGTTCACCATCTGATAAAAAAAACACAAATGCTAAAGTGGACAATCGGATTGTAGCACTTCCCTGCTCTCACTTCATAAATGAAGCCATAAACTGCTGAATTTTTTCTGCCATTTGGCGCTCGCTGAAGTGGGTGGTCACATATTCGCGGTTGGCACTACCTCGCTCTTGTAATTCTCTGAATGAGCAAGCCATCATGCGGGTGAGCGCTGCGCGCATCGATTCGACATCATACGGCGGTACGCTTTCCACACCGGGTGCATCGCTAATATAGTCCACCGAACTGGTGGCTTCGGTCACAATCATGGCTTTGCCCAATGCCATACTTTGCAAGAAGCTCATCTGCCCATAGCTGTACAAATATTCCGGCAAGGGCACCACCACAAAGGCACTTTCGCGGGTGAGTGCCACTAAATCTTGTAGTGGAATAGGGTCCATAAAAATGATATCGCTACTCGAAAATTCTTGGCGTAGTGCTGCATCGGCACCCACCACCAAGAGCCGGTAGCCGCACTTTTCGCGCATGCCTGCAAAGGCTTCGCACAGCGTACGATTGTCGCGCTTTGCCCTGCCAAAGGTGAGAATTTGCTTTTTCATCTCTGCCGGCGACGGCTGAAAATAGTCCACATCATTGCCAAAAGGAATGAAGGTGGCATGAGGCGCCAACTTCGGGTAATGCTCGGCGTAAAGCGATAGCTGACGCGAAGAATGTACGATAATATGGGGAGACTTGCGCAAAGCCCACCTAATGAGTGGCATCTCGGTATGATTCACGCGCGAGCCATTCAAACCGCCAATATCAAACATCAGATGCTGCGGCTTGCGCTTGGCGAACGAGGTGAGCAATTCATACACCAAACCGCTTTGCGCACCGTGCGAAATCACCAAATCGTATGCCTTACGGCAGCGAAATGCCTTCCAAGGCTGGGCCATATAGAATTTGATGCGATGCTCTATGCGCCGTAGCCAATTTTCTTCGCCAATGTCGATGATATCCACCTGTGTACCTGCGGGAAAATACTTAAAAAACCAATATGGAGCGCCCTGCACCTGCTTGTCGGGAGCCTGAATCAGTGCATCGTCTTTTGCTAAGCGATGCACGCGCCAATTGGGGAGAAAAAGTATTTTCATTGCACCTACAAAGGTAGTAAAAAAATGCCACTCCCACACGCTTTATCACAATAAAACGTGCAGTGTGTGCGTTTCATTTATAGCTATCTTTGAACATTCACCAGCCTATGGCTCAAAAAATATTACTTGTCAACAAATTCTACTATCCTCGCGGAGGCGACTGCATCGTGATGATGAACACCGAGAGACTACTGCTCGATGCGGGCTACGATGTGGCGGTGTATGCTATGCAGTATCCCGGCACCATGGATTCGCCCTACAAAAAATACTTTGCGCCGGAAGTGAGTTTCTCGGGTAATGCGAGCCAAAAAATTGAAGCGGCTAAGCGCACATTGGGATGCGGTGAAATTAAAGCCTCGTTTGAGGCGCTACTCAATGATTTCCAGCCCGATGTGGTGCACCTCCACAACATCCATTCCTATCTCTCGCCCGTGCTGGCTGAAATGGCGCACCGCCGTGGCATTCGCGTGGTGTGGACGCTCCACGACTACAAGCTACTCTGCCCCGCCTACTCTTGCACACGCGCCGGTCATCCCTGCGAACTCTGCTTCACGCAGAAAGCTCCGGTGCTGAAGCATCGCTGCATGAAAGGCTCGCTCGCAGCCAGCGCCATCGCTTGGCTGGAGGCAAAAAAATGGAACCGTAAGGCGCTGGAAGCCTTCACCGATGCATTTATCTGCCCCAGCGAATTTATGGCTTCGAAAATGCTTTCCGGTGGCTTTAATCCTGCCAAGCTGAAGGTGCTGTGCAATTTTGTGGACCCCGAAAAACTCCATCTTTTGCAAAGCACGGAAGCCGGCAGGCGCGAGCCCTTCTACTGCTATGTGGGCAGGCTGTCGGAAGAAAAAGGTGTGCGCACGCTGCTCAAAGCGGCAGCACAATTGCCTCACGAGTTGCGCATTGCCGGCGGCGGACCACTTGCCGACGAACTGAAGGCCACCTACGCCCACTATCCGCAAATTAAATTTCTCGGTCACCTCGATGCGCAAGCTGTGGCATCGCTGCTGAGCCAAGCCAAATTTTCGGTGATGCCATCCGAATGTTACGAAAACAATCCGCTCGGCGTGATTGAATCGCTCTGCGCCGGCACACCCGTGGTGGGAGCGGAAATAGGCGGCATCCCCGAACTCATTGACCCCGACACAGGCATCACCTATGCATCAGCCAACACCGATGCCCTCGCCACAGCCATCGAAATGGCAATGGACCGAAATTGGCAACACACCGAAATCAAAGCCCAAGCCATCCACCGCTTCTCCCCCCAAACCCATTTAAAAACTTTAACCCAAATCTACAGCAAGCCAACCGACTGATTTCGTAATATTTAGTCCACACACCTTATCAACATTCACGCAATTTGTAGGCAATTAGGTATTTTTTTCGTACCTTTGCGCAATAAAATGGCATTAATAGGTGTTATTTAAAAAACGTACGTACAAAAATCTTATATGAAAAATATAGTTCAAGGCAGTTTGATTACCACATTCCGCTGTAATGCGAAATGCAATATGTGCAACATTTGGAAACATCAAACCAAGCCAACCGAAGAAATAGACCCCTCCTATTACGAGAAGCTCCCTGCCGGATTGCGCATCAATATCACCGGCGGTGAAGCCACCATACGAAAGGATATCGACCGTATTTTTGAGATTTTATATCCCAAGTCTACATTATTGGAATTGAGCACCAACGGCTACAACACCGAAAAAATCGTGGAGTTAGCCAACAAATATCCCAACATTCTCATCCGTGTGAGCGTGGAAGGTCTTCCAAAAATCAACGACGAAAAGCGTGGACTGCACAATGGCTTCGACCACGCGCTGCGCACGATGCTGGAATTGAAAAAAACCAAATGCAAGAATATTGGCTTTTCGGTGGTGATTTCTCCCGACAATTATATGGACTTGGTGTCGCTCTACGAACTCTGCGTGGCTCTTGATGTGGAATTGGGCAATTCTGCCGTCCACAACAGCTGGTATTTCCACAAAGACGACAACCAGGTGGAAAGCGAAGAGGCGCTCAAGCAGCACGAACGCTTCGTGAAGGCTTTGCTCACCAGCAAGCGTCGACGTTTGAAAGACCGACTCAAAGACTATGGAAGAGCCTACTTCAACCGCTCCATTCACCGCCGCCTTCGTGGCGACGAAGCCGGATATCGTCCCGCTTGCGGCGCCCTCACCGATTTCTTCTTCATCGACCCTTGGGGCAACGTATCGCCTTGCAATGGTAGCTGTGAGGAATGGATTATCGGCAACATTAAAGAAAACTCTTGGGAAGAAATTATGGACGCCAATAGCAAAAAATACCAAGAGGCGCTTGAAAAGGTGAAAAATTGCAACCGAAATTGCACTTTCATCGTCACCGAGCGCCACGATATGGTTCGACGCCCATGGGTGCCTATCAAATGGATTCTTAAGAACATGTGGCGAGCACGTAAAGGCAAAGACCTCTGCTGGGATTAATCTTCCCACGTGCACACCTCTTCACACTCGGATATGACAAAAATTGCAGTGATAGGAACGCGAGGCTTCCCCGGCATACAAGGCGGAGTGGAGAAGCATTGCGAGCACATTTATCCCCACATGAAAGATGTGGAGGTGGTGCTCTATCGACGCAAACCCTACCTCACGGAGGCTTCCAACGCCTCTTTTGATGGCATCTCCTATGTGGATCTCCCTTCCACACGCATCAAAGGATTTGAGGCGGTGTGGCACTCCTTTCTCAGCGTTTGCCACTGCATTTTGCATCGACCCGATGTGGTGCACATCCACAATATTGGTCCCGCCATGTTTGCTCCGCTATTACGCTTGTGCGGACTGAAAGTGGTGCTCACCTATCATAGTCCCAACTATGAGCACAAAAAATGGGGGCTTTTTGCCCGCACACTGCTTAAAATGAGCGAAAGGCTTGCCCTCAGATTTAGCAACCACATTATTTTCGTGAATAAATTTCAACGTGAAAAATTCCCGGAATCCGTGCATGCCAAGTCGTCATACATCCCCAATGGCATTCCATCCGCCACACGGAGTCACCACACCAACTTTCTTGAGGCGCATGGCATTTTGCCCGGAGAATACCTCCTGGGGGTGGGACGATTAACCCCTGAAAAAGGGTTTGAATACTTGGTGGAAGCCGTGCAGCAAATCCCGGAAATCAAGCATGTGGTGATTGCCGGAGCAAGCGACCACAATTCTTCTTACCTTCAGCTCCTTCAAAGCCTTGATGTGAATAAAAAAGTGGTGTTCACCGGATTCACTTCCGGCGAAGATTTGCGCCAACTCTATAGCCATGCACGCCTTTATGTGCTTTCGTCGGTGAACGAAGGTTTTCCATTGGTGCTACTCGAAGCTATGGCTTATGGCTTGCCGCTGGCAGTGAGCGATATTCCTGCCACACATTTGGTGCAACTGCCCGCAGAGGCATATTTCCAAAAGGCAAATGCAGATGCTTTGGCGAAATGCGTGGCACGAGAATGGAACAAAAAGCACGATACCACCACTTACGACCTCTCTGAATTTGATTGGAACGCCATCACCCGGAAAACACAATCCGTGATTCTATCCGTAGCAAAAAAAAGTCATTAACCCATCCGCCCTGCCGCAAGGGCTCGATAGGGGGGGCATTACACGTTGAAGCGGAACACTACGATGTCGCCGTCTTGAAACACGTAGTCTTTGCCTTCGATGTGCATTTTGCCGGCTTCTTTCACAGCGGCTTCGCTGCCCAGGGCAATATAGTCGTCGTATTTGATGATTTCGGCACGGATAAAGCCGCGTTCAAAGTCGGTGTGTATCACGCCGGCGCATTGCGGTGCTTTGCTACCCTTGTGGAAGGTCCAGGCGCGCACTTCTTTAGGTCCGGCAGTGAGGAAGGTTTCGAGATTGAGCAGCGCGTAGGCGCTCTTAATGAGGCGATTCACGCCACTTTCTTCCAACCCGATTTCTTGCAAAAACATTTGTCGCTCTTCGTAGGTTTCGAGTTCGGCAATCTCGCTTTCGGTTTGCGCGGCTATCACCAAGATTTGTGCATTTTCATCTTTCACGGCTTCACGCACGGCTTCCACATAGGCATTGCCGGAGGCAGCGGCGGTGTCGTCTACATTACACACATAAAGCACCGGCTTATTGGTGAGCAAAAACAGGTCGTGCGCCACCTTTTCTTCCTCCTTCGATTCAAGCGCCACCATACGAGCATTTTTGCCTTGCGAAAGCACTTCGCGGTAGCGGTTCATCACCTCGAATTGCAATTTTGCATCGCGGTCGCCGGCGTTTGCCATTTTTTGCACACGGGAGATGCGGCTTTCAATGGTTTCAAGGTCGCGCAGCTGGAGTTCGGTGTCAATCACTTCCTTGTCGCGCACGGGATTCACCGTGCCATCCACGTGGGTCACATTCTCATCGTCGAAGCAGCGGAGCACATGGATAATGGCATCCGTTTCGCGAATATTTGCCAAAAACTTATTGCCCAATCCTTCGCCCTTGCTGGCACCTTTCACCAGCCCGGCAATGTCCACAATTTCCACCGTGGTGGGCACAATGCGCTCGGGATGAACGAGTTCAGCCAATTTATTGAGGCGTTCGTCGGGCACGGTAATCACGCCCACATTCGGTTCAATCGTACAGAAAGGGAAATTAGCCGATTGCGCTTTCGCGTTCGACAAACAGTTGAAAAGAGTGGACTTACCCACATTTGGAAGCCCCACGATACCACATTGAAGTGCCATATTGTAGTTTACAATTTAAGAGTTTCAAAATATTTCAGCCCACAAATTTACAAAAAATTTTACAATCAACCAATTGCCCCACCACCATCACACCACCCTCAACGAACAAAACCCTCACACAAATTCAACAAGATTCAACAAACCCCACATATCCGTATCATCCGTGCAATCCGTGTTCTAAAAAAATCAGCCACAAATTCACCACAAATTCACCACAAATTCCCACAAACCATCTTCTCTTTGATTCTCGCGGAATCTATGTGAGTGGCTCACACGGATCCCACAGATCTCACAGGATTTGCACGCCTAACGTAAAATCTCACAGAGGATTACGATTGCTCTTGGAAGCCTATTCAATCCGATTTTCACACCTATTTTATCCATTTAAACCCGATTTACACCGATTTTAAAAAAGGCGACAGGTCAACGAGCAATAGGGTATGGAGGGTTAAAAAATAATTGGTGTTAATGGATTTTTAATGGATTAAATAGGTGTTGTTTTTCTGCCACGAAATCACAAATTTCCACAAATAATCTTCTTGTTGAATCTCGTTGAATCTGTGTGAGTCCACAAAAAACCACAAACCGTAGAGCCTCCGTGAGATTTCCCACCCACAAAAGAAAGGGTGGGATCTGTGAGATCCGTGTGAGCCCACAAAAAACCACAAACCATAGAGCATCCGTGAGATTTCCCACCCACAAAGAAAGCCTGTGAGATCTGTGCGATCTGTGTGAGCCCAAGGTAGGCAAGGGGGGGTATAAATTTGGAATGGACTCCGAAAATATTATAAGATTTTTGGATTCTATTCCGAATTTCTTATAAGATTTTTGGATTCTTGAGCGAAAACCACTATTTTTGCACATATCATTCTGCGTTTTTCTATTATCTGCACAAGATTCTAATTACACTATAAAAGCCCTATGATACAGCGAACACTTCAGAAAAAAATAGCCTCGGTATTAAATGGCAAGAAAGCCGTCACCATTATAGGGGCGCGACAAGTGGGAAAATCCACTTTGCTAAAAATGATGTTAAGCGACAGTACTGATGTCATGTGGTTTAACGGCGACGAATATGATGTTAGAGAGCTGTTTAGCGACATCACTTCCACACGCCTTCGCAGCATCATTGCTGACCATAGGATTGTGGTGATAGATGAGGCGCAGCGAATTCAAGACATCGGATTGAAAATCAAATTAATCACCGACAACATTCTTGATGTGCAAGTGATTGCCACCGGAAGCAGTTCGTTTGAACTTGCCTCAAAAATCAACGAGCCACTTACGGGCAGAAAACGCGAATACAAAATGTTTCCTCTCACTTTTGGCGAGATGGTGAATCACACCAATTTGCTTGAAGAATTGCGAATGATTCCGCACCGAATGGTGTATGGGTATTACCCGGAAGTGGTGGAGTTGGTGGGAGAAGAACGCGCTGTGCTCAAGGAACTGTCGGAATCGTATCTTTACCGCGACATCCTTTCTTTCGACAAGATTATGAAATCGGAAAAGCTGGTTAAACTTTTGCAAGCGTTGGCTTATCAGATTGGCTCGCAAGTGAGTTATAATGAAATTGGGCAAACCGTGGGGCTTGACTCAAAAACGGTGGAACGATATATCGACATTCTGGAAAAATCATATATCATTTTCCGATTAAAGTCGTATGCGAGAAATTTAAGGAATGAACTGAAAGCCAGCCGAAAAATATATTTCTGGGATTTGGGAATACGCAATGCAGTGATTGGCAACTATTCACAGGTGGAGAGCCGCACAGATGTGGGCAATTTGTGGGAAAACTTCGTGATTGCCGAACGCTTGAAAAAGAATCACTATGACGACAGTTATGCCCAATCGTGGTTTTGGCGCACGCAGCAGCAAAAGGAAATTGACTACTTGGAAGATGCCGACGGAGAAATAAAGGCTTTTGAAATCAAGTGGAACGAGCGTAAAGCCAACACTAAATGCCCCGTAATTTTCACAAAAGCCTACCCAAATACCGACTACAAAGTCATCACCCCAAAAAATATCGAATCAATATTGCTATAGATTCGAGAGGGATTATTCTGCCACAAATTCACACAAATTTTCACAAATAATCTTCTCATTGAATCTGCGTGAGTGGCTCACACGGATTCCACGGATCTCACAGGATTTGCACGCCTAACGTAAAATCTCACAGAGGATTACGATTGCTCTTGGAAGCCTATTCAATCCGATTTTCACACCTATTTTATCCATTTAAACCCGATTTACACCGATTTTAAAAAAGGCGACAGGTCAACGAGCAATAGGGTATGGAGGGTTAAAAAATAATTGGTGTTAATGGATTTTTAATGGATTAAATAGGTGTTGTTTTTCTGCCACGAAATCACAAATTTCCACAAATAATCTTCTTGTTGAATCTCGCAGAATCTGTGTGAGCCCAAGGAAATCGGAGCACTCAGACACACCCCACCACCATCCTCCGTGAGATTTCCCACCCACAAAGAAAGAGTGGGATCTGTGAGATCTGTGTGAGCCACAAAAAAAACCACAAAGCGAGATCTGTGTGAGCCCTAAAAACGCCCACAAAGTGAGATCTGCGTGAGCCCTAAAAACACCCACAAAGCGAGATCTGTGTGAGACTGTGGAAGCGTGGGTGGGATTTTTTTGGTGAACCTTTCGGAAATTCTCAGAAAAAAGCTATCTTTGTAAATTAGAATTAATGTAAACTATGGACCACTCTCCTATACTTGCTATCATTGTGCCTTGCTTCTGCGAGGAAGAGGTGCTTCCGAGCACCAACGAACGGCTACGCGCCTTGCTTGCCGATATGGTGACGAGGGGCGATGTGTCGGGGCGAAGTTGCGTGGTATATGTCGACGATGGCAGTTCCGATGCCACTTGGACGCTGCTGAAGGGCTTTTCCGAGGCATCCGACTCGGTGTGCGCCGTGAAGCTGTCGGGCAACTTCGGACATCAAAACGCCATTATCGCCGGTATGGAGACCATGCTCCACGAGGCCGACATTTTCGTGACCATTGATGCCGACCTTCAAGACGACATTGCCGCCATTCCCAAGATGGTGGCGAAATACAAGGATGGCTACGAGATAGTGTACGGCGTGCGCTCGAAGCGTGCCACCGACTCGTGGTTTAAGCGCACCTCCGCCCTTGGCTTCTACCGCCTGATGCAGCACCTGGGCACAAAGTCGGTATTCAACCACGCCGACTTCCGCCTTATGGACCGCCGCACCGTAGGCGAACTGCTCCGCTACCCTGAGCGCAACCTGTTTATGCGCGGCATCGTTCCGCTGCTGGGATTCAAGAGCGCCACAGTGGAGTGTGAACGCAGCGAGCGCACCGCTGGCACCACGAAATACCCCCTCTCAAAGATGCTGAGCTTTGCCGTAGATGGCATCACCTCGTTCAGCATACGCCCCGTAAGGCTTGTGCTGACCATAGGCATCGTGTTTGTGTTTATCGCTATCATCATATTGGCGTATGTGCTCTACTCCAAGTTCAGCGGCCATGCGGTGAGCGGTTGGTCGTCGATGATACTTTCGATGTGGTTTATCGGTGGCTGCATACTGATAGGCCTGGGCATAGTGGGCGAATATATCGGCAAAATCTACATTGAGGTGAAAGGCCGCCCACGCTACCACATCGAAGCCACCACCGGACAACTACCCTCACAAAAGCAACATACGCATTAATCAACAGAATTCAAATATCAATCAATACATATTTTTATCGAGACAGTATGAAGAAAAAGACTTTACTGGCAGCAGCACTTTTAGGAGCAAGCGGCATGGCTATGGCGCAGGCTCCCCTGTGGCTGCGTAATCCGCAAATTTCGCCCAATGGTCAAGAAATTTTGTTTACCTACAAGGGCGACATCTACAAGGTGCCGGTGGCTGGCGGGCAGGCTTTGCAGCTCACCACGCTATCGTCGTATGAAACGGCTCCCATTTGGAGTCCTGATGGCAAGCAAATTGCTTTTGCGAGCGACCGCAAGGGTAATTTTGATGTGTGGGTGATGTCGGCGAACGGTGGCACCGCCAAGCAACTCACTTTTAATTCGGCAAGCGAAACGCCCACCACTTTCTCGCCCGATGGCAAGTGGGTGTATTTTTCGGCTGCCATTCAAGACCAAGCTCGTAGCATTATGTTCCCCAGCGGACGTATGTCGGAGCTCTATAAGGTGCCGGTGAGCGGCGGACGCACCAATCAGGTGCTGGGCACTCCGGCGCAAGATGTGTGCTTCAATGCCAAAGGCAACTTTTTCCTCTATATGGATGTGAAAGGCGGTGAAGATGCCTATCGCAAGCACCACACCTCAAGCATCACGCGCGATGTGTGGAAATACGACATTGCCACAGGCAAGCACACCAATCTCACCAATCGTGCCGGCGAAGACCGCACGCCGGTGCTTAGTCCCGATGGCAACACGGTGTATTTCTTGAGCGAACGCAATGGCGGATCTTTCAATGTGTGGAAATTCCCGCTGAGCAATCCTGCACAAGCCACAGCCGTTACTTCATTTAAGAAAAATCCGGTGCGCGGGCTTTCGATTGCACAAAATGGCACGCTTTGCTTCTCCTACGATGGCGAAATCTATACGCAAGCCGCTTCCGGCAAGCCGAAAAAGGTGGCTATCAGCCTCACACACGACGATGGCGACCCTATTACGATGATTAACTACACCCGCGGTCTTTCCGATGCTGCCGTTTCGCCCAATGGCAAACAAGTGGCATTAGTGCTCAGAGGCGAGGTGTTTGTTACTTCAGTAGACTACACCACCACCAAGAAAATTACCGACACCCCCGAGGCGGAATCCGACGTGACTTGGGGTCCCGACAACCGCACCTTGGTGTATGCTTCCGAGCGCAATGGCAAATGGCAATTGGTGAAAGCCACCATCGCGCGCAAAGAAGACCTCAATTTCCCCAATGCCACGCTCATCAATGAGGAAATCATTGCTCCCGACAAAACCGTGAATCGCCGCAAACCGCAATTCTCGCCCGACGGCAAGAAGTTGGCGTTTATTGAAGAAGGCGAGCGCCTGATGGTGATGGATGTGAAGAGCAAAAAAATCACACAAGTGACCGACGGAACGCAATGGTTTGGAACGGAAGGCAATTTCTCCTACAATTGGAGCCCCGACAGCAAGTGGTTTTGCCTCGAATTTATTGGTAATGGTCGCGACCCTTATAGCGACATCGGTATCGTGAGCGCTGAAGGCGGCAAAATCACCAATATCACCAACAGTGCCTACATCAACACCAACCCGAAATGGGTGCTCGATGGCGGCGCCATTATGTTCACCAGCAATCGCTTTGGCTTGCGCTCGCACGCTTCGTGGGGCTCGCAAGACGATGTGCTGATGGCTTTCGTCAACGAGGAAGCCTTCGACCGCTATCAGCTCAACAAGGAAGAAATGGAACTGCTGAAGGAGGCTGAAAAGGAAGCTAAAGCGGAAGCCGACAAGGAGAAAAAGGATAAAAAAGACAACGGCAAAAAATCCGACGACGCAAAAAAGAAAGAAGAAGAAAAGAGCAAAGACATTGTGGTGGAACTCGATAAGATTAAAGATAGAATCGTGAGGGTGACACTCAATTCGTCGGACATTGCCGGATGTGCTATCAACAAGGACGGCGATGTGCTCTACTATATGTCGAAGGTGGAGAAAAACTACGACCTCTGGAAGATGGATCTCAGAAAGCACAGCACCCAACTCATTAATAAGATGAACTCCACTTGGGCTGACATCCAAACCGATAAAGACGGCAAAAACTTTTTCATCATTGGCAGCAACAGCATAAATAAGATGAGCAACGACAAACTCACGCCCATCACCTATTCTGCCGTAGTGAAAATGGACCGCGCAAAAGAGCGTGAATATATGTTCAACCACGTGCACCGAGAAGTGGCTCGACGCTTCTACAACACCAATATGCACGGATGCGACTGGGAAGCTACGGTGAAAAACTATCGCAAATTTTTGCCCCATATCAATAATAACTACGACTTTGCCAACCTGCTGAGCGAAGTGCTTGGCGAACTAAATGCGTCGCACACCGGCGGCAGATACTATCCTAATGGCAGCAATGAACCCACCGCCCAACTCGGATTGTTCTTCGATTGGAGCTACACCGGAAAAGGACTGAAGGTGGATGAGGTGATTGAATACGGTCCATTCGACAAAGCTAAATCGAAAGTGCGTCCCGGCACCATTATCACCAAAATCAATGGACAGGAAATCACCGTTGAAAACGACTACACCACTCTGCTCAACGGGCAAGTGGGCAAGCAAGTGCTCGTGAGCTGCAAGAGCGGCGACAAGGAATGGGACGAAGTGGTGAAACCTATCTCTTCCGGTGCCAATAGCTCACTGCTCTACAAGCGCTGGGTGAAACGCCAGGAAGCACTTTGCGACAGTCTATCCGGTGGACGATTGGGCTACGTGCATCTGCAGCAAATGAACGATAAGAGTTATCGCGAAATCTACGAAAAAGTGCTCGGACAGTACAATAAGAAGGAGGGTATCGTGATTGACACGCGCTTCAATGGCGGCGGCCGTCTGCACGAAGACATCCAAATCCTTTTCAGCGGCGAAAAATACCTCACCCAAGTGGTGCGCGGTCGCGAATCGTGCGATATGCCAAGCCGACGCTGGAACCGACCCACCATCATGCTACAGTGCGAAGCCAACTATAGCAACGCTCACGGCACGCCTTGGGTGTATAAGCACACCGGTATGGGCAAACTCGTGGGTATGCCCGTGCCCGGAACCATGACCAGTGTGAGCTGGGTTACGATGCAAGACGAAAGCCTCATCTATGGCATTCCCATCATTGGCTATCGCCTTGCCGATGGTTCCTACCTCGAAAACCAACAGCTCGAACCCGACATCATGGTGGCTAACGACCCGGCGGTTATCGTTACCGGTCGCGACCAGCAACTCGAAGCCGCAGTTAAGGAACTTCTGCAAGAAATCGACGCTAAGAAATAAAACAAGATTATAAACAAATGCGTCGGGAACGTTCGCTTCAGAATCGCTCTCGACGCATTTTTCAATTTCACATGACATGAACTCAATTATCACCAACATCATTGGTTACACAGCATCAATCTGCATGGTGCTTGGCTATCTGCCACAAACCATACACACGCTGCGAACCCGCAAAACCGACGACATCGCCGTAGGCACATTCCTGCTGATGGGACTTGGAGGCCTGTTCTTCTGCATTCAAGGACTGCTGCTCGAAAACTGGCCGCTCTTCTTGTGCAACCTCCTCACCACCACCATGAGCGCCATCATTTTCGCCATCAAAATGCATAACGACCACTTCAAAAAAAGAAAATAACTTTTTAGAAATTAGAAATTAGAGGTTAGAAGCCTCACACAGATTCAACAAGATTCAACAAAAAAATAAAACTGTGCTAATTCATGGCTCATAACAAAAGCCAAGAATTAGCACATTTCTTTTGTGGATTACACAGAAAATGGTGAAATTAATTATTTTTACAACTTTATCGTTGCATTTGTTGTAATAATACTTTATATTTGCAACAAAATCAGTATAACAATGATTACTAAAGAGGAAGTACAGACATTTCTTTCCCAATTTCAAACGAAGTTAAAAATCTTTGGCATCATATATCGCGACGACAGAGGAAAAAATCAAAAAGCACTTGAAGAACTTGAGATAATACCCTCATTCAGAAGGGTGATTATCGAAAATCTGAAAGTGGAAGATTATGTTCAGGGACCAGTTATCGACGAGTTGAACAAGCTCGGAGAGATGTGGGTGTTCGGCAATGATGTTAAAGGCAGAGAAGTATATATTAAAATTATGCTTGGAGGCGTGGGCTGCCAAACTATATGTATATCATTCCATATAGCAGAGCGCCCTTTGGTGTATCCATTTAAATGATTGCGATGATGAAAAGTCCATTTACAGGTAAAGAGATGATGCGCATTTACGAAAAGCGCACATGGAATTTCCGTGGTGAACAATTTGAGTATTACCACACAGCATGGCAATGTCCCGACACTGGCGAACAGTTCACCACCGACGACTCCGACACCGCCGGCTTTATGCAAGTCACCAATCAATACCGCCAAAAATACGGAATTCCGTACACCGACGAAATAATTGCGGTGCGTAACAAATACGGCATAAGCGCCGCAAAGATGTCGCTTATTTTGGGTATCGGTGTCAACCAATACCGTCTCTATGAGAAAGGTGAAGTGCCCAGCGTGTCGAATGGTCGCATGATTCGTTCGATAATGAATCCAAAAGTGATGCTCGATATGATTGAGAGTTCAAAACACGAACTTTCGCCACAAGAATATGCCAAAATAAGCGAAAAAGTAAAAGCCACCATCAGTGAAAGCGAAAACTACAAAATCGCTCAATACGAGACAAAACGCATTTTCACCTCACCCCGTGGAGAAGAAAACGGCTTTGCTCCCACATCACTCACACGCTTAAAAAACATCATGCTAAGCATTCTCAATCAATGCGATGGCGTGTGGTGCACGAAAATGAACAAATTGCTGTTTTATATTGATTTCTACGCCTATCGTGAGCGTGGGTATGCCATGACCGGACTGACTTACAAAGCAATCGACTTTGGACCCGTGCCCGAAAGATGGGACAGGGTGTACAGCGAATTTTCAGAAATCAGCCAAGACATACAGCAATGTGGCGATTATGAGGGAAGCATACTCCACGCCCATTCACCAATAACGGATGGGGTGCTCAGCGACGACGAGATTCAAATCATCACCACAGTTTGCAAAACCTTCGGCAGCAAATCGTCACGCGAATTGTCGCAAATCAGTCACAATGAAATCGCATGGCTGAATCACCACAACGTCCATAAGCGAATATCATTTAACGAAGCATTTTCACTAAAAGCCCTCTAACACATTCACAAATTAATACACCCACAAAGCAAAACCGTGAGATCTGTGAGATCTGTGTGAGGCATTGGAGCAAGCCTGCGTAGAGCATCTGTGAGATTTTCCGTCCACAATGGGAAACTGTGAGATCTGTGAGATCTGTGTGAGGCCCGGAGTGAAGATGCGAGATTAGGCGCGGGATTCGGATTTAGCGGTTTGGCGGAGGGCGAAGTAGCCGAAGATGCAGGAGAGGATGGCGCCGAAGAGGAAAGCGAGGGCGGTGCTGTGCACGGGGTTGCCTAATGCCACTAAGGGCGAGGCAAGGGCGCCCGACACGAAGCCCATGGCGCCAAACAATGCCGATGCCGTGCCGGCTTGACGGCGTTCGCTATCTAATGCCATGGTGGTGGATGCGGTGAGGGTGAAGCCCATGAAGGTGAGCAGAATGCAGAGCACGATTTCGTAGGGCCAAAATCCCAAATCCAAGAAGAGCACCACAGCCTCTATGGCGCTGAAAAGGAGCATACCGGCGCAGCTCACTTTCACACCGGTGGTGGCTTTAGAGAATTTTGCTGCTCCCCCGGCTCCTATGGCAATAAAAATGCCGTTTCCCGATAGCGCTATGCCCGCCTCACCGGGGTTGGTGTAGCCATAATGGCTGAGGATGCTCCACACCGAGGCGATGTTGCCAAACAGGATAACTTCGGCAGTGCATTGATGGAGCACGTAGAGTATGTATTGCTTATTGCGCACCACGGTGCCATAGAGGCGGAAGGTGGCGAATAGCGGTCGATTGATGCGTCGGCCGTCAGGCAGGGATTCTCGCAGATAGTAGGTGCCCACAGCCATGAGGAGCCCGATGGCGGCAAGCATAAAGAAAGTGCCTTGCCAGCCCATCAGCCCTGCCATAGCGCCACTTGCCATAGGCGCCACGATGGGTGCCACGCCATTGATGCAACCGGTGATGGCTATCACGGTCATGAGCTGATGGCCGCTAAAATTGTCGGCTGCAATGGAGCGAGAAATCACGATACCTCCGGCACCGCCAAAGCCTTGCACAAATCGTAAGGCAATGAAAGATTCCATATTCGGCGCATAAGCCACGGCTAATGAGGCGAGGAAAAACAAGCTCACTGCCACAAAAAGCGGGCGCCGACGCCCATATTTATCGCTGAGCGGACCGAGCACCAATTGCCCCACCGCCAAGCCCACCATGCCGGCAGTGAACCCCACATTCACCAAAGCATTCGCACTTTGAAAATGCTTCGCCACCAGCCCGAGGATGGGTCCAAATGTGTTGTTGATGAGCGGAGCAAAAGCAGTGAACGCGCCCAGCAAAATCAGCAAAAAGATTTTGTATTTTCTTTCCATTTAGTCGATTTTCATGCCGCCGGCTTGCTTAAATTCAATCGGCGACACCCCGGTCATTTTTCTAAAGAATTTGCCCATACTCGATTGGTCGGCAAAGGCATATTTATAAGAGATTTCCTTCAGCGATAGGCCACTCATTTTCACCTCGCGTTTCAAATTAGAAATCAGCACTTCAGAAATAATTTCTTTAGCGCCTTTGCCAATTTTTTGCTTACAAATATCGCTCAAATATTTGGTGGTGATATTGAGGCGGTCGGCGTAGAACGACACTTCGTGCTCGCGCTCCACATAGTCTGCCACCAAATAGGCAAAATCGCGGAAATAGGTGTCAGCCATCGTGTAGGTGGGCACTTTGGAGCAGTTACCCGATTTTATTTGGCTTTCCATCATCACCAAAAGCATACTCCTAAACAAGCAGCCCGCCACCTCGGACGAATGGTTGCCATTGTCAAGCATGTGATACATGTGCAAGCTGCGCATAAGGGAGAGCAACAAATCCCATTCTTGCGAATCGGTGACCGCTCTCACCGGCTCTGAAAAAAGCACGCTGAGCGTTTCCACGGGCATACCCACCGACACATCGCGCGAAAAAGAGCCGTTAATCAGTAGCACCCACGCCTTAAAATCGCTCGATAAATGGCTGAGCTTCAGCTGAAGCATGTGCGCGCCGAAAAACCTACACCCGCGTGAAAGGGAGAAATGCCGCATATTGAACTCTATTTCAGCACTGCCCTCTTCGCAAAATATGAGCATATTCAAGCGCAATTCATTCGATAGCTCATACTCTTTTGAGGTTTCCACTGAAGCATCAATATGGTGAATGGCATAGCCATTGGCGTGCAATAATTCTCGCGTTTCGTTCATTTTTCCCAGATTTAATCAGAATTTGACAACAAAAATACAACAATATCCACAAAATCCGCATATAATATGGATTTTTTAACAAATTCTATTGCGTTTCCAACTCGAATTACACGAAACCCCACCTGCCATTCAATGCCCTTGGTGGCCACAGTGGTGGAGGATGAAAGAGTCGGGAGACACGGCTCTTTCATTTACAGCTATTTTTGATAGCGGCTGCTTGATTTGGTGAGGCTTGGGAGGGATGTGTGGGATGGATGGAAGAGAACAAAAAGTCGGCTTTGCCGAAAAAAACTGCGCCTATAGCTTGCAGGACTGAACCGTGTTCGTAGACAAGTGGGTGGATTGCTTTTTTGGGTGTTTTGCGCACCCATTTTATGGCGGAGGTGGGTGAGTACCGCTTTTTCGGTAACTATTCAGCTATGCAATAATATCATAAAAATTTAGGTTGGAACGACTGTG
>SAMEA3663025__coassemble_423_pt1 | contig 33395 bp, 24 predicted proteins | sample SAMEA3663025__metabat2_low_PE_039 | metagenome-assembled genome bin SAMEA3663025 (sample SAMEA3663025) | pig gut metagenome | biome: pig gut; feature: pig-associated habitat; material: faeces | place: France | collected 2012
GAGATGGCGGTTTGTTTTGCGATTATGTGGTGGTGGCAAAATGGTGGTGGATGGGGGATTTTTTGGAAGAATGCTAAAAAAAGGGGTGAAAGTGTGGAATTTTTTTTGTATTTTTTGTAATTTTGCGTGATTAAATATACAGTGCTTTATTGTGCTATTTAGAAAATTTAGATCAATATGAGAAAGCAATTACTTTATTTGGTAGCGATGCTGATGCCGCTTTGGGCATTGGCAGCCACAGGGGATGCCCCTGCAAAGTGGAGTGCCTTGCGGGCTATGGTAGCAGAAAAGGCTACACCCACGCAGGTGCAAATGCCGGCGAAGATTCGGCTGAATGTGCCTCACAAACAAGCGTATGCATGGGCCACACGTGAGCGCGACGGCAAGAAAGGTTTGGTGTCGTTTTTCCTCGATACGCCCAAAGAACTCACCTTGCTCCACGCGATGGAAAACTCCGCCTTTGCCGGCACGCATGGCACCGGCAGCGACTACTTCTTTTTCCGCTATCAAGATGACCCGGAAAACGGAACCCTCATACCGCTTGCTTTTTCGAAAGTGGATGTGAGCACCGGAGCGGTGACCGATGTGGCGAGTTGGAGCACGGCAGCCTTTATTTGCAACGACATGACCTACGACTTCACCACCGGCTATGTGTATGCCCTGTGTCGCGCCATCTACACCGACGAGATATTGAATTTCGACATAGAATATTCGTTGATTTTGAAAGTGAATCCCAAAACCGGCACCTACACCGAAGCGAAGCGATTTCTAACCGATTATTCCGGTTTTGGCAACCCCGTGTACCTCACCCTTGCTGCCGATATGGAAGGCAATTTGTATAGCGTGACCAATGGCGGTGTGTTGGTAAAATTTGATGTAAAGAACAATTTTGAAGAAACGGTGATAGGTTCCACCGGCTTAGCCCCGGGCAATTATATCCAAAGTATGGAATTCGACCACGCCACCCACACCTTGTATTGGCAAGCCGATTTTGCCAAAACCAAGAGCGTGCTTGCTGTGGTAGACACCGCCACCGGCAAAGCCACCACCATTTCCGAAGTGGGCAATGATGCGCGCCTTGCCGGCATTTATGTACCCTTCGAAAGTCCGGCTATTAGTGCTCCCGGCGCCCCCACCGCCTTGAAAGCCACCGCCGATGGCAATGGAGAAGAAAAAGCCACTATCACCTGGACCAACCCCACGCGTACCTTTGGCGGTCAAACCATCGGCAATTTGACCACCGTGAAAGTGAAGCGCGGCGAGGCAGTGATAAAAGAATTTACCGCCGTATCGCCCGGCGAAGAAATGAGTTATACCGACGAAAATTCCTCCACCGGCATGGTTACCTACAGCGTGGTGGCAAGTAATGGTTCAGGCGAAGGAATGTTGGCATCCACCGATGTGTGGGTAGGCCACGATGTGCCGGCTGAAGTTACACAACTCGGCATCACCAACACTGCAGAAGGCGGCGCCGAACTGTCGTGGCAACAGCCCACCGTGGGCGCGCACGGCGGCTACATCGACACCACAACGCTCTGCTACAAAATCACGCGGATGCCCGAAGGCGTGCTCGTAGCCGACAACGTGAAAGGCGACGTGTATGTCGACAATTCGGTGGAGAGTATTGGCGAATACTACTACGTGGTGACCTCCAAAACCGCCGATGGCGAAGGCGACAGCGCCCGCACGGCAAGTATGTTTGTGGGCAGCACGGCAGCCTTCCCCTACACCTGCTCCTTCAATACGCAGGCAGAATTTATGTCGTGGTACGTGATCGACAACAACGGCGACGGCAGCACCTGGAAGTATAAAAAGCCCGCGGATAAAGGCTACGCCATGTATGGCTACAACAACAGCAACGCCGGCGACGACTACCTCGTGTCGCCCGATTTATACTTCAAAAAAGGCAACACCTATCAAATTTCGTTCAATTATAAAGGTGCCAATGCCACCTACAAAGAGAAATTGGAATTGGTGATGGGTAAAGAAAAGACAGCCGAATCGCTCAGCACCGTGGTGCAGCACTACGAATTCCAGAGTGGCGAACTCACCTCGTCGGGCATCATCACCCTGCCCGAAGTGGAAGAGAGCGGCGTGTATCACGTGGCATTCCACGCCATCAGCGACAAAGGCATGTATAACATCTACGTGGCAGACGTGGAAATCACCGAAATTCCCGGCGGCGGTGGCGGCGACGAAGAGCCCCTCACCCCACCCTTCAACCTAAAAGCAAAAGTGAATGACTCGAATGTGCAACTCACTTGGAACACCGGCGACACCGGCGGCAATGAAGGCGGTTTGAAAACCGACATCAACGAAACCTTCGACACCTACACCGATTGGCAAATCAATCCCGCAGGCAACTACGGTTGGACGTATGTTGATGCCGACAACGGCGTGCCCTTCTACAATTTCGACGGACTGATTGAAGCCACCTTCCCCGGTGCCAAGCAACCCTGCGCAGCCGTGGTGTTTAATCCCAGCGGCATCAACGCCGGCATATTAGAAGCGAATCCGCCTATGAGCGGCGACAAATATTTGCTGTTCCGCAGCAATATTACCGATAGCGTAGGCAACCGCCCGGCACCTCAAGCCAACGACTACCTCATATCGCCTCGATTGGCTTACGAAGAGCCGTTTGTGTTTAGTTTTTACGCAAAAGCCGACCCCGACATCGAAGAAGAAGACCCCGCATGGAAGTGGGATAAAGAAGCAATACGTGTGGGTTACTCGCTCAGTGGCACCGACACCACCGATTTCGTGTGGCTCACCAAGCAACCCGAAGTGGTGCACAGCGATTGGGAATACCACTCCTACACTATTCCGGCAGAAGCCAAATATGTGTGCATCAACTATTGCACCGCCTCCTGCGGCTATTTGATGTGTCTCGACAATGTGTTTGTGGGCACCGGCACGCCGATGATGGCTCCAGCCAAAGGCAAAGTAGCGCCAAAGGAAGCCACATTCCAATACTTTAATGTGTACGTAGACAACGAATTGGCAGGCAAGAGTGTGGAAAACACCTACCAATTGCAAAACCTCGCCCTCGGCACTCACACCGCAAAAGTGACCGCCCAATACCTTGAAGGCGAATCGCAGCCCGTGGAAGTGAGTTTCACCATCAGCGCCCTACCGGGTGATGTGAATGGTGACGGCATCGTGAATGTGAGCGACGTAACCGCCTTAGTGAACCTCATTCTCGGCACCGAGCAATATGCCAGCACAGTGTGCGACATCAATGGCGATGGCGAAGTGAATGTGAGCGACGTCACCACCTTGGTGAATATGATTTTGAATTAAGCGTTTCGGGCGCGGATGGGTTTTTTCCGCGCCCGAAATTCGTTTTGAAAAATTTGGGGTGATTTTTCACCACGAATTTAACGGATAGATGATTTGCTACGGCAGGTCATCTTTTTCTTTTGGCGTGGTGGCTACTTGATTTGGTGGGGTTTGGAGGGATGTGCGGGATGGGATGGATTTTTGGGATGGAAGAGATAAAAAAGTCGGGAGGCGGGGATGTGAGGGCTGAAGCCCTTTCGTGGGACAACGAGTGGGATAAAGCCTGAAAACTCGTTTTCGGCTTTTTCCCGCTCTCGCCCACGGTGGGCTGCTTCGCACCCCACTCACATCCCTCGCCTCCCGAAGAAAAAGCCGCTTCGCGGAAAAAAAGTCGGCTACGCCGAAAAAAAACTGCGGCTATAGAAGCTACGGAGGGGATAGTCCCTATAGATTCATCCTGGTGATTGCAAAGGGACGGTTCTTTTGCAAACAAATTCTATATAACCCATTCATTACCAATATTTTAAAACGATTTTCCGCAGCCAAAAATTTCAAAGAAAAAACCTTCCCAAATCACTCGCCAAAAACCTGAAAATCAACTAATTACACCATTTTTGATTGCAAAAGAACCGTCCCTTTGCAACCAAAGATGGTGGTCTTGGGTGGGATGGAAGAGAACAAAAAGTCGGCTACGCCGAAAAAAACTGCGGCTATAGTTTTAAATGAAAGAGCTATGGGTGAGGGGATGTTATTTCTGAAGAAAAGTTGTATGGGGTTGGGAAAAAGTGTGTAACTTTGCATTCGATTTTGCCTATTGAGGCATTATCTGTGTAGTAAAGATTCATTTTGTATGGGCAAATTTAATCGCATTGCTTTATGACAGACCACACACGCAGCAATCGATTGCAGGAATTAGACAGTGCGCCGTTGGGTAAACTTCTTTTGAAATATAGTTTGCCGGCGGTGGTAGGCATCGTGGTGATGTCGATTTACAATATTATTGACCGCATTTTTATCGGTCAAGGCGTGGGCGCTGACGCTATCGCCGGGCTTGCCATCACCTTTCCGGTGATGAATGTGAGTGCCGCCTTCGGTGTGCTCATTGGTGCAGGCGCCAGTGCTCGCACGTCGATATTGCTTGGTATGCAAGCCAAAGACAAGGCATTTGAGGTGCTGGGCAATAGTTTGGTGATGACGCTCGTGTTTGGCACCTTCTACATTGGCATGTTTGCGCTATTTATCGACCCGGTGCTTCGTGCTTTTGGCGCCAGCGACACATCCCTGCCCTATGCCCGCGACTTCATGCTCTACATACTGCCCGGCTTATTGTTCAACAACCTCACCTTCTCGTTCAACAACGTGATACGTGCCTCCGGCTATCCCACCAAAGCGATGGTCACCATGTTTATAGGTGCCGGACTGAATGTGATATTGGCACCGATATTCATTTTTGTGCTCCACTTAGGCATTAAAGGCGCCGCCATAGCCACCGACATATCGATGGGTGTGTCGATGCTCTTTGTGATGGCACACTTTTTCAACAAAAATCATGAACTCCATTTTAAAAAAGGCATCTACAAGCTCAAGAAAGAAATTTTGTTGCCCATATTTGCCATTGGTGCCGCCCCTTGTATCGTGAACACCGCCGGCTGCTTCATTAATGCCGTAATCAACAACACCGTGTATGCCTACGGCGGCGATGTGTCGGTGGCAGCCATCGGCATCTTTGTCTCGGTAACCGGATTGGTGATTACCTTCATACTGGGCGTGTGTATGGGCATGCAACCCATTGTGGGCTACAACTATGGCGCTCGGCGCTACGACCGCCTGATGCGCACCTTTTGGATGGCAGTGGGCGTGTGCACCGGTGTGAGTTTCATAGGGTTTGTAGCTTGTCAAGCATTTCCGGAAGCCATCTCGCGTATGTTCACCACCGACCCCCAACTCATTGGCGTGTCGGCCCACACCCTGCGCTTGGGCACATTAGCCTTCTGGGCGGTAGGATTCCACACCGTAATCACCAACTTCTTCCAATCGGTGGGCGAAGCCGGCAAATCCATCTTCATGAGTCTCACCCGCCAGGTGCTGTTCATTATCCCGTTTTTGTTCATCTTGCCAATGTTTTGGCAAATCGACGGCGTGTGGCTCGCCTACCCCTTCAGCGACATCCTCGCCACCGTCACCGCATCCCTCATCTTAGCCTACGAAATCAAAAAAATCAAGCGATTGAGAGTCGAGTCCCCACGGTGAGGCTATCCCCCACCCCACCCTATTTTGCTCTATAGGATTGGAGGGCGGTGGTTGATGAGAGGGCCGCTATGCAGCGGGCGAAGGCTTGGGCTTTGCGGCGTTCGCTTTGGGTGAAATGGTCGCCATCGTGCCAGCGCAGTTCGCAATGGCTCTCCCCCGGATGCTCGATATGTTTGCTGTGCTGCCATCGACATTTGTCGCCCACGGTTTTGTAGGGCATTTTTTGCGTACGCTCCTCGTCTTTCCCCATGCTCATATACACGAATTCGGCTTTGGTGGGGTGCTGCTCGTAGTAGGTTTGCCACCCCTCAGCCCATAACGACGGCGAGCAAGCCGCCACCGCTTTGAAATATGGGCGCTGAGTGGCGCACCACAGCGCAAATAAGCCGCCGAGCGAGTATCCACCCACGATGAGTGGTAAATCGCCGTAGTGCGCATTTATGGCGGCGAGCAAGGCATTATCGATGTATTGGAGCAAGATGGGGAATCCCGCGTGCGAAAACTCCGCGCGTTCCACTTCAAAAGCCACCATAGCAAATGCTTTCGGAGCGAGGCTTACGGAGAGGGCGAATTCATCCTCCAATCGCAGGCGTTCGAAGGCGCACAGCGGTTTCACCACCACGCATAGCGGCGGCTGTTCAGCGCAGAGAAAGTGGCAGCGCCTATGGTTAATGGTCAGCACCTGATGTGTCATGGCTGCTGCTTGTGCGTCATGATGTCGAGCACCATCCGGTCGGTTTCGTTCATTCCGCTGGCGCCGATGCGAGTGAGATTGTGTATGCATTTGTCCACATCCTCCTCAATCAGCCCTTCAGCGCTGGTAGCATGTCGGTTTTGGATGGCGAGCAACGCCGAGAGCACTGCTGTCGACACCCCGCTGGTCACCTTCAGCGCGCAAGCCGGTTTAGCGCCATCGCACACCATACCGGCAAGGTTGGCAATCATATTTTTCACCGAATATGCCACCTGCTTGTAGCCCCCACCCATCAAATAGGTGATGGCGCAAGCCGAGCCGGTGGACGCCACCACGCATCCGCACAGCCCGGAGAGTTTGCCCAGCGATTGCTTGATGTAGATGGCGGTGAGATGCGACAAAACGAGCGCTCGCGTGAGTTCTTCTTCAGTGTTGTGGTTTTCTTCGGCAAACACCACCACCGGCATGGTGCACGAAATGCCCTGATTGCCCGAGCCCGAATTGCTCATCACCGGGATGGGCGCTCCCGCCATTCGTGCATCGCAAGCCGACGAAGTGGCAGAGAGAATGTGGCTAAAAATGCTGTCGCCCATGATGCCTTTGCCCAAAGGTCGCGAAAGTGTTTTGCCCAATGCGTGACCATAGTTGCCCTTCAGCGACTCACGCGAAGCGTTTTCGTTGAGTCGGCGCGCCTCTTTAATAAAATCCAATTCCTTCAGCGGCGCCCCGGTGGCAAAGTCCCACACCTGCTTAAGCGAGAGTTCGCACTCCGAGTCAGCCTCGAAAGGGTTGGCATCGCAATTGTGCGGTTTGAGAGGTTGATTCAGAATCACTTCACCATCTTTGGTCACGCTCACGAAATGGGTGTGGTGGCGCGCAATGATAGCTGTGGCGCTATGCCCGGCATCGTCGGAGGCAGTCACTTCAATGTAGAGTTTTTCGCAGCTATCGGATTTAAGACCGATGTGGATGCGATTTTCCTCCACGTATTGCTTGCCTCGCTTCACGTCGGCATCGGTGGTGTTACGCAACACCTCCAGCCCGTAGGCGCTTTTTCCCACCAGCGCCCCCAGAGCCACGGCAATGGGCAGTCCCACCATGTGTGTGCCCGGGATGCCCACCCCCATTGCATTTTTCAGGATGTTGGCACTGAGCAGCGCCTCAATTTTAGAGGGGGTGCACCCCAGCGTTTCGGTGGCTTTCGCCACACAGAGCGACACCGCCATCGGTTCCGTACACCCAATGGCAGGCACCACTTCTCGCTTCATCAGCGCAATAATTTGCTGTCGTTTCTTTTTATCAATCATATCAAGGACTCGTTTTTTTTCTGTGGATAAATTTTGAACTCACAACCCATTGATTTGTTGGGGGTTATGGGTTAGAAGGTGAAGTAGTTGCCTCGGTCGAGAGAGCGGTAGCCGATGGCTTCCATGATGTGGGATGCTCTCACGCTCACGCTGGCTTCCAGGTCGGCGATGGTGCGTGCCACCTTGAGGATGCGGTCGTAGGCGCGTGCGCTCATATTCATGCGCTCGATGGCGTTGCGCAGCAATTCCACCCCCTCGCTGTCGGGCTCTGCCCATTGGTGGAGCATGGCGGTGGTCATTTGGGCATTGCAGTGTATGCCGGGCGTGTTTTGAAAACGCATATTTTGCAGTGCTCGGGCTTGGATTACGCGTTGGCGTATGCTCTCCGACGATTCGCCGGGCGTTTTATCTGCCAATTCATCGAAATTCACCGGTTGCACTTCAATTTGGAGGTCGATGCGGTCGAGTAGCGGACCGGAGATTTTGCTCAGATAGTGTTGGCGCTGGTAGGGCGAACACACGCAAGGCTTGGAAGGGTGTCCATAATAGCCGCAAGGGCATGGATTCATGCTTGCCACGAGCATAAACGAAGCCGGATAGAGAGTGCTATATTTGGCTCGAGAAATGGTGATTTGTCGGTCTTCGAGGGGTTGTCGCATCACTTCGAGCACATTGCGATTGAATTCCGGTAATTCGTCGAGGAAAAGCACACCATTGTGGGCCAAACTGATTTCGCCGGGTGTGGGATAGGTGCCACCTCCCACCAGCGCCACTTGGCTGATGGTGTGGTGTGGTGCGCGGTAGGGCCGTGTGGTGAGCAGAGTGGTGCCCGATTTCAGACTTCCTGCCACAGAGTGGATTTTGGTGGTTTCGAGCGCTTCCGCCAAGCTCAACGGCGGCAAAATGGAAGGTAGTCGCTTAGCCATCATCGACTTACCGCTGCCCGGGCTGCCGATGAGCAGAATGTTGTGACCGCCTGCGCAAGCCACCTCAAAGGCGCGTTTCACATTGTCTTGTCCCTTCACATCGCTGAAATCGAAGGGGAAATTGCCTTGTGCTTTGGCAAATTCGGCGCGCGTATCGATTACGGTAGGTTCCAGCGGCTGTTCGCCATTGAGCAATTGCACCACTTGCGAAATGTGGTCCACGCCATACACCTTCAGATTATTGACGATAGCGGCTTCGGAAGCGTTTTCTTTGGGTAGGATAAATCCCTCGAGGTGGAGTTCGCGTGCCAAAATAGCCATCGGCAGCGCGCCTTTAATTTTTCGTACCGACCCATCGAGTCCCAATTCACCCATAATCATATATTTGCTCAGTCTATCGGCGGGCACCACCTCGTCGGAAGCCAAGGTGCCGATGGCGATAGGCAAATCGTAGGCCGCGCCTTCCTTTTTGATGTCGGCAGGCGACATGTTGACCACCACCGTTTTGTTAGGGAAGGTGAATCCAGCCTCATTGATGGCGCATTTCACGCGCTCCGTGCTCTCCTTCACGGCAGTGTCGGGCAATCCCACAATCACGATTTGTGTGCCCCAATCGAAGGTGGTTTCAATCGTGACCATAGTGGCGTCAATGCCTTGCACTGCGGCGGCTATCGTTTTGCTGAGCATAGTTGTTTAAGTTTGAGAAGTGTTTGTTATCTCGCAAATGTAGCAATTCTCCCCCACTCCACCAAGCCTACCCCCACCTTTTTTCACCCTAAATCCGAAAAAATATGAAATGATATACAAGTTGTCCCTGTGATCATATAGTGATGATTGAAATAATCCCGTAGGGATTTGATGTGTGTAGACAGGTATGCAGCGAAGGTTATTCGTAATGAGCGAAGCGAAATGGAGCATAACCGAAGCGAAATGCCTGCAAATATCGCATAACAAATATGCATCCCAGCGGGATGCGATTTCACCATCAATGGGCGATTTGATGTTGTCGCTTTCCTTTTCTTGCAAAATAGACACCAGAAGATGCCTCTCGTGGGTATTGACACTTTGCCAGAATTGTATTATATATCTTTGTTTCAGGGGACTTATATGTTGTCATTTTATAAAATTTTTTACATGTCGGATAGCGATAGGGGGTGTGGTTGCAGGTGGTATGGGGCGAAGTCTTTTGAGGGGAGCGCGGCAACCTTTTCCGCAAGTTTTTGCAGATTTATCTTTTTGGGGTTGCGCTTCACTTCTGCGATGATGCCTGTGTGGTCGAATTCGTTGATGGCGATAAGGTCGATTTCGTTTTGACCTTTTCTGTCCCACCAATTACCCACTTGCGTATATTGCCCCGATTCCATCACCTTGTCATGGAAATACTGCTCAAGCACTCTTCCGGAATAGTCTTCGTAGTGGTTGGAGATATTGCTGCGGAGAGGGGCGAACAGTTGGCGCTCAATCAACGATTGGAAAGGGTAGATGAAGCGGAACCAGAATCGAAGGAAATTGTCACGAATTTCGTAAGTGCTCACCTTGCTGTTTTGCATCGCCAACAATGGCTTTTTTCGGCGGATAAGCTCGTATTTGCTTTCAAGATTCTGTAAAAACGTGCCTACATCTTTTTGAAGGGCACTGTCGATTTCGCTGCGTTTCGTTTTTCCCGATGCGATGATTTGCAGGATTGAGAAATAGGTGCCCTGTTCGCTGCTAAACTCTTGATTAAGAAGGTCTTTTCCTTCTGTTAAGAAATAGGAGTCTTGCCGGCAAATGTAGTTGAGCATTTTCTCTTTGGTGTAGCATTTCGCATCGATAAGAAGTTCGATGTATTTTGCCACACCACCGGTAATCATATATAGGCAGAGCAGGTCGTCAGGGGTGTAGTTGGGATTTGCGTCATGAAGAATTTCTTTTATCACAGCTGTGGTGAAAGGGCGCAATACGAGTTTTGAGGTAGGGCGGCCGTATAGAGGTTCCGACTTGTCGTCGAAGATGCGCTTCATCAGAGTTTGTATGCTGCCCGAAACGATGAGGTGGATTTTCGCATTTTGCTTAAATCGGTCCCAAATGTCCTGTATTTCGCTGAAAATGGTTTGGTTGATTTTGTAGAGCGTCTGAAACTCATCGAGCACAATGGTTAAGTGTCGCTTTTGTGCCTCCCTCATAATCACCTCAAACAAGTCTTTAAATCGTGTGATTTCGCCATACACGGTGAGTCCGATTTGCTGTTCAAGCTCTTGCTGGAAATTCCGGCAAAGCAGCGATTCAGAGCTTTTTGACACAAACAGATAAGCATATTCTTTACCCTCCATTGCCTTTGTGACAAGGGATGTTTTGCCTACTCTACGTCGGCCGGTAAGCACCATAAACACAGCACTTTCGTATGACTGTTTTTCGTTTTCACGAATGATAGAAAGCTCATTTACACGGTTGTAGAATTTCATAATATAAATGCGGATTTATATAAATAGCGGTTTATATATGGCAAAAATACACATAAATTTTCACATCACCAACCCCTATTCCGAAAAATTGTGGTTTTTGGCTGCGGGTTGGGGAAAATTTTTGGCAATCACCGGGGTGAGATGGGGGCGGTGTGCTTCTATTTGATGAGTGCGCGTGCTTTTTGGGTGGCTTGTGTGACCTCCGCGCCGGTATACACCACATTCCCAAGCGAATCGGTTACCACATAGAGTGGTGTGGTGTGGATGGCGAGCGGCTTGAGTTGGGAGTTGAGAGGTCCTTCGGGCGCCCAGAAATGTCGCCATGTGGAGCCATCGCGCTGCGTGTAGCCCCGCCACGACGAGGTGTCGGCATCAATGTAGATGTCGCAAATTTGGAGTTGGTGTGGGTCGGAGCATTCTTCAGCCAGTGCTTTGATAGGGCTCATTTCTTTGTGGTGTGCCGAATTGTTGACCCACAAGTAGAGTAGGGTGGCTTTGGCGGTGTTGGTGGTGATAGCGCCGAAATCGCCGATGTTTTCCCAGAGTAGGAGAGAGGTGATTTTGCCGGTGGTTTTTGGTGCCTTCATCACCAATCGTTCCCAGCTTTGCATCAGCCAATCGGGTTTTGCGCTTTTGTCGATTTTATTGAGCAACTGTTTTGAAATCAGCTGGTTGTTGAGTTTGCTATAATCCACCATTACCAAAAGGGTGGAGAGCAAATCGTCGGGGTTTTGTGCCACATATTTTTCGATTTCATTATCGAGTGGCTCGCGGTTAAAGTCTTTGTATTGGCTGCGATGCTGTGCGATAAATTCATACCATCGCTCATTGACATCAGCGCCCTTCACCTCGGTGGAATAGGGTTGTGTGGCGTCGCCTCTCACCTTCATGTGGTCGCCATTTTCCATCACCAAATGCGCAAGCAGTTGGTTTTGTGCATCATAAATCATCACCAGAGTGGGCCGGTTGGTTGCGCCCTCAAATTCAAACCGATTGTTGGTGGCTGCACGTCGTTCATTTTTCACGCCGTCTTCTGTGGTCCACACAAAGAGCAGATTTTGATTGCCAAGGTTTTGGATATTGCCCTCAATCCGAAACGAATTGCTGCAACCGGAGGCAAGCATCACCAGCATTGAGAGCATTACCAGTCGGAAAATGGAAATTATTTTCATAACGATAAAAGTGGAGTTTAGTGTTGCAAAAGTAGCGATTTTCCGCGATAGGGGCAATATTTGCCTTAATTTCGCGACAAAAATGCACGAATTTTTAAAAAATATTTGTGTTGATAGAAAAATTTGTTTAACTTTGCATCGCTAAATAAGCACGGGTAGGTAGGTAAGTGGTTAAAACGGGCAGACTGTAAATCTGTTGCCTCACGGCTTCGGCAGTTCGAATCTGTCCCTGCCCACAAAAAAGGCTCCAATTCATTTTGGAGCCTTTTTTGCATCTCATTCTCAAACGCTTAGTGGTGGTTGAAGAGGTTGTCGTAGAGGTTGGTCATACGAGCGTAGAAGGCGTCGTACCCTAAGTGTTGATTATAGTCGGCGAGTGCTTGTGCCCCGATGCGGTTGCGCAGTTCGCGGTCCTCAATCAGGCGCTGTATGGCGTCGGCGAGTTCGAATTGGTTTTCCGGGTTGACCAGCAGCGCGTTTTTCTCGTGCGAGAGATATTCCAGTTGTGCGCCATTGTTGGTGGTGATATGTGCTTTGCTGTGCATCATGTATTCCAAATTGCTCAAGCCCAAAGCCTCCGGTTTCACGCTTGGCAACACACCGAAATCGCATTGCTTCACCAAGGCTTGCACACAGGGGCTATAGCCTACAAACGACACATTCCCAAGCAGTTGGTTAGCCACGATAAAGCTCTTGATTTGTGCCATAAATTTATGGTGTCCTTCGCCCACCACCACCAGGTGGAACGCATCGCGGTTGAGTTGCGACACGGCTTTGATGAGCGTGTCCACGCCCTTTTCGTGGCAGAGGCGGCCTTGATACATGATGAGTGTTTTGTGTGGCGCAATGTTGAATTTTTCGCGCAAATCGGGCACTCCTTCATAGTGGTCGTCGTCGGCTTTCAGCACGCTGTCGCGAATAATCACCGCCTTCTTTTCGTTGAAATTTTTGATGCGTGGCATAAACGAATCGTAGGCTTTTTGGGAGGCAAATACCACGCAATCGAGCTCGCGATACACCATTTTCGACACCATATTCAAGCGAGGTCGTTCCACCCCGTGCAGCGACATTACAATTTTCACATTTTTGCCATTTGCACTCATGTGTTTCGCCAAAATTGCGGTCACCGCATCGGCAAACGAGTGGACATGGATAATGTTTTGTCCGCGTTTGAGCAGGCGTTTAAAGCGTTTCGGGCTGTCGAAATCGGCAATTTTTTTGAGCGGAAGGATGGAAATAGGAATTTCCAACGGGCGGAACCGGCTCAACACAGCGTCGCTTTTTCCGCACACCATTTCCACATAATATTTGTCTTCTTCTTTGAGTTTGAGCATCAAATCGAAGGCGTATTGCTCGGGTCCGCTCCAAATTTTATTGCTCACGATATGGAAAATGTTGATCATCGCTGTAGGTGTTAATGGGTGTAAGAAATGTTGGAAAAGCGAATTTACATTTTTTTTGCTGAAAATCCTACTTTTTCGTTCAAAAAACGCATTTCAAGGTTAAAAATTCCTTGGTCAAGTGCGTGATAAAGCGCGAAGTTAAGTCGACAACCAGGCAAGTCGATGCCGGATTTTTGTCGTCTTAACTTCGCTGTTGGGAAATGGTTAAGTGTTTTGGAATAAAACGCTTAACCGAGTTGTCTGTTTTCTTAGCTTTCTTTAAAGAGGTCTTTGATACCGCCAATGCTACCCATTAGATTGGTTGCCTCGTAGGGGAGGTAGACGGTTTTGGTGGTGTTGCCTTCAGCCAATTGCTCCATCATTGTGATATATTTTTGTGCGAGCAGATAGTTGGCAGGGTTAGCGCTCTTGCCCACAGCCTCAGTGATTTTATTGATGGCAATTGCTTCAGCTTCAGCCTTTTTGATTTTTGCTTGTGCTTCACCTTCCGCTTGCAGAATTTGCGTTTGTTTGTCGGCTTCCGCTTGGTTGATACGCGCTGTTTTTTCACCTTCCGATTGCAAGATGGCAGCCGCCTTTTGTCCTTCGCTGGTGAGGATAGTGGCGCGTTTGTTGCGTTCAGCTTGCATTTGTTTTTCCATGGCTTGCAGCACGGATTGTGGCGGAGTAATGTCTTGCAGTTCAACGCGGTTCACCTTCACGCCCCACTTGTTGGTCGCATCGTCGAGCACGGCGCGCAGTTTGGTGTTGATGGTATCGCGCGAGGTGAGCGTTTCGTCCAATTCCAGTTCGCCGATAATGTTACGCAGGGTGGTTTGTGTGAGTTTTTCGATAGCGTTAGGCAAGTTATTGATTTCATACACAGCGCTTTCCGGTTCCACGATTTGGAAGTAGAGCAGTGCATTGATTTGAGTTTGCACATTGTCCTTTGTAATCACATTTTGCTTATCAAAGTCATACACCTGTTCTCGCAAGTCGATGGTGTTGGTGTAGAAATACCTGCCGTTGGCATAAGCCACAGTGGTTTTGGGTCGGTCGATGAACGGGATGATGATGTTCACACCCGGCTTCAGCGTAGCATAATATTTGCCCAAGCGTTCAATAATTTTGGTTTCGGATTGGGGAATAATCACCAAACTTTTTTTCACAAGGATGAGCACGAGCACAATGAGTGCAACGAGTACCCAAGCACCGATACTTAATGTTTCCATAATCTTATCTGTTTTAGAATGAATAAATTAAAGTAATATTTTAAATTGAATAGGGTGGGGGAGTGGAGTGGTTTTTCGGGCGCATCCACTATGGGTTTCATGCTTTTCGCTGCACGGTGACCACGATGCTTTTTCGGTCAACAATCACCACGGTTTCGCCCTTTTCGAGCGTGATTGTTCCACGTGTAACAGCGCGCCAATTGTCGCCGTCGACCGCCACATATCCGCTTTCGCCCGGCACGATGGTTTCCACCACCTTGCCCTCTTTTCCGATGAGCGCGTCGGCGTTGGTTTTCACATTTTTATCCTTGCGGTGCAAGTATTTCAGAGCGAAAGGTCGCACGAACGCCAACAGCGCCACCGACACCACCATCCAGGTGACGATATCCACCACCCATCCGGCGCCGCAAGCGCTCGCCACAGCCGCAGCCACAGCACCGATAGCAATACACATAAACATAAAATCGCCGGAGGTGAGTTCGAGGATGAGAAACACCACGGTTATCAACACCCACAGCATCCAAACATTGTTAAGAAAGTAGTCGATCATTTTGTATAGTTTTTTAAAGTGATATCAATTTTCTTTTTTTTGATGAAGGTTAGAAAATCGCCTTACCAATTTTGGTGCTGAAAATTCAGGCACCAAAGTTGAGCGCCATTTTTCATTTCGACAAACAAACTTCAGCGAAGCGCAAAAATTTTTTTTCTTTAAAGTTACACATTTTTCATTAATATTTTTTGATGTTAGAAAATTTTTTCTTTGCCCTGCAATGTTGCAATATTTGTGCCATTTTGAGCTAAAAATCCCCATCCGACGGCACGGGCGGTTCGGAATTTTTAATTCTCAGGGCTTAAATATGGGTGTAAACACCTATTATACAGCGCTGTAACACCAATTTCGGTGTTTGAGGATTTTACTCAGAAAAATTTTAAAAACCAAATTCATCGCCATTTCGCACTATTTTTTCAATGAAATGGCTTATCTTTGTAATTGTGAAACTATGTGCCGAAATTTTGCTTTCGGAGCAGCGGTTTTTCCAACAAATTTTCATTACCCGAGTTAGAAGCAAAAATTTTTTGGCTGATGCAAATTTCGTTCATTACAGAAAATGTGCCATTGCCCCCACTTCGTCGTGAAGTGGTGGCTCAATGGATAGCGGCGGTGGCAGCCACACACGGCAAGAGGGTAGGGGCGCTCACTTATATATTTTGCGACGACCCCTACATCCTCCAAACCAACCGCCAATATTTGCAGCACGACTATTTCACCGACATTATCACCTTCGACTACTCAAAGCCCCAGCGCATAGCCGGCGACATGGTGATATCGCTCGACACTGTGCGCAGCAACGCCGCCCTTTTCGGCAAGCCCTACGACACGGAATTGCTTCGCGTGGTGATACACGGCGTGCTGCATTTGTGTGGCATCAACGACAAAGGACCGGGAGAGCGAGAAATTATGGAAGAGTTTGAAAATAAGGCACTTGCTATGGTGCCCACCAATATTTTTAGCGTATGAATTATTCCTACGACGTGATAGTGATAGGCGCCGGACACGCCGGATGTGAGGCAGCAGCAGCTGCGGCACGCATGGGTTCGTGCACCTTGCTCATCACAATGGATATGAACAAAATTGCCCAAATGAGTTGCAACCCCGCAGTGGGAGGCATTGCTAAAGGGCAGATTGTGAGAGAAATAGATGCCCTCGGCGGACAAATGGGCATCGTAACCGACCGCAGCAGCATACAGTTTCGGATGCTCAACCGCTCAAAAGGTCCCGCCATGTGGAGCCCGCGTTCGCAAGCCGACCGCATCCGCTTCATAGCCGAGTGGCGCCACATCCTTGAAAACACCCCCAACCTCTTCATGTGGCAAGATTCCGCCGTGTCGCTGTGCATAGAAGATGGCATGGTGAAGGGCGTAAACACCGCCTTCGGCGTGCATTTTACCGCCAAAACGGTGGTCCTCACCGCCGGCACATTTCTCAACGGCTTGATGCATGTAGGCCCGGTGCAGATAGAAGGCGGACGCGTTTCCGAGCCCGCTTCTCACGGAATCACCGAACAATTACGCGATTTGGGCTTCACCGTGCAACGCATGAAAACCGGAACCCCGGTGCGATTAGACGAACGCACCATCGACTTTTCAAAAGCGATTATTCAGGAAGGCGACACCGATTTTCATCACTTTTCATTCCTCCCCACCGAGAAATCGAAACTCCGCCAGCGCCCGTGTTGGATAGTGTACACCAATCCGGAAGTGCATCAAATTCTGCACGAATCACTTCCCGAATCGCCCCTCTACAACGGGCAAATTCAGAGTATCGGTCCCCGCTATTGCCCCAGCATCGAAACCAAATTGGTCACCTTCCCCGATAAAGACCAACACCAACTTTTCCTTGAGCCCGAAGGGGAGGACACCCACGAAATGTATCTCAACGGCTTCTCCTCATCGATGCCATGGAAGGTGCAATTTGAGGCACTTTCACACATTCCCGCACTGGAAAATGTGCAAGCCTATCGACCCGGTTACGCCATAGAATACGACTTTTTCGACCCCACACAACTCACCCATTCGCTCGAAACCAAACTCGTGAAAAACCTCTTTTTCGCCGGGCAAGTGAATGGCACCACGGGCTATGAAGAAGCCGCCGGACAAGGTTTGATGGCCGGCATCAACGCCCATCTCAAAGTGACAGGACAACCGCCATTTGTGCTCCGCCGCGACGAAGCCTACATTGGCGTGCTCATCGACGATTTGGTGACCAAAGGCGTGGACGAACCCTACCGAATGTTTACCAGTAGGGCAGAGCACCGCATATTGCTCCGCCAAGATGATGCCGATTTGCGCCTCACCCCCAAAGGTCACGCCTTAGGACTTGCCACGCCAGAGCGCTACGAATTGATGCGCAGCAAGTGGGCAGCGGTAGATGATTTGGTGGATTTTGCCAAAGAATATTCGGTGAAAACCGCGCTCATCAACCCCGAATTCGAGCGACGCGGTATGCCTGCTTTGGCACACGGATGTAAACTCCACGACCTGATTTTACGACCCCAACTCACCATTTCGCTCCTTGCCGAAATGATACCCGAACTCGGTAGACGCATCCTCGCGCTCGAAGAAATGCGCCGCGAAGAAATTGTGGAAGCTGCCGAAATCGCCATTAAATATCATGGCTATATTGCCCGCGAAGAAGCCATCGCGCAAAAACTTTCGCGACTCGAACACGTGCAAATTCGCGGCAAATTCGATTACGCCTCCATTCAATCGCTCTCCACCGAAGCCCGACAAAAGCTCGCGAAAATCGACCCCGAAACCGTGGGACAAGCCTCCCGCATACCCGGCATCTCGCCGAGCGATGTGAACATACTCCTCTTACTTTTAGGAAGATAAACGAAAATTGTTCCACGTGGAACATAAAACATAAACCCAATGAAACAAGAACAAATCAACCAAGTGAAAAGTGTGGTGCGCAACGTGCCCGATTTCCCAGTGCCCGGCATCCAGTTTAAGGATCTTACCACCGCGTTTAAAAATCCCCAAGCGCTCCAAATTATGCGTGAGGGGCTTGCGGAACTCTATGCGGATAAGGGCGTGACCAAAGTGGTGGGCATAGAAGCGCGCGGATTTATTGGTGGTGCGATGCTTGCCGTCGATCTCAATGCCGGCTTCGTACCCTTGCGTAAACCGGGCAAATTGCCAGCAGAAACCATCCAGAAAACCTACTCCAAAGAGTATGGCACCGACGTGATTGAAATTCACAAAGACGCCATCACCCCGGAAGATGTGGTGGTGATTCACGACGACCTGCTCGCCACCGGCGGCACCATGATGGCAGCCTATGAATTGGTGAAATCGATGAATCCGAAAAAGGTATACATCAGTTTTATTTGCGAGCTTCTCGGATTAGAGGGTAGGTCAATCTTCCCGGCAGATGTGGAAGTGACATCGCTTTTCGACTTCCCCGACAAGTGACACATCCATTTCATCGCAAAAATTCAGCGCTCGCAGCCTCCATCCTCGCTACCGAGGCGAGGTGCGAGCGTGCCCATTTTCGTCCATTGTTTCGTGTCGTCTGATCCCGAAAAATCACCGATACTTTCGTAGGCATTCGTTTTTCAAATTATCATCATTCGTTGTGACACCTGAACTAAAACTCAAAATCAGTTTGCTCCCCGACAGCCCCGGCGTGTATATGTATTTCAATGCGCAGGGCAGCGTGATTTATGTAGGGAAAGCCAAGCGCTTAAAGCGCAGGGTGAGTTCGTATTTCAATCGGGTTCACCCCGTGGTCCGCACCAACATGCTCGTGCGCCACATCCACGATTTGAAATATATAGTGGTCAACACCGAAGAAGAGGCGCTCGATTTAGAGAACAGCTTGATTAAAACGCACCAACCGCACTACAATGTGCTCCTCAAAGACGACAAGTCGTATCCGTGGATTTGTGTAAGCAAAGAACTTTTTCCGCGCGTGTATCTCACCCGCGAAAAGGTGCACAAGCAAGCCCGTTTTTTCGGGCCGTATCCCAAACCCGAAGTGGCGTGGGCATTGCTCGACACCTTAAAGCAAATGTATCCGCTTCGTTCGTGTAGGCATGCCCTCACTCCTCAGGCGGTAGAATCGAAGAAAATCCGCCTATGCCTCAAGTATCACATTCGCACTTGTTGCGGTCCGTGCCAAGGCTATATTACGCCCCAAGAATATGCCAAATACATCGATGAAATCACGCATATTCTCAATGGCGAAACCCGGCAGGTGAGCACCTATTTGCGCGAAGAAATGGAGCGCTACGCCTCACAATTAAAATTTGAGGAAGCCGAGGCGGTGAAACGCAAGTATTTGCTCTTGGAAAACTACCGTGCCAAGTCGGTGATTGTGTCGCCCACCATCACCAATATCGACATCTATTCGCTCATTCGCGACGATGCTGCCGCCTATGTGAATTATATGCACGTGCGAGAGGGCAGTGTGGTGCAGAGCATGACACTCGAATACAAATTCGTGGACACCGACACCGGCGAAACCGATTCAGAATTGATTTCCACAGCCATCCACGAATTTCGGCAGCGTTTTGCCGATGTCAATCGCACCGATAGGGTGAGAGAGGCGCTCGTGAACGTGGTGCCCGAGTTTCCGCCCGAAGGCATCGAATTTGTGGTGCCACAGCGCGGCGACAAGCGCAAACTGCTCGCCATTTCGCTCAAAAATGCCGAGCAATACCGCACCGAAAAGCTCAAAATGATGGAAAAACTCAACCCCGAGCAGCGCGCTATGCGCACCCTCACCACCATTCAAAAAGACCTTCATTTGCCCGAATTGCCCCGCCACATCGAGTGTTTCGACAATTCCAACATCTCCGGTGCGCATTCCGTGGCAGCGTGTGTGGTGTTTCGCAATGCTAAACCCTCCAAGAAAGAATACCGCCATTTCAATATCAAAACGGTGGAAGGCCCCGACGACTATGCATCGATGCGCGAAGTGCTCACCCGCCGCTATTCGCGCCTGCTCAACGAAGGCGCCGACCTGCCGCAATTGGTGGTGCTTGATGGCGGCAAGGGCCAACTGAGCGCCGGCATCGAAGTGCTCGATAGTCTTGGGCTCCGCCACCAAATCGCCATGATATGCATCGCCAAATCGCTCAACGAAATCTATTTTCCCGGCGATTCTTTGCCGCTCTACATTGACAAAAACAACGAAACGCTCAAAGTGGTGCAGCGCCTGCGCGACGAAGCGCACCGGTTTGGCATCGCCCACCACCGCAACAAGCGAAGCAAGGGCCAGGTGGCGTCGGCACTCGATAATATCACCGGGGTAGGGGAGAAGACTAAACAACTGCTGCTCAGGCATTTCAAGAGTGTGAAGCGCATCAAAGAAGCATCGGAGGAGCAATTGGCGCAAGTGGTGGGACCCGCAAAAGCAAAATTAGTGTTCAACGCATTGAATATCAAATCAATAGACAAAAATTCAGAACCGCAATGAGATTAGTGATACAGCGTGTAACGCAAGCCACTGTGGCGATCGACGGCTCGGTGGTAGGCGCCATCGACACCGGACTGATGGTGCTGGTGGGCGTGCGAGAAGGCGACACCGAAGCCGATGTGCAGTGGCTCGCCCAAAAAACCGTGAACATGCGCATATTCAACGACGACGAAGGCGTGATGAACCGCAGCGTGCTGGATGTTGGAGGCAATGTGCTCGCCGTGAGCCAGTTCACCCTCAACGCCTCCACCAAAAAAGGCAACCGCCCCAGTTATATCCACGCCGCCGGTCACGATGTGGCCATCCCCCTCTACGAAGCCTACTGTGCCGAAGTGGAGCGACTGCTGGGCAAACCCGTGGCGCGCGGCCGTTTCGGCGCCGACATGCAAGTGACGCTCACCAACGACGGCCCCGTAACCATCATCATCGACTCCCACCTCCGCGAATAATTTTTTGGGTCAACAAGTCACCAAGCCACCCGTCACGGCCTCACACAGATCCCACAAATCCCACAGATTTTTATATCTACAAGTCAAAAATGTTTGCGAGTGCTTTATGGTAGTGAGCGCTAATGCTGTTTTCGTTTGCATTGTGTTTTCGTTTTCGTAATTTTTTGTAACTTTGTGGGCGTAGCCGTTTTTTTTTGGCGGGTAATTTTTTACGATGAAAGATTTGACGATATTGGAGGCTCAAGGGCTGGTGGATGAGTGGATACGCACTTATGGCGTGCGCTATTTTAGTCCGCTCACCAATATGGCGCAGCTCACGGAAGAAGTGGGCGAGGTGGCACGCATCATTTCACGCAAGTATGGCGAGCAGTCGGAGAAGCCATCCGATAAGGGAAAGGATTTAGGCGATGAACTCGCCGATGTGCTTTGGGTGGTAATTTGCCTTGCCAACCAAACCGGTGTGGACCTCACGACGGCATTTCAGCGCAATTTAGAAAAGAAAACGCAGCGCGATGCCACTCGACATTTAAAGAATGAAAAATTAATGAAATAACAGAATACACAATGGAACAAAACAATCAAACCCCCAACAAGTATGTGCAGGCATTTGCCGACAGCAAAGTGGAAACCAACGATGCCGTGGTGGCTGCCGAAGTGGAAAAAATCGTGAGCCAACACATGGCAGAAAACGATAACAAGCAAGTGTATGAATTCTTGCTCAATTGCGTGGACCTCACCACGCTCAGCACCACCGATAGCGAACGCTCGGTGGCAGCCTTCACCCAAAAGGTGAACGACTACTGGACGCGCTATCCTCAATACAAGAATGTGGCAGCCATTTGCGTGTATAGCAATTTTGCCGAAGTGGTGCGTGGTGCCCTTGAGGTGAGCGATGTGAATATTGCCGTGTGTAGCGCCGCTTTCCCCGCTTCGCAAGCCCACATCGAGACCAAGGTGGCAGAAACCGCCCTCGCCATCCAAGATGGCGCCGACGAGGTGGACATTGTGCTGAACATTGGCTACTTTATGGATGAGGCATACGAGGAATTGTGCGATGAAATCGCCGAAATTAAAGCCACCATGGGCGACCACCACCTGAAGGTGATACTCGAAACCGGATGCTTGAAAACCGCCGAAGCCATTAAGCGCGCCTCCATTCTGTCGATGTACAGCGGAGCCGACTTCATCAAAACATCCACCGGCAAAATCTACGAAGGCGCCAGTCTTGAGGCCGCCTATGTGATGTGTCAGTGCATCAAAGAATATTACGAAAAGCACGGCGTGATGATAGGTTTCAAAGCCGCCGGCGGCATTCGCACCACAGCCGACGCCGTGAAATACTACACCGTGGTGAAAGAAGTGCTCGGCGAAAAGTGGCTCACCAACGAATATTTCCGCATCGGAGCCAGCAGCCTTGCCAACGCCCTGTTCCAATCCTTCACCGAATCAGAAGAGTCACCCTTCTAAAGGAAACCCGCACATCAGCGCGAGATAGAAAAATGGGCAGCGCCATTCACGGCGTTGCCCATTTTCCAAAAGTATGAATAGGATTTATCAATTATTCACATGGTGGTCGCATATCGCTACTGAGCCGTAAACGAAGCCACGGCTGTGGTGCCTTTTGCGCCGCTACAGCGAATTTCCACCGAGCCCCCCGAGATAGCGATATTTCCATCGCAACTCAGAGCATTTGCCTCCTCACCGGTGCAAATCAGCGTGAGTTCGCCATCGCTCATCGTGAAATTTCCGTTCGTTTTCACCGCCGGCGTTTGTGTGGGCGAATTCACCTCAAGTATGCCACCTGTGCGCGTGAAAGTACCCTCCACGTCGATAGCCTTAGCTTCCGTGCCCGAAAGGTTAATCAGAATCGTGTCGGCGCTTTGTGTCATATCCTTATCGCACTTAATGCCCATGCATCGCGTGGTATCGGTGCCCACCACCACATTGCTGCCGCTTACATCCATCTTCACAGTGGTGCCGTTGAAATTTAGGTAGCCACCATTGAGGGTGGTTTTGAGCGGGTCGGTGAAACATTTACCGCTAATACCCTTCGAACCATTTCCGGTCACCGATGCCGTGATAGAACCACCGTTGAAATTGCCCATCCACGACGCCTTGATGCCTTGGCTCAAATTGCCGCTCACCGTCACATTCACATCTCCACCGGTGATGGTAAACACCGAGTCGGCTTTCAGACCGGTTACATCTTCGGCATCCACGGTGATATTCACCTTACCGCCCTTGATATAGATGCAGCCATAATCGTCGGAATCGATGCCATCACCCTTCACGCCGGTCATGGTCACCGTGCCGCCACTCATCGTAAAATGATTGTTTTCCGCATCGCCCATATTTCCTTTACCGCAGTGAATACCATCGCTCACCGCGCCCAGAATATTGATATCACCGGTGGTTTTCTTCAGTTGCACGTATTCCTTGGCAGCGATAGCGTGTTTGGTGTTGCCCGTCACATTCAGCGTGCCGCCACCTTCAAATTCAGGGTGTCCGCCAAAGTAGAGTGCCGCCTTTTGCGAGCCTCCCGCGCCATCGGCGAAAGTATTGACAGTGCCCTCATTAAGCACCACCGCCAAGCGTTTACCATTATTGATGCTCACAGCCGCCCCGGTAGGGTTGGTGATGTTCACGCCATTGAGCACCAAAGTGGATTTATAGGAGCCCGTGTTGGCAAACGAGCCATTGTCAGTGCTACCGCTCAGCGAGTAGGTGTATTCCGAAGCCACCGTTTCGTCTTGTGTGATATTCACGTGTGCACCGATGATGGTCGACGTGATGTGTGCGGCAATGTTGCCACTCACCCAAGCCACAGCAGCGGCATCATCGTAAGTTACCATCACCTGATAGTCGGGCACCGCGGTCGTGTTCACCGTAATGCTATCGATATCCGCAATGCTAAAAGTTTTGTTTTGCGCCGTAAAAGCCGAGCCATTGCTAAAGGTCATCACGCCCACTTGTTGGTCGCTGAAAGCCCACTTAGTGGCGCCGGTGTGCACCCAGAGTGTTTGTGCTTCAGAAGGCGCAGGCGTATCGCCTCCACCAAGGCTGCCACCGTTGAGAATAATATTAGTGATGGTAGTCACATCGCTCACATCGATTTTGCCATCTTCATTCACATCGCAAATTTCCAAATTGCCTTCAGCGGCAAGCACCAAGCTCACCATAGTGGTTACATCGCTCACATCCACATTGCCATCAATGTTGATGTCGCCCTTCAGTGAGGTTGGAGCGCCGGTGTTGCTAAATTGCATACTCACCAAATCGGAGAGCGAAACCCTCGCCTCAGCGCCATCGGCGCCATGCGCCACCAATGCGCCATCGGCAAAGGTAATTTTCACTTGAGCGGCGGCAATGGAGCGTTCAGCGCCATCTGCCGTGGTCAAATTCAAATATGCAAATCCCTGCGCCATGAGCGCCACACTTGCAAAGAGCAGAAAAGATAGAGTAGTGAAAAATCTCATAAGTTATATAATTTTTAGTAGTAGTATAAACATACAATTTTCATTAGAAGGGGTGTAATTGATTGGTAATCACCTTGGCAAATATACAAAATTGGATTTATGTTGTGGTTTTGGATTATGTTTTTTTAACATAATTAGGTCGTTTTTCTTACACATTCAAAGTGAAGGCGGGAAAATTTCGGGAAAAAAGTAATCGTAAAAATAAAGGGTATACCGCCGGTAAGTGATTTGCGCAAAAGAGATGTCGTAAACCGATTGAAAATGGTGCAAAAGTGAACTAAATGTCATTTAGAAGCGCAATTTAGTTTTATTTTTGCTTCAAAATGATTAAATTTGCAATTCGTGCGGCACACCAATTGCATAATTATACATAGACTTCAATTCTTACAATCAAATAATCAATAGAATCTATGATGAAAAAATTACTGACATTATCGGCTATCGTGCTGATAGCCATTGTGGGAAAGGCAGAGAGCACCTTCCCGCTTACGCTCGAAATCACCGATGCGGCGAGTTTTGCCAACTGGACGGTGATAGATGCCAATGCCTCCACGAGCGCCAACACGTGGGGATACAGTGAAACCTATTCCGATTCCGAAGCGCTTTATCGGGAAGACACAAAACATGTAGCCAGCGATTGGCTCATTTCACCGGCAGTGTATTTAGAGCCCGGGCAGTATGAAGTGAGCGGCTACGTGATACAGCGCTCCAAGTTTAGTTCTGACAAACAACAGTTCCAACTCACGATGGGCGATGCCGCCACCGTAGAAGCGCAAACCACCGTGTTTGCCACCGAGAGTGCTTACAACAGCAAACTCTACAAAGCCACCACCGGCACGGTGATCGTGAGCACAGCCGGCAATTATTATTTCGGCATCTACTTAAAGAGTAAGGCGTACCAAGGCAACTGCGGTTTTAAGAAGTTTGTGATCAACAAAATAGCCCCCGTACCGGCACATGTGAGCAACCTCACCGCCACCGTGGGCGAAGCCGGCGCCATGAGCGTGACCTTGAGTTGGACCAACCCCTCCACAGACAGCAATGGCAGTGCGCTCGAGAAATTCACCGGCTTGAAGGTGTATCGCGGCACTACCGAGATAGCCGATTTGCAAGGCGTGATAGGAGAGGAAAGATCCTTCACCGACAACGCCGTACCCTCCGCCGGCACCTACACCTATTCAGTGCTTGCCTACAATGTGGATGGCTCCGCCCCCGGCGATGCTCCTTCGGTGACCACTGCCTGGGTGGGACCCGACACCCCGAATGCGGTGAGCAATCTTGCCGCCGCGGTGAATGGTGACGCCGTGACCCTCACCTTCGATGCGCCCACCGCCAGCGTGCACGGCGGATATGTGGACTACACCCAACTCACCTATCGCATCACCCGCAATGCTGTGGTGCTTGAAGAAACCTTTGCCGGAACCACCTACAACGACAACGTGACATCGTTTGGCAACTACACCTACACCGTGCAAGCCGTGTATGCCGGCAATACCTCTTCTTCCCAATCCGTGAGTGTGACAGCCGGCGAAGGCTATGCCGTGCCCTACAGCGAATCCTTCGACACGCAAGCCGCCTTCGACCTCTACACCAAGATTAATGCCGGAGGCACATCGCGCACTTGGACTTATTACAGTTCGAAAAAATTGGCGCAATATTGGGAAAACGCCACCAATGTGAACCAATGGCTCATCACACCGCCCATCAAACTTGAAGCCGGCAAAACCTACGAATTATCGTTCAGAACCGGACTGGAAAGTGCGGCTTCATCCAGCCACTACAAGCAGCTGAACGTGTATGTGGGCACCGCCAACACCGTAGATGCACAAACCACCGAACTCTTCGGCGAATTGATTCAAAGTGCCATCCTGACCGGCAAAACCGCCTACTTCACCGCTCCCGCCAATGGTGCTTACCATTTCGGCTTTAATGTTACCGGACAGAGCAGCTCCTACGCTATCTTTGTGGACGACATCGCTGTGAAAGAAGCTGAGGTGATTCCGCAACCCGTGAGCAATTTTACCGCTACAGCAGCACCAAAAGAAAACCTGCAAGTCTATCTCCTTTGGAACAATCCACAGAAGGCGGTGAGCGGTGTGGACCTCGCTGCTATCGACAGTGTGGAAATCTATCGCGGTTCGGATTTGATTCGCACAATCAAGAATCCGGAGCCGGGCTCTGCTGCATCATACACTGATAATGTGCCAACTTCCGGCGCTTACACCTATACGGCTTATGTGTATGTGGGCGGTAAGAAGAGTGCTGCGGCTGAAGCATCTGTTGCTTGGGTAGGTTACGACACGCCTTCCGCTCCTGCCAATGCCGCCCTCGCTTTGGTGGATGGCAAACCTGTGGTGAGCTTCGATGCCGTGACCACCGGCGTTCATGGTGGCTACATCGATGCCAATGCCGTGACCTACACCATCACGCGTCTGCCTGATGAAGCAGTGGTGGCTGAAAACATCTCTGCCACTTCTTTCACCGACAATAGCGTGCTGCCTTTGGCGAACTATAAATATAGCATCGTGGCTAAATATGGCAACTTGGAGAGTGCTGCCGCCGAAACCAATGCGCTCATCTTGGGCGATGCCCTTGAACTGCCCTACGAAACAGCCTTCGAATCTGCCGACGATGCCGCCATCTGGAGCTTCTACGATGCCAATGGCGATGGCAAAACTTGGAGTTACAATGCTTTGAATAGTGATTTGGAAACCGGCTTCAGCGCCAAGGTGGGCGATGCAGCCTTCACACCACCGTTCCGCACCGTTCAAGGTCGACACAAACTCACCTACACCGTGCACGGCTACAGCGCACGCTACGGCGATGCCTACAACGTGTCGCTTGCCACCAACAGCGATTTCGCCAACGCCGTGAATATTGCCGTATATCCCGATAAAGACATCGCCTTCTCCATGTTTGAAGAGCGCACGGTGGACTTCGATATCAATGCTGCCGGCGTTTACAATATCGGTTTTGTGCAAAATTCCACCTCACAATGGGGCGTGTACATCGGCATGGTGAAGATAGAATGTGTGGTGCCCACCGGCATCAGCAATGTGCTCACAGTGGGCGCACCCTACTATAGCCGAGCCGCTCAAAGTTTGATGCTGGCGCAACCCTCACGCGTGAGTGTGGTGTCGGTGAATGGCGCCGTGGTGGCAGAGGCAGAGGCAGACTCGCAGTTGAGCCTCTCACACTTGGCATCGGGCGTGTATGTGGCTACTGTAGTCACCGCCGACGGCAAAATCAGCCATGTGAAATTTGTGAAATAACCGATTTAGATGTTATTCTGTATGAGAAAATTCATTTTATCAGTCTTTGCGCTTGTGCTTGCAGCCGCCACGCTGCAGGCACAGGTGGCAGAGCCTATTCGCAATGCAGCCGAGCGCCCGGCGTTCTCGCCGGTTAAGGTGCAGCAGGCAGCCTCGGTGGCAATTCCCAAGCGCGTGCGTGCCCATGCCGCCGGCGCGCTCCAAGCCGCATTCAGCGTGCAAGGTGCCGCCTCGCAAGAGCAAGTGTGGCACGAAAACTTCGACCAAGGCGCCTCCTCCTGGGCGCTCGTATCTGATGCCGGCAATAATGTGAAATGGTCGATGAAATCGTCGGATTTCAGCACCATCGACCCGGAAGATGTGCAGTCGCTCTATGTGGAGGGACCCTATCAAACCTTCCGCCGCGCTATCGGCTATGCCACCTCGGCAGCCGTGCCGGTGCCCGCCAACGGCGTGTTTCATGCCTATGTGAAATTTAGCGAAGCGATGAACGACTACGCCGTGCTCACCATCAGCGTATCCACCGACGATTTCGCCACCTCCACCGAATTGTGGAATAGTGCGATGGAATCGGGGCATACCGGCAATATTTGGCACAAGGTAGAAGCCGATGTATCGGCATTTGCCGGACAAACGCTCAAGTTTCGATTCACCTATGGACCGGGCACAACCGACACATTTAAAACGGGCGGCTATTTAGGCGATTTCACCATCGACGGCGTAGCGCTCACCGGCGTGGCATCGGTGGAAGGCGTGAAGGTCGCCACCGGCGAAATCGTGAAATTTGCCGACCTATCGCAAGGTGAACCCGTGGCATGGCAATGGACCTTCCCCGGAGGCACGCCCGCCACATCCACGGCACAAAATCCGCAGGTGTACTACACCGCCGCCGGCACCTATGGCGTAACCCTCAAGGTGGTGGATGCCCAAGGCACGGAATCATCCGTTACACGCGAAGCCTTCGTCACCGTAAGCGGGCAAGCGCCCGTGGCACACATACTGCCGCCAGCCACCTTCCGCGAGGCGAACAGCCATTTGCCCTTGGTGGCACCATTGGCACCGGTGCAATATACCGACGCATCGTCGGGCTTCCCCACCAAGTGGAACTGGATCTTCACCGGCACCACCCCCGCCGTATCCACCGAGCAAAATCCGTGGGTGAGTTACGACTTCCTCCATCAGCAAAATGCCACTCTGCAAGTGGAAAACGAACTCGGCACGAGCCGCGATACAGTGAGTGTGGTGGCAGAATACCAAGCCGTGATCAACAACTTGCTGCCCACCGACACGCCCATCACCTTCAATTTAGGCAATGGCACCTTCCCGGGTAGCAACAAGATGGGCATCACAGCCTACGGCGAGCGTTTTTCGAAACCCTCACGCCCCTTGGTGGTGTATGGCGCTTACGTGTATTTCGTAACCAATGAAGCCAAACACGTGGCAGACCAAATAGCCAACATAGGCGTGCACTTGCACAAGAGCGAAAACGGGCTACCCGGCGAAACGCTCGAATCGGCGTGGTGGAGCACATTCGAGCTCGATGTGAACGGCACCAATTTGGTGGGTACCGAATTTCAGTTTCCGCCCAAGGTAGTGGACGACGAATTTTGGTTCACCGTGGATGGCATTCCGGAGTGGAACGATTCGTGCAATGTGTCGTTTGCCATGGCGAATTTCCGCACGCAAGGCAACACCGCCTACATGCTAAAAAAAGGGCAATGGCAACCCCTCACCGGCTATTTTGAAGGCGGGGAAGGCGGTCAAACGAGCTACTACATCTTCCCGATGGTGGCGCACTCTGTGATTACCACACTGCCCGTGGGCATCACTGAAATAGAAGTGCCCGCCACATCCGGCGTGGCAGAGCAACCCATTTTCTCGCTCTTTGGCTACCAAACCCCGGCAGTGGATGCCGATTGGTGCAGTGTCGTGAATACGCCAAACGGGCTCACGGTGGATACGCTCCAAATCGCCTATCAAGCGCTTCCTGCCGGCATTGAAAGTCGCACAGCCACCATCACGCTCACCGATGGCTTCGACACCATCACGCTCAAGGTGACGCAAAAGGCTGACCAAAAGAAATATGATGTGACCGACGTGACACGCCTCATCAACATGATTCTCGGTACAGTGGAAAAGGATGATGCCTACGACTTCGACGGCGATGGCATCCTCAACGTGACCGACGTCACCTCCCTCATCAACATCATCCTCCAAACCGCCCAATAGCAAGTATTAAATACTCAATCCCCCCAAAGCACCGACTAAATCCTCCCAAATTTAGTCGGTGTTTTCGTTTTCCCCATCCCCCTTCATTGGTAAAACCCCACCCATTTAGCGAAAAAAACACCAATTTAATCCATTAAAACCCAATTAAACCCAATTAAAAAATCTCATCATCACGTAGGGACATGCCTTCGGCATGTTGGGTGATGTGTTGCTGGGTCACACGTTGTTGGGTGATGCGTTGTTGGGTGATGTGTTGCTGGGGCACGCGTTGTTGGGTGTTGAAAATTGCCGATTGCCATTGAAACATGCCAAAGGTATGTCCCTACGTGATGGTGTTATGGTTTGTTTGGTTTTGGAGGATTTGGGATGTCTAAAATGTGTTTCGGTGTGCTTGCAATCAAAGTTTTTGCTTGAAAAACGCAGTTGTTCAAACTATTATTCGTAACTTTACATTTGGATATGGGCTTGTGCCTTGTCCAAAAAATGACATCGTTGGAAAAAACATAAAGCATTCGCTATTATTTCGCGTTCAGCCAAAAGCCTCGGAAACTTATTGGAAATAACGTAACTTGAAATAATTGTGATAGGGCAATCGGTATGTGATGCCTTAGTCTACGAATTGTAGCAATGCAACTACGCCATAGGCGTGGTGCATTCTTATTCTGTAGACTGGGGTTTCCGTTCCGAGGCTGCCTCATAGCTGAACGCAATAAGGGCATCACGCCTTTTTTGCGTTTTAGCGGATTGATAGTTGTATGCCGTGTGTTGTGTACTGTAACTATCAATCATTATGGCGAATAAGAATTTGAATGCCGCAAAAGTGGCGAAAAAGGATGAGTTTTACACTCAACTTTCAGACATTGAGCGAGAATTGCAGCATTATTGGCAACACTTTCATGGTAAGGTGGTGCTCTGCAATTGTGATGACCCTTATGAAAGTAATTTCTTTAAGTATTTTGCACTTCGGTTCAACCAACTGGGACTGAAAAAATTGATATGCACTTGCTACGACGGCTCGCCAGTGCAAGGTACGGAACTGATATTCCGTTTTGATGGAGAGGGCAATAAGGTGCCTAAAAAGGTGGCGTATAAAGTGGAGATTACGGAAGTGAAGGACGAAAACGGCGATGGGGCAGTGGATTTGTCGGATGTTCGTTACCTGTTGCAGAACGATAAGAATGTGCTGTCGGTTTTGCAGACTGGTGATTTCCGTTCCGCAGAGTGTGTAGAACTGCTCAAAGAAGCAGATATTGTGGTAACCAATCCGCCATTCTCACTATTCCGAGAATACATCGGGCAACTAATGAAGTACGAAAAGAAATTCTTGATTGTGGGTCATCAAAATGCTATCACCTACAAAGAGGTATTTCCGTTGATAAAAGAGAACAAGGTTTGGCTTGGCTATGGTTTTAAAGGGGCTGCAACGCATTTCTTTTCACCTTACGAAGATGTGGCAACAGCAGGTAACCACAAACAGAATATGATTCGAGTATCAGGTGTCGTTTGGTTTACAAATTTAGAAATTCCAAAAAGGCATGAGGATTTAGACCTGGTATGTCGCTATTCTGAAGATGATTATCCAACCTACGATAATTATGATGCGATAGAAGTTGGCAGAACTGCTGATATTCCTTTCGACTTTGGGGGAATTATGGGCGTGCCAATTACATTCCTTGATAAATATTGTCCTACACAATTTGAGATTTTAGGAATGTGTGAAAATAAGGATTTGTATGGACTAAAAACAAAAATATACACATCAGAGGAGTGTCGTAATGCCTATTTTGATAAATTCGGGAGGAATGGTGTTTATGACCTTAATGCCAGTGGTGTAGTATTAAAAAACAACAGGAAAGAAAAAGTGTATCAAAGATTATTGATTCGTAACAAACACCCAAAAAAATCATGATGACCATTAAGCAAATATCGGTAACTGTTGGTGAGATAACCAAAGGTTACATCAACAATGAGGAGCAAGGAGTGCGTGGATATGACGGTTTGCTCGACATTCGCCCTCCTTACCAGCGTGAGTTTATTTACAACGAAAAAGAGCAACAAGCCGTGATTACCACGGTGCTGAACGGCTATCCACTCAATATCATGTATTGGGTGAAACGAAGCGATGACGCAGAGTGTCCTTACGAGGTGATGGACGGTCAGCAGCGCACGCTCTCGCTATGTGAGTATGTGGCAGGAAAGTTTGCTTATGATTTCAAGAACTTCTTCAATCAGCCAGCCGACATTCAAAAGCGGATTCTTGATTACGAACTCACAGTGTATGTGTGCGAGGGTGAGGAATCGGAGAAATTGGAGTGGTTCAAGACCATCAACATTGCCGGCAAGGCTCTGAACGAGCAGGAAATTCGCAACGCCATATATGCAGGGCCATTTGTCAGCGATGCAAAATTGCATTTCTCCAAAACCAACTGTGGTGCCTATCGGTTGGGCAAAGATTTGGTGAACGGCTCGCCTATACGTCAGGACTTCTTGAAAAAAGCGTTAGAATGGATGGCAGAGCACGAAACGCGCAACGGTAAACCGAAAACAGCGGTTGACTATATGGCACTACACCAGCACGATTTGAACGCCGGACCGCTTTGGACGTATTTTCAGAATGTGCTGCATTGGGCTATGTCCACGTTCAACATGAAGAAGTTCAAGAATATCATGAAGGGACTTGACTGGGCTAAACTGTATGATATGTTTCACGAAAAACCGCTCAACACTAAGGCTATGGAGGCACAGATTGCCGATTTGGTGGGCGACGACGAGATACAAAAGCCACAAGGCATCATTCCCTATGTGCTAATAGGTGACGAACATTACCTTGACCTCCGTGCGTTCCCCGACAAGATAAAACTTGCTGTATGGGAAAAGCAGAAGCATAAATGCGCTCTTTGTGGCAAGGTGTTCGACTTCGTATTTATGGAGGGCGACCATATCACTCCATGGCGCGATGGAGGTAGAACCACCAAAGAAAATTGCCAAATGCTCTGCCAAGAGTGCAACAGAAGAAAAGGCTGCAAATAGAGCACAATCAGAATCATAGCGTAGGGACATGCCTTCGGCGAAAGCACTGAAAAAGTCGAAAAGAGGGATTTAGGAGCCGTTTCCAACGGCTACAAGTTTCCACAAAATCTTTATTTCATTCACTATATTTATTGTTTTTCAGTGCTTTCGACACTTCACGTCCGTGCCAAATGGTTGATATTCGATATTGCAATTATGGGCGGACGTGAAGTATCGAAAGCACTGAAAAAGTCGGCAAGGGGGCGATATTGCCGTTTTTTTTGCAGATCA
>SAMEA3663025__coassemble_427_pt1 | contig 33117 bp, 32 predicted proteins | sample SAMEA3663025__metabat2_low_PE_039 | metagenome-assembled genome bin SAMEA3663025 (sample SAMEA3663025) | pig gut metagenome | biome: pig gut; feature: pig-associated habitat; material: faeces | place: France | collected 2012
CCGCAACCGGAGTGCTGAAAGGCGTGAACGATGGTGTGGCTTATGTGGTGGGCACTCTTGACGAGATGGCTGACACCTTGAAGGTGATTGTGGAACGCCCCACCGCCCACGTGATGCCGATGGACCCGAATTTGGACATATCTACTTGGAAAATCACCCAATCGGGCGGCAAAAATGCCGTAGCCACCGCCCACGATGCAGGTTTTACTTACACCTACACCGGAGCATCGGGTCGCAGTCCCAAGATAGTGCTCACCAAATCGCTTCGCTTGTGGAGTCTGCCCGATGCCATTCGCATCCGTTTTAATCCGGGCGAAGCACCTATCAACAACGTGGTGCTGGGTTTGCGCTCCAATGGGCAAGGAATTACATATCAAACCCTTACGCCCGACACCCTGATTGCCGACAAACCCGTGGTGCTGGAATTGCCCACGTCGGCATGGATGGAAGCCACCGATATGAGCAATTATCCCATCGTGTTGAGCACCATTCAATTGAATATGGGCACCTCCGCCCCCGGCCAGAAGTATACCATCGATTTTGAAGGCTTCGAAACCGTCTACAATGCAATTCCCGAAGAACGGAAAGGCGACATCAACGGCGATGGCGTAGTGAATGTGAGCGATGTAACTTCGCTCATCAACCATATCCTCGGCACCGAATTGCGACCTGTCACCCGGTGTGACCTCAATGCCGATGCCGAAGTGAATGTAAGCGACGTAACCACACTAATTAATCTTATTCTCAACTTATGAAAAAAATAATTTCTGCGGCGTTGTTAACTGCACTCAGTTTGTCAGCAAATGCCGCAGTCACCTACCATATTCGCGGCACCGAATTTACTGCCGACACGCTCTACCATGCTATGATTGGTCCGGGCACTTCTTGCACGCAATTGCTGATGCGTGATGGCGGAACGCGCCAAATGTATGTGCGCTATTCCATCACCGACCTCACCAATCCCTATGTGATGTTTTCTGCAGTGATGGGGCAGGATTCTTATGCCGGCGGCGAACGAGTTTCGGATATGTCGCGCCGCAAATCACGCCCGGGCGCACGCTATTTCTTGGGCGTGAATGGCGACTTTTTCCGCACATCCGGTCAGTCGGTTAGGGGCGAGTCGATTGTGGGAGCTCCCATCGGACCCTGCATTGCCGATGGCAATATTTATCATGGCAACAACCATGTGGGCAACTGGATTGACTTTACCATCGACGTGAATAAACGGCCGCTTTTCGGCGAAGCCACTTTCGGCGGCACCGTTACCAATGCCAAGGGCGAAACGGTGCCGATGGGGCAGGTGAACAGCGAGTTTGCTTGCAATCAAATCGAACTTTTTACATCTACCTATATTTCAGGCACTAATTTAGGCGGCAATTGCGCTGAGGTGCAAGCGGTGATGGCGGAAGGCGATGCTTTCGGCATTGCTCGCCCGTTCCGCTTGGTGGTGACATCGAGCCCGTCGAATGCCGGCGATATGGATATCCCTGCCGACGGCTATGTGATTCGCGGACAAGGCTCCACACTTGATTTCGTCAACAACCTAAAGCCCGGCGATGAAGTCACGTTCGACATTCGGGTGTATATGAGTGGGGTGGAGGTGAATCCGGTGACCATGATTTCCAGTGTTCCGAAAATCCTGGCTGAGGGTCAGGTGCTCGAAACGGAGTATATCATGGGTCAATTCAGCACGGCTCAGCCGCTCACGGTGATGGGCTACAGCCAAGATGGTACCAAAATTATTATGGTGCAAATTGATGGTCGTTCGGCTATTTCGAGCGGTGCTCGCACCACCGAAGGTGCCGATTTCTTGCGCCAACTCGGTGCTTGGGAGGGTTTGAACTTCGACAGTGGCGGTTCGTCTACAATGTATAGCCAGGCGTTGGGCACGCTGAATGTGCCTTCCGATGGCACTGAACGGTCGGATGCCAATGGCTTCTTTGCCATCAGCACCGCCCCCGACGATAGCACGATTGCGTCTATTGCATTTGTGGATTGGGTGGCAAAGGTGCCGAAATATGGCATCTATCGCCCGAAATTTTATGGCTATAACCCTTATGGCCTGCTCATCGACACCGATGTGCAGGGTGTGAAGGTGTCGTGTCCGGCATCGGTGGGAGAGATGACGGATTCGCTCACCTTTTATGCCTCGGGCAAAGGCGATGCGCTGCTCACAGCCACGCTGGGCAACCTTTCCGCCACAGTGCCGGTGCAAGTGCTGGGCGAAGGCGAGCATATCCGTATCGTGAACGATTCCATCATCACCGACACGTTTAAAGAATATGTGGTGGATGTGGAAAATACGGTTGATGGCGTCACATGCAAGGTGAATCCCGCTGCTCTGTCGTGGAGCAGCAGCGATGAATCGGTGGCTACGATTGATGCCGCAACCGGAGTGCTGAAAGGCGTGAACGATGGTGTGGCTTATGTGGTGGGCACTCTTGACGAGATGGCTGACACCTTGAAGGTGATTGTGGAACGCCCCACCGCCCACGTGATGCCGATGGACCCGAATTTGGACATATCTACTTGGAAAATCACCCAATCGGGCGGCAAAAATGCCGTAGCCACCGCCCACGATGCAGGTTTTACTTACACCTACACCGGAGCATCGGGTCGCAGTCCCAAGATAGTGCTCACCAAATCGCTTCGCTTGTGGAGTCTGCCCGATGCCATTCGCATCCGTTTTAATCCGGGCGAAGCACCTATCAACAACGTGGTGCTGGGTTTGCGCTCCAATGGGCAAGGAATTACATATCAAACCCTTACGCCCGACACCCTGATTGCCGACAAACCCGTGGTGCTGGAATTGCCCACGTCGGCATGGATGGAAGCCACCGATATGAGCAATTATCCCATCGTGTTGAGCACCATTCAATTGAATATGGGCACCTCCGCCCCCGGCCAGAAGTATACCATCGATTTTGAAGGCTTCGAAACCGTCTACAATGCAATTCCCGAAGAACGGAAAGGCGACATCAACGGCGATGGCGTAGTGAATGTGAGCGATGTAACTTCGCTCATCAACCATATCCTCGGCACCGAATTGCGACCTGTCACCCGGTGTGACCTCAATGCCGATGCCGAAGTGAATGTAAGCGACGTAACCACACTAATTAATCTTATTCTCAACTTATGAAAAAAATAATTTCTGCGGCGTTGTTAACTGCACTCAGTTTGTCAGCAAATGCCGCAGTCACCTACCATATTCGCGGCACCGAATTTACTGCCGACACGCTCTACCATGCTATGATTGGTCCGGGCACTTCTTGCACGCAATTGCTGATGCGTGATGGCGGAACGCGCCAAATGTATGTGCGCTATTCCATCACCGACCTCACCAATCCCTATGTGATGTTTTCTGCAGTGATGGGGCAGGATTCTTATGCCGGCGGCGAACGAGTTTCGGATATGTCGCGCCGCAAATCACGCCCGGGCGCACGCTATTTCTTGGGCGTGAATGGCGACTTTTTCCGCACATCCGGTCAGTCGGTTAGGGGCGAGTCGATTGTGGGAGCTCCCATCGGACCCTGCATTGCCGATGGCAATATTTATCATGGCAACAACCATGTGGGCAACTGGATTGACTTTACCATCGACGTGAATAAACGGCCGCTTTTCGGCGAAGCCACTTTCGGCGGCACCGTTACCAATGCCAAGGGCGAAACGGTGCCGATGGGGCAGGTGAACAGCGAGTTTGCTTGCAATCAAATCGAACTTTTTACATCTACCTATATTTCAGGCACTAATTTAGGCGGCAATTGCGCTGAGGTGCAAGCGGTGATGGCGGAAGGCGATGCTTTCGGCATTGCTCGCCCGTTCCGCTTGGTGGTGACATCGAGCCCGTCGAATGCCGGCGATATGGATATCCCTGCCGACGGCTATGTGATTCGCGGACAAGGCTCCACACTTGATTTCGTCAACAACCTAAAGCCCGGCGATGAAGTCACGTTCGACATTCGGGTGTATATGAGTGGGGTGGAGGTGAATCCGGTGACCATGATTTCCAGTGTTCCGAAAATCCTGGCTGAGGGTCAGGTGCTCGAAACGGAGTATATCATGGGTCAATTCAGCACGGCTCAGCCGCTCACGGTGATGGGCTACAGCCAAGATGGTACCAAAATTATTATGGTGCAAATTGATGGTCGTTCGGCTATTTCGAGCGGTGCTCGCACCACCGAAGGTGCCGATTTCTTGCGCCAACTCGGTGCTTGGGAGGGTTTGAACTTCGACAGTGGCGGTTCGTCTACAATGTATAGCCAGGCGTTGGGCACGCTGAATGTGCCTTCCGATGGCACTGAACGGTCGGATGCCAATGGCTTCTTTGCCATCAGCACCGCCCCCGACGATAGCACGATTGCGTCTATTGCATTTGTGGATTGGGTGGCAAAGGTGCCGAAATATGGCATCTATCGCCCGAAATTTTATGGCTATAACCCTTATGGCCTGCTCATCGACACCGATGTGCAGGGTGTGAAGGTGTCGTGTCCGGCATCGGTGGGAGAGATGACGGATTCGCTCACCTTTTATGCCTCGGGCAAAGGCGATGCGCTGCTCACAGCCACGCTGGGCAACCTTTCCGCCACAGTGCCGGTGCAAGTGCTGGGCGAAGGCGAGCATATCCGTATCGTGAACGATTCCATCATCACCGACACGTTTAAAGAATATGTGGTGGATGTGGAAAATACGGTTGATGGCGTCACATGCAAGGTGAATCCCGCTGCTCTGTCGTGGAGCAGCAGCGATGAATCGGTGGCTACGATTGATGCCGCAACCGGAGTGCTGAAAGGCGTGAACGATGGTGTGGCTTATGTGGTGGGCACCCTTGGCGAGATGACCGACACCCTAAAGGTGATTGTGGAACGCCCCACCGCCCATGTGATGCCGATGGACCCGAATTTGGATATATCCACTTGGAAAATCACCCAAACGGGCGGCAAAAATGCTGTAGCCACCGCCCACGATGCAGGTTTCACCTACACCTACACCGGAGCATCGGGTCGCAGCCCCAAGATAGTGCTCACCAAATCGCTTCGCTTGTGGAGTCTGCCCGATGCCATCCGCATCCGTTTCAAACCGGGCGAAGCACCTATCAACAACGTGGTGCTGGGTTTGCGCTCCAATGGGCAAGGAATTACATATCAAACCCTTACGCCCGACACCCTGATTGCCGACAAACCCGTGGTGCTGGAATTGCCCACGTCGGCATGGATGGAAGCCACCGATATGAGCAATTATCCCATCGTGTTGAGCACCATTCAATTGAATATGGGCACCTCCGCCCCCGGCCAGAAGTATACCATCGATTTTGAAGGCTTCGAAACCGTCTACAATGCAATTCCCGAAGAACGGAAAGGCGACATCAACGGCGATGGCGTAGTGAATGTGAGCGATGTAACTTCGCTCATCAACCATATCCTCGGCACCGAATTGCGACCTGTCACCCGGTGTGACCTCAATGCCGATGCCGAAGTGAATGTAAGCGACGTAACCACACTAATTAATCTCATTCTCAATTAGCTATTCAATTATGAAACGACTGTTCTCGTTAGTGGCTTTGGCGCTGGTGGTGCTGATGCCGATGCAAGCCAAAACCCAATGGACCTTGGCAGGCAATGTGTATGATGTCGACACTTTGGTGTTTCCGCATTTGGTGGGACCGGGTGTAATGTTTGCCAAATACGACCTTCCTGCCATGCCTTTAAAGGTGAGTGTGATGGAAATGGACCTCACCAACCCTTACATTGATTTCGAAACCTGCAAAGGTGGCGACAAAGGTGTGGCACAAGAAAATCCGCTGAGTATGGCCACACGCAATCACCGCCCGGGCCACGAGGTGGTGGGCGCCACCAATGGCGATTTCTACTTCTACACCAATGTGGTGGAAAATGGCATTCCGCGAAGCGGTCAATTTAAGAAGGACGAATGTATCACCAACCCCGTGGGCCGCGCTTGCTTCGTGCTCGACGACAACCGCCGCCCCTACATCGACCGCGTGGATTTTTATGGCTCCATCTCCCACAAAGGCGAGAACTATAGGTTGCACACGGTGAATATGCAGCGACTGGAGTGGGAAAACACCCAAGGCAATCAAATTAATCTCTACACCAATGCCTACGGACCACAAACCGAAAACTGTTCGGGAGGGGTGAAAGCGCTCATTCATCCTAAGGAAGGCGCTTTTGCTTGGCATGCCAATGCCACCGAATTGTGTGTGGTGGATTCGGTGTTTTCGGGCGAGGGTGTTACCGATATTCCCGAGGGTCACGCCATATTGTGGGCGCGCGGCACTTGTGTCGACCGCCTGAATGCCATGACTTCGGGCGATGAGCTCTCCATTCACTTGAAGGTGGACTTGCGGTCGCAACCCGGGTTGCTCTCCAATTTCAAAGAATTGATGGGTGGAAGCAACCACATCATATTGCGCAATGGACAGATTGCCGACCCATGGGACGAACGCCATCCCCGCACATGCATCGGCTTTAATGCCGATAGCACGAAGGTGTATTTTGTGGTTATCGATGGGCGCTCCATGCAGTCGACAGGCGTTACGATGGCAGAGGCTGCCGGCGTGTTTTTGGGTTTGGGTGCCGTGCATGCCGTTAATCTTGATGGCGGAGGCTCGTCGTGTATGGTGGTGAATGGCGATGTGGTGAATAGCCCCAGCGACGGCTCGTTGCGCTCCGTGGGCAATGGCTGTTTGCTGGTGTCGAATGCCCCATCCTCCGATGATATCGGCATCATCAATTTCGAGCCGCGGTGCTGGAACATCTCTATCAGTGCCAAAATTTCGCCCAAAGTGTGGGGCTACAATCAATATGGCGTGCTCAAAGTGCGCAATTTGGAGGGATGCACCTTCTCGTGCGACCCACAAGTGGGTGCTTTCCGCAATGGCCACTTTGTGGCAGCTCCCACCCCTGCCGAGGGCTACATCTATGCCGAGTATCAAGGCGTAAGGTGCGCCCAACCCCTTCGTATCGTGAATGCCGAAAAATTGCTGCGCAACGATAGCGTGGTGATTGACAAATACCACGATTATGAAATTAAAGTGTTGGGTATCAGCGGTGCAGGTAGCGATATGGTGGACCCTGCGGTTATGGATTGGACCTCAAGCAACACGGCAGTGGCATCGGTGGATGAATTGGGTGTGGTGAAGGCATTGGCAGACGGCGAAACCATCGTTTCCGGAACCGGCGACAATTTTGAGGGCTCGCTGAAGGTGCGTGTGCAAAATCCTAAAGCGCGCGTTACCACGGTGGAACAAGTTCCCATCGACCCTGCCACTTGGACCATCACACAAAGCGGTGGCAAAAACCGTGTGGTTTCCCCTCTTGAAAATGGAATGAAAATTGAATTCGACGGCGCGAGTTCGCGTAATCCTTACATCAAACTCTCCAAAAAAATCGCTATGTGGGGCATCCCCGACACGCTGCGGGTGCGTTTCCGCCCGGGCAACCTGGTGGTGAATCGCCTGAGCCTCTCTACCAATGTGACCAATGGCAATCAAGTGATTACCGACTTTGAACCCGAAGCGAATGCGACCGGCGAATATGTGTGCAATCTGCCCACCAACGCATGGTGTGATGCTGCAGATTTCGCCAACTACCCGCTGCAATTGGTGTATATCTATTTTAGCATTGCTTCACCCGCGTCAGGCACGCACTACACGCTCGAAATCCCGGGCATTGAATTGGTGTATGCTTCCCAAGAGCCTTCGGGAATGCACGTCGTGCCCATGTGCACCGAACAACTCACCGTGGCGCCCAATCCCGTGCCTGCCGGAGCCGAAATATCGGTGGGCGGCACACAGAGCATCGTGCAGTGCTTCAACATAGAAGGGCGGTTGCTGAAATCGGTTATGCCCGTGGGTGGAAAAATCTCTACTTCCGGTTTCGCCCCGGGCGTTTACTTGCTCCAATCTGAAGGAAAAACAGCCCGAATAATCGTGAAGTGATGATTAGGCAATGTGAAATTCAACTACAAGCGCGCCCCCGAGGCTGCCATCTCGTCACTGATGAGGTGGTGCGCCATTTGGGGGCGCTTCCCCAAACGGGATTGCTCCATTTGCTACTGAAGCATACCTCGGCGGGACTTTGCCTGAATGAAAACTGGGATGCCGATGTGCGGCGCGACCTCAATGCCATCCTCGACCATATCGTGCCCGAAAATCAGCCCTATTTTCTCCACACTTTGGAAGGCGCCGACGATATGCCTGCTCATGCCAAAAGTGCTCTCGTGGGAGCCACCCTCACGATTCCAATCACTAACGGACGCCTGAATTTGGGCACCTGGCAAGGTATCTACCTGTGCGAATTTCGCAACCATGGCGGCGCCCGCACCCTCACAGCCACCATCATCGGCTAACGCCTCACCGCCTCACCGGAATGCCCCGCTCAATAAGCATACCGTAGCCATCGCAAGCCTCGCTTTTGGCTGAGCGAGATGAGCACATACGCTATTAAAATGCTCACAAACAAGGTGATGGCGTAGGATAGCATACTGGCGTGGAAACCCAAAAACACGCGCAGTATTTTCTCAATCGACCCATGGGTGGTGTAGAGGATAATGCTGCTATGGCGAAGCCATAACGACCGATTTTTGCCAATGCCGGGGTTCCAATTCAAAAAAGCCACAAATATCAGCACCGCAGCCAAGGGATGCGACACCACGGTGTAGGCATCTGCCATCCAACAAACCATCACTGCCACCGCCATTGCTGCCCATCGCCAAGGTGAGTGGATGGAGCGCAATCGCTTTTCCCATCCGGGTTTTGCAAAATGGTAGCCGAGCATCATCCAAAACGTGGCATAGGGAAACGATAGCGTGGGAGATGCACCGGTGTGGTCCATATACCAACTCAAAAGCGCATGATAGTCGTCAGGAAGGATGGATGACAACCTGCAGTACACGAATAGGGCGGTGGGAATCATCCACCACACTTTATCGCTCATGATGCGGCTAAGGAAATACACCATTGCCATGCCCACAATCAGCGCACCGAAAAACCACGAATTGGCAAACACATCAGTGAAGAGGAAGTCGTTCACCAATTGCCCTACGCCGGCAAGCCCGGTGTTGAAATAATAGGTGCGATGCAGAATATAGTAGGGGGTCCACACCACAATCCACACCACGTAGAGCACCACCACGCGCTTCACAAAGTGCAAAAACACCCCCAACGGGCGAGTGGCGACGTGGATTTTGCGGAATAGAAAGAATGAGGAAATCAGAAAAAACGTAGACACGGGAATGCTATTCAGTGGATGCAGGTTGATGCCCACCATTGTTTTTAGCAAATCGTCGATGCCATGCACATGCACATTCACCACCAGCACCGCCAAAATGAATTTCAAAATGTCGATACCGGTGAAGGTGGATGATATGGGTTGATGTACACGGTTTTGGCTCATGCCGTAAGTGTTTTGTAGTTTACGGTCGGGGGCATGGATTGCCTCCCGACCGATGTTTCATTGCATTTTTTTTGTCGCGCTATCGGCGTCCGCCCGACACATTCACTTTCTTTTGCGTGGCGGTGGAAGTGCTCGGCTTATTGTCTACCGTTTTTTGGGGCTCTACCTTAGTGACGGGAGCGCTTTGCGTACCGCCAAGGGTGCGCTGAGGTGTTCCGCCGTTGGTAGTGGGCTTGCTGTTGCCGGGTTTGTTTCCGCCGGTGGTAGTAGGCTTGTTGCTGCCGGGTTTGTTTCCGCCGGTGGTGGTAGGTTTATTGTTGCCTGGCTTGTTTCCGCTGGGGTTGATATTGCTGTTGCCCGGGCGACGTCCGTTTCCGGAATTGTATTTGTTTTTGTTGTTATGTTGATGGCGTGTGGCATCGTTGTAGCTGCGGTTGTAGCCATCGTTGTACCCGTTGTTGTAATTGTTGTGCGGTGCGGTGTGGTTTCTGAAATGCGAAGGCACATCGTTCATCCGGCGCACACACATCGTGCCATGCGAATCGTAGGGAATGTAGTAATTATTGTTGTAGTAGTAATAGGTGGCGCCCTGATAGTAGTAAGGTGTGCCGTAAGCCACCACATCGGTGTAAGTGGGATCGTTGAAGATGCCACAAGATGTTGCCACAAATGCCATCATGGCTATCATCATTATTTGCATATTCGTTTTCATAATGCTGTAATTTTTTTTGTGGGTTCTACAATCTCGTTTCTTTGTGGTGTATGACCACATATTTTCGTTTTGGTTTAAATCTTTATGTCAAATTTTTGCTCAGCATTTTCATCACGTGTGCTTTTGCTTCCTCCGGGTGGAGCCACTGTATCAATGGGTCTTTGGCATACCAAGTGAGTTGCTTTTTGGCATACACTCGCGTGTTTTTTTTGATGCGTTCGCGGGCGGTTAGGTAGTCCATCGTGCCATCGAAGTAGGCAAACATTTCCTTGAATCCTACCGTGTTGAGCGAATTGTAGTGCCGCATTTCGTACACACTCCTCGCTTCCTGTTCCAATCCCATCTCCATCATAGCATCCACTCGGGCATTGATGCGCTCAAAGAGTTGTTCGCGCGCCATATTCAGTCCAATTTTTATAATTCGAAACGGCCGCTCTTTGGCTTTGCCGGTGCGAAATGTGGAGTAGGGCTTGCCGGTTTGCCGACACACTTCTATGGCGTGCACAATGCGTTTCGGATTCTTTTTGTCGACTATTGCATAATAGTCGGGGTCCGCTTGTTTCAATTCAGCCAACAAGGGCTCGATGCCTTCATTTTTCCATTGGCGTTTTGCCGCTGCACGCACCTCCGGCGAGATGTCGGGCACCAAGTCGATGCCTTTGCACACGGCATCCACATACATCATGCTCCCGCCGCACAGCACAGCATAATCGCTTTTTTTCCACAGCGTGGGTAGCAACGCCATCACGTCGCTTTCAAATTGCGCGGCGCTGTAGTATTCGTCAAGATTGAGAAAACCCACAAAGTGGTGTTTCACCATCGCCTGCTCCTCGGCAGTGGGCGCTGCCGTGCAGATGGGTATGCCGCGGTAAATTTGGCGAGAATCGGCATTGATAATCTCGCATCCCAAATGCTGAGCCACAGCAATGGCAACCGCTGTTTTGCCAATGCCGGTAGGCCCTGTAATCACTATAAGCGTCTTTTCGTTCATTGTTTTTTGGGGAAGTCAGCGAGTGAACAGGTTTGGGATTATCGAATTATCGAAATTTCGAATTATCGAGATTTCGAGATTTCGAGATTTCGAGAGCCAAGACTATCGTCTTAACTTCTTTAACTTCTTAACTCCTTAACTTCTAAAAAAATCTCCTTAACTTCTTGATTAAAATGAAATCTTGTTTCCTTCAAGGGCGGTGATTTGAGCGAGCGATTCCACGCGGTAGCCACCGTCGATAAGTAGTTTTCTGCCGTTTTGGAAAGTTTTCTCAATCACGAAGCCGAAGCCTGCAATTTTGCAGCCAGCCTGGTTTGCCAACTCGATGATGCCTTGGGCGGTGTTGCCTCTCGCCAAGAAGTCGTCGATTACCAAAATGCGGTCGTCGGGCTGGAGAAATTCCTTACTTGCGCAGATGGTGACATCAATGTTTTTGGTGAAGGAGTGCACCACGGTCGAAAGCATGTTCTGCATCGTGGATGGTTTCTTCTTCTTGACAAACACCACCGGGCGGTGAGTGGCTATGCCCATGGCTATGGCTGGTGCTATGCCGCTGGCTTCGATAGTCACAATCTTGTTGTAATCACTGTCTTTGAAGCGCTCGGCAAACTCTTTGCCGATAGCCATCATCAGGTCTGGGTCCATTTGATGGTTGATAAAACCATCCACTTTCAGTATGCCACCGTCAAGGCACTTGCCTTCGCTTAGAATACGGTCTTTGAGTAATGGGAAGTTATTCATGCAATGAATGTTTTTACAAAATTAATCATTAATTCCCGAAAAAGCACTATATTTGCACCAACTCCTAACAATTTAAATTTCCAGACTATGACAGATGCAATAGGACGCAAAAAATATGACCTCGACCGCACGGTGCGCTTGGTGCTCACTGTGGTGGTGGTGGCGCTGGCGGTGTATTTAATTGATTACCTCAGTAGCATTTTATTACCCTTTGTGGTGGGTTGCTTGTTGGCATATATGCTCGAACCCATGGTGCGCTTCTTTATGCGGCTTTTCCACCTGAAGAAGCGTTTGTTCCCGGCTTTGCTCACGATGGTGCTGTTTTTTGGTTCTATCATCGCTATCTTTTGGTTTTTGGTTCCTTCCATCATCGACGATTTTGTGGAGATGGGGAAATTGCTGGGCAAATATATCCGGCACGAAGTGTCGTCAACCACTATGCCCGACTGGATGGTGCAATTCGTTAATGATTACCTGAGCGCAGAGAAATTGGAATCTATGTTTTCGAAAGAACAGCTGTATGAGTTCTTTAAAAGCGTGATGAGTGGCACGGTGTCGGTGGTGGGAACCACCTTACATGTGGTGATTGCCATCACCTCGTGGCTCATTGCTTTGCTATATATGTTTTTTGTGCTCATCGACTATGATATTATTGCCCGCGGATTTAAGGGGAGCATACCTCGGCCCTATCGCCGCACGGTGCTTCGCATCTTTAATGATGTGACCGCCACCATGAGCCGCTATTTCCGCGGTCAGGCTTTGGTGTCGCTGTTTGTGGGAATCATTTTTGCCATTGAATTCAGTATCATCGATTTGCCGATGGCTATCGTGTTCGGCTTAATGATAGGTGTGCTGAATATGGTGCCGTATTTGCAACTCGTGTCCATTCCCTTTGCCGCCTTTTTGTGTGTGGTGCAATCGGTGGCTACTGGAGCGCCGCTTTGGCCGCTGTTTGGCTGGACTTTTGCCGCCTATTGCATTTGCCAACTCATTCAAGATGTGGTGCTTATTCCTACCATTATGCGCTCGCAAATGGGGCTTCGCCCGGCTATCGTGTTTTTGGCGCTCGCCATTTGGAGTTATGTGTTGGGCTTTATCGGTTTGATTATTGCTTTGCCGGTGACTTCGCTGCTGATTGCTTACTATAATGAGTTTGTGCTCCATGTGCCGAAGGTGCCGAAGCATAAAAGCATCAAAAAAAGTGCTGCCTCTGCGTCAGAAGGGTAAGGGTGCGCTGAAGCATACCGTGGCTTTGCTTTGGGGGTGGATGAAGGAGATGGATGCGGCATGGAGCATCAGCCGCGATGCGGCGCGCCCATAAAGCATATCGCCCACAATGGGGCACCCCAACCCCGAAGGATGGGAGGCGTGTACGCGCAATTGGTGCGTGCGCCCGGTGAGTGGATGAAAATGCACCAAAGTGCGCCCGTTGCTACTGCGCTCCACCACTTTGTAGCGCGTAATGGCGCGTTTGCCATGCAGGGGGTCCACCATTTGGCGCGGTCGGTCGGTAATGTCGGGTCTTAACGGCAAATCGATGACGCCTTCTTCGGTGGCAACCTCGCCTTCGAGCCATGCCATGTAGCATTTTTCCACGCGCCGTTCAGCAAATTCCGTTTGCAAAAAGGCATACACTTGTGGCGTTTTCGCCAGCACCACAATGCCTGAAGTGCTCATATCGAGCCGATGAGCGGCTTTCAAATCACACCCTATGGCTTGCGAGAGGATGGTTTGCAACGAATGTTCGGTGAGGCGTCCGGGCACGGTGAGCATGCCGGCGGGCTTGTTTGCCACCACTATCCAGGGGTCTTGGTAGAGGATAATTTCTTCCGTGGTGGCAATGGGAGGCTGAGCGTGGCTTTCTTCCATTGCGATGCCTTTCAGCATATATGAGAGGATGGGGCGGCATTTGCTCAAGCATGCACCATAATAGTGACCGTGGTGCCGCACTTCTTGCGCTGGCGACGCGCCCCACCAAAATTCTGCGATGCACACCGGTGTGAGCCCGTGGAGGAAGGCAAATTGAAGGAGTTTAGGTGCACAGCATTCGCCGGCGCCGGCAGGAGGAATCGGCGATGCCTGTAGGGAGGGGTGAGCGTTGTAGAATTCGTCAAACACCTCCATTAAGTCGCGCTGTTCGCCTTGCGCATTTTTCACCACCATCAGTCGAAAAATGCGTTCTTGCAAGGCTTCGCTCATGCGTTTGCGCAGTTTTTTGAGCGCCACAATTTCATGGTCAATGTCGTCGAGAGCCATCTTTTTTTGTGCGATGAGTGCATCGTGATGCAAGCGCAATCGCTTCAGTTCCGCCTTCTGGAATTGACTTTCTTTGATGAGTGCGGCTTGTGCAGAGGGTGAGAGCCCTTGTTGGCGTTTTGCCTCGCGTCGGGTTTTGGCTTGGCGCATTTGCTCCTTGAAGGCATCCAAGGCAGCGTCTTTTTGCGCTTTCGCTACTTCCAGTTCCCGGGCGGCATCCGTTCGCCGAGCTGAGGCTTGTAGGCGAGCAATAGCGGCATTGATATTGGAAATTTCCGCTTCTCCCACCTTAAATTCGCCGTCGGGTGCAAGCAGATTGTAGATAGCCGGCACGAAATAGGCTTGGGTGTCAGCCGCCAAATTTCCCGAATAGGCTGCCAGAAACCCCGGTTTGCCCTCTGCATCGCGCACCACCAGCACGCCGAGCATCTTCCCTTTTTGAAGTTGGCATACCCAATCGCGGTGCGCGGCTATCTCAGCCTTCACCTGCTCAGCAGCCAATTCGGCAAGCGGGTGCGGAACGTATCGGAAGGGGTTGTTGAATTGTTCCGGAAAAGCAATTCCCTCAGTATCAGCACGAAATCTATGTAGTTGGTGGCATTGCATCATCTTCATGCACAAAGATAACAATTATTTTGCCGCCATCAAAATTCCCCGCATTCTTTCAAAAAATCCAAAAAAGCAGAGTTAAAAGTGCGTTTTTAGGAAATTTTGTGGATTTGGGGTGGTGATTTTTGTGGGAGAATGTTTAAATTTGCGAATTAATTGCGATGAATCAATCCTAAATGTGCATTCAAGAAAATGGATAAGTTACCTCACGACCCTATGATGCTCTTCAGCTATGTGAATACGCAGCTGCGCGACCACTATCCTTCGCTCAACGAGTTTTGCAAAGCAATGGATGTGGACCGAAGCCAACTTGAGGCAAAGCTGAAAGCTGCGGGATTTGAGTATAATAAAGAGCAAAATAAATTTTGGTAATACGAATAAAAAAACCTCACGACTATGTTGAGTTATAAAGATTTGCGCAAGCGCGCTTTAATTTTTGATTTTGTGGCGATAGCCGTGGCTGCCGCTGTGCTCTATGTGGGGCAGAGTTTTGATGTGCCGGTGTGGGTGCCTATCTTGGGGGTGCTCATTGCCGTGGCGGCTTTGGTGATGGCGCTCAAATTTTCGTTTGCAGCACACAAATTGTCGCGTGAAGAATATGAAAAATATGAGCGAGCCAACAAGCAACGCCATGTAGACAACGAAGAAGATTCCGCCGTATGAAACTGATTTCCTGGAATGTGAACGGCTTGCGCGCCGTGGTAGGCAAGGGTTTTGCCGAGATTTTCGCTTCGCTTGATGCCGACTTTTTCTGCTTGCAAGAAACCAAGATGCAAGCCGGACAGTTGGATTTGGAATTTGAGGGCTATCAATCGTATTGGAACTTTGCCGAGAAAAAGGGCTATAGCGGCACGGCTATCTACACCAAACACACGCCGCTGAGTGTGGCGTATGGCATTGGGGTGGATGAGCACGACCACGAAGGACGTGTGATTACCCTGGAAATGCCCGACTTTTACTTGGTGACGTGCTACACGCCCAATAGCCAAGATGGCTTGCGTCGACTCGACTACCGCATGACGTGGGAAGATGATTTCCGCGCCTATCTGCTGGCGCTCGATGCCAAAAAACCGGTGATTGTGTGCGGCGATTTGAATGTGGCACACCGGGAAATTGACTTAAAAAATCCGAAAACCAATCGCAAAAATGCCGGTTTCACCGACGAAGAACGCGAGAAAATGACCACCCTGCTCGATGCCGGTTTCACCGATAGTTTCCGTCACTTCTTCCCCGACCTCACCGACGCCTATTCGTGGTGGAGTTATCGCTTCCGCGCACGCGAAAAGAACGCCGGGTGGCGCATCGATTACTTCCTGGTGAGCAACCGCCTCGCCGACAAAATGCAGTCTGCAAGTATCCACAACGAAATCTACGGCTCCGACCACTGCCCCGTGGAACTGGTACTGAAATAATATCCCCGCACCCGTTGCGCCGTCGGCGACGGTGGTGGCAATACTCTTTAGCCCACCCTCAATCAAGCCATTGAGAGTGGGCTAAAGCGTTAGCGGGGCGGAGGGAGGGGGAATTAGTAGTCCACCTCGTTGTTCATCATTTTGTGGGTGTCCCATGGAGCCGGGTCGCCGCCAAGGTAGGTGTGGAACCATTCCAGGTGGGCATTGTAGTACACGGGCATGGAGTTGAGGCTGCTCGGCCAGTGGCCATCGTTGCTAAACACGATCAGGCGTGAAGGAATGCCGAGGGTTTGGAGCACACTGAAATACTGGAGACTCTGGGTGTAACTCACGCGGTAGTCGCGTTCGCCGGTGATGATGAGCGTCGGTGTTTTGAAATTGGCTACATATTCCGAAGGCGACCATTTTTTGTAGAGTTCGGAGTTCCATGGCTGCCCCTTGAGGTCGTAGTTAGGGAACCAAAGTTCTTCGGTGGCGCCCCACATGGAGCGTAGGTCGTAGAGTCCCATCATCGATGCCAAGCACTTAAACGGATGCTTTTGTCCTTGGAGCCAATTCATGAAATAGCCGCCATAGCTCCATCCCATAGCGCCCATGCGTTCGGCATCCACATAGGGGAGTTTGGCGAGTGCTTCGGTCACCTTTATCACATCTTCATAGGGTTTTCCACCCCAATCGCCGGAAATGCTGGTGGTGAATTCTTGTCCGTAGCCGGTGGAGCCGTGTGGGTTGGGATACGCCACCACATATCCTGCACCGGGATACACTTGTCAATCAGCGCGGAATGAGTCCATCCATTGCATTTGCGGTCCGCCGTGCACATTCACCACGAGTGGATATTTTTTGTTGGGGTCGAAATTGTGAGGCTTCACCACCCACACTTCTATCATAGCGCCATCGGCACCTTCCACCCACATGGCTTCCGACGGTCGGATATCCACTTCCTCTTCCAATGCTTGGTTGAAGAAGGAGAGTTGCTGTTCCGACTTGCCGCCGACTTTGCTGCGATAGAGTGCGGTGGGCTTTCCGGTGGTAGAGTAGGTGTAGTAGAGATAGCCGTCGGTGCCTACGCAGAAATTCGACACGGCGCGGTCGGGGAGCACTTTGGCGTGCTTGCCGGTGGCAATGTCCACCTTAAAGATGGGCACCAAACCGTGTTCTTGCACGCCGAAATAGATGCTTTTGCTATCGGGGGTCCACACAAAATCGTCGTTCACCCAATTGTCGATATCTTCGGTGAGCACGGTTTTTTCGCCGGTGGCACGGTTGTAGAGCGCCAAGCGGAAGCGGTCGCTCTCATGACCGGGTACTTTCTGAAAGCGATAGGCAATGTAGCGGCCGTTGGGCGAATATTGCGGAGAGCCGTCCCAAGCCTCATTGTCGGCGGTGATGCACTTGGCTTCGCCACCGGTGACCGGCACCACAAAGAGGTCGGCATTGGTGTTGGCTTCGGGATGGTCGGTGTGGTTGCTGATAAAGCAAATTTCTTTGCTGTCGGGCGAGAAGGCAAATCCGGGGGTATTGCCCCAAGTGGGTGCGGAAAATTCTCCGGGGGTCACGTCGGTGTAAGTGTGCTTGGCAATATCATACACCAGCACATGGCTGTAGCGGCCATCGGCATAGTCGCTCCAATGGCGATAGAGCAGTTTGTCGGCAATGTGTCCTTGCACCGGTCCTTCGGTTTTCTTCTTCCGGCGTTCGGCATTAGCTTTGCCATCGGCGCCTAAATCGGGATACACCTCTGTGGCAAATGCCAGCAGGTTGCCGTCGGGACTCAACACTGCCCCGCTCACCCCAAGCGGAAAATCGGTGACTTGTTCCGTTTTGCCGGAGGCAATATGGCGGCGCCATACTTGTGGCAATTTCACTTCTTTGCCATCTGCATCGGTGATGGTGCCGGTGGCATCGTAGTAAATCCACTTGCCATCTGCCGACCATTGTGCATTGCTGCATTTATCGTCCATCATAGGGGTGGAGGTGGGGGTTCCTTTTGTGGAAAGGGGCATCAAATGGATGGTGGAGGAAGAGGAATGGTTTTTGAGGTCTTGGGTGGTGACGTTGAATGAGAGCGTTTTTCCGTCGGCGCTCAGCGATAGAGAGCCCACCCCAATGGTGCGATACGCATCTTGGATGGTGAAAGCTCGTTTGGCATAGCCCGAGGGTGATAAAGCCGCCAGGGCTATAAGGGAGAAAATAAATTTGTTCATAAGTGTTATAATTGTTATGTATTGTTTTCTTTCTGTGATGGAGTATTCAGCAATTTTTCAAAAGCAAGCCTTTCGCCATCTTTCACCATCACCTTGCCACAGCGGGTGAAACCCAGTTTGGGCAAGATGTGGAGCATTTGAGCATTGTCGAAATTGGTGTCGATGCGCATACTTTCAAACCCCATGCCTGCCGCCTCAGCCATCAGCATTTGCAAAAAAGCCGCGGCAAATCCTTTTCCGGTGTGCTGTGGGTGGATGCCTATGCGGTGCACCACAGCATAGCGGCAATCGGCAGCGAGGCTTGAAGTGAGCCAATTGCCATCCCAAATATGGTCGTAGCAAGGGTCGCCTGAGGTGATGAGCGCGCAATATCCCGCCACCTCAGTGCCAAGCCATAGCACCCTACCTTGCCCTTTTTCAATGTCGGAAGCCACCGTTTGCGGATTGGGATAGCCGTTTTGCCACTGGTTGCGTCCGGCATGGCGCATCACCTCAATTTCCGCCTGCAAAATATTCCAAATGGCGGGGGCGTCGCTTTGTTGAGCAAGAGCCACTTGCAAGCGATTATTCATCAGCTTGCTTCTCGGTAGGGGTGTTGATTAATTGGAGTGCTTCCTCATAATCTTCCGGATTCACCACCAGCTTCCAAAGTCCTTTGTCGCTGCCTCTGAGCAGATTGCTGGCAGTGTTGTCGCCCAAAATGCCGGCGGTAATGCCATTGGCACTGAGCATACCTTGCACGATGCTGGCATCGATTTCGCTATCGAATTCAGCCACCACTTTTAAATCACGTTCGTTGCTCATCGTTCAGAATAATTTTGGTTGGTGTTATTTAATGTTTCGCTTATTCAGCTCTGCTTGATATCTTTTTGCATTGGCAATGTGGGTGGCATAGTCGGCAGCAAAATCGTGGTATCCGGAGAAATCGCTCTTGGCACACATATAAATATAATTGTGTGGCTTGCTGTCGAGAATGGCGTCGATGGTATGCTTTTCCACCAATCGAATCGGACCCGGGGGCAAGCCTGCCACCCGATAGGTGTTGTAGGGCGAATCGAAAGCGCACATTTTTTCCGTGATGCGCTTAATGGAAAAATCGCCGATAGCGTATTTCACCGTGGGGTCGGCTTGCAAACGCATATTTTTCTGCAATCGGTTCAGATAGAGCCTGCCCACCTTGCCACGCTCATCGCGCTTGGCGGTTTCTTCCTCCACGATAGAAGCCAAAATCACCACCTCGTCGGGCGTGAGCCCCAGCGCTGTGGCCTTGGCTTTGCGCTCGTCGTTCCAGAATTGCTTGTAGTAGTTGTCGAAGTGTTGAATCAAATTTTCCGGACTCACATCCCAAAAAAACTGATAACTGTCAGCCAACAAAATGCAGCCGATATTGGTGGGGGTGTGTTGGACTTTTTTGCAAATTGTAGGGTCGCGAAGCGCTTTTAGAAAATCGGCCTTACTCCCTTGGAATTTGGCGCCGGCGCGCTGAGCAAATTCTTCCAAAGTGCGCACATTATTGAAGGTAAACTTCACCTCCGACGGCTCACCACGGCGTAGCATATATGCCACCTTCAGTGCCGATTCGCCCTCTTTGATTTTAAACGCGCCATGCCGCCCCTCCACCTTCATACCGCTCAAGCGGAGCAAAAGCGTCACCTTTGAGGCAAAGGCCTCGTCGGTGCTATGGGCAATAGAATCGTGAAGCGCCGCCATCGACGAACCCTTCGGGATATATACAAAAGAGGTCTTTCCAGCCTTCTGCAAAAGGAATGGCGCGATGCCAATCGCAACAGCAGCCACCACTGCACCGGCAATAATGAGCCATTTCTTGAGCGATGGCTTCGATGATTTCTTCTTTCTTGATGTTCTTTTCTTTGTCATTTTTTTGCAAAAACTATATTCTAAGCAAATTTACACTTTTTTTAGATACCGCAGGGATAATACAGCAATAATTATCGTGAAATTGTGAGAATTTTTTTAAAATATTTTGGAGAATCAAAAAAAGTGCGTATCTTTGCACTCGCTAAAAGCAATTCAGCACAAAGCACTGGAGAGGTGGGTGAGTGGCTGAAACCAGCAGTTTGCTAAACTGCCGTAGGAGTAATCCTACCGCAAGTTCGAATCTTGTCCTCTCCGCATAAAGTGAAAGAAACGGTCTCGACGATAGTTGAGGCCGTTTTGTTGTTATCACCCCCACAGCAAGCTCGCTTGTTGTGGGGGTGATAACAATAAAACGAATGCACCGCCAAGGTGCTGTTTCTTTCACATTATGCAGCGACCCCGCGGGAGCGCACCAAGATGCACGAAACGAATGTGAGTGAATCTTGTCCTCTCTCTGGGTGCCGAGTGCAGCCGACATCCAATACTAGTGAATCTTGTCCTCGCCCTCACTCAAGAAAGGCGAAGCGTCAGCGAGCCAATCTTGTCTTCCTCTGATCACGCTTATTACCTGCCCAAATTCACTTGGATGAGTCGTGGTGAGTTGACAAGTTTATTGTAGTCATCAAGCAATGAAGCATTACTGAAAATAATGCCGTCGCGCTTGGTAGTGCCATAACTCTCGTGGGCATGTCCGAAGAGATGCAAAAGGGGATTGGCATTTTCCACACTATTGCGCAACGGCAGATTGCCCCAATGCGTACCCGACGAGTAGTCGAGTATTTCAAGCGGTGGCTCGTGGGTTACGAGCACATCCAGGTCGCTTTTGGGAATAAGGTTCTCGGGGTGGTTATAGCCTAAGCCGAAGAACTTCATGCCATCAATAGTCACGCCACGGTCCTGCAAAAAGTGCACATTGGCAGGCAGATCCTCTATGCCTTCGGCATCCCACAGGCATAAGTCATGATTGCCCACAACAAAGATTTTGTTGGGATAATCAAGCGCAATGAACCAGTTGAGAAAATCGAGAACCTCAGCCTCCGTACCATTGTCGGTGAAGTCACCGCTATGCACAAGCACATCGGCTGGAGGCATCGCCCCCAACCTGCCATGCAACCCGTGCGTGTCACTTATGTGAAGTATGGTCATAGCTAACATTCAATTGATTCACCATCATTCAAGATTACAACTCGCCACTTGTTACCAAATATATTTTCAAATTCATTTGGGGCATCCGTATGTATAGGGATAATTGTCTTTGGTTGAAGCATATTGAACAATTCATGCATGCTGTTCATGTTACAATGCCCACTTGTATGCATAAAAATATAGTTTTCCCCTAGCGACTGGGCCAATTTCTCGTTATAGGCTTCACTATCTTCAGTCACATAACCCTCCCACATTGACAGATACTTCTTTTTTTCGCCTGGAATTCGTTCAACCAAATTGTCAAAAAGAGAATTGGGACGCGCAAGTAATACATACCCCTTCTGTGCGAGTTTTCTTTTGAATTTATCGTTTACTCTAAATTCTTTATTCTCATATTCCAGTACCATAGGCTTAGATTCAACTTTGAAATTATATAATTCTGATTTTCCCCAAATGGAGCCACTTTCAACAACTAAATCCATCATATGTTTCTGGTATCTATCCATCAAAAACAAGCGTTGAGCCTTCACTGCTGCATGGTACAATGAGAACAGGCGGTCTATGTTAGTCGAGGCCACATACACTATATTATATGGGTTTGCCTTAAATGCATCTTCAAACTGACATTGCAAGTCCCTCTCGGATAGAACTGCGGCATCGTGGCGCAACACATTGGTTGCCTCACATACCACACAATCCACTGTCCCCACAAACTTACTGATTAATTCAGGAAACTTCTTGCTCCTGAAACCATGAGTGCGAAAATCGCCAGTATGAAAAGTGCTGTGGCCTTCAACCTCAATCTTAAATGCAAAAGCCTCAAAGGCAGAATGGTCTAGAGTGACTGGCATTATGATGAACGGACCGAAGGAGAAAGGCTTGCCCGCCTCAAATACATTCAAAAATGGATTCGAAGGGCTTAGTCGTTCTAACATTTCCTCGTGCTTGCTATCTACATTTTTAAGGTGGCGCGATAATTGCATCTGTATGGCACGACCAACCTTTCCCATATAAATAGGCAAGTCTTTTGGCAACATTGTAATACGCCCAATGTGGTCACCATGATTATGGGTGATGAGCAAAGCGCTCTTTGACAAGTCGCCATGAGTCAAACTCTCCACCAGCAAATCACCGCTCTTTGGGCTACCTGACAGTTCCTCGCCATAGTCAACGAACAAGTGCCAACCCTCATGCTCATATTCTGTGACACATCCACCTATCTGATGCGTCCCACGATGAATAGTAATCTTCATTTCCTTATTTGCGAGGTATATGTCCCGGAGAAAGTAAATTTGCCATTTATGTAATCTTTTCTATTGTAATAAAGAGTGTGGCAGTGAAGTGTACAAGATTGGTCTTGAAGATCTATTTTTCTATCACAAAATTCCTCAGTACTTCCTTCTGGCATAACTGTCACCACATCTATGTCCAGATATTCTGGAACCGGTTTGGTTTTGCTTCCCCTGTTCATGATGAAATTCCACCAACTTGAGCCCGATTCACTACGTAAAAGATTCGCAATAAATACAGAATAAATAGCAGCCTGTTTCATTACCTCAGCCTGACTCTCATTATTTTTGTTCTCGTCTTTTAACTCCATTACACAAATACGTGAGTTGCCATCAACCGATTGCACTCTTGCTAGAATATCAATACCACCGCCTCTATGACAACTATATTCCGGGGTATGTTCACTTGCTTTTAATGGCGTTGGGAACTGAAAAAAGCAATTATACAACCTAACAGGTTGAATATTGCACAATACTTTACCTTCAGCTCTAGTTTTTTTTGCAAATTCCTTTAAAAGACGATTCTCAAGTTGATGTTCAGGACTTTTTAATTTGATGCTGTTTGCTTCTCTTGATTTTTTGCGAAAAAACCGCCGGAATATACTGGCTTCAGCACTGGACCATCCAACTTTCTTTGGCATTTGCAATTCAGAATATTCCTCTTTAAAAAACTCCTTATTGCTTTTTTCCTTTGGGATTAACCTGATTCCTCCTTTGTCATTCACCTCTATCTCACCAACGCTTTGGCCATCAAAGCGTAAGTCATACGTCTTGCCGTCTCTTCTTGAAACAGAGCTATATAACGAAAGCCCTTCTGGTTTATTGAAACGTCTACGGCTTACTCTAGTCATTGTCTTCTCTATATTCAAAATATAGCCTTTATACCTACTCTTCCACTCTGGGTTTTTCGAAAGAAGTACATTTACGTAATAAATGATACTTTCCATTTGAGTATCAAGATTTTGAAGTTCATTTTTTGTTTTCATTGTCTTTATATTATTCTTTTTGTTTTCTCTATTTCATCGGCGATTTTGTCGCCAATTTCGTTTTTGATATAGGCGACATGAACGGTGATGTTGTCGGTGTCGCTTGTGGTTACAAAATGCTCAAGAGCAATGGGTTCATTGTGCTGAAGCCAGTTTGTAAAACCTGCAATTAGTTTTGATTTCGAAGGCAAAACGGCATGGACAAAATAAGGCATGCCCAGCCCGAACTTCTGCTCCACTTCGGGTGATAGAAGGTGCTTGGTGCGCTCAATGATCTCAACCACTTCGCACTCATCGTTAGACCACTTCATTTTCACTAAATAAGCATCCGCAAAGTCGAACATGAAAGCCATGTCGCTCAAAGTGCAGGACGCAAATTCAACACGAGAGCATTCGCCCTGCGGAGCAAAGATTTGCTCCAGCAGGGTGAGGCGCTCGGCCGTTGTCAATTGTGCGATGACTTGTCGTTTCATGATTTCTTGTCTTTTAGAACAGAAACACATTCTCGTCGGTCAATGAATCCTCCAACTTGTCTTTGATTGTAAATGCCTCGCCACAATCTAACTTTACTCTAACCAAATGCTCTATAACATCATCACATATCGGACGGTCCATACCAAAAGCATTACAAATTTCGTCAAGTGTGCCAATCTTTAAAGCGATTTTGCCTTCACCACAATCAAGTCGCGCCACTTTCAAGCCATCAGAAAGGTTGCCGTTTTCATCGGCAATTGGCTTGAGGCGGCCTCCGTTTTTCACGCGTTTTGCGATTGCCTCGTAAATCTCGTCTTGAGTCATTTTTTTGTTCATAATCGTAATTTTTAAATGGTTTTTTAATTGATGTCTCTACCCATATAATACGATTGAGAATTGACGAAAACTCGCATGATTTAGTGAATGGATGTTAAAAACTATAATTTATGGTAGTGATTATTGCTTGCTTTTTGTGCCGCATTTGTGGTTTATATTGTTTGATACCAAATTGTTATAAAAGTTTTAAGAAAGTTTAACTTTTTGGCTGAAAAATGGACGAAGAATACGCGTCTGTTTATCAAAAAATTAGGACATAATCCAGTTTATGCAAATATACAACATTTTTCTTATTCGCAAGGCTTTTTGTTATGTTTTTTCAGAAAGTGTTGATTTTGCAGTGGATTTCACATTCCGCTCATCAATAATTTGTATCTTTGTGGAATCAAATGAAATCATTATGACGAGAGATGAATTACTTCAAAGGTTGCAAGAAATAGAATGGGAAGACTTTGAGTGCAAGCAAGCGAAGTCTGAACTACCCAAGAGCGTTTGGGAGACCGTCAGTGCGTTCAGCAACACATCAGGTGGCTGGATTGTATTGGGCGTTCGCGAGGAGAAGGTCGGGAAATCCAGGACCTTCGTTATTGAGGGCGTGGGAAATGCTGAGAAGTTGGAGCAGGACTTAATTGGCACATTGCGCTCCAAGTCGAAGTTCAATGTCACAATTTCTGTTCGCAGTCAAAAGTATGATTTTGACGGAAAAACCGTTCTTGCGTTCTTTATCCCATCGTCTACTGTCAAGCCGGTTTATTACAACAACAATCTTGGCAACACGTTCATTCGCAGCGGTAGCGGAGACCAGCACGCCAACGATGCCGAAATCGCAGCTATTCAGCGCGATCAAGCATTTGGCAGTAGGTCTGAGTTGGAAATTAACGATACAAGTTTCAACGACATCAACCCAGAATCGTTGCAAACGTTTCGCCGTCGCATTCAGCAGTACAACGAAGCACTACCATACAACGAACTTGGCGATGAAGAGTTTTGCCGAAAAATCGGCGTTACATTGCATGGCAAAATGACATACGGCGGATTGCTCATGCTCGGTAAGCGTGATTCGATACGAGAACATATCGGACACTTTTGGATTGACTTCATCGAGATTCCGGGCGATTCATCAGCCAATGCCAACGAGCGGTACACTTACCGCATGGCGGAGCAAGAGAATATTTGGGAGTCGTACAAGGTCATCATTCAGCGGTTACGTTTGTATGTTGATAATCCGTTTGTGGCACGGGAAGGCGGATTTGCCGATGAGGACAACTCGCAACTCTATTGCTTGCGTGAGGGATTGGTCAACTTGTGTGCCCACACCGATTATTTCAGCCCGATGCATCCCACAATCCGTGTGTTTGACAACCGCATTGAGTTCCAAAATCCAGGCACGTTTATCGTTGGTATTGACGAGGTGAAAGCGCACAACGTGTCATTGCCACGAAATCCGACGATTATCAACCTATTCCGCTATGCAAGATTGTCTGAAAATGCCGGATATGGCATTGACAAAATCGCCAAATGGAAAGAACTCACCGGTAGCGATGTGACTTTTGAGACTACTTTGCTGTATTCTACAGTAAGTTATTTCCTGCCATCAAAAGGTGGTCAGAAAGGTGGTCAGAAAGGTGGTCAGAAAGGTGGTCAGAAAACGGCTGACCGGTTACTGACAATCCTTGCTTCCGAGCCAACTATTTCAAGAAAAAAGTTGTCTCAAGTACTAGGTATTTCACCATCTGCAATTCAGAAGCATATAAAAAAGCTAAAAGAAAATGGAACACTTATTAGAATTGGTGGGGCTAAAGGCGGTTGGTGGAAAGTCGTTAAATGAAATAATCAACCATTGTTCTCAATTATCAAAATGAACAATTTTCAGCTTTTAATCTAGTTTTTTTTGAAGTGAAGATGAAAACGATATTATGGTTTTTTGCTTTGGCGATGGTGGCTATGCTGTGGTCGTGTGAGGGAAAGCGTGTGGAAGCCGTGCGGGCTGACCGTCCGGACACGCTGGTGCTGGCGGCGGGTCCCGATTCGCTCGTGGCTCAAATAGGCGCTGCTTCCACCGCCGACAGGTTGCAATTGGTGCTGAAGTTTCAAGATTCGTATCCGGATACCATTGTGGTGGCTTTGCCCGATGAATTGAAGCCCAAAAAGGGAGAGAAAGATGATGCTCCGGTGGGGTTTGTTGCCGGGCAAATGGTGGCGGCTACTGTGTCGCGTGAGCAATCGGGTGAATATGTGCTCCATGCCATTACCAATGTAACCGATGTGTATCAAAAGGCATGCGAATCGTATGCCGGCACGTGGACTACGACCGACAGTGTGCCGCTCAGGATTCACGTGGTGGCGGGTGGAAAGGTGACGCTTGAAAATGCGCCGAAACTCCGTTATTCCGCTTGGCAGTTTTTCAACAGTAAGTTTTCCGGCATACTGCTAAAAACCGCCGCCGGTGTGTGCGATACCGCTTGGGTGGCTGATGGCAAACTCACCATCTATTGCCACCAAGGAAACACGCGGCAAAAAATGGTGCTGGAGCGCGGCTCAAAGTCCAAAGCCGACCGCGCCAAATCGGAGGAAGAATAGCGTGATATGGTGGCGCCGTGAGGTGGGCTTACTTTTGGTGGATACAGATTTTTAGCCCCGTGTCGCTTTTTTGCAGAATTTGCACCATAAAGTCTTCCGTTACCGCCACACACCCTGCTGTGGAGGGGCTTTCGCTGGTGCAATGGAAGAAGATGGCAGAGCCGAGGCCGCGAATGTTGTTGGGGTTGTAGGTGGTCGACAGCCCGTAGTTGTAGCTGGGCACATATTTAATCATGTGCTCGCCACGGCATCGGTGTGGCTTTTTCTTGGTGTCGATAATTTGGTTGTAGTAGTAGCGGTCGCCGCAGGCATAGATGGTGGGCGTTACATCAATGTAGGGAATCACGGTGCCGGGATTGGCTTTGATGCCGAAGGCTTCACGTATGCCGAAGTTGCCTTCGGGCGTTTTTTTGTCGCCTTCTCGCTGTTTTCCTAAGCCTTTTTCGCCAATGTGTGCCGTGTCGGCACGTTCCAGTAGCCAAGAATTGTCGGCTTGCTTGATATAGAATTCCACTTCAGCATTACTGCCTTGGGTGCATTTCACCAGCAGGATTTGCCGGGTGGTGGTGTCGGCGGCATAGGTTTGGAGAATGTCGGTCCATTTGTCGGCATTTGCAGTGCCGAATGCCATTGCAAAAAGGATGGCGAAGAATGAGATGCGGATGGGTGTCATAGTGATAAGAGTTTGTTATTTAGTGGTAGCCTGAGGCGCTTTAGGTGCCGGATTGTGTGCGGTTTTTCCCGGGAGGGTGTAGTGCAAAGCGATGCACGCCAGCACCAATAGCACGAAGATGATAAAGCTCAGCACATTGCGCTTTTTGATGGCCTTCACTTTTTGTTGGTCGGATGCGATGTGATTGGAATTCATAGTTGCAAAGTTACGATTTTTTTTCAATTTCGGCGCAATAGTTGCCGTGCAGGCAAAAAGAAAACCTCTCCCGGTGTGCGCAGGGAGAGGCAATACCATCGGAAGATGCAATTTCCGGGAGTTATTTTTTGCCGTAGGTGGTGAGAATATATTGCCAAGCGACTTCTTTATTGGCGAGGTCGAGCGCGGTGTCGGGCTCTAAGGTGGGGTCGTCGGCGTGCTCACTGTCGGGGCGAGTGAAATATTTGCAACTGATGGTGCCCACCACGCCGGTGTTAGGCAAGCGATAGGGGAGCACTTCGCCATAGTGCGATGGGGCGTAGGTCGACGTTTCGCCCACGATTTCGCCCACCTTATTGTCGCGCGCCAAAGTGATGAGAATGCCGGCACTGCTGAAGGTTTTCCGGCTTTGCACCCACACCACTTTTCCTTGATACACAGGGATATCCACCGGTTCAGGTTGGCTATTAGGGAAGGTGTAGAGTTCTTCGGCATGTCCGTCGTTTTCCCATGCCGTTTTCGCCACGCCGATGCGCGGATTGTAGGCTGCGGCAAGATTGGAGAAGCGCATTTGCGAATTGAAGTTTTTAATCAAATGAATGGGGTAGAGATGCGCCAATAGTTCGTCGCAGAGCCTACTGCTCCCGCCATTGTTGTATTGCACATCCACCACTAAGGTTTGCACTTTGAGCGAATCCATTTGGCAGAACATACTGTCGAGGAAGGTGTCGAAGCGAGGCAGGGCATCGTTTCGCATGGTGCGTGCATCGGCGCATTGATTGAATTGCAAATAGCAGATGGATGGCTGTTCAAAGATTTGGTAAGCAAACAAATCCGTCTTCCTTGCCATCACGGCATCGCTTTGCTGCTCGGCTTCCGGTTCGGGCTCGGCTTCCGGTTTTGGTTGCTTTTTTTGTGCCCACTGCGCTAAGTCAATCACATCGGTGTGCTTGTCGCGGAGCAATCCGAGCACCTCTTGGAGATACGCGCAAAACAGCGAATCGGAGGTGCAATCGGCGCATTTTGCCAGCAGGGCATCTTTTTTTGCCATCAGTTTGCCTTGGCGGTCTTTTTTTACGTAGTAGGGGTGAGTGTCGGCAAGCATTTCCAAAAAGAGTATGGCGTCTTTTTGATATTTGTTGGCTTGTTGATATTCGGCGCTGTTGCGGAAAGAGCTATCGCTGAGCGCTTTGAATTTGCTAAAATCTTGTGCGTGCATGCCGCTGATGCCAGCCAGTGCGATGATAAGGGGAATGATATATTTCATCGTGAGGAATAGAAATAAAGTGTAAGATTGATTATTGTATTGATAGGCGAAGCACTCTGATGGGTCGGTGCTTGCCGGTGTAGAGGCTTTCGTCGAAGCAGGTGTCGCCGGTGGCAATAAACCCGCATTTTTCCATCACCTTGCCCGAAGCAGGATTATCTACGAAATGACCGCTAATGAGCGATGTGATGGTTGTGGTGGCGCGAATGTGGTCAATCATCATGCGGAGCGCTTCGGTGCAAATGCCTTGGTTCCAAAAGGGTTTGCCCACCCAGTAGCCCACGGTGGGCTCGCAGGGCAATGCCGGGAGTTGGCACTCGCACGAAGGTCCGTAGCCCATGGCGCCCACCAATTCGCCCGTTTGGCGCAGCACGATAGCCCAGGTGGTGGGGTTGTGAAACACGGTGCGAATGATTTGCCTGCTTTCCTCCACCGATTGATGAGGCTTCCAGCCGGCTCGAGGTCCCACATCGGGGTCACTTGCCAAGGCAAACAGTGCTTCGGCATCTGCATCGGTGAAAAGGCGCAAAAGTAGTCTGTCGGAATAAATGGACAGTTTTTTTAATGCATAATTCATAATGCTTAATTCATAATGCTTGATGCTTAATTCATAATGCATAATTCATAATGCTTAATGGTTAATTCATGATGCATAATTCATGATTCATAATGCTTAATGAATTGGGGCTCTTACTTTTAATTGGGAATTGGAGATTGGATGGGAGTTTTTATTTTGTTTTCCAGCGCTTTAGCATTGGGAAGAAGGAGCGCATCACTTGCTTGTATTCTTCCTGAGAGATGGCTTGCCCGGTGTTTCGGTTGAATTCATCCACATATTGTGCGCAATGGTCAATCATTTGCTCCATGGTGCAATCCCAATTAAATTTGCCTTCGTCGTAGCAATATTTGCAGTAGTCGAAACAAGTGGAGCCGTCGGCATGGGTGGCACATTGGTCGTCGGCAGTGAGCGGCATGCCACAACTTTGGCAAAACTGTGGCAAAAGTGCGATGTTCGGAGGGGAGTTCTAATCGTATGTTCATAGTGAAATGTCTATTGTTTTGTGTTAGTTGTTTGGGGGGTCACCACATAAAAATGGATAGTGGTGGCGCCATGAATGGGGTGCTTGAATTCATACACAATCACCTCCGGCTGGAGGTCGGCTTTCAATTCGGCATGGAAATTAACCTTTGCCGATGCGGGTTGCGCCGAGGCGTCAAGTGATTCGGGCAGATAGTAGGTGGCGGTGCCATACATCACGGTGCTGTCGGGCGAATAGCATACCTCTTCGGCGGTGATATCGCCGAGGGTTTTGCCCGAAAACACCAATCCCGAGCCATCTTTCACCGACTTGTAGGAGCCGTCGCTGTAATGATAGGTGAGGTTTCGCTCAAACACCCAAGTGCTGAGGCTGGTGTCGATTGGTGCTTGCTGATAGCCATCGGCACACACCATTGAGGCGTGGCCGTGAAAGAGAAAGCCATCGGTCGACACGGCAAAGCCGGTGATGTTGTCGTCCTCTGAAGGGAGCACGTCGCGGGCTTTATCATCAGAGCAAGCGGAAAAGCATATCAGTGCAATAGTCAGAACACAAAGTTGGCCGACAGAAATAATTCTTTCTTTCATAGTGTCATAAATTTTCTTCATTCTAAATCGTGTGCATCGTTGGTGGCAACGCTTCGTCGGTTATTTACACAGCGTGGCAAGAAATACGATGATGGAGATAATAATAGTTTCGAACATTCCCATAATTTGTGGTAATTTTTTAAAGTGATGACATTTGTGGAGTGAACTCAAAAATCCAATATCCTTTCGACAGCAGTGGCTGCAAAAGCGAGGTGACCACAGCCAATCGTCCGATTGCGCCTCCCAGCCAGATGCCGCCCATGCGATAGCGCTCTTTTTTCAAAATCAGTCCGGCGCACCATGTTTCTATTTCGTGCGGGTCTGCCACCACCGGCAGGCTTTGCCAATTGAGGATAAATCTCACCGGCTCCTCGCCCCGGCAAATGTCGGCAATGAAGTCGTAGAGTTGAGATTCGTTGAAGCGTTCAATGGCTTCAAATGTGAGCGTTTGCATCATGCGGTCAAAAAGTTATTTTTTCGATTTCGCTGCAAAGTAAGTGCTATTATTTGAGATGTTCCAAATATGAGGTATAAACAGCCGAAAAATGTGACCTGCGGTGCCTTTTTGTGATGAATGGATATGGTTTTGTGACGAACGACGGGTGCTGCCGGGGTTAGCCATCGGGCTGATTGAGCCACTCTTTGATGTGCTGACGGTAGGTTTTCGACACCGGCACAAGTGCTTCGCAGTGGTGGAGTTTTAAATAAAATCCGCTACTGCGGCTCTCCACACTTTCCACATGCTTCAAATTCACGATAAAGGCACGATGGCAGCGGCAAATGTGGTTCACCGATGCTATGGTTTCTTCCACATCTTTGATGCTGCTGCGAATGACTGTGACGGACGACTTTCCATCCATCAGATAGTGAATTTTTACATAATTGCCATCGGATTCGGCAAAGAAGAAATCCCGGTCGGTGCATTCCACCTTTTCTTTCGTGGCACCGGCAAAGTGGAGCGCCACCGGTGCGGGCTCCATGGCGGGCTGTCGGTCTTCGTATTTGGCATTCATGCGTTCGCGTTCTTGGAGAATGCCGTTGAGGTGTTGCGCCTCTTCCAAATCTTTAATCAGGAATCTGCCGTGATACACCGAGCGCCAGTAAGCACCAATCATCACCGAAGTGAGCAGAATCATCATCCCCACTTTTAGGAAATTTAACCACGACAACGCCGCATCTTCGCCGCTGAGGGTGGCTGAATTCCAGAGCATGATGCCGATGGTGATGATTACCCAGTTGAAAACTTGGTACCAAATGTTGCGCCGCACCAAGGTGGGCTCGCCGATGGAAATATCGTTTGTGGGGAGGTGCAACACATGGCGTAGCGCCATCTCGCTTAAGAAGGCAGAACCGGTGACGATAAAAAACAAGCCCGCCACATACACCAATCTGCTCCACCCGAATTCGGGGAAGTCAAACGGCTGAAACACCACCAACACGGCGATGCCTATGAGTGCGCTGATGAATCGTTCTTTCATGCGAAAAAAGTGGCAAAGTTTGTGATGATTTTGCAAAAATACGCCTTTTTCGCCAAATATGCAATTCTGCTATCGCGAATGGAATTTAACAACAATTAAATCTGTATACACCATCCACAACTTATCTCAACAGCAATCTTTGAACAGGGGACTGTCCCTCTGTACAAAGACTTTAACACTTTTAGAACGCTTTTGTATTTGTTTTGAATCAATCCCCGAACACGCCTCTTTCATTTAAAAACGCCTATGCTTGCCCGCTTTTGTGGCGTGCAACGAGAATAAAGCCGCCTTCGCCAAAAAACAACTACGGCTATAGCTTGCAAGACAGGATCGTGTGTGGTGACGCAGACAGGTTGGGGATGCGCCCTCCCACAAGTGGGTGGATTGCCTTTTTGGGTGTTTTCCGTAGCCATGATATGGCGTGGGGATGATACGGGCGATTTGCCGGGTTTGTTCGGATTTGGACCAAAACCGGGCGGTTTTGTGGTCCAAAAGCGAAATGAAACACCTGAAACACCCGAAACACTTGAAACACCTGAAACACTTTCTGTGGATGTTCGGATTGCTTTTTTGTTAAAATATCAAAGAACTTGGTGGCAAAGTTAATGATGGTGTGCACGGACGGCAATACCAATAGGGAATGTTCCTTTTTTTTGGGGTGGGATGGTGGGCTTTTGATGGATGGAAGAGAATAAAAAGTCGGGAGGCGGGGATGTGAGGGCAGAAGCCCTTTCGTGAGCCGGCGAATGGGGATAAAGCCGAAAACGAGTTTTCGCCATTGTATCCCCATTCTCTGCTCACGGTGGCTCGCTGTGCTCGCCACTCACATCCCTCGCCGCCCGAAAAAAAAGCC